>Ga0126377_10002557_pt1 | contig 12576 bp, 7 predicted proteins | sample PanSoiMetPlot_22_FD_92647 | JGI IMG/M metagenome (GOLD analysis project Ga0126377, IMG submission 92647) | Tropical forest soil microbial communities from Panama - MetaG Plot_22 | ecosystem: Environmental > Terrestrial > Soil > Tropical forest > Bulk soil | place: Panama | collected 2016-02-17
GGTGTTGAACGCTCTGACGACGACCAGCGGAGAGATCGCGGTCTATGACCAGGTCGCCCGCGTCACGGCCAACTCGACCAACGGCGCCATCACCGTGCGCGAGGTCGCCGGCGACGCCGTTATCTCGTCCAACAACGGACAGATCACCGCCGGCCGCATCGGAGGTTCGCTCGTCGTCACGGCGACGAGCGGCAATCTGGTGATCGGCGAAGTGGGTTCAACGCTCAACGCCCGCTGCAATAATTGCAACATCAGCGCGCGGGGACTCCGCAATGACGCGACGGTTCGAACCGTCAACGGCTCAATCGAGCTTGAGCGCATCGGCGGTCGAGTCAATGCGGAGACGGCGAACGGACGGATCATAATCAATGACGTGGGCGGAGACGTGATCGCCAAAAACTACTCCAGTTCGATCACGGTCACCAACGCGCGCGGGTTTGTCGTGGCGAATGCGCTCAACGGCAACGTCATCGTTCGCGGCGCCGGCGAAGGCGCCCACGCCAGCTCCGTCAGCGGCTCAGTCGAAATCAGCGACTCCAAAGGCCGCATAGAGGCGGACGCTACCGACGGCCCGATCTTGTTGAACAACATTGATGGCAAAGACGTGTCGGCGAAATCCGCCAACGGAAGGGTGCTTTTCACAGGCGGGTTTTACGAAAGCGGTCGCTACCTGTTCTTCAGCGCCAACGGCGACGTCGTTTTGACCCTGCCGCCCGAAAGTAATTTCAACTTGACGATTAAGAGCGACAACGGGTCTATCAATACCGAATTCCCCTTAAAACTCGAACCCGGGGCGCAACTGGGCGGTCGCGGTCCGCTAGTCGGCGTGGTCGGCAAAGGTGGGGCGGAAGTACGCGCTATCAGCGCCAACGGAGCCGTTCGTATAAAAAAGGCGCCCCGATAGAAAGCGCCGCTGGCTTAACCAGGACAGAAAAGGTTTAGACAGGATTCACAGAATTTATCAGTATGAAGATCAAAGAGCTCGTTACCTTGATTGCCAACCCTGATCAATCCTGTAAATCCTGTATGTTTCTTTTCGCAACCAAACTTCATTCGCAGTCACAAACACTGTAGGAGGACGAACCATGCAAATTCCAATAGCGATTTTTCTGAGCCTGTCGCTCGGAGCCGCACTGGCGCTGGCGCCGGATTACAATCAAACGAAGGCGACCGATTCGGGCGAGGTTACCAATCAGATCAACAAGACGGTCACGCTCGCCCCCGAGGCGAACGTCAAGATTCAGAGCATTAACGGCCTCGTCTCAATAGAGACCTGGGATAGCGACCGGGCCGAAATCAACATCACTGTTCGGGCTTCGGACACTGCGGCGATGGAGCGCCGGCCCATAATCATCGAGAACACGCCCAATAGCCTGACGATTCGCACCGAAGATGACAAGGGAGGCCGAAGGCGGGATGAATGGGTTCGCCACGAGGTGCGGTTGAAGCTGCCGAAGAGCGTCAACCTGAAATTGGATTCGATAAATGGCAAGGTTGACGTCGGGGAGATCAACGGGGAGTTAGGCGTCAGCAGCGTCAACGGCGGGGTCATGGTCGCACAGGCGGGAACGGCCACGCACTTGAACAGCATCAATGGCGGCATTTCGGTCTCACTTCTGCGTTTGGGAGAAGGCGGGTTGCGCGTGGACAGTATCAACGGAGGCGTCAAAATAGGCTTGCCGCCCGAGACCAACGCCGAGATTGACGTCCACAGCGTCAATGGCGGCATCGATTCCGATCTCCAGATAACCGTCGTCGGCGAGGTAAAGCGTGGACAGTTGCGCGGACGCGTTGGCGGTGGCGGCCCGCCGATCACCATCAGCAGCGTCAACGGCGGAGTTACATTGCGAAGAAATTAACGGGGAATACTAAGCCATCGTTTCCCTCATTTTTTTCTGGAACTTTTTGGCGGTTGCGTAGTCTTTAAATAACTGTGGATAAGTTGGCGCCTTGGATTGCAAGGCGCCTTTATTCTGACGTTCTTTGTCTTGCCGGCGTCGATATATTTGCTGGAACTTTACCTTTACAGTCTCGTAACTAGCGTTGTCGAACTCCGAAACATTTTTTACGCAAAGAAATTGTTGCGCAATGTTGATATGAGATTTATCCCCCAAAAAAACATAGATTCGCCCGATCAAACTCGACGGTTGAAAGCATCCTGTTTCGGTTTTGAAACTCGATAATCCCGGAAACGGACACCCCCATGGTTCCTCTGGATCATCACCACTTGGTCAAACTCATCATTTGCAACACTTAAGTTGTTGGCCAGAGATGGCATAGCAATTGTTCTTAGCAAGGTCAGATTTGATGGTGAATCAAATATTAAATGTTTGGTAGTTGGAAAAATCAACTCAACTAAGTAAGCAAAACTCAGGTAGAAACTGAGGGAGGTAGGAAAAAAAATGGCCACTGAAGCAGTAGAGAAGGCGCTTGAACGCCCATCATTGAAGCCACGTCCGGCGTTAACCCTGGTCGGTACTCCGCGCGTGCTGTCTTTGGATAATTATGATTGTTTTATTGGCGTGAGCGTGAATGTCGCGGCGCTCAAGCAGTTCATCAGCGTGCAGGCGATGGCTCACACTCCGACGTTGATCATCAGCGAGCGGGGTTTGAGGCAGGAGCAGGTCGCGCGGGCGCTGCACAACGCGAGCGAGAATTCGGCGCAGCCCTTTTTCGCCGTCAATGCGCACAGTCTGGACAGTGACGCGCTGCACAACCTTTTGTTCGGGACTCGCGGGATGATTGAGACCTGCGGGCGCGGCACGATCTATGTCAACGAATTGACGCGCCTGCCGGCGCTGTTGCAGCAGCGCTTCGCCGCTCACATCGAAGAGCAGCGGTGGCGCGCCAATTCGGGGCGACATCAGGGGCCGCGCCTGATCTTCGCGACCGAATGGAATCCGTCCGAGATCAAGGCCGAGAATCGAATCGCATACGGCCTGGTCGAAATGCTGCGCCCGTCAGGTTTCACTATCAAACCGCTGCGCGAACGCAGTGAAGACATTCCTTATTTGGCCCGGCGTCTTGCGGAAAGAATCGCCAAGCGCCTGGGCAAAGGCTCGCACGAAATTTCTCCCGGAGCGGTGAAGATGCTTTCGGATTATCCGTGGGAGGGAAACATTGACGAACTCGAAGCTGCGTTGGAAAGCGCCATCAGCGCTACCCAGCCCCAGTTGATCGACGAGTCATTGCTCCCTTCGCGCATCCGCTACGCCGCGTTGAAATCGATCCCGTCGAGCGGTATCGAACTGCCGAAGATGGTTGATGATTTCGAACGCGGGCTGATCGATACCGCGCTCCGCCAGACCAACAACAACCAGACCAAAGCCGCCGCGCTCCTCGGATTGCGAGTCCAAACCCTCAATATGAAATTGAAGCGGTTCAAGGAGAAGGATGAAGATGGGATTGAAGGAGCGGAGGAGTAAGGGAAAGAGGGAGCGGGGGGGCGAGAGAGCGAGAGAGCGAGAGAGTAGGTAAGGAATCCTTCTTTCTCCCGCTCTCCCGCTCCCTTACTCTCAATCCCCGGGCTCGGCCACAAACCGGTATCCCACGCCGCGCACGGTCAGCAGATGACATGGGTTTGACGGGTCGTCTTCGATGTACCGTCTCAGCCGGACGATAAAATTGTCTATCGCGCGCGTGTCGGTGTCTTCGCGAAGGCCCCAGACGTCTTCGAGCAGTTTTTGTCGAGAGACCGCCTGGCCTTCGTGTTTGATCAAGTAGCGCAACAGTTCGGCCTCCATTAATGTCAATTGCACCGTACGCCGCCCCGCCCTCAGTTCGAGTTTTGAAAAATCAATCGTCTTATCTGAAAAGTTGAATACTTCGGCTCCCGCGTCCTGCGCAGGAGGAGAGGGCAGGCGCAGCCATTCACGCCGCCGCAGCAATCCGCGCAAACGCGCGAGCAGGATCGCTAACTCGAACGGCTTCGACACGTAATCGTCGGCGCCGGCTTCGAAGCCATCCAGAACGTCTTCGGGCCGGCTGCGCGCGGTCAGCATCAGGATCGGCACGTATTGGCCGGCCTCACGCAATTCGCGCGCGACCTCGAAGCCGTCTTTACCGGGCAACATGACGTCGAGCGCCACGGCGTCGTACCGCTTCGGGTTTCGCATCAACATCTCAAACGCGGTCTCGCCGTCGCCCACTGTATCGACCTCATAGCCCTCAGCCTCGAGGTTGAATTTCAGACCATCGGCCAGATGCTGCTCGTCCTCAACGATCAAAACAACACTCATCGTTCTTTCATCTCTCCGGCGCGATACTGGGAGCGCGAGCGAGCTCCCATTTCATTAGCGCGCTCTCTCGTGAGACGGGATACCGCTGACGCTCCCGGCGCCGTTTTCGATGCGCGGCAGTTCGATTGTGAAGACGCTGCCCATTCCCTCGCCCTCGCTCTCGGCGAAAGTCTTGCCGCCATGTTTGCCGACGATGGAGCGTACGATGAAGAGCCCGAGCCCGGCGCCTTTGACGCGCGTCGCGACACGGCGAGGCGCGCGATAAAAACGTTTGTATATCCGCTTCAACTCGCCTTGGGGAACGCCCATGCCGCAGTCGGTTACGCGCACCGCGACCCGTTTGTCGTCCACAGCCGCGACCTCGACCGACACGTCGATCTTTACATCGGAATATTTGATCGCGTTGTCGATCAGGTTCGATATGGCCGCGCGCAACTCGTCCGCGTCGCCTAAAATCATTGCCCGCTCACCCCCCCTGTTAATGGATTCAACGAACCGCAGCGCCTTCTCGTTCAGATGCGTCCGCTTGCGCGCCAACTCCAGACACTCCCTCGTCAATTCGCCCAGGTCGATCACGGTTTTATGGATGTGGCGGCGGCGGTGACCAGTGCGACTCGCGCGCAGCACCTGTTCGACTGTGTGGTGCAGTCGGTCGCAGTCGTCGAGCATGATCTGGTAGAACTCATGGCGCTTCGTCTCGTCCACTCGCCGCGTCTGCATCGTCTCCAGATAGAGACGGATCGAAGCGATCGGGGTCTTCAACTCGTGCGTGACGGCGTTGATGAAGCTGTTGTGCTGTTCGTTGCGGCGGATTTCGCGTACCAGGAAGATCGTGTTCAACACCAGCCCGGCGATGATGAGGACGAAGAAGATGACGCCGAAGACGAGCATCGCCACCTGCCGCCAGTGAAAAACCACCCAGCCGACATTGCCCGCCACCGCCAGCGCGACCAGAGAGGCCCCGAGCGCGATGTAGAAATAGACCGATTTGCGATTGCTCTGAATGCGCATCATCAAAACTTAACAGGCGTTTTCGGCGGCGGCGATCAGTAACGCGCCGTCAAGAATCACGCCTCATCTATCAATCCCGCTTCACGGCATTCATCGAGTTTACGATAAAGCGTCTTGCGATCCAGGCCGAGCATTTCCGCCGCCCGCGACTTGTTGCCGCCCGCGCGGCGCAGCGTTTCGGCCACATAAGTCTGCTCCAACTGGCGGAGCGTCATCTGGGTTTCCCGCGCCTGACTCAAGACCGAAGTCGCGTGAGCGCCGGAGCGCAGCCGCTCCGGCAAATCATCCGGCAGCAACGCCGCGCCTTGGGCCATTGCCGCCGCGCGCTCGATCACGTTTTCCAGCTCCCGCACATTGCCCGGCCAGGAGTAAGCCGTTAGAAGCGCCAGGGCCTCCGCCGAGACTTCGAGCGGGGGCTCCCCGGAAGCCTCGGCGTATCTGGAGATAAAATGTTCGATCAGCAGTGGAATATCGAACGGGCGTTTGCGCAGCGATGGGAGATTCAACTGGATCACGTTCAAGCGCCAGTAAAGGTCTTCGCGGAACTTGCCTGCCCGCACTTCGTTTTCCAGATCGCGATTGGTCGCCGCCACCACGCGCGCCTTCACCTGGCGTTCACGGTCGGAGCCGATTCGGCGCATCGCGCCGTCCTGCAAAACGCGCAGCAGCTTCGGCTGCATTGGCAGCGGAAGATCGCCGATTTCATCGAGAAAGATCGTGCCGCCGTCGGCCGTTTCAAATAACCCTGGGCGCGACCCCTTGGCGCCGGTAAAGGCGCCGTCGGTGTGCCCGAATAATTCCGACTCGATCAGCTCCGCCGGAATCGCCGCGCAATTGACAGGCACAAAAGCGCCCCCGCGCCCCGACGCGTCGTGAGTCGCGCGGGCGACGAGTTCCTTCCCGGTGCCTGATTCACCGGTGATGAGCACGGTGCTCGCGCTGCGCGCCGCCCTGGCGATCTGCTCAAAAAGTTCGCGCATCGGTTTCGACGCGCCGATAATACGGGACGGTGTTAAAGGCAATTCCCGTCGCAACCGCGCCTGCTCGCGCCGCGGCGCGCTGCTCTCCAGCGCCTTCGCCACAAGCCCCAGCAGCTTCTCCTTGTTGATGGGTTTGGTCAGGTACTGAAAGGCGCCGGCCTGCACCATGCCGACCGCCTGCTCGACGGAGCCGAAAGCCGTGATGACAATCACCGGCGTTTCGCCGCGCCGCGCGCGGACGGCGGCCAGAATCTCGTGTCCCGTTATCTCAGGCATCTGCACGTCGGTGATGACCAGGTCAATAAACTCGCGGTCGTTCTCGATGTGCTTCAGCGCCGCTCGGCCGTCCGCCGCCGCGAGCGTTTCATAGCCCGCTTCCTCCAGCAGTAGTTTCATCAGGTCACGCATGTCATCGTTGTCTTCGACGATCAGCGCCCGAATATTTCTGATGTTTTGCGCGTTCATTGAATGCTCGTTTAATTTATGCCCTGTCATAAAATCAGAGATACCACAATTAGGACCGGCACACATTTCTCTCAAGTGATCGTCTCATCAACTCGCCTGAATCTGGGCGGCGAAGCGCTTCCATTATGCTGTTATCGTAGCATAGTGGATTGTGGATTGCGGATTGCGGATCGCAATATGACTAAATGACTAAGCGCGCTTATCGCCTTCAAAGCATATCGTTGACGGTCACAAATCAAATGAAATCGCATCTCATCCACTATCTTCAATCCGCGCTCCGCAATCTGCGCTCCGCAATTAGTGGTCGAACCGTCCGATGATGCTGGTGATCGCGATCGCCAGCTCAGCCGCGTTCACCGGCTTGGGCATGTGCATCTGGAAGCCGGCGGCCAGGGCCTGCACGCGATCTTTGGATCGGCTGTAGGCCGTCAGCGCAATCGCCGGAATCCGTCCGCCTTGTTCCGGCTCCATCGCCCGCACCTGGCGCAGCAGACTGTAGCCGTCTTCTCCGGGCATGGCGATGTCCGAGACGATCAAATCGGGGCGGGGCTTCTGTCGCGACAGCGCATCCAGCGCCGCTTCCGCCGATGCCGCCGGGATTACTTCGGCGCCGTATTGCTGCAATCTGATCGCCAGCAAATCACGCGCGTCAGCTTCATCATCCACCACAAGGATGCGCAAACCAGCGAGGTTGGGCTGGGCGCTCGCGTCGAGCGTCCCACTGAGTTCGATCGCATTAATTTCCGAGATCGCCCGGCTTCCTGACAGCGTAGGTAGAGTGACTGTAAAGGTAGAGCCCCGCCCCTCACCCGCGCTCTCGGCTTTGATTGCGCCGCCATGCATCTCTACTAATCGCTTAGCAAGGGCCAGGCCGAGGCCGAGGCCTCCCTGACGCCGCGCGCTCGATGAATCAGCCTGGCGGAAAGGTTCAAAGACGTATGGCAGGAAATCAGGGGTGATGCCTTTGCCTGTGTCGCTCACGATGATCCTGACTTCCGCCTTGCCTCGCTCCAATCGCGCATCCACGCGACCGCCGGGCTCGGTGAATTTGATCGCGTTGGAGAGCAGGTTCCAGAAGACCTGTTGCAGCCGATTCGCATCGCCCAGGATCAGCCCCGGCGCCGAGTCGAAAGTCACGAGCAACCCGATGTCCTTGGTCTCGGCCGTCGGGCGCACGACATCGAGTGATTCTTCGAGCAGCTCGTCGAGGTAGAGTGGTTGCGTTTCGATGCTCAGCTTGCCGCTCAAAATGCGCGTCGTGTCGAGCAGATCCTCGATCAATTTGCTCTGAAGCTCGGCGTTGCGCTCAATGGTCTGAAGCGCGCGTTCGTAGATCGGATCGCCGGGACGCCGCGATCGCAACACCTCTGCCCAACCTAGCATGGCGCTCAATGGCGTGCGCAGTTCGTGCGATACGACGGCGAGAAATTCGTCTTTCGCTCGCGCGTTCGCTTCAGCCTCCGCCCGCGCGGTCTGTTCGCGCTGAAGCGCCTCCAGAATCTGGCGCACATGCTCGTCGCTTTGCTCGGCGAATTCAGTAACCCGGCATAATGCGCGACGCGCCTGCCCATCTTCATCACGCTCGATCCATCCCGCTTCGCAGACCGTCTGATACTCGCCACTGAGACGGCGTAGACGGTACTCGACCTGGTAACTTTCGGCGCCTCTCTCCAGCGCCGCCGAGACGCGCTCTTCCACTTTCGCCCGGTCCTCATGATGGATTAACTCGATCCAGTCGTCGCGGCTGAATCCCGCCGCGGGCGGCGTATAACCGAGCAAGGCGGTGGCGGCGCGCAGGCGACTGATTCGGTTACTCTTTATGCGCCATTGATAGATCACAAACCTCCTCCTCCTATCCACAAAAGCTAAATCGGAGCAAACAACATTCGGGCGCCTGTTTCGCCACCGCAGCCACAGAGCCGGAGAGACAAGGAGACAAGAGGACAAGGGGAAAAGGGGAAAAGGGGAAGGGAAGAAGATTCTCCTTGTCTCCCCCTCTCCTTGTCCCTTTGTCCTTCTGTCTGCGGTGGCCATCTTAAAGTTTCAGGTCGATCTTCCAGTCAAACTGGCTATGCTCAATACCAGCTCATAAAGCTCGACCGGTTTGGGCATATGCATCTGAAATCCGGCGGCGAGGGCGCGGTGTCGATCTTCGTCGCCTGCGTAAGCGGTTATAGCTATGGCGGGCGCCTTGACCCCATCGCTCCGCAGCCTCCGGATCAACTCATATCCGCCGCCGCCGGGCATCGCGATGTCGGCGATCACGATTTCAGGGCGCCAGGCGGTCATGATTCTCATCGCCTCCTCTATGTCGCCGGCGGTTCGAACTTCAGCCTCTTTCATGGAGAGGGTGGCGGCCAGCAGTTCTCGCGTATCGGCCTCGTCGTCCACCACCAGGACGCGCAACCCGAAAAGCTTCGGCGCCGAATCCGTCACGATGATCTGACGACTCGATGCGGCTAACGGAGGCGCCTCATACGATAGATCGTCCGAGAGCTGCGCCGGAAGCGTGATTCTGAAAGTCGAGCCATGCCCCAAGCCGGCGCTCTCGACATTTACAGTTCCGCCATGCATCTCCACCAGGCTCCGCACGATGGCCAGGCCCAGTCCCAACCCGCCGTGGCTTCTGGTGATGCTGCCGTCGGCCTGTCGAAACCGATCGAAGACAAAGGGCAGGAATTCGGCCGCAATGCCAATGCCGGTATCCATCACCTCGATTTTAGCCTGCCCGTTGAGATATCTGAGGCGAACTTTCACCGCGCCTCCCGAAGGGGTGAACTTGACGGCGTTGTGGACCAGATTCCAGATCACCTGCTGGAATCTGTTGCGGTCGAGCCGGAGCAGGTCCGCCATGGTGTCGAGATCCGTTTGCAAACTTACCTGTTTGGCCTCCGCCGCCGGGCGAACCGATTCGACCCCCGACTCGATAATGGAGGCGAGGTCGGTCAGTTCGATATCCAGAGACAAATTGCTGGTGATAATGGACGAAACATCGAGCAGGTCGTCAACCAGTTTTTTCTGCGTGCGGGCGTTGCGCTCGACAGTCTCCAGGGCGCGCGCTTTGCTCGCTTCGTCGAGACGCCCTTCCCGCGCGAGCGTGACCCAGCCGAGCATGGCGTTGAGCGGCGCGCGCAACTCGTGAGAGACGGTGGCGAGAAATTCATCTTTCAGGCGATTAGCCTCTTCGGCCTCGGCCCGCGCCGCCTGCGCGCGCGTGAGCATCTCGGCGCGCTCGCTCTCTGCCCGCTTGCGGTCTGCGATCTCCTGCTCCAACGCGGCGGCGTGGCGCTGCAGATCGGCGTAGAGCCGCGCGTTTTCATAAAAGACGACGGCTTGGGTCAGTGTGACGGTGAAGCGCTCGTCCGCCTCGCTGAACGCGGGCGCGCCGATCTTCTCGGCCAGATAGAGCCAACCGTGGACCTCCTCCGGCCGCCCTTGTCGCCCCTGTCGCCCCTGTCGCCCCTGTCGGAGGATGGGCGCGCCGACGAACGATTTAACGAGGATCTGTTCCGGCAGAATGCGCAGCCCGTTCACTCCGGGGAGACGAAGCGACCTGGCGCCTGCGAACCGCTGCTTGAGGAGGTGTAGACAGGCCTGCGGGAAGCGGTCATTGACGGCCGTCGCGCGGTCGAAGCCGCTGGTGAAGAAATGACGCAACGTGACGCCGTCGTCCTCCAGAATGCCGACCGTGGCGAAGCGCGCGCCCATGATCTCGCGCGCCGCGTCGCAAAACCTCTCGAGCACCAGCTCTGGATCCCGCTCCGCCGCCAACCGCTGCCCCAGATCGATCAACCGTGAGAGGCGCTGGAGATTGGCGTTCTCAAGCTCGATGTTCTGCTCGCGCAGCAGATCGGCTTGTCGTTTGATTTGTTCGGTTTTCCAGTAGAGTTCTACGAAGACCGCGACCTTCGATTTCAGCGCCTCCGGATCGATCGGCTTGATGATGTAATCCACCGCGCCAAGCGAATACCCCTGGGAGATGTGCGAATCGCCCGCGCTGTCGTACGCCGTCAGGAAGATGATCGGGACGCTCCGCGTCCGTTCTCGCCCGCGGATCAGCGCCGCCGTCTCTAGCCCGCTGATGCTCGGCATATGCACGTCCAGCAGAATGACGGCTGCGTCATCGTCGAGCAGGAACCTGAGAGCTTCTTCGCCTGAAGAAGCTCTCACCAGATTGCGGTCTGGCGCCTGCAGTATCGTTTCCAGCGCCAGCAGATTGCTGGGGTTATCGTCTACGAGCAGGATGTTGACCCTCTGTTTCCATTCTTCCATCCCCGAAAAGTCTCCTCCACAGTCGGCGGTTTCATTTTCCATTTTCCATTTTACGCTTGTCATTTGTCATTGCAGCTTGCCTCTCGGTTCCGACAATTACAACTGACAAACGGAATATGGAAAATGGAAAATAAAAATACCTCAAACCTTCCTCCTGCTCGCTTACACGCCTACCCCTTTGCGCCGGCGGAGCCAGACGCGCAACATCGAAAGGAGCTGATCCATGTCGAGCGGCTTGGCGATGTAATCGGAAGCGCCGGCCTCGATGCACTTGTCGCGATCCGCCTTCATCGCCCTGGCGGTCAGGGCGATGATCGGCAGGTCTTTTAATGGCTCGATCCGCCGAATGGCCCGTATCGTCTCATACCCGTCCATCTCCGGCATCATAATGTCCATCAGAACCAGATCTAAATCGGGATGCTTTTTGAGCGCCTCAATGCCGGCGCGCCCGTTCTCCGCGCGCAGGACCCGTATGTCGTAGGCCTCGAGGGCGCTGGTCAGGGCGAAGATGTTGCGCACGTCGTCATCGACAATCAGCACCCTGCGCCCTTCGAGCGTTGGGTCGTGGCGCAGCGACTGTTCCAGCATCCTGCGCTTCGACTCAGGCAGGCTGGCCTCGGCAAGATGCAGAAATAGCGAGGTCTCGGCCAGCAGGCGTTCGGGCGAGGCGGCCTCCTTGACGACCATCGCGTCGGCCGCCGCTCGAAGCCGCGCCTCTTCTTGTTCGGTAAGGTCCTTGCCGTTATAGACGATGATCGGCAGGTCGAACAGGCCCGGCTCTCGCCGCATCGCTTCGATCAGATCGGCGCCGAACATGTCCGGCAGTTTCGGGTTGAGCGCCATGCAATCGAACCACTGGCTCTGCAACTGGGCCAACGCCTCTTCGCCGGTGGCCACGGCGGTCGTCTGCACGGCGGCCTCGCCGATCAGTTCGACGACGCTCGCGCGCTGCGTGTCGTCGCCTTCAACCACTAGCAGCCGTTTGATCTTGCGCCAGGCGAATTCCGCGACCCGGTCGAATGCCTCGACGAGATGTTCGCGCGTGACGGGTTTGCGCAGGTAGGTGAGCGCGCCCAGGCGCCGCGGCTGGATTTCGCGGTCGTCGGCGGTGATGACGTGAACCGGGATGTGACTCGTCTTCGGATCGTGCTTCAAGCGGTCGAGCACCGTCCACCCGTCGCGGTCGGGCAATCGGATGTCGAGCGTGATCGCGTCGGGTTTATAGCGGTGGGCCAGCCACAACGCGGCGGCGCCCTGAGAGGCGACCACGCCTTTGAAGCCGCGTTCGTGCGCAATGTCGAGCAGGACCTGCGCGAACGGCGCGTCGTCTTCGACGATTAGCGCGACGTGGTCGCCGGGATTGATGTTGTTGCGGTCGTCGGCGACCTCAATGATCTCGCCGTAATCGCCGGAGCGGGGAGTGGGGAGTGGGGAATGGGGAATGGGAAGTGGGGAGTGGGTGATACGGAAGTTATTTCCCCCATTCCTAACTCCCGATTCGCCACTCTCGGCTCTCATCCCGTTCCCCATTCCCCATTCCCCACTCCCCACTCCCTTGTAGACGCGGGGCATGTAGAGCGTGAAGACGCTGCCCTCGCCCGGCGCGCTGA
>Ga0126377_10002558_pt1 | contig 12576 bp, 9 predicted proteins | sample PanSoiMetPlot_22_FD_92647 | JGI IMG/M metagenome (GOLD analysis project Ga0126377, IMG submission 92647) | Tropical forest soil microbial communities from Panama - MetaG Plot_22 | ecosystem: Environmental > Terrestrial > Soil > Tropical forest > Bulk soil | place: Panama | collected 2016-02-17
CCTCCCGGCAAGCCCAGGACCAGCTCGGCTTGCTCCTCGCCAACCACCTGGTCAGCGCCGTTGACGCCTTCATCTCGACCCGGCTGCAGCACGCCGCGCGGCGGCCGATGTCGTGGCACACCACCCTCGCGCCGGGGTTCAAGTCCGTCAGCCTGTCCGTGGGCTTTTGACCGGCCCCCGCGCCGGGTTTGTTTGACACATGGAGCCAGGGTTCCCAACTTTAGGCGGGCTCGACCTTTACGCGAGGGGTCAGGTGCGTACTCGCCAGACGATCTTGTTCTTTTCGCCGGCTGGCCGTCCGATACCTGACTTCCTGATGCGCTGGATGGACGGGAAGACGTACCGGACCGAACAGGTCAAGGACGCGGCGATCATCGAACAGATGGTGCTACGTTCGCTTCCAGCTCTCATCGTGATCGACGCGGACGGCTCGGGGCCGGCCGGGGTGGAGTTGTGCAAACACCTCAAGGGCGACTCGTACTCCGCAATCGTCCCACTCGCCGTCGTGGCGAGCCGCCACACGACCGACGGGGTGAGCAACTGGTTCGCGGCGGGGGCGGACGAGGTGATCACGCCCCTGTTCGAGCCCGCGGAGCAGGCGAGTCGCTTGGAAGGGATGCTGAACCGCACCGCGCGCGACGTGGCGGTGAATCCCTCGACGCGCCTGCCTGGACCCACGGAGATCGATCGGGAGATTCGACGGCGCATGGACCGCGGAGAGTTGTTTGCCGTTTGCTATGCCGATCTCGATCATTTTAAGGAGTTCAATGATCGCTATAGCTATTACGATGGCGATCGTGTCATTGGAGTCGTGGCACGTATCCTCCACGACGTCGTCAAGGGAATGCTCGGTGCGGACGGATTCGTGGGTCACATCGGCGGCGATGACTTCATCGTCATCATCCCTTTTGCCGCGATCCACAGCGTCTGCCCCGAGATCCTCGACGTGTTCGACACGCTCATCCCATATCAGTACAACGAGCAGGATCGGCGGGCGGGCTACTATTTCGGGAAGGATCGCCGCGGCCAGCTGCATCGGGTCCCCCTCATGACCCTGTCCATCGGGATCGTGACGAACCAGCACCGGCGGTTTACGCACCCGGCGCAGGTGAGCGAGTTGGCCACGGAGATGAAGAGCTACGCCAAGACGCAGGCCGGGTCGGTGTTCGTGGTCGACCGGCGCCGCGATCACGACCCCGAAGACATTGACGACCGGCGAGGAGGGGCTGGGGGAGGGGGAGGGGCTTCATGAACGTTGCGTGCGGGTCGTGTGCGACGGTGTACCGGATCGATCCGGCGAAGGTGCCGGCGGGAGGCGTCCGGGCACGTTGCTCGGTCTGTGGCAACGTGTTCGCCGTGAGCGCGAACGCGTCGCCTGGTGCCGGCGCTCCTGCCGCGGCGCCCGCCTCCTTGCCACCGATGTTCGAGGCGCCCGCAGCCGCTCCCGTCTTCACTCCGGCACCCGCGCCTCCCGCGGCGCCGCCCCCCCGGCCGCAGCCACCACCGCCCATGGCGCCGCCGCCACCGCGGCCGGCAGCGCCGGCGCCTGCCGCGGCTCCCAGCCCGCCCTTTGCGTTCGGCGCGGCGCCCGCCGCACCGTCCGCGCCGCCGATGCCTCCCCCGAGCGCGCCCCGTCCGCCGTTGGCGCGGCCGTCGGGTCCGATCGCAGCGCCGCCGCTCACAGCGCCTCCCGCGCGGCCCCCGGCTGCCGCGCCTCCGTCTCCGCCGCCCGCGCCTCCTCCCGTGGCGCGGCCGGTCGCCCCACCTCCCGCGCCGCCTCCGATTGCCGCGCCGCCAGTGCGGCCCGCGGTTGCGCCATCGCCGCCACCGCCACCCGCGGCCGGCCAGCGCGCGACTGGTCCCCTGCGCCCAGTGAATCCGTTCATGGTCCAGGATCCGAAGCAGAAAGCGCGTCGGCTCGCGCGGGCCCTGATCTCCGACCTCGTCGTGTACCATCCCGAGAAGCGGCAGCAGGGGATGCGCGACGGCACACTTCCGCTCCTCTTCAAGGAAGAAATTGAGAAGAGCTGGCAGGAGTACGTGGAGCAGGTCGGAGCGGACCTGGCGAAGAGCACGACCTTCTGGACCGAGGCCCTGAACGAGATTCTGGCGGGCGGCGCCAAGGCGTTCTGATTATTTTGTTTGTAGCGAGAGCCGTCCCCGGGTTTCCGGCGGACGGCTCGTATCGTAACCAGCCGAGCAAGCGAGCGTACCGTGGGCATCTCTGATCGTTTCCGCGATTTCGACCGCCGCCTGACCGAGCTCAGGGGCTTCCTTTGACGTGACCGCGCAGGCCAAACGCCTGGGCGAGCTCGAGCACGCCATGGCGGAGGGGAGCATCTGGACTGACCAGGAGAAGGCCCGGCTGGTCGTGGGCGAGGTCAAGGAGATCAAGCGCTGGCTCGAGCCCTACCACGCCCTGCGGAAGCGACTGGACGATGCGCAAGCACTGAGCGAGATGGCGGAAGCCGAAGGTGACGAGGCGCTGGTCGGTGAGCTCGGGACCGAGGCGGACCAGATCGACGCGCAGCTCGAGGCGCTCGAGCTCCAGAACATGCTGCGGGGACCCGACGACGCGCGCGACGCGTTGCTGACGATTCATCCGGGCGCGGGCGGCACGGAGTCGCAGGACTGGGCCGAGATGCTCATGCGCATGTACGTCCGTTGGGCCGAGCGCCACGGCTTCAAGGTCGAGATGCTCGACCTCCTCGAAGGCGAAGAGGCGGGCATCAAGTCCGCTGAGCTCCAGATCACCGGCCGCTATGCCTACGGCCTGCTCAAGGCTGAGAAGGGCGTGCACCGCCTGGTGCGAATCTCCCCATTCGACTCCCAATCGCGGCGCCACACTTCGTTTGCGTCAGTGTTCGTCTATCCGGTCGTGGATGAGGACATTGAGATCGAAGTACGCGACGACGATTTACGGATCGACACCTTCCGGGCCTCAGGGAAGGGCGGTCAGCACGTGAACAAGACCTCGTCGGCGGTGCGGATCACGCACATGCCGTCGGGGATCGTTGTCTCGTGCCAGCAGGAGCGCAGCCAGTTCAAGAACAAGGCGACGGCCATGAAGATGCTCAAGGCGCGCCTCTATGAGCGGGCCGTCGAGGAGCGGGAGGCGAAGAAGGCGGAAGTGGACAAGCAGAAGACCGACATTGCCTGGGGCAATCAGATCCGCTCCTACGTCTTCCAGCCGTACACCATGGTCAACGATCATCGCACCGATCTCAAGGTGAGCGACGTGCAGCGCGTGATGGACGGCGACTTGGATCCCTTCATCGAGGCGTTCCTCAAGCGCTTCGGGAGCAAGGCGGCGTGAGTGGTCTCGTAGAAGTCGCGCGACGCGAAAAGCTCCAGGAGCTCGCGAAGCGGGGCATCGCGCCCTTTGCGTATTCCTTCAATCGGTCGCACACGGCGCAAGCCGCGCTCGCCGGCTATCCGAAGGACGCAGGCGAGGGGACCGAGACCGCGCCGCATCGCCTTGCCGGACGGTTGGTGGCGCTGCGCCCGCATGGCAAAACCACCTTCGCGCACCTGGGCGATCAAACCGGCAAGATCCAGCTTTACTTCAAGCGCGACGCGCTGGGTGACGCGCAGTACGAGATCCTCGGCCTCCTCGATCTCGGCGATGTGATCGGCGTCGAAGGACCACTGTTCACGACCCGGACGGGAGAGGTCACAGTCCGCGTGACCGCGTTCACCCTCCTCGCCAAGTCGCTCCGTCCCTTGCCTCTCGGCAAGGAAGATGAAAGCGGCGTGACGCATGGTGCGCTGAGCGACCCGGAGCAGCGTGCGCGGCAGCGGTACGCCGACCTGGCAGTACACCCGGAAGCGCGGGCGCTCTTTGCCATGCGGGCACGCGTTGTGAGCCGGATCCGCGCTTTTCTCGATAGTCGCGGGTATCTGGAGGTGGAAACGCCGGTCCTTCAGCCGGTCTACGGCGGCGCGGCGGCGCGGCCGTTCACGACGCACTATGAGGCCCTCGACGCTACCGTGTATCTGCGCATCGCCGACGAGCTCTACCTGAAGCGCTGCATCGTGGGCGGTCTCGAGCGGGTGTACGAGATCAGTCACGACTTCCGGAACGAAGGCCTCTCGCGATTTCACAATCCAGAATTCACGATGGCGGAGTGGTACGAGGCCTACGCCGACTACGAAGGGATGCTCGCGCTGACCGAAGAGCTGCTCTCGTCGCTGGCAACGGAGCTGTTCGGAACGGCCACGCTCGAGCGCCATGGTGCGACGCTGTCGTTCGCGCGTCCGTTTGCGCGACGGGATTTCTATGCATTGATTCGCGAAACCGCGGGCGTTGACCTCGCGAAGGGCAGCGACGATGACCTGCGCGGCGCTCTGCGGCGGCGCGGCGTCGCCGAGGCCGACACCCTTTCAGGCGCCAAGCTGATCGACGAGGTCTTCAAGACCTATGTCGAGCCCACGTTGATTCAGCCCACCTTCGTGCTCGACTATCCCGTGGCTCTTTCGCCCCTCGCCAAGCTCAAGCGCGGTGATCCCACCAAGGTCGAGCGCTGGGAGTTGTTCATCCACGGGCGCGAAATCGCCAACGCCTTCAGCGAGTTGAACGATCCCGAAGAGCAGCGCCGCCGGTTCGAGCAGCAGGCCCGATTCCGGGCCGCGGGCGACCTCGAAGCGCAGCAGCTCGATGAGGATTTCCTGCGCGCGCTCGAGTACGGCATGCCGCCGACCGGCGGCGTCGGCCTGGGCATCGATCGCCTGATGATGCTGCTCGCCGACCAGGCAAACATTCGCGACGTGATTCTCTTTCCCATGCTGCGACCCGAGTGATGTGGCCGTCCAGGCTCGAGCGGCAGATTGCGCTCCGCTACATGCGGAGTCACCGGTCGTCGCTGGTCTCGTTGATCACGCTCATCGCCGTCGGCGGGGTGACCGTCGGCGTCATGGCGCTGGTCGTCGTGCTCGGTGTGATGAACGGGCTGCAGACGGACCTCCGCGACAAGATTCTCGTCGGCAATCCGCACTTGCGGATTCTCACCTACGGCGAGGGGCTGCGCCTCGACGATTGGCAGCGGGTGCTCACCGAAGTGCGGCGCCAGCCGGGGGTTACCGCGGCGGCGCCATTCGTCATGACCCAGGGTCTCATCTCGGCGGGGCACGACTACGCCGAGGGGGTGGTGGTGCTGGGCGTCGATCCCGACACCGGCACCCGGGCCGTCACGAGCTTCGCGCGTCATTTCGTGAAGGGCGATCTGCGGTTCCGCACCACCCGCAAAGACATCGAGGGAGGGATCGCGCTTGGTGGGCGCCTCGCGAGCAAGCTGTCGGCATTCCCGGGTGACGTCGTGACCCTGGTCTCGCCCGCAGGCGCGCGCTTCAACCCCAGCGTGGGCGCCTTCGTACCGCAGTTCCATCGCTACGAAGTGACCGGCCTCTTCGAAACCGGCATGTACGAGTACGACAACAGCTACGTGGCATTACGCCGTAACCTGGCGCAGCGCTTTGCGGGGCTCGACACGGCGGTGACGGGCGTCGAGGTCCGCCTCGCCGATCCCTGGCACGCGGTCACGATCGGCCAGCAGCTCGAGGTGCGGCTCGGTTATCCGCACCGCGTGCTGGATTGGCAGTCGCAGAACGCGTCGCTGTTCTCGGCCCTGAAGCTCGAGAAACTCGCGATGGCGCTCGTGGTGTTTCTGATTTGTGTGGTCGCGGCGTTCAATGTCGTTGGGACGTTGACGATGATTGTCCGCGACAAGACGCGCGAGATCGGCATTCTCCTCGCGATGGGGCTCGGGCGGGGATCGATCCGGCGCATCTTCCTGGTGCAGGGGATCCTGATTGGCGTCGTCGGGACGTCGCTCGGCGCGACGCTGGGATTCGTCCTCGGTGCCATGGTGAACAAGGGAGAATGGATTCGCATCGATCCGTCGATCTATTTCATTGACCATCTGCCCGTGCATACCCAGCCGCTTGATGCCGTCCTCGTGATCGCCGCGAGCCTGTTCATCGCGACGCTCGCGCCGCTGTATCCGGCGATCATGGCGGCACGCCTCGATCCCGTCACCGCGATCCGCTACGAATGAGCGTCCTGCTCGAGGCCCGGGGGCTCCGAAAGGTGTTCGCGGGCGGCGATGGCCAGCCCCTCGAGGTGCTGCGGGGCATCGACGTCGAGCTGCATCACGGCGAGGTGGTCGCGATTGTGGGTGCATCGGGCGCCGGGAAGAGCACGCTCCTGCATCTTCTTGGGGCGCTCGACCGGCCGACCGCGGGAGATGTCTGGCTGGAAGGGTCCCGGTACACGGACCTGGACGCCGCCGCGCTCGCCGCGGTGCGGAACCGCAAGGTGGGATTTGTCTTCCAGTTCCACCATCTCTTGCGGGAATTCTCCGCGTTGGAGAACGTGATGATGCCGCTCTTGATCGGCGGCCGGCCGCCGCGCGACGCGCGGGCACGGGCCGAGGAGCTGCTGGCGCAGGTGGGGTTGGCGGGGCGGATGTCGCACCGGCCCACCGAGCTGTCGGGTGGAGAACAGCAACGCTGCGCCGTGGCCCGGGCGCTGGTGCATGATCCGAGCATCGTGCTCGCGGACGAGCCCTCAGGCAACCTGGACCACGCTAACAGCGAGCGGCTGCACGAGGTGTTCTTCCGCCTGGCGCGGGAATTCGAGACGGCCGTGGCCGTCGCGACTCACAATCGCCAGCTCGCGGCGCAGGCGGATCGGATACTCTGGCTCGAGGACGGACGGCTCACGGTGGTCGACTCTGTGGATGCAATACCCTGATGCTGTGCGACAGCTGTAAGGAACGGCAGGCCGTCATCAACCTGACGCAGGTCGAGCACGACTCGAAGGTCACGCTCCACCTGTGCGAGCAGTGCGCGCAGGAGAAAGGCGTGGAGACCGGCGTGACGGTCCTCAAGTCGCCGCTGGGCGGCTTCATCACCGCTATGGGGAAGGGCACGGCGAGCGTCCTTCCCGCCGCGGCGGACGGACTGCGCTGCTCCTCGTGCGGCGCCACGCTCAAGGATTTCCGCGAATCGGGCCGCCTCGGCTGCGCGCAGTGCTATGACGCGTTCGACGGCCACCTGCGCGACCTCCTGCGGCGCCTGCATGGCTCGAGCCAGCACGTGGGCGAGCGCTACGTGCCGCCGGGCGACACCGACGACGATCCGCGTCACCGCCTGCTCGATCTGAAAGAGCAGCTGCGCCGTGCCGTGGACAACGAAAACTTTGAGCTCGCCGCCGAGCTGCGTGACCGGATCCGGGTGCTGGAATGATCGACCTGTCGCTGTTGCCGGATGGCGGCATGAGCTGGCTCGACGCGTCGGGCCCCAAGGGCAGCATCGTCCTGTCGACCCGCATCCGCCTGGCCCGCAATCTCCAGGGTTATGCGTTCGGCCAGCGTGCTCGCGATGCCGACCGGGCCGCGATCCTCGTCCGGCTCGAAGAAGCGGCGGCCTCGAGCGACCGTCTCTCGGGCGGCGTCACCTTCCGGCTCGACCAGATGGAGCGGGTCGACCGGCAGCTCCTCCACGAGCGGCACCTGGTTTCGAAGGAGCTGGCCGGGTTAGACCCCGACGGGCGCCCCCGGCCCGCCGCCGCCCTCCTGGTCCAGGGGGGCGTGGGGGTCATGGTGAATGAAGAGGACCACCTCCGCGTCCACGGCATGCGGTCGGGGTTCGCACTGGAAGAGGCCTATGCTCAACTGGAGGCGGCGGATGCGGAGTTAGGGCGCCTGCTGCCCTTCGCGTTTCACCCGGAATTTGGCTATCTTACCTCCTGCCCGACCAATGCCGGAACAGGGTTGCGAGCGAGTGTACTTATCCACTTGCCAGGCCTTGTTTTGACGAAGGAAATCGGGAAGGTGTTGCAGGGTCTCTCGCAGGTGGGCCTCACCTTTCGGGGGCTGTACGGCGAGGGGAGCGAGGTCGTCGGGAATTTCTTTCAACTCTCGAACCAGACCACGCTTGGGAAGTCGGAGGAGGAGCTCCTCGATCACCTTGGCAAGATCGTACGTCAGGTGATTGAGTATGAAGAGCAGGCGCGGACCATGCTGTTGCAGAAGGCCCCCAGCGAGGTCGCGGATAAGACGTGGCGGGCCTACGGGTTACTGAAGCACGCCCGGCGGTTGTCGTTCGAGGAGGCCATGAACCTCCTGAGCGGGGTGCGATTGGGTGTCGGACTGAATCTGATCCCCAAGCTGAGTGTATATACGCTGAACAAGCTGTTGATCTTCACTCAGCCCGCGCACCTGGCCGCGCTCGAGAATCGCTCGACGGGCGATCCTGAGTTGCCAACGGTGCGCGCAACGTATGTGCGACGGGTGTTGGACGCCGAATCGGGGTAGGCGACAGGAATGAACGGATACAATTTCACGGACCGGGTGCGGAAGGTCCTGCAAATGGCGCGGGAAGAAGCCGCGCGCCTGCACCACGAGTACGTGGGAACCGAGCACATACTCCTCGGCCTGATCCGCGAGGGCGAAGGGGTGGCGGCCGCCGTGCTGACCAACCTCAACGTCGACCTCGAAGAGATCCAGCAGAAGATCGAAGAGACGGTGAAGAAGGGGAAAGCCGCAGCCGCGGCCGGTCCCGATCTTCCCTATACGTCCCGCGCCAAAAAGGTGTTGGAGCTCGCGATGAGCGAAGCACGCGAGCTGAACCACTCCTACGTTGGCACCGAGCATTTGCTCCTCGGGCTCCTGCGCGAGGAAAAAGGCATTGCGGCCCAGGTCCTGACCGATGCAGGCGTGAACCTCGAGCAGGCACGCGCCGAGACGCTCCGGTTGCTCGGCAGTGAGATGCCCGCCGGCCCAGCGCCGAGCGGCACGGGCACGCAGCCCGCGGCACCCAAGAGCGAAAAGAAATCCAAGACCCCCGCCCTCGATCATTTCTGCCGCGACCTGACGCAGCTCGCGGCCGAAGGACAGCTGGACCCGACCATCGGGCGCCAGAAGGAAATCGAGCGGGTGATGGAGATTCTGTCGCGGCGTAAGAAGAACAACCCGGTCCTGATCGGCGAGCCCGGGGTGGGGAAGACGGCGATCGTCGAAGGACTGGCCCAGCTGATCGCGAGCGGGCAGTGCCCCGACGCGCTCAAAGATCATCGCGTCCTGTCGCTCGACATGGCGGCGGTCATCGCGGGCACCAAGTACCGCGGCCAGTTCGAAGAGCGTCTGAAAGCGATCATCAACGAGATCGCGCAGAATCGCAACATCATTCTGTTCATCGACGAGCTCCACACCCTCGTAGGCGCGGGCGCTGCCGAGGGCGCCGTCGACGCCTCCAACATGCTCAAGCCGGCGCTGGCGCGCGGCGAGCTGCAGTGCGTGGGTGCGTCGACCCTCAACGAGTACCGCAAGTACATCGAGAAGGACGGCGCGCTGGAGCGCCGCTTCCAGACCGTGATCGTCGATCCGCCCACCGTGGAGGAGACGATCGAGATTCTCAAGGGCCTGCGGAAGCGGTACGAGGAGCATCATCGAGTCATTATCCCGGATGAGTCCCTTGAATGTGCCGCCAAGCTTTCCGAGCGCTACATCACCGACCGGTTCCTGCCCGACAAGGCGATCGACGTGATCGACGAGGCCGGGGCGCGGGCGCGGCTGGCGACGCAGGTGCCGCCGCCCGAAGTGGCCGCGCTCAAGGAGAAGCTCGAGAAGATCAACGGGGAGAAGGAGGCGGCGGTCCGCGATCAGAACTTCGAGCGGGCAGCCGCGCTGCGCGACCAGGAGCGTGAGCAGCAGGCCGAGATCCGGCGCAAGCAGGAGCAGTGGGAGAAGGAGCGCCAGACGCACCGGCCGACCATCACTGAAGAAGGCATTGCCTTCATCGTGTCGCGCTGGACCGGAATTCCCGTGACCCGCCTGCAGGAAGCGGAAACGGCGCGGCTCCTCCGCATGGAGGAGGAGCTCCATCAGACCGTGGTCGGCCAGGACGAGGCGATTACGGTGATTTCGCGCGCCATCCGCCGCAGCCGGGCGGGGCTAAAGGATCCCAAGCGGCCGATCGGCTCGTTCATCTTCTCCGGCCCGACGGGGGTTGGAAAGACCGAGCTGGCGCGGGCGCTGGCTCGTTTCCTGTTCGCCGATCAAAACGCGCTCATCCGTGTAGACATGTCGGAATACATGGAAAAGTTCTCCGTGAGCCGGCTGATCGGCGCGCCTCCGGGCTACGTCGGGTACGAGGATTCTGGCACGCTGACCAAGGCTGTGCGGCGGAAGCCGTACTCCGTGGTCCTGCTCGACGAGATCGAGAAGGCGCATCCGGACGTGTTCAACATCCTGCTGCAGGTGCTCGATGAAGGCCACCTGACCGACAACTACGGCCGGGTGATCGACTTCAAGAACACCGTGGTCATCATGACGTCCAACGTCGGCGCACGGGACATGATCAAGAGCAAGGCGTTGGGCTTCTCCCAGCCCGACAGTCGTGCGACGTTCGAGAAGCTGGCCGAGAAGGTCAAGGACGAGATCAACAAGACGTTCAATCCCGAGTTCCTGAACCGGCTCGATGATGTGATCGTGTTCCATCCTCTCACCCGCGAGCATATCTCCGCGATTGTGGCGATCCTGCTCAAGGACGTGCAGAAGCGCCTGGGCGAAGAGGAGCTTACGCTCCGCCTCACGCCCGCTGCCACGGATTTCCTGGTGGAGCGGGGTTACGACGAGCACTATGGCGCCCGGCCGCTCAAGCGCGCCATTCAGAAGTACGTCGAGGATCCGCTTTCGGAGAAGATTCTGGTCGGGGAGTTCGCGCGGGGTGACGAGATCGAAGTGGATGTCGCTCCGGACAAGGCGCGCCTGGCGTTCCGCGCACTCTCTGGCTCGAAGGCGTGATCCGCCGACTTTCCCTCTCGATCCTCGTCGGTGCCGTCGTTCTCTCCCCGCGCCCCTGTCGGGCGCAGGACGAGGGTCCCCGGCGCACGATCGACTCGATCGTGGTGCTCGGCGGGCGGCGCAACACCGCCGGCCAGATCATCCAGACCACGGGGCTCACCACCAAGCACCCGATGGACTTTCGCGATCTCCAGGTCGCCATCCGCACGCTCTACGCGAGCGGGCAATACGACGACGTGGAGGTCCTCGAGCAGGTTGTTGACGGCAGGCGCCTGCTGGTCCTCAAGGTCCACGAACGGCCGCTGCTGACTCGCTGGTCCATCGAAGGCGCCGTGCACATCTCGGAAGGGAAGCTGCGGGAAAAGTCGACGCTGAACGAAGGGCTCCCCATGGACCCCGCCGCGGTGGCGCGCACCAAGGCGCGGATCGATTCGATCTACCGCCACGACGGCTTCTATCTGGTCGAAGTGCGCACCAAACGCGACTTCTACGCCGATTCGTCGCAGGTACGACTCACGTTCGAGGTGCGCGAGGGCCGTCGCGTCGCCGTTGCGCGGGTCGAGATCGAGGGTAACTCGCACTACAGCGACGACGACATCGTCAAGCATATGAAGACCAAGCCGGAGGGATTCTGGTGGTTCCACCCCGGCGACTACGACGATGAGAAGTTACGGGAGGACCTGTTCGCCACCCTGCCGGCATTCTACGGGTCGAATGGGTACGTGGATTTTCAGGTTCTCGACGACACCCTGCTGTTCAACGAGCGCAGCGGCAAGGCCACGCTCGTGGTGCGGGTCAACGAGGGCGAGCGGCGCAAGGTTGGCACCTTCGAGATCGTCGGAAACCGCCGGTTCTCAACCGACGAGCTGGAGCGCTACTTCCCCTTTGCGCACCAGACCAAGTCCGGCATCCTGACGTCGTCGAACACCGGTGCCGATCCCTACTTCGATCAGGTGAAGTGGGATGCGGCCACGCGTGCGGTGCAGACGCTCTACTACAACAACGGCTACATCTACGTGAACATGCGCCCGGATGTGATCCGGCGCGAAGGGCCGGGTGGCACGCCACTGGTGGACCTGCGGTGGGTGGTGAATGAAGGACAGCCTGCCATCGTGAACAAGGTTGAGATCGTCGGCAATACGCTGACGCGGGACCACGTCATCCGGAATGCCATCACGCTGCTGCCGGGCGACGTCTTCCGGCAGGACGCGCTCATCCGCTCCTACCAGAACATTTCGAACCTCGGGTTCTTCGAGCCGCTCTCTCCGCCGGATACTCGCCCAGCCAACGATCAGGGCGACGTGGACATCATCTTCCACGTGACGGAGAAGCACACCGGCCAGGTGAATTTCGGAGCGACCCTGGGGCAGGGCACCGGTATCGGCGGGTTCATCGGGCTCGAGGAGCCGAACATCTTCGGCCAGGGGAAGCGCGGTTCGTTCCAGTGGACCGTTGGACAGAACCTCGATCAGTTCAGCGTGTCCTACACCGACCCCGCGATCCGGCAGTCACGGATATCCGGGACCCTCGGCCTCCACAAGACGCGCGTCGTGTACACGATCGCGAACCTCGGGACGTTGAAGAGCACGGGCGGCAACCTCCAGATCGGGTTCCCCACGCCCCGCGACCGCTACACGCGCCTGTACCTGACCTACGCGCTCGAGACACAGACATTCACGGGCACGAGCGCTGACACCGCGTTTGCGTTCGTGTATGGGTGCAACGATTGCTTGCGGTCGACCCTTTCCGCGACGCTCACGCGCGACACGCG
>Ga0126377_10002559_pt1 | contig 12568 bp, 11 predicted proteins | sample PanSoiMetPlot_22_FD_92647 | JGI IMG/M metagenome (GOLD analysis project Ga0126377, IMG submission 92647) | Tropical forest soil microbial communities from Panama - MetaG Plot_22 | ecosystem: Environmental > Terrestrial > Soil > Tropical forest > Bulk soil | place: Panama | collected 2016-02-17
GCCGCAAGCCAAAGGGGGATCCAGGGTGACAAGAGCCAGCGTCGTCATCAGTGCAGGACTGCTCGCGCTCGGCGCGCAGCCGCTCGCAGCGCAGACGCCGACCTTTGCCGAAAACACGGACGCAGCGATTCACGAGTTTCGGGCCGCCCTCGCCGCGACGCCTGATCTCAAGCACGGCGCTCAGCTCTTCGATACCTGCGCCGCGTGTCACGGCGCCGACGGTCGCGGCGCGCGTGACGGGACGGTTCCCGCGATCGCCGGCCAACACGTCTCGGTGCTCGTCAAACAACTGGTCGACTTCCGCCACGATCGCCGCTGGGACGAGCGCATGCAGAACTTCTCCTCGACGCATCATCTGCAGGGGCCACCGGACCTGCTCGACGTCGCTTCATACGCTCAGAGCCTGCCGCGCTGGCCGCCGCTCGAAGGCGGCACGGGTGACGGCAAGTCACTGCAGCGCGGCGCCAACGCGTACTTCATCCAGTGCGAGGGTTGTCATGGTCCGCTCGGAGAAGGCGAGCTTCGTCGCCTGAGGCCCCGCCTCGCTGGGCAGCACTACGAGTACCTGATGCGCGAGATGGAGCAGACCGCGGCCGGCGGGCGGCCTGGTATGGATGCCGAGCACGTCACGCGCATCCGCAAGCTGTCGCCCGAGGAGCGCGAGGGCATCGCGGACTACCTGTCACGCCTGAGCCCCGACGTCGCCTCGAATCACCCCCGCCAGGAGTGATTTCAGCCGACGGGTGCCCCGCAAACCGCGAAGTCTTCACCCCAACGCCTGTTCGAGATCGGCCAGCAGATCCTCGACGTCTTCGATGCCGACCGAAAGGCGGATCAGCGAATCGTCGATGCCGAGCGCCGCGCGCTTGTCGGCGGGCACCGAGGCGTGCGTCATGATGCCGGGGTGATCGACGAGGCTTTCGACACCACCGAGACTCTCGGCGATGGCGAAGATTTCGCAGCGTTCGAGCGCACGCCGCGCGGCCTCGAGTCCGCCCTTGATGAAGAAACTGATGATGCCGCTGAAGCCGTTCTGCATCTGTGCGCGCGCGAGCTCGTGCTGCGGATGACTGGGTAGGCCGGGATAGAGCACGCGCTCGACTTTCTTGTGCTTCTCGAGCCAGCGCGCGATCGTCATCGCGTTCTCACTGCACTGGCGCATGCGCAACGGCAGCGTCTTCAGGCCGCGCAGTGCCAGGAAGCTGTCGAACGGGCTCCCCACCGCGCCAACCGCGTTCTGCAGGAACGCCATGCGCTCCGCGAGCGCCGGATCCTTCACGACCACCACGCCACCGATCATGTCCGAGTGGCCGTTGAGGAACTTGGTCGCGGAGTGCACGACGATGTCGCAGCCGAGCTCGAGCGGCCGCTGGATCCACGGCGTCGCGAACGTGTTGTCGACGGCGGTGAGCGCGCCGCGCGCGCGAGCCGCGGCGGCCACGGCCTTGAGATCGACGATGCGCAAGGTCGGGTTGGTCGGCGTCTCGATCCAGATGAGGCGCGTTTCGGCGCGCAGCGTTTTCGCCAGCTTCTTGAGATCGGTGAGGTCGATGAACTCGATGTCGAGCCCGGCCGAGCGCTGACGCACCTGGCTGAAGAGCCGCCGCGTGCCGCCGTAGAGATCTTCCATCGCGATGACGTGCGCGCCGCTGTCGAGCAGATCGAGCACGGTGGCGGTCGCGGCGAGGCCCGATGCGAAGGCGAATCCCTGCACGCCGCCCTCGAGATCCGCGATGCAGCGCTCGTACGCCATGCGCGTCGGGTTCTGCGTGCGCGAGTACTCGTAGCCCTTGTGCACGCCCGGGCTCGATTGCGCGTAGGTCGAGCTCACGTGAATCGGCGACATCACCGCGCCGGTCGTCGGGTCGGGTGCCTGGCCGGCGTGAATGGCGCGGGTGGCGAAACCTGGCTTGCGATCTTTCTGCATCAGTCTCTCCGGCCGCTCAACGCTTGGTCTGCTGGCGGCGCAGGTAATTCAGCACGTCGGTGCGCGTGATGATGCCGAGGAACTGCGTGCCGTCGGTGACAGCGGCATACGGCGCGACCTGCAGGATCGAGACCAGGCTCGGCATCGGCATCTCCTTCGGCACGCTGATGAAGGCAGTCTGCATCGCATCGCGCACCGGCGCATCGAGGCGTTCGGGGAAGCCGAACACGAAGCGCATGATGTCCTCTTCCGTCAGCACGCCGATCAGGCGCTCGTTCTCGAGCACCGGGAGCTGCGAGAAGCCCGCGTTGCGCAGCCGGTTGTGCGCGGTGGCGACGATGTCGGACGGGCCCACCGTGACCGCGGCGTGCTCGCTGTGCAGGCGCCCGATGAGATCGCGCAGGTCGCCGTAAGTCTTGCGCCGGATGAAGCCTTCGTCCTCCATCCAGAAATCGTTGTAGAGCTTCGAGAGGTACTTGTTGCCTGTGTCACAGGCGAAGGTGACGACGCGTTTCGCGCTCTTCTGCTCGCGACAGTAACGCAATGCCGCGGCGAGCAACGTGCCGGTCGACGATCCCGCGAGGAGCCCCTCCTTGAGCAGCAACGCGCGCGCGGTCGCGAAGGATTCCGCGTCCGGAATGCTGTAGGCGCGCCTGGTGAGCGAGAAGTCCGCGATGTCCGGGATGAAGTCCTCGCCGATGCCTTCGACCAACCAGCCGGTTTTCTGGGTGAGCTGGCCGCTGCGCACGTACTCGGCGACCACCGACCCTTGCGGATCGGCCAGCACGATGTCGACCTGCGGCGCGACACGCTGGAAGAACTTGGTGAGCCCCGCGATCGTGCCGCTGCTGCCGACGCCGACGACTACGGCATCGAGCCGCTGCTGCATCTGCTCCCAGATCTCGGGGGCGGTCGTGGTCTCGTGAGCCTGAGGATTGTCGGGATTGCCAAACTGGTTGATGAAGTAGGCGCCGCGCTCGCGCGCGATCCGCGCGCCGAGATCCTGGTAGTACTCGGGGTGGCCGCGTCCGACGTCGGAACGTGTCAGCACGACCTCGGCCCCCATCGCCCGCAGATTGAAAATCTTTTCCTGGCTCATCTTGTCAGGCAGCACGAGGATCAGCTTGTAACCCTTTTGCGCGGCAACGAGTGCGAGCCCGAGACCGGTGTTCCCGGCGGTCGCCTCGACCAGGGTGTCGCCGGGCTTGATGCGCCCGCGGCGCTCCGCCTCCTCGATCATCGAGACGCCGATGCGATCCTTGATCGAGCCGCCGGGGTTCGCCAGCTCGAGCTTCAGGTACAGCTCGCAGGGCCCGGTATCCAAGTGACTGACTCGAAGCATCGGCGTGCGGCCGATCATTTCGAGCACGCTGGAGTAGACTTGCATGAAAATCCCTGTGGCAGAGGATGCCGCACACGGCATCGGGGCTCACGAATGGTGCGCGATTGTACGTTAACGCCGGTGCTGCGCCCATGAGCGCGCGCACCCCGCGAAGCGAAAAACCCGAAACGGTCGGCGCGCTGCTGGAGAGCGCGGTTCGCCAACTGTCGGCGACCAGTCCGAGCGCTCGACTCGACGCCGAACTCCTGCTCACGCACGTGCTGCAGCGTCCGCGCAGTTTCGCGCACAGTCACGCCGGCGAAAGCGTCGCGCCTGCGACGGTCGCGGAGGTCCTCGCGCTCATCGAGCGCCGACGGCGCGGCGAGCCCGTGGCCTACATCGTCGGTCGGCGCGAATTCTGGTCGCTCGACTTCGAGGTGACGCCCGATGTGCTGATCCCGCGCCCGGAGAGCGAGCTGCTGGTGGAATTCGCGCTCGAAGTGTTGCCGCACGAGGCCCACGCGCGCGTGCTCGATCTCGGCACCGGGAGTGGCGCGCTCGCGCTCGCGATCGCACGTGAACGGCCGCATGCACGCGTCACGGCAACCGATGCCTCGACGCCCGCGCTCACCCTCGCCTGCCGCAACGCCGAGCGGCTCGAGATCGGCAACGTCACCTTCCTCGCCGGCAACTGGTACGAGCCGGTGGGCGCGATGCACTGCGACCTCATCGTGTCGAACCCGCCCTATGTGGCGGCGAACGACCCCGCGCTCTCCTCGGGCGATGTCAGTCGCGAGCCGCGCGCGGCGCTCACGCCGGGGCCGACGGGGCTGGAAGCGATCGAGCGCATCTTGGCGCGCGCCCGTGAGCACCTGCGAGCGGGTGGCTGGCTCGCGCTCGAGCACGGCGCCGTGCAGGGCGAGGCGGTGCGTGCGCTGTTTTCAAGCCACGGTTTCAGTACCATACGCACCCGCCAGGACCTGGCCGGACATGAACGCATGACGGCGGGGCACGCCTGACGACAATTTCCGACTTCGCATTCGAGAGATCTCTCATGTCAACGACTGTGCTGTTCAAGACTTCGCTCGGCGACTTCACCGTCGAGCTCGAGCCCGAAGATGCGCCCATCACCTGCGAGAACTTCCTGCGCTACGTCGACGACGGGTTCTTCGACGGCACGATCTTCCATCGCGTGGTGCCCGGCTTCGTGATCCAGGGCGGCGGGCTCACCGCCGGGTACGATCAGAAGCAGACGCGCGCATCGATCAAGAACGAGGCGGAAAACGGCCTGCGGAACCTGCGCGGCACGCTCTCCATGGCGCGCACCAACGCGGTCGACAGCGCCACCTCGCAGTTCTTCGTGAACCTCAAGGACAACGCGTTTCTCGACAACAAGCCGGGCAACTTCGGTTACGCGGTGTTCGGCCGCGTGACGCAGGGCATGAACGTCATCGACCAGATCGCCAAGGTGCGCACCGGCAAGGTCAAGGGCTATGACGATGCGCCGCTCGAAACAGTGAAGATCGAGTCGGCGCGCCGGGGCCAGCCCGAGGCTTGACCGATTCCGCCCTATCGGTAACGACGCGCCGCAGCCTGTGGCGGCGCATCCTGCGTTTGCTGCTGTGGATCGTGGTGCTGTGGTTTGCCGCGACGATCCTCACCGTGCTAGCGCTGCGCTGGATCGATCCGCCGGCCTCGGCGTTCATGCTGAATGCGAGCGCACAAGCGACCATCAATCGCGACCGCACCTACCGGTGGCGTTACGAGTGGGTCGACTACGCACGCATCTCGCCGAACGCCGCCATCGCCGTGATCGCGGCCGAGGATCAGCGCTTTGCCGAGCACGTCGGCTTCGATCTCAAGTCGATCGACGAGTCGATCCGCCAGCACCAACGCGGCAAGCGGCTGCGCGGCGCGAGCACCATCACGCAGCAGGTCGCGAAGAACCTGTTCCTGTGGAACGGGCACAGTTTCCTGCGCAAGGGACTCGAGGCCTACTTCACGGTGCTGATCGAGACGCTGTGGACCAAGCAGCGCACGCTCGAGGTGTATCTCAACATCGCCGAGTTCGGCCGTGGCACCTACGGCGTGGGCGCTGCGAGCCGGTACTTCTACGGGAAGTCCGCCGCGCGACTCACGCCCGAGGAAGCGGCGCTGCTCGCCGCAGTGCTTCCCAACCCCAGGCGCTTCAGCGTGCACGCACCGTCCTACTATGTGCGCCAGCGGCAGGAATGGATCCTGTGGCAGATGCGTGCCCTCGGCGGGCGTTCCTACCTGCTCGCCTTCGAATTGTGAAAAAAGCCGCCCTCCCCTGCGGGAGGGCGGCTTCAGTCCGTCATCGCCTCTTTATTTCTTGTTGACCTTGAAGTCCGGCAGGTAGAAGGACTGCGTCGAGACATAGATCCGCGTGCACTCGAAGCTCTCGTTCCAGGTGAAGCGCACGAATGAGAAGTCCGAGATCCCGTGAATCGCTTCGAGCATCGCCGGGTCGAGCGTGAAGCAGTTGATCTGCTGCTCGGCGGCCGCGCCGACGCCCGCCTGGCAGAACCCGCTCGGGAAGCCGGGGCTGTTGGCGATGTTGCAGCCGATGTACGTGACCTTGTCGTCCGAGTTACGCGCCGTGTTCATATCGCCCTGCGCGGACCTCGCGGTGAAGTCTATCGTCACGGCCGCCGGCATCACCAGGCCGGCAGTGGCGACGGCGCAGAACAGGGTCAACGCCGCAATTGGCACCAGGTACCTGATCTTCATTTTGCTTCTCCCCTTGTTACGAGTTGTACACACCACGCCTGAAATCACAGCCGGCCATGCAGCGTCCCGGAATTGATCGCGCCGACCAGCTTGCTGAGCATTTCGCGCTGACCCGCCTTGTCGAGCTTGCCGATCTCGATCTGCAGGCTGGCCATGTCGGCATCCGAGATGACGCCGTCACGAATGTAGCGATCGAGTTGCTGGCTCACGAGGTCGAGCTGCCGCTTGTCATCGGCTGCGCTGCGCGCCGTTGCGGCCTGCGACTTCGCGCCATCCGCTCCGGCGAGCCCGGCGATGAGCGGTGCGAGCTCCTCGCGCACGACGCGTCGCAGCTCCGCTTCGCTCAGGCAGGATTGTCCCGCCGGTGCGATCGACGCTGGTGGTGTCGCGCTTGCGACCTCGGTGCTCGTGGATGCAGCGTGCTGCGCGGGCAGCGACGCGTTGGCGCTCGACGCTGAGCCGCGCAACAGCGGCGCGACCCACAGGGTCACGAGCGATGACAACAGCATGGCGCCAAGCACCAGCAGCGCTCTCATGTCTCGACTCCCGGATTTACGTGCGGCAGGCGGTCGGCCCGTTACTTATGCGTTGTTCTCGCACGCGGTCGAACGTACGCCTTCCACTATCGACGCGCAACGCGCGTGAGTGAAGAGTTTGTGAATGCGCAGTGCGTGCTTTGCGTTACGATGCTGCGCTATTCACTTGACGCCGCTGAGGACAGCGACATGAAAACCCTGATCGAAGTGATCGGCTGGAGCGCAGCGGTGCTGATCCTCATCGCCTACGGATTGCTGTCGACCGGGAGACTCGAGGCACGCTCGGTGACCTACCAGGCGTTGAACGTGGTGGGCTCGGCGGGCTTCATCCTGAACAGCGGCTACAACCACGCGCTGCCGTCGGCAGTGCTCAACGTCGTGTGGCTGATGATCGGGTCGTACGCCCTGTTCCGGATTCACGCGGCGCACTGACGGCGGATCCGATTCCCCAGCAGCAGGGATCCTGCGAATCGAGCAGGAGCGTCGCGTCCGCCGTGACCCACGCGTGACCCGCGATGGTTGGGATCACCTTGTCGCCTTCGAGCTCGATCGAGCCCTCGAAGATGCTGTCGGTGATGCTCTCCTGCACCCAGATCTCACCGGGCGCGAGTTTCTCGTCCGCGTGCAGGCACGCGAGCTTGGCGCTGGTGCCGGTGCCGCACGGTGAGCGATCGTAGGACCCGCCGGGGCACAGCACGAAGTTGCGGCTGTCTGCTTCGGCGCGATGCGGTGAGCCAAAGAGCTCGACGTGATCGATGATGCCGCCGTCCGCGCCACGGATACCGGCCCGCTCGAGCGCCTGGCCGATGCGCCGCGTGAGATCGAGGAGCGCTTGGGCGTCCTCGAGCTCGAGGTGCTGGCCGTGATCGCTCACCAGGAAAAACCAGTTGCCGCCCCACGCCACATCACCACGCACGGATCCATGCCCCTCCACCTGGACCGTCACGTCCTTCAGGTGCCGGTACGCCGGCACGTTGCGCACGGCCACGCGCCCGTCGTGCAGCAGGCGTGTGCGCACGAGGCCGACGGGTGTTTCGATGCGATGCTCGCCATGCGCGAGCCGTCCGAGCCACGCGAGCGTCGTGACCAGGCCGATCGTGCCGTGACCGCACATGCCGAGAAAGCCGACGTTGTTGAAGAAGATCACCGCGGCGGCATTGGCGGGATCCTCCGGCTCCATCAGGAGCGCGCCGACGAGCACATCGGAGCCGCGCGGTTCGTTGACCACCGCGGCGCGAAACGCATCGTGCTGCTGGCGAAATTGCCTGAGCCGCTCCGTGATCGGGCCGGTGAGCCGCGGACCGCCGTCGATCACGACGCGCGTCGGCTCGCCGCCGGTGTGCGAATCGATGACCCGGACCTTGTGGACGCTCATGACGCCTTGCGTCGTTGCGGAATCTTCGGTCGCGTCTCGATGCCGCGATGGATGATCTCGAGCACGCGGCGTCGCTCCTCGCCTTCGAGCGGCAGGCGCGGCGCTCGCACCCATTCGGCACCGAGGCCGGTTTCCTGGATGGCGAGCTTGATGTACTGGACGAACTTCACCGGCGTGTCGAGGTGCAGGAGCGGCGTGTACCACGCATAGAGATCGCGCGCCGCCTTGTAGTCGCCCGCCATCGCGAGCTCCCAGAAATACTGGTTCTCCTGCGGGAACGCGAGACCCATGCCCGCGATCCAGCCCGTCGCTCCGAGGAGCACGCTCTCCAGCACGAGATCGTCGACGCCACAGAACAGCTCGTAACGATCGCCGACCGTGTTGCGTAGGTCCGTGATGCGACGGACGTCGCCGGAGGATTCCTTGATGGCGACCAGGTTCCTGATTTCGGCGAGCTCGACGAACATCTGCGGCGTGATGTCGACCACATAGGCGAGCGGGTTGTTGTAGCAGATGATCGGCAGGCTGGTGCTGCGTGCGACAGCGCGAAAGTGCGCGAGCGTTTCTGCCGAGTCCGCGCGATAGATCATCGCCGGCAGCACCATCAGGCCGTCGAGCCCCATCTTCTCCGCATCGCGCGCGAAGCGCATCGCCGCCGCGGTGCTGGTTTCCACGACCCCGGAGAGCACCGGCACGCGCCCGCGAGCCGTTTCCTTCGCCGCAGCGAGCACCTTGCGTTTCTCATCGGGTTCGAGCGCAGCGTTCTCGCCCAGCGAGCCCAGCATGATGAGACCGTCGACGCCCGAATCGATCAGGACCTCGAGATGACGCGCGGTCGCCTCGAGATCGAGCGATTGATCCTTCCTGAGCTGCGTCGTGACCGCAGGAAATACGCCTCGCCAGCGGGATTGCATCAGGCTTGTACCTCACTCGAGAGCGCCGCCTGCGGCTGAGCCCGCAGCGCCGAGCGCAGCATCATCACCGCGGCCCCGATCACCACGATCACGACCAGCCAGCGCAACAATACCAGCGGGAGCGAGCGCACCAGCAGGGCCGCAATCAGCACGGCTGGAATGCCGCCGAGGGTCAGGCCCAGCATCGCCGCAAAGTTGACGCGGCCCCGCGCCATGAAACGCACGCCGGCCGGCGGCATGAGAAAGGCGCACGAGCCCATCATGATCGGGAACGCCACGACCGGATTCATGCCGAGCAGGCTGATGGTGATGAGGCACGGCGCATAAAGGCCGATGCCCAGCGTCATCAGTGCACCGAGCACGAAGTTGATCGCCACGGCGAGCGCCAGCAGGCCGCCGCTCAGCCCCAACGCCTCGCCACCACCCGGGATCAGCTTGAGATTCGCGAGCACGAAGAGCGTGGCTGCCACGAGCAGCGCAAGTCCCATGCCGAGCTGGATCGCGCGGCGCGGCAGGCGCGCGACCACACCTGCGCCGAACCACGCGCCCAGCACCGACGCGAAGATCATGGCGATGAGCGTGGTGACGTCGACGGCGACCGTGGCAATGAACAGGAACGCCTGCACGAACGTCGGCACCGCGTGACCCGCATTCAGCGTGCCCGGGATCTGCTCGTCCGGCATGCGGCGGCGGAACTTGAAGATCGCCGTCGTGGTGGCGAAGGAGCCGATGCCGAGCGTATCGAAGAAATTGGTGACGAAGCCGGTGCCGAAATCAAGTGCGTCCGGCCGTTCGCGTCCGCCGGGGGTGGCGCGGGAAATCGTCCACCAGCGCCAGATAAAGAAGAGTGCCAGGACGACCAGCACGCCGAGGAGGATCAGGCTGGCGAAATCGGGGAGCTTCACTTAATCAGGCCGCGTCCGCATTGGTGGCGGCATCATAGCCGAGATTCGGCGAGAGCCAACGCTGAGCTTCATCCAGGTGAATGCCCTTGCGCACGGCGTAGTTCTGCACCTGGTCGAGGTCGATCTTGCCGATCGCGAAGTAGTGCGCGTCCGGGTGTGAGAGGTAAAAGCCGCTCACGGCCGCGGTGGGATACATCGCGAAGGATTCGGTGAGGCGCATGCCGGTCTTGCGCTCGACATCGAGGAGCCGCCACAGCGTCCCCTTCTCGGTATGGTCGGGACAGGCCGGGTAGCCCGGCGCCGGGCGGATGCCGCGATATTCCTCGCGTATCAGCTGCTCGTTGTTGAGCTGCTCCGCCGCGGCGTAGCCCCAGAATTCGCGGCGCACCCGCTCGTGCATCCGTTCCGCGAACGCCTCCGCCAGCCGGTCGGCGAGTGCCTTGAGCAGGATCGAGTTGTAGTCGTCGTGCGCCGCTTCGAAGCGCGCGACGTGCGGCTCGATACCGAGCCCGGCCGTCACTGCAAACCCACCGATGTAATCGGGCAGACCGCTCGACTTCGGCGCGATGAAGTCGGCGAGGCAGTTGTGCGGCTGGCCTTCCGCCTTGCCTTTCTGCTGCCGGAGGAAATGCAGGCGCGCAATCACTTTGGAGCGCGACTCGTCCGCGTACACCTCGACGTCATCGTCGTCGACGGAGTTCGCGGGGAACAGTCCGACGACGCCGCGCGCCGTGAGCCAGCGCTCGGCGATCAGCGTGCGCAGGAGCCGGCGTGCGTCGGCGTACAGGTTGCTCGCCGCCTCACCCACCACCGCGTCGGTCAGCACTTCCGGGAACTTGCCGGCGAACTCCCACGCGTTGAAAAACGGCATCCAGTCGATGTAGCGCGAGAGTTCCGCGAGCGGATAGTCACTGAAGACCTGCACGCCGGGTGAGAGCGGCTGCGGCGGCTGATACTTCGGCCAGTCGATGCGCTGCTTGTTGGCGCGCGCCTGGCCGAGGGACAGCTGCGGTGCCTTGGCTTTCTTGCCGCGATGCTGCTCGCGCCGCACTGCGTGCTCGTCCTTGATCTTCGCGATGAATTCCTTGCGGTAAGCCTCCGTGACCAGCGACTGGCACACGCCGACCGAGCGCGAAGCGTCCTTGACGTAGACGACCGCGCCTTCGTATTGCGGATCGATCTTGACCGAGGTGTGTGCCGGCGAAGTGGTCGCGCCGCCGATCAGGAGCGGCACGGTGAATTGCTGGCGCTGCATCTCGCGCGCCACGTGCACCATTTCATCGAGCGAGGGCGTGATGAGACCCGACAGGCCGATGAGGGTCGCGCCTTCGCGGCGCGCGGTCTCGAGGATCTTCTCGCTCGGCACCATCACGCCGAGGTCGATCACCTCGAAGTTGTTGCACTGGAGCACGACGCCGACGATGTTCTTGCCGATGTCGTGCACGTCGCCCTTCACGGTCGCCATCACGATCTTGCCGTTGGAGCGGCTGACGCCCTGCTGCTCGCGCTCGATGAACGGCACGAGATGCGCGACGGCCTTCTTCATGACGCGCGCCGATTTCACGACCTGCGGCAGGAACATTTTTCCGGAGCCGAAGAGATCACCCACGACGTTCATGCCGTCCATCAGCGGACCCTCGATCACCTTGAGCGGCGCATCGGCCGCGAGGCGCGCTTCCTCGGTGTCCGCGATGATGAACTCGTCGATGCCCTTGATGAGCGCATGTTCGAGCCGCCGCGTGACCGGCCAGCTGCGCCATTCGAGCTCATCCTGCTTGCGGCTGCCGCCATCGCCCTGGTAACGCGCCGCGATCTCGAGCAGCCGCTCCGTCGCGTCGGGCCGGCGATTGAGGATCACGTCCTCCACGCGCTCGCGCAGCTCCGGGTTGATTTCCTCGTAGATCGCGAGCTGGCCGGCGTTCACGATCCCCATATCGAGCCCGGCGTTGATCGCGTGATAGAGGAATACGGAGTGCATCGCCTCGCGCACCCGGTCGTTCCCCCGGAAGGCGAAGGACACGTTGCTGACGCCGCCGCTGGTGCGCACGCCCGGCATGCGCCGCTTGATCTCGCGCGTCGCCTCGATGAAGTCGCGCGCGTAGCCGTTGTGCGCCTCGATGCCGGTCGCAACCGCAAAGATATTTGCATCGAAGATGATGTCTTCGGCGGGAAAGCCGACCTTCTCCGTGAGGATCCGAAATGCGCGCTCGCAGATAGCGACGCGGCGTTCGAGCGAGTCGCCCTGCCCTTGCTCGTCGAACGCCATCACCACGACGGCGGCGCCATAGCGGCGGACCAGCCTGGCGTGGTGAATGAAGGCCTCCTCCCCTTCCTTGAGGCTGATGGAGTTGGCGACGCCCTTGCCCTGCACGCACTTGAGCCCGGCCTCGATCACCGACCACTTGGACGAATCGATCATCACCGGCACACGCGCGATATCGGGTTCGGCGGCGACCAGGCGCAGGAAGCGCGTCATCGCGGCTTCCGAATCGAGCATCCCCTCGTCCATGTTGACGTCGATCATCTGCGCGCCGTTCGCCACCTGCTGGCGCGCGATGTCGACCGCCGCCGCGTAGTCATTGGCTTCGATCAGCTTGCGGAACTTGGCGGAGCCCGTGACGTTGGTGCGCTCGCCGACGTTCACGAACAGGCTCCCGGGCCCGATGTTGAGCGGCTCGAGGCCGCTCAGGCGCATGCGGTGCTCGAGCTCGGCCGGCTGGCGACGCGAGTGGCGTGCCGCGGCCGAAGCGATCAGGCGGATGTGCTCGGGCGTGGTCCCGCAACAGCCGCCGATGAGGTTCACGAAGCCGCTGGCCGCGAACTCCTCGAGGATCGAGGC
>Ga0126377_10002560_pt1 | contig 12565 bp, 10 predicted proteins | sample PanSoiMetPlot_22_FD_92647 | JGI IMG/M metagenome (GOLD analysis project Ga0126377, IMG submission 92647) | Tropical forest soil microbial communities from Panama - MetaG Plot_22 | ecosystem: Environmental > Terrestrial > Soil > Tropical forest > Bulk soil | place: Panama | collected 2016-02-17
CATGGCCTTGTTCGCCGCGAACATCGACAGGCTCAAACAGCAGGGCAAAACGCCTGACGAGATGATGCTTGCCGAAATGGATCGCGTGCGCGCCGATTATGATCGTCAGCTCGACGCGAAATACGCTGCCGCCCGCGGGTTCGTCGATGCGGTCGTTGCGCCGGAAGAAGTGCGGCCGGCACTTCAATTGGCACTCCGCACTGCGCTCAATAATCCGGAGACACATTTCGGACAGTTCCTTTTGCGATGAAGAGAGATTACGAAAAAAACGAAAATAACGAAATAAACGAAAAAGTTTCGTTTATTTCGTTATTTTCGTATATTTCGTAATCCTTCTTCTTTTCTTGGAGATGAAAATATGTCTAAGGAGAACAGCCAGCAAGAATCTCCAGCTCGAATCATCGAACGCCTCGATTATCTCGAAAACTCGCTGCGCGAATTGATCGTACGCGTTTACACCATTGAACAGAAACTAGGCCTCAGGCTGTCGACCATTGAACAACCGGTAGTTTCTGCGCAGCTGGAAGTCAAATCCGAAGAGATAAAGCCCGCGCCGGACCGGATTCAGTCTGAGGTCGAAAAAGACAGGGGAACGGTGATTGACCTCGAACCGAAAAAGCCCTTGTCACCACCCGCTCATCCTCCCCCTACGATTAAGGAATTTGCCGAACAATACCGGAAATCCGAGGTGGATATTGTCTCAATCCCTCCTGCCGGAGATAAATCGGGGAAAGACGCTCGGATTCCCCTTCCCCGGCCGGAACCGGTCGAGACGATTGTTCAACCACTGGTCTCTTCGGGAACCAAATCCGGTCGCAGCCTGGAATTGGTGATCGGCGGCACGATATACAAATGGTTAGGGATCATCGCGATCATTCTCGCTGCCGGTTACTTTTTGCGAGAGGCCTTCAAGCGAGAATGGATCGGAAATCAAGGGCAAGTCGTGATTATCGTCCTCATCGGAACCGGCTTAGTAGTCCTGGGTGAGCGAATTAGAGCGCGCGGTTATCGCAGCTATTCACAAGCCATCTCGGGAGGAGGGATCGCGATCCTTTATCTGGCCATCTTTGCTGCCTTTGCCCGTTATCGCCTGATTGGACAGGGGCATGGATTTTTGTTCATGTCCGCCATCACAGTGCTGGCGGTCCTGCTCGCTGCGCGGCATGATGCGCTGACGATCGCGATTCTCGGATTGATCGGTGGATTCCTCACTCCGATTATGCTTTCAACCGGTCGTGATAACCAGGCCGGGTTGTTTACCTATATCGCGCTGCTCGATGTCGGAGTGCTTGCACTGGCATATTTCAAACAATGGCGGTTGCTCAATTATATGGCGTTCAGCGCGACCGTCCTGATGGCTGCCGGGTGGTGGCTGACCTGGTATGATCCGGAGAAGCTGGGGTTAACAATCTTCTTCTTCACTCTCTTCTTCCTGATCTTTGCCGCTCTCGCTATTCTCAATAATGTGGTCAATCGCCGGCCGACACGCGCGCTCGATCTGGGGCTGATCCTCGCCAATGCCTCGATCTATTTTTCGACCTCATATCAATTGCTCGATGAGGATTATTACGGATTTCTCGGGTTATTCGCCATTTTTATGGCGATATTCTATCTTGGCCTCGGTTATCTTACTTACAGCCGGGATCGCGAGGATCGCTTATTGATATTGACCTTCCTCGGATTGGCGACGATTTTCCTGACACTCGCCATCCCGATCCAACTCGATCAGAATTGGGTGACTATGGCCTGGGCGATCCAGGGCGCGGTCTTCACCTGGATCGGATTTAAAGCTCAGAACCGTACGACACGCTATGCCGCCTTGATCGTTATATCAGTATCATTGTGGCATTGGTTTGCAATCGATTTCGGCGAATTCGCATTTAGCAGAGGCGCGACATTTATCCCGTTTTTCAACCGCCGGGGTTTCTCGGCTCTTGTCTTGATCGCTTCATTGGGGATCGCCAATCGCCTCTATCGCCGATACGATCGAAAAGCCGATCAGTCGGGAGTAGAGGGATTCGGCTCAGTTTGTATGTTGGCGGCAAATATCCTGGCATTGTTTTGGTTGAGCACTGACCTGGTGGATTACTTTAATCAGAAAATCTACCTTGCGGGGGTTGATCCGGGTGCATTAATAAATATGCAGTTGGGGAATTCGAGACTGTTCGCAATCTCCGTACTTTGGATTCTCTACGGGACAATCGCCATGGTCGTCGGGATAATCAGGAATTCGCCTCTCCTGCGTTACGGAGCGCTGGTTTTACTGACACTCGCCACAATGAAAGTGCTGACTCTGGATACGGGCTATCATACGGCACCCTGGCATATTCCGGTCTTCAATCAGACATTCATCGTATTTGCCATGCTTGCCGGAGCATTTGCCTTGATAACCTGGTTTTACAAGCAGAACAAAGAGATCGATCAGGATGAGCGGTCCTTCGCGATCGCCGCGATGATCGGAGCGGCGAATCTGCTGGCGATCATCGGTTTGAGCCTGGAAGTGCGCGGATATTTCAAGTACAGGCAGGATGGCCCGGACTGGCGAATGCTGGAAGAAAGCAAGCAGTTCCTGCTGACAGGGCTCTGGGCGGTTTATGGCACGATTGCCCTGGTCATCGGGATAATCAGGAATTCGCGTCTCTTGCGTTATGGATCGCTGGCATTACTGGCGCTGGCCACGATGAAAGTGCTGGCGCTGGATGCAGGTTATCATGCGGAATTACATACGCCGATCTTCAACCAGACGTTCATGGCCTTTGCTATACTTGCCGGAGCGCTTGCCCTGGGAGTCTGGTTTTACAAGCGGAATAAAGAGATCGATCAGGGTGAGCGGTCCTTTGCGATCGCCGTGATGATCGGAGCAGCGAATCTGCTGGCGATCATCGGTTTGAGCCTGGAAGTGCGCGGATATTTCAAGTACAGGCAGGATGGCCCGGACTGGCGGATGCTGGAAGAAAGCAAGCAGTTTCTCCTGACGGTGCTCTGGGCAGTTTATGGCACGGTCGCGCTGGCCATCAGTCTTAAACGCCGAGCGAGGATGGTCCGTAATGGCGCACTCGGTCTGCTCCTGCTGGCGGTTATCAAGGTGTTAGTGATCGATATCTTTTTTGTGGCGACACGCGATCATATGCTTGTATTTAATAAAACATTCGGCGCATTTATCATCCTGGTGGCAGCTCTGGGATTTTCACTCTGGCTCTTTGGGCGAACTGATGGGGTTGATAAAAGGGAACGCGCAATAATCCGTAATGGGTTGACCATCGCGCTTAACCTTCTGGCGATAATCGGACTAAGTGCCGAAGCATATGGCTTCTTCGAAGCGCGTATCGGCGACGCAGCTTCCGCTGAGAATCGCGATTTGTTGCTCGCTCAGAAACTATCCCTCTCGGTCGTCTGGGCGATTTACGGAGGAGCGATGCTTCTCTGCGGTATCTGGAATGAAAACCGGTTACTGCGAAGGATGGCTCTCGGGTTACTTTCACTGACCATTGCAAAAGTCTTTATCATAGACATTGCCGGACTCGACAGCATATATCGGATCGCCGCCTTCTTCATCCTCGGCACGATACTGCTCGTCGTCGCTTTCAAATATCAACAGAGACAACGTCGTGAAGCAGAGGAGCGGCGGTGACTACATCTCATGTAAAAAATGGCGGGCGGGCATGGCATCAATTGGGGGGGCTCTATTTTCTCTCAGCATGCACCCTCTGCCTATTGACCGGCATGCCTGATGGGTTTGCGCAATCGACAGCTTCTTCCAATAAAATAAATCAGACCGAGTGGAAAAAGTGGCGTGGTCTCGCTTCATCCGGCAAACAATCCGGAGCGGGTTACGCGCTGGTTGAACTAGACCCCAGAGTTTTCGATTCTTCCAACGAGAACCTGAGCGATCTGCGGATGGTCGATCAGGACGGAAATACAACACCGTATTTAATTCTGGAGTCTGAAGGCAATGCGCGCCTCAAGCAATTGCCGGTGAGTATCGACGATCAGGGAGTTACCGGCCAGTCTTCCGAATTAATTGTCGATCTGGGGTACAGGTCAGTTCCCAGCTCACGCATCGAGTTTCAACCGGCGATCAGCAATTTCCACCGTCGATTCGAAATCGCCAGGAGTAACGATCGTAAAAATTGGTTACCACTGGGAGACGGAGAGCTTATCGATGTAAATATCGGTCGGACGAAGCGACAGCAATTGCATCTGAATTACGACGAAGTATTCGCCCGATATCTTCGCATAAGGGTTTACAATCAGGACGATCAGCCTTTCAAATTGGCGGAAGCGCGGGTATTCGGTCATCCCAGGAAATTACTCTTTCGTGTTGAACCGGGGAAATCATATCGCCTGTTCTACGGTAATCAGCGCGAGACTGCTCCCCATTACGATCTCGAGCAACTGCTTCCCTATGTGAAGATCGAGACCCTTCCGGTCATGAAACTCGATGAAGAACATGACCGGCCTGAAGCAATGTCCCAACTCCCCGATGAACCTGATCAGAAGGGGCAGCCTGGATGGTTATGGGCGACCCTGGCCCTGGCCGCGCTGGTGATCGGGTTCTTGATTTACCGTCTCGCCCGGATGACCGTCGTGAAATGAGGGCCGGCGGTGATATGATAATAGAGGCTGGATGCTAAATGCAGGATGCTATTGCTTTTAAGAAAAACATTTATCATTTTCCATTTGTAATTTTTGTGAGGAATGAACGGTGATTGAGCTCTATCTTATGCGTCATGGAATCGCGGCAGACCTGGGTGATGCCGGCGTCTTGAAAGATGAAGATCGTCCTTTGACTCTCGATGGACGCACAAAAATGAAACTGGCTGCCGAGGGGATTGGTGAATTCGGATTGAAGTTCAATCAGGTCTTTACCAGTCCGCTCCTGCGCGCACGCCAGACGGCTGAGACCGTCGCCGAAGTACTGGAACTCCAGCATAAGGTCAAAATCATCGAATCTCTTGCCCCGGGCCGGGCCTTCATCGAAGGAGCAGGCAGACATGCGGAAATCTTTTTGGAATTGGGCGCTTATCAATTCGATCGCGCACTGCTCGTCGGACACATGCCCGATCTTTCCGACCTGGCATCATATCTCCTCTCTGGCAATCGGAATCTCAACATCGAATTCAAAAAAGGCAGTGTCTGCGCGATTGAAGTCGCCAGTTTGCCCCCGCGCGGCCCGGGTTTGTTGCTCTGGTCGATGACCCCGAAACAACTCAGACTGCTTGGAAAATAGGAAGAAGAGAGATCACGGAACAAACGGAAAATAACGGAACAAACAGAAAAATCCAGGTCTAGATTTTCCGTTTGTTCCGTTATTTTCCGTTTGTTCCGTGATCTCTCTTCTTCTTATTTTGGAGCGGTGGCGTCAACGAGGGAAATGACGAACGGGATATTTCCGAATGGCGAATGGGATTCGATGTAAAGCCCGCGCTCATTGAGCGTGGTTGAGCTGATCGCGAATGGTAATTTTTCAAGCGCCGGAATAGGCCCTTTTTGGCCAACTCCAACCCACTGGACCAGTGAGGACATCATCAGTCCGGCTTCTTCTTTCACCGACGAATAGCTTGTGACTGCCGCAGACTGAGACCATTTGGCTGCTGAAATGTACTGAGGGGAGTCCTTGATCGAGTGTCCGGCCGGCTGGGAATCGATAAATCTGATCAATTGAGGGCGCGTGCCAACAGCCAGAAAATCTCCGACAATTGCAGCAGCGCTCTTCCGCGTGTCATTTGCACTTAAAATCTCGATTCCGGAGCGCGTTTCTCGGCGGATTGATGATCCGCCGCTACCAGGAAGCTGGGAAAGGAATGGTTCAATCGTTCTCGATAAGATTCCCCGGTCTCTGACGGAAACGAGCCAGACCCGATCGGTTGATTTACCCGGTATGCTAAAGCTCGCAATTTCATTCCCCAATGCCGATTCGATACCATTGCCCAGGAAAGACTGGCGCGCGCCGAGGAGAAATTGATGCAGTAAAAAACTCTCCCCGACGCCGATCCGCGCGGAAATTGCCGCTTCGATTTGGTCGAGTGCTTTGTCCGGGTCTGCAACGTTGATCAGCGTAATGTCTTCGGAACTCGAGGGGATGTAGCTGATTGCTCGTGACGCTCCCTGATTGACGATGACCGCGGTTTTGAGACTCTCTACCAGGTCAGGCTTGAAAAGCAGGGCATAACGATCGATCACATGCCCGTTCTCGAAACTTGCTCCATATGCGACGCCATCCGAAGCGCGTGAGGCAAAGTCCGACAGAACATCTTCCAGGGTCTCGGCTAATCCGCTCCTGCGCAGCACATTTCCTGACAGCATAAATGCTGCGAAGCGCATTAACCGGGCCATTCCCTGGCCGGTCATAAAACCGAGGATTTCTCCATTCCCCGCAATCAATGGCATGCTGTTTTGCCAGTGAAAATTATTAGCCATCGAAGGAGCGCGCCCGAGCCTGGTATCGATACAGGCACGCAGAGGGTCCGGATGATTCGCGATAATCATTTCGCCCTCGATCTGAGCCGAGAGCAGTTGCCTTTCAGGATTTTCCGAGTGATAGCTGGTAATCGCTACTCCCGAGTATTGGCTGCTCTGTTTGAGCTCGCGTCCATAGATGCGGCGCACAAATTGCGGCAATCGTGTCTCGGTCAGCCGCCTCAGAGCGTCCGGGCTGCTGTGAGTTTCGGCGATCAGTGCCATCCGTGGCCTGATCTGTTCTCCGCTAACTTCCAGTCCGGTGATCACAACGGCGAATTGCGTGCGAGATAAAATCCCCATCTCATTTCCACCGCTCCATCTCGCCAGCCATCCGACCTTGCTCAGATAATCCAGCCTGTTTCCCACACCGTAGCCTGGCGCGAGTTGCTGCCAAGCTTCGGTCTCTGTCAACTGATCGATCAAATTCGGCCAATCGTTGATCTCCAGATACCCGAGCGCAGATTCGGGAACGTAAGATGCAATAACAATACGCTTGACACGCTGAGAGTAGAGCCATCCGCCGGCAGCAATCAGTAGGATAACAAGCGATGAGATGATGATGATTTTTTTGCGGGAAAATCTGGCCATAACGAGTTAAAGAAGGATTAGGAATAAACGAAATAAACGAAATAAACGAGAAGCCATTTTCGATTGTTTCGTTTATTTCGTAATCCTCTTACTTCTTCGATGTCCGAACCGTTCTGCGGGCGCGTTCAGCCAGCTGGGCTGATTGTGGAATCTCGAGGATCGAGCGCTGTAATTGCTCGTCGTAATCCATCATCATCCGCTTTTGTGTGTCGATTCCGTAGGCAGCGATCAAGACCTCTTCGCGCAACTTTCTGCGCGACCATTCCATATTTTCATCGACCATCTTCATGCTCAGGCCGATCTCTTCGTTTTTGGCGATAAAATCAGCCATAAACTCACGATACGATTTGACGATCTGATCAGTGATCTCAAATTCCCCGGTCTTCGGTTCATGATCGAACTCCGTGAAGTTACGTTTGAATTCCTGGGCGACCGGAATCCGTCCCGCCATCAGCTCGCGGACAAACAGAAAGATGCCGGATGTCCAGATAACATTCTGGACATTGGTTGGGAGCGGTGATTCGATCTTGATATCCGGTTCGATCCCGCCTCCACCATAGACCAGGCGCCCGGTGTCGGTCCGTCGCATGTCGGTGCGCGGGCCGCTGGATGGATCGGCTTTGCCATTGACGTTGCGACGAAAATGATATTCGTAACTCGATCCGTTCGAGTAATCGCGCTGAATCAATCTCCCGCTCGGTGTGTAATAACGGGCAGTAGTCAGCGTCAGCCCCGCCCCGCTGAGCAGGGGAATGATCGTCTGGACGAGACCCTTGCCGAAGCTCGGTTCGCCGACGATCAGACCGCGATCATGGTCCTGGATTGCGCCTGCGACAATCTCCGATGCCGAGGCCGAACCGTCATCGATCAAAACCACAAGTGGAAATGTTTCCGGATTTCCGGATTCCGACGGCCAATCTTTGTCGCCCGGAGAGCCTTCACGAACCCGCACCGAGACGATAGTCTGACCTTTCTTCAAAAATTTATCACAAACGCGGATCGCCTGTTCGAGGAATCCCCCGGGATTGCCGCGCAGGTCGAGCAGGAGCGATCTCATCCCCTGCTCTTTAAGGCTGGCAATCGCGGCATTTAATTCATCGCTGGTGGTTGAGTGGAACCCGCGCGAAAGTGCGATATATCCGATGCCCGGACGAACCAGATAAAAAGACGAGATCGAGGACAGGTCAACAGCCGCGCGTTCCATTGTGACTGACAGCGGGTCTGCATGGCCGGCTCGTCGCACCTTCAGAACTACATCGGTTCCAAGGTCTCCGCGCAGGTGATCGCGGATCTTATCGGCATTCCAGCTTTCGCTGTTCTCACCGTCGATGGAAATAATCTGATCGCCGTAGCGTAAACCGGCGCGCGCGGCCGGTGTATTTATGAATGGTTCGATGACATATACTCCGTTAAATCGCTGCTGAATCGAAGCGCCAATCCCGTAATATTGGCTGCGCTGCTCCATGCGCATCTCTTCAAACGATTTCCGGTCATAATAATTCGAATGTGGATCGAGAGCCCGCAACATTCCTTGAATGGCTGCAGTGGTCAGGGGTTCGTAATCGATTTTCTCGACATAATTTTCCCGAATGATGGTCATTCCCTCGACAAAATTCCGGTGGAGCAGCCCCTCAGCCACCTTCTCAGAGACCTCCCCGGTGGGAAGAACTCCGGAGATCGCATGCCGGTTGATCAGAGTGAGATTCAGTAAAAGTGAGAATGAAATTGCAAAGATCAATAACCGCGGCAATTTATTTGTCACTCACCATCCTCCAATGCGTTATTGTTCGATCATTGTTTGATCATCGGTGTGACCCGATCTATGCTCGCTTTGAGATCGGCATTATTGCGCCCGCTGGCTTCATATGCCCGCGAATAGGCATCGAGAGCCTGAGGGTAACGGCGCAGGTTTTCGTAGACGAAACCGAGGTAATAAAGCGTGTTCAGGTCGGATGGATTGAGCTTATCCGCCTGCGCGAGCATCTCGGCCGCCCTCACCCAGGATTTGTTCTGCGCATGCGCATAGCCGAGATTGAAATAGAGCGCTGCACCAGGCTGCTTCGTCCCCTCGAGCGCGCGTGAGAGCATGAGTTCAGCGTTCGTGTATTTTTTGGCGGCGAGGTATGCCCTTCCGAGTAATTCGGCCGAATCCGCATTATCGCGCACCGATTTCAGCTTGGTCGCGACGCGGATCGCTTCCTCAAAGAGCGTGTTGCCTTTATTTTCATCGGTTTCGGCGGCACCCTGTCTGAGCAGTGCTTCAGCCAGTAGACCGAGCATCTCCGGGTTCAACGGCGAGGCCTCGATTCCGTTTCTCAGAGAAATAATCGATTCATTTATTTTCCCGCCCTTGAACTGCTGCACTCCCAGGTAATACCAGGAGTCGCCGTCCTTCGGGTCGAGTTTGACCGATTTCTGAAAGGCATCCGACGCTTCTTCACTCCGATTGAGATTTGAGTAGATCACTCCGAGCATGTAGAAATTCGCGGCCACGTTCATCTGCATTCTGGTGATGATTTCGAAGTAGGGAAGCGCCTGTTCATACTTTTTGAGCGATAGATATGCCTGTCCCAAGGCGCGAACCAGATCGGGGTCATTGCGCCCCTCTTTGCGTTTGAGTTCCTGCGCCTTTTCCAGAGGTTCAATCGCCGATTGATATTCCTTCAATTGGTAATAAGCCAGGCCGATGAATTTCCAGCTGTCCGGGTGATCGGGTACTTCCTTCACCACTTTCTGGAACTCCTCGATGGCGGCGCGGAACTGGCCCTGTTTATATAGTGAAACGGCTTTCTCCCAATCATACAATCTGCCATAAGCCGACGATGTGGCGAGCAGCAAAAGCATAATTCCGGTGACGATCCAGGATTTTTTTATCATAGGTTCCTCATTCCTCCATCCCTTCGACAACCATGCAAACTCCGGGAATTCGTCGCGCTGCATCTTTGAACGATTTCCCGCAAGCTGAGTTGCACGTTGTTAATACGAAGATCAGCGAATGTTGTAAGGGGGTGAAATAATGTAAGCCGAATCTCCCGAGATTTCAAACTCTTCAATCTCATTTCCCATTTGACATTCTAACATTTGCCGCTTTTCGTATTTCAATTCTTTAATGGCGAATTAAAAATGTCAAATGGCAATTTTCATCAATCATCTGAGGTTTTGCTCCGATGATGGCGCTTGCGGGCGATCATCGCGGCCAGACCAAGTCCGAGCAGTAGGAGCGTGCCTGGTTCGGGGATTTCCTGCGGCGGGGATGGCGTAGGATGCTTATCCGGAACCTTCGGAATTTGAATTTTGTTTTCCCTCTTCGTGCTCTCCCGGTCGGAACGACAGAGGAACGAGCAGACAACGCCGCCGGCTATTGCCGGCGTAACAATCCACCAGAGATTCACACTGCCGGTCTCCCCGAATGCATTCGCTGAGATCGGCTCGATGCAGTTTTCATCGCACAGCAGCCCGGGGCTGAAATCAACGATCCGCCCGGTCCGTAAGCGAACAAATTCCGCCGGCCCTGAATTCTCCTCCCCACTTTGTGTGGGGATTTGCGAGACAATACTTACCGGGTCCTGTCCCTGTCTTTGTCGAACGGGTGAAACCTGAACGGGCGAGCGTCCCCCGTAATCCTGCCGCAGCTGCTGATAGGTAATCGTATCGGAAATCACTCCTTGTGCTAGTAAGCAAGAGATAACGAAGCAACGAGCAGAGATTCGTATTGCATGCATTGGCTTTCTCCACGCCACGGTCCAATCTAAGGCTGGCATATTTCCCTTCCTGGTTTTGTGGAGATAACGGGAGTTTTGTTTTACATGCTGGGGTATGAGAGGAGATACTTAGAACCTGAAGATTTTATCCTACATGATATTCGAAGGCAACTGCAGAGATGCTAGATGTTTGATGCTAGATGCTAGTAAGACTCTTACTAGCATCTAGCATCAAACATCTAGCATCTCTTCTTTCATTCCTTCGGAGGGCTGGCAGATGTAGCATTCCGGCTTTTTCCCTGTTTTGTTTTCGTATTCGGTGGCCACACTCTCTACAAAATGATCGACTTCGTTTGCCGTCAACAGATTGACAGTGCAGCCGCCGAAACCTCCACCCGTCATCCTCGCGCCGAAAACACCCGGGCATTGAGAGGCGAGTTCGACCAGCAGATCCAGTTCAGGACTGCTGACTTCGTAATCCCTGCTCAGGCTTTCGTGTGAGGCGTATATCAATTGGCCGAATTGTCTCAGATCACCTGTTTTGAGAGCCTGGACGGCATTCAATGTCCGTTTATTTTCGGTAATCACATGCCGGCTGCGGCGGCCGATCAATTCGGGAAGAGTTGCAGAGTAGGCATCGAATTTTTCGATGTCCACGTCCCGCAGTGATTCGACTTCACGAAGATTACCGGCGAGTTGTTTAACTGCCTCCTGACACTCGGCCCGACGGCGGTTGTACTCTCCCGAGGAGAGGTCATGTTTAACCATCGTATTGCATACGACTATCAGGGCTTCGTTCATGCCGAGCTGCACTGCGTCGTATTCGAGGCTCCGACAGTCGATCAGCAGCGCGTGGTCTTTCACGGCGAGACAGGCGACAAACTGATCCATAATCCCGCATTGCGTCCCGGTGAAATCCTGTTCGGCTCGCTGGGCAGCTAAGGCGAGATCGATCGGATCGATTGGAAGATCGAAAGAAAGATTCAGCAATGCAAATCCGGCGGCGACTTCGAGCGCTGCCGAGGAAGATAATCCCGAGCCAATGGGAACATCGCTTTCAACAAGCAAGTCAGCCCCAGATAGATCGTAACCGACGCGCATGAGCGAGGCCGCCATCCCGCGAATGAGGTTGGACCAATCTTTGCTCGGTTGCAAATCTGCGCCGAGCGAAAATTCAACCTGGCCGGAGAATTCGTTTGAATTGCAGCGGATGATGCTGTCCTGGCGGGCTGCTGCGGCGACGTAAGTGCGCCGGTCGATCGCCATCGGGAGCACAAATCCATCATTGTAGTCGGTATGCTCGCCGATCAAATTGACGCGGCCGGGAGCGGAAAAGACACGACACTCGCGCTGATAGACTTCCCCGAATTGCGTTCGCAGCTTCTCAATTGAAGTCATCCCTAATGCTCAATCCCCTTGTGCTGCTCCATCTCTTCCATCGCCCGTCCCTCCGCGGATTCCTCCGCCAACCTCGCAGTTGCCTTCCCGCTTCGGCCGAGCAGAAGCATAATCGCTCCGAAGATCAACATCGCCAATCCCCACCAGAGATTGACATTGATCTTGAGTGAGTGCTGGTCGTACATCGTACTTCCCCTGGTCATCACGCCATAAATCAACAGGAGTGCGCCGAAGAGAGTGAACATTGCACCGATCGGCATACGGATATCCAGACGCATAATTGTTTTCCCGAGATATAGAAGTTAGATGCTGGATGCTAGATACTAGCATCCAGCATCTAACTTCTAACATCTATTTAATTACTCCTCACCAGAAGATCAGATTCAAAGCGACCAGTAAAATGATCACGACAATCG
>Ga0126377_10002561_pt1 | contig 12559 bp, 4 predicted proteins | sample PanSoiMetPlot_22_FD_92647 | JGI IMG/M metagenome (GOLD analysis project Ga0126377, IMG submission 92647) | Tropical forest soil microbial communities from Panama - MetaG Plot_22 | ecosystem: Environmental > Terrestrial > Soil > Tropical forest > Bulk soil | place: Panama | collected 2016-02-17
CGGATGTACGACTCGAACGCGCCCTGCTGCTGGTCGTTGAGCACGTCGCCCGTCGTCGACAGGAACACCACAGTGTCGTAGTGCGAGAGCAGCTCGGACCGGAACGCCGTCGGGTCCTCGGTGTGATCGACCTGGAATCCGTTGTCGTCGCCGAGTTGCTCGAGCGCCGTGTGGCCCTCGTCGATCGACGAATGGCGGAAGCCGGCCGTCTTGGAGAACACCAGCGTGCGGAAGCTGGCCTGGTCGTCGTCGGGCTCGAGCACCTGGACGCTGAACGTCCGCGACACGTTGAGCTCGCCGTCGGAGACCCGCACCCGCGGTGCGTACTCACCTGGGTCGGTGAAGGTGTGCGTCGGGTTCTGGTCGGTCGAGTCCTCCTCGCCGTCACCGTCGAAGTCCCAGCTGTAGGACAGCTCGTCCTCGTCCGGGTCGCTCGCCGCGACGTTGAAGCCGACCTCGAGCGGTCCGAATCCGATCGACGGGTCCGCGCTCGCGGAGTCGATCACCGGCGCCCGGTTCACCGGCTCCTGGCCGGGGCAGCCCTTGCTGCCGTCGACCGAGAAGTACTCGAAGTGGGCCGTGCCGCCGGGGCTGTTCACGCCGAGCGTGAACAGACCGAACTTCGGCGCCGCCATGTTGTTCGTGACGGCCGCCGGGAGCGACGACCAGGTCGTCCCGTCGAACGAGTACTCGCCGGTGTAGGAGTTGCCGGACTTCGTGAGTCGCAGCGACACGACCTCGGTGCCGTCGGGCAGCGGGGTCACCTGCGGCTGCGGCTCCTGGATCGCACCGTTGACCTCAGACCGCAGCTCGATCCGGTTCAGGGTCGTCTGCTGGTCGTCGGAGATGATGTCGTACTTGACGTAGGTGTCGTCGTCGACGTACGCCAGCAGACCGGCCTGCTCGTAGCCACCACTCAGCTCACCCGCGTCGACCCGCGTCTCGATCACCCAGTCCTCGTTCGCCGGGGTCTGGAGGAAGAAGTTGCGCGTCGGAGCCGGATCGCTATTGGTGTAGATGTCGCCGTTGGTCGTGGTGACGTTGAGCGCACCGTTCGACACGTTGTACAGGCTGTTGTCCTCGCGGACGATGTTGCTCCAGCGCGTCGTGTCGAGGCTGCTGCCGTCGAACTCGTCACCGGCACAGCCGCAGTCTCCGCCGCCCGGCACCTCGCCGTTGAGCAGGAACTGATCGAACGACACCGTGTCGCCCTGGCCCTCGGCCTGTGGCCCGAAGGCGAACAACCCGAAGTCGGGCTCTGCCATCGGGTTCGCGACCGGAGCCGGGAACGCCGACCAACTGGAGCCGTCGAACGAGTACTCGCCGGTGTAGTTGTTGCCGGTCTTGGACAGCCGCAGCCAGTAGTCGGTCGTACCCACCGGGACGTCGATGTTGTCCTGCGGGTTCGCGACGACTCCGCCGACCTCGGACCGCAACTCGATGCGGTTGATCCGCGTGTTGCCCGCGTCCGAGATCGGATCGAGCTTCACGTAGTTGTCGCCGTCCTGGTAGGCGATCAGCCCACCCTGGCCGTAGCCGCCGTTGATCGTGCCGGACACCTTCGTCTCAATCGTCCAGTCGGCGTCGGCGTGACTGGCGTCTTGGAGGATGAAGTTGTTCGGCGGGGGCGTGGTGTCGCCGGTGTAGATGTCACCGGGCGAGGTGGTGATCGTCAGCTGGCCGCTGGCGACCGTGTACTCACTCGGAACGTCGCGGACGATGGCGTCCCAACGCGTCTTGTCCAGGCTCGAGCCGTCGAACGCGTCGCTGAAGCCACTGCCGCTGCCACCGCCACCGGTCGCCGAGTCCGGGTTGAACCGGATCCAGTCGAAGTGCGCCACCGGGAACGACGGTGCCTGGTCGGACAGCGCCACCGGACCGATCCGCGGGTTGCCGAACGTCGCCAACGACGCCGGTCGGCCGACCGGGAGGAAGTCCTGGCCGTCGAAGGAGTAGAAGGCGGTGAGCTGCTGCCCGTTGGAGACGATCCGGACCCAGTAGGTCAGCGGCGACTGGTCCGGGATGCCGCCCAGCTTGTCCGCGGCCTCGTTGCGTGGGTTGCCGTTGGACTCGTAGATGAACTCGAAGTCCCGCGTGCCGCCCGCGCTGATCATGTGCACCGACGCCCAGTTGTCGTCGTCGGAGTACACCCGCAGTCCCGCCTGGTGGTAGTTCTCGGTCAGCGGGTCGGTGGTGATCTTCGCCGTCACCTCGACGTCGCCTGCGGGCAGCGGCTGCACGACGATGTTGCGCGCGCTGGTGCCCGGCCCGTAGAGCGAGCCGTTGTCGATCGGGAAGTTCAGGTTGCCGCCGGACACCGTGGGTGGCCGGGTGCTGTCTGGCCTGATCACCGTCCATCGGTTGGTGTCGAGCGCGTCACCGTCGAACTCGTCGGAGCGCACGCCCGTCGGACACTGGCCACCCGCCCCGGTGACGCGGACCTCTACGGTGGCGGTGCTCTCGCCGCCGTCCGGGTCGGTCGCGGTCACGCTGGCCGAGTACGTGCCGGGCTGCTGGTAGGTGTACGTCGGGTTCTGCTCGGTCGACGTGTCGTCACCGGTACCCGCGACGCCGAAGTCCCAGGCGTACGTCAGTGCGCCACCCTCGGGATCGGTCGCCTGGGCGGTGAACTGGACCGCCAGTGGTGCCGTACCCGTGGTGGGATCGGCGCTCGCGGTCACCTCGGGCGCGGCCGTGACGGCTGCTCCCTTGCCCAGGAACTGGATCCAGTTGAGGTTCATCAACCCGCCCTGGTCCGTGGGGTGGCGGAACACGAAGAACAGCTCGTGTGTGCCGGCCAGCGGACTGGTCAGCGGCAGGTTGACGTTGGTCCACGTCTGCCAGCCGCCGGTGGGCGAGATGGTGTCGGTCTCCGCGACGAGCGGACCATCGGCTGCGTCGGCGCGGACCTGGATCGTCCCGCCGGCGCCCCCGGACGCGACGCGGAACCGCAGGCTGTCGATGTCCTTGAGATTCATCGGGTCGAACGACACGTAGTCGCCGTTCTCGATGAAGCCAATGTTCTGGCCGCCACCGGTGTCGGTGGTGGTCTCGGTCTGCACGCCGGGATCGCCGCCGCCGGTGACGCCAGGTGCGCGGCCGGTCGACGTGAAGAACTCGGCCTGCTGCCGCTTGCGCCGCAGCAACGCCTCGTCGCGTCCGGTGATCGAGCCCGCACCGCCGGCCTGCGCCTTGTCGGTGTAGACGGCCTCGATCACGGTGAACGTGTTGGCGCCCTCGCCGTGGCCGCCCGCGTTGAGGGTCTTGAACGTCCCGGAGCAACCGGTCTGCTCACCGACCTCGTGGGCGTGCTGGTCGTGGCCGAGCGAGATGTTGAGCGTCACGTCGGCGCAGTTGATCGTCCCGGCGGTGGTGCTGCCGTCCTCGGCGTCGGTGACCGTGATCTCGTACGGCACCACGTCACCGAACTCGGCGAACTGGCCGTTCTCCGGGATGTCGATCGTCACCTCGGGCGCGGTGTTGCCGACGACGATCTCGATGTTGTCGACGCCGGTCTGGCCGGACTGGTCGGTCACCCGCAGGGTTGCGGTGTACGTGCCGGCAGTCGTGTAGGTGTGGACCGGGTTGACGTCGTTCGAGGTCGCCGAGCCGTCACCGAAGTCCCACTCGTAGGTCAGCGAGGTGCCGTCGGGGTCGATCGAGCCCTCGCTGGAGAAGGTGACCTGGAGCGGCGGCTGTCCGCTGGTCGGCGTGGCCGCGACGTGCGCGACCGGGCGCCGGCCGGCCCCGACGTAGTCGATTCGGTAGACGCCCGAGTCGGCGTTGTTGCCACCGAAGCCCGAGCCCCACTCGATCAGGTAGAGCGAGCCGTCCGGACCGAAGTCCATGTCCATCGGCCGCTTGTAGCAGCCGTTGGCGCCGGCGTTCTGCTGGCAGCCGGGCTCGCCGAGGTACGGGAACGGGCGCACGTCGGTCGCCTCACCCTGTCCGTTGAGGCTGGCGTGCTTGATCCAGCCGTTGTTCCACTCGCCGATGAACCACTCGTCGTCGTAGTACGCCGGGAACTGGCTCGGCGGGCCACTCGGGTCGTAGTGGTAGCGCGGTCCGCCGGTCGGGGCGCCGCCGGTGCCGAGGCCGGGGAATCGGTTGTCGGTCTCGGAGTAGCCCATCCACATCGTCGCGGGACGGGCGGTCGGGAGGTTCGTCTGCCCGGTGTTGTTTGGCGAGTTGTTGACCGGGTTCGCGCAGTTGAACGGCGCGCCGTAGGTGATCGGCGTGGTCGAGAAGTCCGCATCGTTGTACGGCGTGTTCTGGCGGATGCAGTACGGCCAGCCGTAGTTGCCGGGGCTGGTGATCGCGTTGAACTCGACGCTGCCCTGCGGACCCTTCCCGGGCACCGTGGCCCCGGCGTCCGGACCGTAGTCGCCCATCAGGACCCAGCCGGTCTCCGGGTCGACGGTGAACCGGAACGGATTCCGGAAGCCCATCGAGAAGACCTCGGGCCGGGTCTGCGCCGTGCCGGGCGGGAACAGGTTGTTGTTCGGGATCGTGTACGTGTTGCCGACGCCGGGCGGCGTGCCGGGCGCGATGTTCTGGATCGGCATGACCTTGAGGATCTTGCCGTTCAGGTTGTTGGTGTTCGCCGCCGTGCGCTGAGAGTCCCATGCCTGCCGGCCCGGACGCTCGTCGAGCGGCGCGAAGCCGTCAGAGGCGAATGGGTTGGTGTTGTCACCGGTGGAGACGTAGAGGCTGCCGTCGGGGCCGAAGTAGAGCGACCCGGACGAGTGACAGCACTCGTCGCGCTGGTGCGTCCAGGTGAGGATGACCTGCTCAGAGCTCATGTCGATCGTGTTGCCGACGACCTTGAAGCGTGACACCCGTTGCTCGAGCGAGGACTGTGGCAGCGCGGAGTACGCCAGATAGATCCAGCCGCTCTGCTCGAAGTCCGGCGCCAGCTGCATGCCGATCAGGCCGTTCTCCTGGCCGGTGTAGACCGGGATCGTGCCGGCCGTCAGGGTCTGCTGGGTCTCGGGCGACCAGATGCGGACCGCGCCGTTGCGCTCGGTGAAGAACACTCGACCGCTCTGGTCGACGTCGAGCTCGAACGGGTTCTCGGTGTCGTCGTCGATCGTGACCTTCTCGAAGTCCTCGGGTCCAGGCGTCGCCTCGCGCGGCTCGCCACAGTCGGCCGGCACGACTCGCGACGCCGTGCGGATGCCACCGAGGATGTGCTGCCGGTACTCCGGCTCGCTGAACGACGCGTCGGTGTGGCCCATGCCCGTGTACCACATGCGGCCGCCGTCGAAGTCGGAACACCAGGCGATCGGGTGGTCGTCGTCGGTGCTGTTGCCGTCCTGCTCGTCGTACGTCGACTCGTCGACCGTCGCGAGCACGTGGACGCCGCTGTCACGCGGGCTGAAGTCGGTGCCGCCGCCACCCACGACCGGGTTGACGGGGGACTGGTAGTTGTACCACTCGTCGGTACGCGTCCAGCGGGTCGGCAGACCGGCCGTCGACGGCTCGTCGGGGTCGGTGATGTCGACCGAGGCGGTCGGCGTGCCCGGGGGATGGTTGCGGAAGTAGCCGCCCAGCATCTCGCCGTACCAGGGCCAGGTGTACTCGGTGTCGGCGGCGGCGTGGATGCCGACGTAGCCGCCACCGGCCTGGAAGTACCGCTCGAACGCGGCCTGCTGGGCATCGTTGAGCACGTCGCCGGTCGTGGAGAGGAACACCACGACGTCGTACTGCGCGAGGTTCGCGTCGGTGAACTGCGCCGCGTCCTCGGTGGCGTCGACGTTGAAGCCGTTCGCCGTACCGAGCTCCTCGATCGCCGCGATGCCGGGTCCGATCGAGCCGTGCCGGAAGCCCGCGGTCTTCGAGAACACCAGAACGTTCTCGAGCGCGAACAGCTGCTGCGATTCGGCGGAGTTCGCCTGGATCGACGGCATCTTCGCCGGTTTCGCCGCGGTCGACTTGGCCGTCGTCGACTGGGCTGCCTCCGACTTGTGGTCGTGGCCCGCCCCATCACCATGGGCCGATGCCGGTGCCAAGCTGAGCGGGCCGGTCACCAGCGCCATGCAGGGCGCCACGACCAGCAGTGCCAGCTTTCGCCACGGCCTCATGACGCATCCTCCGACCAACTCCGGACGCGACTTCGGCTCAGGGCTCTGCGGCATGGGTTGGATCTGGATGCACGCATCGTGCTTCTCCTCGAGAGTGGCCGCGCCGGGTGGCGCAGGTGGGCGGACGCGAGAAGAGCCGGCGTCGCGCTGACCCGAGTGAGCACGCCTTGCGGGCGAAGGTTTTTCCGAGAGGTAACGAAACTATCGCCTTGAGCCAACCCCTCCGATGATGCTGGTCCATAAAGTTACGGCCTAGTTACAGCTAGTAGCAATAGTCATAGACGAACTTTCGAAAGTAATTTTCGAAACGGAGTACTCAGCTCCGCTCGGGCCAGGGACCTCCGGCTCTAGGCGGCTCGAGCGGCTCGACAGTAGGACTGTGGTGGGTGCACGGGGACGCCCCCACAACGAGGGTCGTGCCCCATCTGATCGCGCGGGCCGACCAAGGAGGTGCCGCGTGACCGTCAAGCTCACTGCCCCCGGTGAAGGCGAAGAGTTTCCTGCCGGACCTGTCAATTTCCGCATCCTGGAGGATGGCGCCGGTGTGGACCGGCGATTCGGCGTGGCCGAATGCCGGCTGGCCCCGGGCTGGGCCGGACCGCCACAGCACGTCCATCGCGAACACGACGAGACCTTCTATGTCGTGAGTGGCACGGTCCGGTTCACCAGCGGCACCGAGGAGCTCCACGCCCCGGCGGGAAGTCTCGTCACGGCGCCGATCGGTCAGCCCCACACGTTCGGCAACGCCGACCCGGATGCCTCCGCGAGCCTGCTGTGCACCGTGGTCCCCGAGCGGTACCTCGGATACTTCCGGGATCTGCAAGATCTGCGCCCGGGCCCCGACGGCATGCTGGTCCCGGCCGAGGTTCTCGAGGTCATGGGCCGCTACGCCACGGAGCCCTACCGCGCCTGACGCCGTCAGCTGCCGAAGCTCGGAGCTTCTGCTTCGTTGCCGACGGCTGCGGGCTCGAGGGTCGCCCTTCCAGGTTGGACCTCGGGTTCGACGTCGTCGGCGACGACCTCAGGTGAGGGCGGCTGCTCGTCTTCGGCGGTCTTGCGGAGGTAGTTGCGCAGCGCCATCCGGTCGCGCTCGTCGGCGGCGACGTCGCGCCGGTCGGCCAGGAAGTCCCGTCGGTCCGCGTCGTGGTCCCGCCGCTCGGCGGCATGTTGACGCTGGTCGGCCAGCCGATCCCGCTCGTTGGCTGCGGCTTCTCGCAGACCGGCCAGCCGGTCACGTTCGTCGGCATTGCGTTCCCTGAGGTCCGCCAGACGTTCCCGCTCGGCTGGGTCCTGCTGGCCACTCGCTCGCGCGGACCGCCGGACCTCCGCTTCTCGAGCACGCTGTGCAGCAGCCCACGCCCGCGCAACGGCGTCGGAGGTTCTAGCGGCCGTGCCCGCCAGCCGTTCGGCATCGGCTTTGCGGCTCATCTCGCGGGCGATCCGGCGTCGCATCGACGCCTGTCGACGAGCTACGGAGACCTCTCGTCTGATCGCTAGCACTTTTCCGGGCTGATCGGCCATGGATCGGCTCACCTCGACGCCGGGCCAACCCACAGGGGCACGTGGGCATGGCCCTTTCTGCACATGTCAACCGTGCGGGTACGCCGATCAGCGGCGTAGAGGCGAAGGTCCCACCGGGTCGACGATCCGTACGCGCTGGTCGGCGGATGTCACGCCTGGGCGGCGCGGCCGTTCTCGCCGCCCTGGCCGCCATGGCCGGTGGCGTGTCCAGGCCCGGGTGGTGGTCCGCCGTTGCCGCCGCCTCCGGTATGGGCTGGTCCAGGCGGCCCGCCGTGGTGGCCACCGCCGCCTCCGCCGTTACCGCCGTTACCCCCGCCGCCGTTGTGGGCCGGCGGCGGAGGTGGCACATAGCCGGTCGACGGATAGATGGTGACGGTCTGGCCCTGGTAGGCCTCGGACCCGGCGGCCGGGTCGGTGTAGGCGACCGTTCCGGCGGCGTACCCGGAGTTGACATAAGAGCCGACGAGGGGTTTGAAGCCGTGGTTGAGAAGCGCCTGTTTCGCCTCGGCGATCGACCTGCCGCCGAGCGATGGGACCACTTGGACCTTGCCGCCGATCTTGCTCTGATCCGGATGCACGAAGTCCTCGTTCGGCAGCCACTTCTGGATCACCCCCATGGCGGCCTTCCACATCGGTCCGGCCAGGGTCGAGCCGAAGGCGATGTCCGCCGTGACCGGCGTGGGACCGATGGTCTGGCCGGTGAGACTCACCCAGTGACCTTCGCGGTTCGCGCCAGCGATCATGGCAGCAGTCGACAGGCTCGCGGTGTAGCCCATGTACCAGACCGACATGTTGTTCTGGATGGTTCCGGTCTTGGCGGCCGACGGGATGTTGAGCCCGGTGTGGCCGAGGTCGTAGCCGAAGCCGCCGGGCTCCTGCACTCCGCGCAGGATGTCGTTGATGGTGTCGGCGACCGCCTTGCGCACGACCCGATGGCAATCCTTGTTGATGGTGACTACGGGGTTGCCGTAGCGGTCGAGGATCTGGTTGACCGGGAACGGCTGGCAGTACTTCCCCCGCGCCGGGAACGTGGCGTACGCGGCGGCCATCGTCAGCGGGTTCGTGTCCGCGACGCCGAGGGTGAAGGGACCGACGTCGACCGGGTTGTTCGGCACCGGGTGGTCGGTGGTCGTGGGCAGGTTCAGGCCCATCTTCTCGGCCATGTGGACCGCCGGGCAGACGCCGACCAGCGCCTCGAGCTGGGCGTAGTAGGTGTTGATCGACAATCGGGTGCCGGTGTACATGTTGAAGTTCCCGCTGCCGGTCGAGCTCGAGACGTTCCACGCCTCCGGGTTGGTCTCGCCGTTGCACATCCGGTACGTGCCGCCCGGCATCGTCATCGAATCGGGCGAGTTGAACGACGTACTCGGCGGATAGCCCTTCTTGAGCGCGGCCGCAAGTACGAACGCCTTGAAGGTCGACCCGGCCTGGAAGCCTCTGGCGTCGCCGTACTTGGGCGGCACCACGTAGTTGAGATAGGTCTGGCCGCGCTTCTGGTCGCTCCCCATCGGCCGGGACTGCACCAGCGCCCGCACCCGGCCGCTGCCCGGCACGACCATGGCCATGCCGCCGATCGCGTTGTCGGTCGGGTAGACGTGCGACTCGACCGCCTTCTGCGCGGCGTTCTGGAAGCGCAGGTCGAGGGTGGACTTGATGGTCAGCCCCGACGTCTCCAGGTGGTACTCCCGCTCGCCCCTGGTGCTCCCCAGGTACGGCTCCCGTAGCAGCCATTCGCGGAGATAGTCGCAGAAGAACGGCGCCACCGTGCTCACGCAGCCGTTGGGGGTGTCGTGCAGGTTCAGGCCGAGCGGCTTGTTGTAGAGCGCCTGGGCCTGGCCGGTGCCGATGATGTGCAGCTGCGCCATCCGCGCCAGGACCGTGTTGCGCCGGTCCTTCGCTGCTACCGGGAACTGGGCCGGGTTGTAGGCGCTCGGGTCCTGGACCAAACCGGCCAGCGTCGCCGACTCCTTGACCGTCAGCTCCGACGGCTTGATCGAGAAGTAGTGATGGGCGGCCGCATCGATGCCGTAGGCGCCGTCACCGAAGTAGGCCATGTTGAGGTAGTCGTCGAGGATCTGGTCCTTGGTGTGCGACTGCTCGTACGCCACCGCGTACTTCAGCTCGCGGATCTTCCGGGCGTACCCCTGGAACCCCTGATCGGCCGTGGCCGCCGCTCGCTGCTTCGCCGTGTTGGCCTGGGACAGCAGGATCATCTTGACCAGCTGCTGGGTGATCGACGAGCCGCCCTGGACGTTGTTGCCGGCGACGTTATTGATCAGCGCCCGAATCGTGCCCTTGATGTCCAGCGCCCCGTGCTCGTAGAAGCGGTAGTCCTCGATCGCGACGATCGCTCGCTGCATGATCGGTGCGATCTTGTCGAGCGAGACGTCCTGCCGGTTCTGCCGATAGAAGTACGCGATCGGCTTGCCGTGGACGTCCACCACCGTGCTGCGCTGGGGGACCGGGGTGTTCTGCAGCTGCAGCGGCAGGTCGTCGAAACCCTTGGCGACGTTCTCAGTCGTCACCCCGACCAGGCTCACGAACGGCAGCAACAGGCCTGCGACGAGGACGCCGCACATCGCGCTGACGGTCGCCATCGCGACCAGATTGCGGCCGATCTTCGGGCCACTGGTCGGGGGGCTCGGCGGCAACATCCGCTACCGACCAGAATCGCGTGGCATCGAACTCGAGATGGGCGTCGCGGCGATGCCGTGCGTCGTGAGGGCGTCGAGACCCATGCCAGCGTCCCCTTTGAGGGCAGGCGGTTGCCGGCCAATCCCCATCCCCGACAACCCGCAGGTATTGCCACGTTACCTCGCGCAGTGGTCGATGAAAGGGGAGTTTGAACGCAGTCCGCGGTCGCGCGGCGACGATGGCCGCGCGACCGCAGACGAGTCGGATCGCTACTTGCGACCGACGGTGATGGTCACCTTCCCGCCGGTCGGCAGGGTCGACCCCGGGGCCGGGCTCTGCTCGAGCACGACTCCGACCTCCGTCGACTTGACCTTCTGGACGCTTCCGACCGCGCAGTTGGCGGCGGTGATCTCCGCCTGGGCCGCGGCCTGGGTCATGCCGACGACCGAGGGCACCGTGCACTGGCCCGCGGGCGGTGGGGTGGTGCTGCTGCCGGTGTCCAAGGCGTAGACGTACGACGATCCGCCCGTGCCACCAAGGACGGCCGTCCCGAAGTATGCCGTCCCGCTGTCCGCCGAGAATCGGGGCTGCGAGTAGAGGATCTGGTTGCCGCCGTTCTCATTCGGCAGGTCGAGCTGCCAGCGGAGCTTGCCCGTTGCCGCATTCAAGGCCTTGACCGTCCCGGGCTGACCGAAGTTGGGCCGGCTGCCGGCGACGACGACGCTGCCGTCGGGGCTCACCGCGGGGTGGTCGATGATCGAGCCGTCGGTGAAGGTCCAGCGCGGCTGGCCCGTCGAGCTGACGGCGTCGAGGTAGCTGAGGCTGCGAGAGAAGTAGACCGAGCCGTCCGGACCCACGCTCGGTGCCGACATTCCGTTCGACGGTGCCGGCGACCGCTGCCAGAGCAGGTTCCCGTTGGCCGGGTCGACCCGGTACAGGCTCCAGCCGTTGGCCCCGCCCATCCCGGTCAGGTAGAGGCTGCCGTCCGGGCCGGTCGCCGGCTGCCGCTGCTGCTGCATGAGCTGGTCGTCACTGCCCCCGAGCGGCTTCGCCCACTGCTGGGCTCCGCCCAGCCCCAGGCCGAACATCGTGGCCGGCCCAGCGCTCTGCTCGTCGAAGGCGGCGAAGAGCCGGCCGGAGCCGAAGGCGATCTCGGCGCCCAGTTGCCCGGTCTCGGCGAACTTCGGGTTGCCGGCGTTGCTCCAGAGCAGCTGGCCACTCGGCGAGAGCGCGAAGGCGCCGAGGCCGCCGAGGTCGGAGATCGCATAGATGTTCCCGTCCGGACCGACCGTCGGACCGGAGATCACGCCCTGGCCGGCCGACGACGGCTCGGTGAATGTCCACCGGATCGAGCCGTTCGGGGCGATCGCGGTGATCGTGTGCATCGAAGCGGCGTACACAGTGCCGTCCGAGCCGATCGAGGGTCCGCCGTCCGCACCCACCGACGGCACTGTCCACTTGAGTCCGCCGTCGGCGGTCAGTGAGTACACGTTGCCGGTCGAGCTCGCGACGACCACTCCGCCGTCGGGGCCCACAGCCGGCGGCTGCGAGACATACTGGCCGCTGACCTCGAACCGCCACTTGACCGTGGCTTGGCTCGTCGTCTGCGTTGCGGTATCGGTCTTGCCGGCCGGAGCAGCTGATACGGGTGCGGCCGTCGCGATGACGGTGGCACCGATCAAGCCGACGATCGATGCAACGCCGAGACGTGCCCGATAGGTGTGCATGGAAGAGATCTCTCCTCGCTGGTGGTGAAGGCCCCGGGCAGGGGTTTCCTGCCGCGACGGCGGGTGCTGGGTAGTTAACATTGCTAACTAGTTGGCGACCCGACTCCATCCCGGAAAGCGGAGCTTGTGACTCGATTCACAAGGTGGTTTCCGCCGGTCCGAACCAGGTGGTCAGCGCGTCGGGCAGACCCTGGTCGGAGCCTTCTCCCACCCACGCGACGTAGCCGTCGGGTCGGATCAGCACGCCGGTCGGAGCGGTGACGGAGCCGAGCGCCGGGAGCTCCCAGGGGCCGGTGTAGTCGGCGTCGACCAGCCGGACCCGATCGGCCCACGGGGCGATGTCGAGGCTGCCGAGCGCTGCGAGGTCGAGCGCCACCGGACGGGCATCGTGCAGGAGGGAGTAGACGCGCAACGGGCCGTCGGCGGTGACCAGGTCGAGGTCGGGCATCCGGCGTCCGAGCAGTGGGTGACCCTCACCCAGGTCGTACTGCGTGTCCAGTCCCGACATCATCGCGGCGAACCGCCGGCGCGGCTCTTCCATGCTCAGCAGCTCCGACACGACCTCGCTCAGGGCCTTGGTGCGAGCGTCCGAGC
>Ga0126377_10002562_pt1 | contig 12559 bp, 9 predicted proteins | sample PanSoiMetPlot_22_FD_92647 | JGI IMG/M metagenome (GOLD analysis project Ga0126377, IMG submission 92647) | Tropical forest soil microbial communities from Panama - MetaG Plot_22 | ecosystem: Environmental > Terrestrial > Soil > Tropical forest > Bulk soil | place: Panama | collected 2016-02-17
AAATCGTAATAATCGCCGCCGACGGTTCGGGCCGGAATACATTCGCCGGTGTATTCGAGCGTCTTCATGGTGGGCAGTTTCTGGGGAAAGAGTCTGGTCTGGACCTGGCGCGCGAAATCCATCTCCTGGGCCGTACGGCGTTCGGCCTCAATGCGCTCAGCGACCTGCTCGCCAAGGCGAATGGTTTCGAGCGCGACTCCTGCCTGGTTTGCCACCGATGCGAGTAAATGTTTGTCCTCTCGTGAGTAAGGTTCCTCGGACAGGCGCAGCCCCAGCGCAATCAAGCCTGCCAGGCGATTGTCGCGACCCAGAATGGGAACCAGGCAATCAGGCTGCAGCGGGATGAGCGAAGATGGAGTTGGCACGCCGCCGGCGCCGTTAGCAGAAACTTCTCGCGGCTGGCCGTTCCGCGCCAGTTCACGAAGCGCAGCTTCGGCAGAAGAAATCGTCTGGGATGTCGCCGGGACCTCGCTGGCCACCGCCGAGAGATGATCGTCGGGGGTTTCGAAATAAACCGCAACCGAACTAGGCTGAAGCGCTTGTTTCAAGTGATGGTTGAGCAGGGCGGCAAGTTCCTTACGGTCGGTGGCGGTTCGTGTCTTCTCAACCAGGTCTTCCAAAATGATTCGGGCATCATAGGCATTGCGGAAGAATGCACGGTCGATCCGTCTGCCCACATCTTTGTGGACGCGCGATCCTGTCCAAAGCAGGACTGATCCGAAGATGGCGCCCAGCGTGATACCCCCGGGAACGGCGACAGCAGTATGGGACTGCAAATACCGGGCAAAGAAAAAAGCAAAGGCGATGGTAATACCGACGCTTAATACGATCAGAAGCAGCAGAAATCCGCGTTGCACCAGGAGATAACGGGCGCTCCTGCGAAGCAGGACTGGAATTTCGAGCACGCGATGCTTCACCACGGCGTAGGCAAAAGACAATGGAAAGAGCCAAAGGAGCAGGATGATGACTGCACCCAAGAGCACAGTTATGTTGAATCCAAAAAAATCCTGCGCTGCCAATACCAAAGTGGCAGGCACGACCCCAACCAGGGTTCCCCAGAGGATCACGCGAGTTTTCCGGCGTGCCTCGATGGAGGTCGCGCTGACAGCATTCCATATCAGAGAAATGAAACCCAATATGAGCAGTCCGTAGTTGAAGCACAGAATCGCCAGATGTGCGTATTGAGTGGAAAGCATGCCCAGGCCCGCAATATCACTGGCGTAAGTGCTGCATAGGCCAGGAAGAGACAGAGCTGCTCCGATCACCAGACCAGCCCACTTCAACCATGGCAGCCGACGCTCAAGAGGAGAGCGGGTGGGAAAGGTTGCAAAAAAGAAATAAAAAAGTGGCGCCACTGTGTTGTTAAAGACTTCCCGGTAAGCCATGGCGAAAGGCCGCAATTGGGAAGGCACCCCGAGAAATGCGTTGGCGAAGCCGGGTATGGCGATGAAGCCGGCAAACATCAACGCCATGAGCCACGCGTTAGGGTCTGCGAGCCGAAGGAACAAAACCGCCAGACCAACAGTGACGAAAACAACCGGGAAAAGGCTGTTGATTTCCCGGCCCACATGCCTGACCACTCCTGTTTCCGCCGAGGCCACACTGCTGGGGCGGAAGGTGGCCTGAAGGACCATGGGACTGGAGACACCCGGACGCTCGACCTTCAATTCGACCGTATCACCGGGTTTATGCAGGCTCCAGATTCGGACTAATGTGTCTCCCTCAAGACCAGCACCGTAGATCGCAATAATCCGATCTCCTGGTTTTAGTCCTGCACGTTCCGCTGGACTGTCAAGAGCTACCTTCTTTACCAATTGTGCATGCGTGTCTGGAAGGTACCTATTGTCGAAGCCCAGTTCAACCGGGATTGGCCGGCTGGCGGAAAAAATCCAGAGAACGCTGTAGAAGATGATCCAAGCCGCGAACAGCGTGGCTAATACTGCCAGCAACGGTTTTGGCAATGGACGAAGGCGCATGGCGGAAGAAGATGCACCTCCATCTTACGGCTGAAATTGTGCAAAACATTCGAGAATTCTTCTTAAAAGCTGAAGGCCGGCGAGACTGCCGGCCTTCGAGTGATGCTAAGCAAAGTGTTAGTTAATCGCGGTCGTCGTCGCCGCCAAAGAGGAAAGGCAGTACCTGAACCTGTTCTGCGCGGACAGAATCCAGTTCGTCCGGATCCAGACCTAGCGCCCGCAAGATGGTTGGCGCTACTTGCTGGTTAAATACAGGAACGTTGATACTCGCGGCGTGCAGGCCGGGCATGGAGAGCAACAAAGCGATGTGGATATCGTCTTCATTCAGGCCGCCGTGCTCAGCTATTTTGGACCCGCCAGTAAAGATCACGCCGGTATTGGTTTTGAGGATGATGTCCGGAGTGCGCTCATCGTGCAGCGGGCTGTTGAATTTGTTTTCCAGCGAATCCAGAGCAAAGATTTCCTGAATACCGAGATGGTTCTGAACTGCAGGGACACTCAGGCTGGCAACTACAGTTGCGGTAAGAGACGAGTCAGTCAGCCAGATCAGGGAGCCATCATCAGAGATATCGAATGCTTCTGGCGCGCCAATGGTCGTGGCCGGCTCGCCGCCGCCAATTCCTACTCGCTTTTGAACATCAATAGGCGATTGGCCATGCTTGGCTCCGATGATGATAAGCGTCGAGTCGAACAGGCCTTCTTTCTTCAGTTCGCTGACCATCTTGCCCAGCGACTGGTCGACAAAATCGAGTTGAGCTTGCAAACCCGGCGTGGGTGTTCCAAGGACATCTTTGTAGCCATTGCCCTTGAGCTTCTGGCCGACGCTTACCGCCTGAAAATTAGTTCCGAAGACTGTGGGAACGCCGGTCTTCTTTGAGCGGTCATGATTAAAGCCGTCGATCTGGTTGAGAATGGCCTGAACGTGAAGGGAATCGTAGCAGCGGATATCAGCGAGATCTTTTGTCCAACCGTCGTCAGGAGTGGGTTCCGGAGCAGGGACAGGAGAGCACCCAGGAAAAGGCAAGGCGACGGGAATGGAATTGATTTCAGGACCAAAGAAATCATCCACGCCATGACCGCTGGGACCATTGGTCCATTCGTAGGATGGATGCTTGTCGGTCCACGCGGTGCGTCCGCCGTGGGCCTTCACTACTTCAAATATGGTGTTGACCCGCAGGTACTGATGAGGAAAGACCGGCTTGCAGCCGCTGTCCGGATCGCGGGGCAGAAAGTCGGGATTGATGCTCCCATTAAGCTGAGTCAGATCGGTGTCCACGCCTTCATCCAATTGAACTATCGTTCCACCGCTATTGGGGCAAGGACCCGCAGTAATTCCGCCCACGGGATTCGAGGCCGCAGGCGGCGAGAGTTTCCTGTTGAAGGTCACGTCGTACCAGAAGCCCGTGGTAGTGGGAGAGCCGCCAGTGACCAGAGCCGCCAGGCCGGGAAACGAATCTGAGGGCAGCGACGAGGTTGCATTGGTGTAGGTCTTGCCATGTTTGCTGAGGGCGGCGAGCGTTGAATTCGGGTGTGAGGCTACATAGTTGGAGAGATCAAGGGCGTGAAGGCCGTCGACGCTGATCAGGAGGACGTGTTTCGCTCGAGGATGTTCGTCTCGATCGTCCTTTCCTGCAGCCAAGGCGTTCAAAGAACTTATCAGCAATAGGGCTACCACAACGGGAAAGATAGATTTGGATAGACGCACGATTGCAAGCTCCTTCTACTGGGAAATTTTTTCGGGCGTAGGAACTCTAGGGTTGCTGGATTAGTAGAAGGTGAACGCGAGGTTAAGCGAGTGTGAAAAGAACAAGCTACTAGCTGCTAGCTCCCAGCTACTAACGGAATCAAACTAACCACTTATCTTAGTAATCAGAAGTGACTTTTGCAGACATCAAAATTCAATTTTTAACGAGGCATTCACCTTCCTTTTGCAATGCTCCTGTTTAATGCCGTTCGGTGAGGATTATTCACCAACGCATTACTTAAGAGGAGGGTAGCGGATGCGAATTCATAAGGTGGCGCTGGCGGCGGCTGTAGCTCTGTTGGGAACCACGATGGTCCGGGCTGAGGGCAATCTGAAGAAGGTCAAACACATCATTATCGTGATGCAGGAAAACCATTCTTTTGACAATTATTTTGGGGCGTTGGCTTATGCACCAAACAGTCCTTATCACAACGCTGACCGAGACGGCGACCGGGATGGTGACGATCGTGGCTGCCAAAAAAATGACCATCGCTGCGTGGATGGGCTCTCCTGTATCAAAGACCACAGCGGCAACCTGACGTGTTTCAATTCCAACATTGATGACGATGGCCACACGGTTCTGGCATTCCACGATTCGCGCCGCTGCGTAGCTCCGGACTTGGATCACGGCTGGGCGGGCACGCACCTTGAAGCCAATTTCAATCATCCGAACAATACATTGCACGAAACGCTGAGCGATGGGTTCGTGCGCCAGAACGATGCCACCGAACAGCACGATAATGGTGTGGAGAACGCGACGGAAGATCAGACCATGAACTTCTACAATCAGGACGAAATTCCGTTCTATTACAACCTGGCAGAAAATTTTGCTATCAATGATCGCTATTTCTGCTCCGTGCTCGGCCCCACGTTTCCCAATCGCGCCTATCTGCTCGCGGCAACCTCATTTGGACACCTGACGACTTCGGAGGTTTTTCCTCCGGCGGGCGGCTACAAACCGATTACGGGAACCATTTTCGATTTGTTGGATAAGAACAAGGTTTCCTGGGCTGATTACTTTCAGGATGCGCCGCAAGGTGGCAGCTTTCGGCCATTTCCCGGCGATCCGCACTTTCTACCGCTGACGCTTTTCCTGGCGCAGGCTTCTGGGCTTCCGGGGGTGGGCGAGCTGCCGTCAGTATCGTTTGTTGATCCGAACTTTGGTTTGTTCGGCATCAAGTTCGAGAACGACGAGCATCCGCCCACCGATATCCAGAGAGGCCAAGCCTTCGTCTCGCGGGTGGTAAACGCGGTACGCGGTGGGCCATTCTGGAAGGACACGATCATCTTTATCACTTACGACGAGCATGGCGGTTCCTACGATCACGTTGCCCCACCGCGAGCGCGCCAGGGAGGCGAGCGCACGCCAGATGGAATCGTGCCGGGACGTTGTGCCGATGCTTCCAACCCGCCGGCCAGCGAACAGGCAGGCGGAGGCGCACAGTGCACGATCAGCCTCAACATTGAAAAAGCCTTCTGTGCCGCGTTTGCCGCGAATCCAGCAGGCGCCTTCCCGGACCAGTGCGCCAGCTTTGATCAGCTCGGATTCAGGGTGCCGTTCATCGCTGTGTCGCCGTTTTCCAAGAAACATTATGTTTCTCACACCGCTGGCGACCATACATCCCTGCTGGCGCTGATCGAGAAGCGTTTCCTGACTGTGGATGAAGATGGAGATGGCGATTCAGACGGTGATGATGCGCGACAGCATCTGACCCTGCGCGATCAGCATGCCAACACGCTGGAAGACATGTTTGATTTTGATGGTTCGCCGTCGTTGAACACTCCGGTCACGCAGGCAGCGCCACCTGTGAATGACTGTACGCCGCATTAATCTGGTGATCGCCGTGATCGGGTGATCGCCGCGATAAACTCGAACGCTTTACCAGCCAGGGCCATCGACAGAAGCGGCCGGCTGCTTCGGTTCTATTCAACTCCGAATGGATAGATTGAAGCGGTCGGCCGCTGCCCGGTTTTCAGCCGTTTGATTGTGCCTTACCAACGCCGTTGCGGCTGCTCCTGATAATTTCCTCGTAGATTTTGGCGCTGGGTCGGGGCCGGCGGACTTGAGTCCTGGGATCGATCTCGATCAAGCCAAAACGCAGATGCCATCCTTCGTTCCACTCGAAGTTATCGGTCAGGCTCCAGTGGAAATAGCCGCGTAGATCTACACCATCGCTGAGCAGGCGTTTCATCTGTTTCACGCTGGATTCGAGAACCCAGGGGCGAATGCGGTCTTCGCGGTCCGGCACACCATTTTCCAGGATGTAAACCGGTTTGTTGAAGGCTTTGAATCGCTTCACTGCGCGTCGCAGACCTTTGGGGTAGGCTTCACCGTAAGGCAATTCAACGCCGTGGTCGCCCTGCGGCTTATGAGACGGAACGGTGAGTTGGAAGAATAGAGTCCTGGGACTGTTGAGATGAAATCCCGCGCGCAGACGACTGTAGTAGTTGATGCCGACGTAGTCGCATGTATCTTTCACTTCAGCCAGGTCGTGACCAAATTTGTTCAAGGGAAATGGCGCTACACCAGTAGCAATGCTTTCAGCAAAATTCTCATTGAAGCGCCGGTCGACGAAGTCAGTGATCCAGCGATCCAGCCGGGATTCGCGTCGTCGCGGCTTGAACGCAACAAAGTGCTGGGCCCAGCCTACGCTGGCTTCGGGCTGCAAGAGATGGATCTGGCGATAAGCGGCCGCGTGCGCCAGACAAAGATTTCGGGTGACGTGTGCCGCCTGAAGAAATCGCCCTTTACGTCCAGGGGGAAACTCACCCAGAAAATAACCTAAAGCCGCATAAACATTGGGTTCGTTAAACGTGCACCAATCGGTGCACAAGTCACGCAGCGCAGATACCACTCGCTGGGTATAGCGCTCGAACAAGTGCACAGATCCCGGCAGCTCGAATGCGCCTCTCTCCTCAAACCAGAATGGATTGGTGAAGTGATGCAGGGTGACGAACGGCCGAATGCCTCGGTCGCGCAAGGCCGTGAGCATCTTGCGGTAGCGAAGAAGGGCGGCTTCGTCCCATTGACCTTCGCTGGGCTCGATTCGGCTCCATTCCAGCGACAAGCGCAACGCGTTTACGCCGAGTGACTGGGCCAGATCGAAGTCCTGTTCAGCGTTGTTCCACCAGTCACAAGCCTGCCCAACCTGATCGCCGGATTTGATTCGTCCAAGTTTCTCCCAGGCGGCCCACTGATTATTGTGGCAGCCGCCTTCTACCTGGTGGGACGAACTCGCTACTCCCCACATGAAATCGTGAGGAAAAATGTGATTGGAATGTTCGCCTGGTGCGTTATCCATTTCCTGATTTGGATTTTAAACCTTTTGTCTCCAGTAGCCCTGATCCCGCAGGAAATAACTATCACTCCAACTGTGAAACATGGTGTTGAGAAATAAGCCCACAATCTTGAGATAGCCCATGCTGCGAAAACGCCGGTTCGTGGTGTGGATACATCCGCGAACAACCCTGAAGCGCCAGTTCGCCACTTTCTTGCTCAACAGATAGTCTTCCGCGTAGAGCGCGCCTTCGTGGAATCCACCTAACTGCTCGAACTTCTGTCGATCGAACAGCATGAACATGCCCGTGCTGAAGGGACGTACCAGCATGGATCCGTATTGGGCCAGATTGTTGCCGATGTACAGCATCTGGTCGCGCAAAGCGCCATTGCTGCACCAGATATTCGTGGTCAGGCAGTGCAGCTTGCGGCGTTGCGCTAGCTCCATCGAACGGCGCAGCAGCGTGGGATCCTTGAGTTCCATATCTGCGTCGATGAAAAGCACGTAGGGCGTTTTTGCCCGCTTTGCTCCGGCATTTCGTCCGACGGAAGGCAGTCCACCGGAAATTACTTCGACGTTGAGGCGATCGGCATATGACATCGCCAACCGTTGCGTGCCGTCAGTAGACCCGGCATCAGCTACAAAAATTCTCGTAGACTGCAGCAGTGGATAGTCCTGCCGGCACAGCGACTCCAGCAGGGTCGGCAGCAGGCGCGACTCGTTCTTCGCGGGGATCACGATTGTCAGTTGTTCCTGGCAGGTATTCATGGATCACAACTCCTTCCAGACTAACGGTGATGTACGTGCAGTGCAGGCCTACCCAGGCGCCTGAGTTGTAGTACTCTACGCCCTCGCGCTCGAGGGCGAGCGGGGCATGCGTGTGTCCGCAGAAAATGCGCTCAGCTTTGCCTTGTTTTGCGTGGCTGAGCGCGCCGTGTGCTACCTGCTCGGAAAGACGCAACCATCTGGTATTGAGACGGTCAAGGTAGCGGGCGAAACGTTTACTTCTGGAATCAATTTTTTGCAGCCATAGGAAGATGAGCTGTCCCAGGCGCGTAACTTTGAAATTCTTGATGGTGAAGCTATCGAACTGATGTCCGTGGATGGCGAGGTGCCGCTTGCCTGCATAGTCCCACGCGTATTCCTGGAAAACGCGAATGCCGACGAGGTGAGACATCACTTCCGTCAGGCCGTGATCGTGGTTGCCTTCCACCCAGACTACTTCGACGCCATGCTTGGGATTCGACAGCTTGCGTATATGTCCCAGAAACTTCCAGTGTTCCTTAGTCAGGCGACTGAAATTCAGATCCGCGAAAATATCGCCCAACAGGATGAGTCGGCGGAAGTTAATGCACTGCAAGAACTCAAGGGCATCTGCCGCCCGGCTAAGGTCGGAACCCAGGTGCAGGTCGGAGATAATCACCGTATCAAAATACTTTTCCTGCATGCACCATATTTGTAGCAAAGCAAGTTTTAGCTGATATGAACGGATGATTAAAACTATGTTAATCAGCAGGTTACTATGGAAGTACCTCAAAACAAGGAGTTTCGCAGTTCTGTGGAAATCAGCGGCCTGAAACAGGCTTTTAGGGGGCAATGGATCGGAGTTTCCCACAGAAATTAACCCACTTTTAATGCAGTTTTGATGTGGAATCGCATATAAATCGGGTGACGGTATTCCCGGCACAACTGCTGAGGTGAGGTGTATTTCCATGGCGCTGCTTTCAGCTTTAGCGCTTTCTGAAGATTTTTCTTACGCTCCCGATCTATTGACGATTACCAAGGAGGCATTCGTAACTGCCAAGGCGGCTGTCTCGCATTCCATTGACGGCCTGGTCAATGGATCAAAACCTGCCTTCCAGGCCGTAAAGGAATGTGAGGAGCGCCTGGACAGCTTTGATCGCGAACTGGACCAGCGGCTAGCCCCGGCGATTACGCAAGTCAGTGCGGCCCAGGCCCGAGTGCTACTGGCGTGCATGAAGCTGATGATTGACCTGGAGCGCGCGGGTGATCTGGTGGCTGCATTTGCTGAGCGCAGTGCGGTCGTCAGGACACGCATCGATATGCAGGACCTCGATTACCTCACGCGAATGGCGTGTGTGCTGGAAAATATGTTGACCCAGGCGCAGCAGGCATTTTCCGAACGCAACGTGGACCTGGCGCTTAAGGTGTTGCGCGCTGATTCGGAGATGGACCGCTTCCGCAATCTTCTGCTGGTGCGACACACGGATAGTCCTGAAGGTCTCCAATGCCAGGAGAGCCTCCACGTTTTGCAGATGGCCACAGCCCTGGAGCGCGCCGGCGATCACGCCAAGAATATGGCTGAAGAAGTATGTCATCTGGTTACGGGGGAGAGTATCCGTCACCTGATGAAGTCGAAGGACAAACCGGTCGAGCAGCTCTATCTGGATTGGCTGGCGAGGCAAGAAAGATTGCCAAAATTGACATAATTGAGAGATGACTGCGCAAAAAGTCATCTTTGCTTGTGTGCACAATGCCGGCCGTTCGCAGATGGGCGCCGCGTTCTTTAACAAGTACGCGGATCCAACAAAGGCCCGGGCGATTTCTGCGGGAACGCATCCTGTCGACAAAGTCCATCCTGAAGTCGTGCAGGTGATGGGAGAAGCCGGTTTGGATCTGACTTCGGCAAAGCCGCAAAAACTTACGAGCGAACTTGCCCAGGACGCCGATCTGCTCATCACCATGGGCTGCGGTGATGAGTGTCCGTTTGTTCCCGGCCTCACACGGGATGATTGGCCGCTCGACGATCCGAAAGGAAAAGGGCTGGATGAGGTCCGGCGTATTCGTGATGAGGTTGAGCGGCGAGTAAAGGAACTTGTGCGGAATTTGCCAATCCAACCATTAGCGATAGTAATTTAAGTGGCGGCATTTCACTCGATTTTCATCCCAACTTCACACCATTCCAACAAAGCACAGCTACTACTGTAGGGACAGCAAACCTGAAATTCTTGCTACTCACTTTCAATACCAGAATTGAGGAGAAATACTAATGAGGTTCCTACGGAAGCTTTGCTTTGTGTTGCTAGCCGGCGGTCTGACGCTAGCGCAGAGCACGCCTGGCACTGAAACATCTTCATCCACGTCTTCTGTTACTGACGAAGTCAAGACATTGCGAGAGATCCTTGCTGAACAGCAGAGGCAATTGATCAAGCAACAACAGGAGATCCAGAAATTGCAGCAGCAGGTCGCTACCCGAAATGATGGCAGCGACACCAGCATTTCGCCCCGGCTGGTGAGCACATCATTGTCGAGTACCAGCACCAATAATTCCGCGGCCCAGCCGGCATCCGACTCCCCAGCGCAGGAAAAACCAAAAGAGTCGCCACTCTCGTTTCGTATCGGCGGCGCCGACTTCACTCCAGGTGGGTACGTGGATTTTGAGAACGTCTTCCGCAGCACGAACACCGGCAATGTGGCCGGAACCAATTTCTGGGCCATCCCTTTCAGCAACACGGTTGCAGGCCACCTAACCGAATTTCGTTCGACTGGACAATATTCTCGCTTCAATCTGAAGACTAGTGCCAAATACGGAAAGAATGACATCACCGGCTTCATCGAGTTCGATTTCAATGGCAACGATCCGGGCAACGTCTTTGTTACCTCCAACAGTCACACCGATCGTATTCGGCACTTCTGGCTGGATTTGAAGCGCGGCAAGTGGGAGTTTGTAGGCGGGCAGGTCTGGGGCCTGCTTACAGCAAACCGCACCGGAGTCTCGCCTAACTCCTCAGACGTATTTACTACCTTCAACGAAGACGCAAATCACCAGGTGGGAAACAACTTTACCCGCGCCGCACAATTCCGCGTGGCCTACCACTTCAACGACCAGTTTGTGTGGGCGGTGGCAGCCGAGAACCCGCAGCAGTTCACCGGGCAGGGCCCAGAGGTGGTCTTTCCGACTTTGTTCAACGCTGCTTTAGGGGTTCAGTTCGACGCAGCTAATAACAACGGAACGCCAAACATCGGTCCCGACATTATTTCCAAACTGGCTTTTGATCGTAATTTCGCCGGAAGCAGGCATTTTCACTTTGAGGCTGGCGGCCTCTTCACTGCGGTAAAGATCACCAATGTTCCTACAGTTGCCGGCGCGACTTTTAAAACCCACTCGGCCGTTGGCGGAGGCGTTGAGGGCGGGGTGAGCATCGATCTGTTCAAAGGCTCCGAGGGCAGATTCCTCCGTGTTGTAGCCAATGGTTTGTGGGGACCTGGAGTGGGTCGCTACCTGATCGGAATGGGGCCACAGGCGGTGGTTGCTCCGGTGTCCGCGAATGGCGCTCCGTGTACTTCAGCCGGAAATTGCGACTTGGCAATTTCCATGGTGCACGCTGGGAACGCGCTTGGAGGCGTGGAGTTTGTGCTTCATCCCAAGGTCCAGGTCGGGGCCTATTACGGTGCGGCCTATTTCCAGCGGAACTTCTTCCCGGATCTGACCTCTTCCGCTGCGACAAAGCCAATTATCGGCTTTGGCGGTCCTGGCGAGGCCAACAATCTGGTACAGAACCGGGCGATTCAGGAGGCGACAGTCGACTTAATCCACACCTTCTGGAGAAACCCGCAATACGGAGCGGTGCAATTGGTTACACAGGCATCCTATCTGACCCGCTCGCCGTGGTTTGTGGCTGTCGGAGCACCCAGGAATGCTCACCTAACCATGGGCTACGTGAGTTTGAAAGACATTTTGCCGTGAGACATTCTCTCGCCACTCGCTTGGAGCGCTGGAAACCTCCCAGCGCTCCGTTTTTGTTCGAGTTAGTAACCATTTGGAGAAGAAAAAGTGAAAATTCCAAATCTTGAAGACGAAATAGGAATTACCGTATTTCACTCGATTTTCATCGAGTTTTAACCTGTTATTAACATTTGCCAGCTACTACTGGAAGGGAAACCACAGTTAACGATGAGGAGGGGGTATTTACGTGAAGCGAATCTTAGGACTGACTCTGCTACTTTTATTGCTGGGGACGATCGGTCTGGCCGAAACCAAACTCAACGGCGCAGGCGCGACCTTTCCGAACCCTATTTACTCGAAATGGTTTGATGAGTACCACAAGCAACATCCGGACGTCGAGATCAACTATCAATCCAAAGGCAGTGGCGCCGGCATCCGCCAGCTCACAGAAGGCACGGTAGACTTTGGCGCCTCTGATGGGCCGATGACCGACGAACAGTTGAAAGCAGCTCAGGACAAGAGAGGAACTCCCATTCTTCACATCCCGACAGTACTGGGTGCTGTAGTGCCTGCTTACAACCTGCCGGACGTAAAAACTGAAATCAAGTTCAGCGGCGAGTTGCTGGCCGATATTTTCCTGGGCAAGGTCACCAAATGGAGCGATCCTGCGTTTGCCAAAGATAATCCTGGCGTAAAGTTTCCGGACAAGCCGATTGTGGTTGTGCATCGCGCTGATGGCAGCGGCACCACCTACATTTTTAGCGACTATCTCTCCAAAGTAAGCCAGGAGTGGAAAGATAAAGTTGGCAAAGGCACAGCGTTGCAATGGCCAACAGGCTTGGGACAGCAAGGCAATGAAGCTGTAGCTAATATG
>Ga0126377_10002564_pt1 | contig 12557 bp, 7 predicted proteins | sample PanSoiMetPlot_22_FD_92647 | JGI IMG/M metagenome (GOLD analysis project Ga0126377, IMG submission 92647) | Tropical forest soil microbial communities from Panama - MetaG Plot_22 | ecosystem: Environmental > Terrestrial > Soil > Tropical forest > Bulk soil | place: Panama | collected 2016-02-17
TCCGCCAGCCACTGCTGATGCTCCTCGGCGCAGTTGTCTTCTTGCTCCTCATTGCGTGCCTGAACGTCGCCAGCTTGCAGCTGACGCGGGCGCTCGGGCGGCGCCGTGAACTCGTCACGCGTGCCGCGCTTGGAGGCAGTCCCTTCCGGCTCGTTCGACAAGTCTTGGCGGAGTCTGCGCTACTCGCGATCAGCGGGGCGCTCTTGGGTCTTATAGTCGCGGTCGCGGGTACTCAACTCCTATTTGGCCTCGTCTCGGAGGATGCGGCGCGGCAGATGCTCTCCGGCGAGACAGCCAACGTTGACTGGCGCGTGTTTGTCTTCGCACTTGCGACGGCCGTCGGGTGTAGCCTGATCTTCGGCGTCGCCCCGGCGCTAGCGTCATCTCGTGTCGATCTCCGCCCAGCGCTTGGCGCGAGTACAACGACGACCAGCAGCCGCCGGACTGTCTGGCTACGGCGCACTCTTGCGGGCGGTGAACTCGCTCTTGCCGTCGTGCTTCTCGTAGGAGCGGGCTTACTGCTCCGCACACTGTACAACCTGCACAGTGCGGAACTCGGCTTCAACCCCGCCAACGTCATTGTGGGGCGAATGTCGCTACAGCGCGCGGTGGACGATGGCGCCGCGCTGGAGACACTTCTGGAGCGGGGTTTGAGTCGCATTCGTGCCGTCCGTGGCGTATCGGCAGTAGCTGCCAGCAACGGTGTTCCCGTTGACCGCGGGATCAACTTTGCGCTCGAGCCGCCGACTGAGGGGCGGATCAGCGAAGTTCGCTCCATCGATTGGCGCTACGTGAGCTCGGATTACTTCACCGTGTTCGAGACTCCCTTGCTTGCGGGCCGACTGTTCGATGTTCGGGACCGATCCGGGAGTACGCCCGTCGCGATCGTGAACGAGGCATTCGCACGGGCGTACTTCGGCCGCGTCGATGCGACGGGCGAAACGATTAGCTTGGCTTCGGGTTTTCAAGACGTGCCGCGGCAAATCGTCGGCGTCGTCGCCGATGTTAAGGCGCGATCCGGCTCTGGCTGGACGCAGGGACTCACCGCACTCGGCGCGCCGACAGCCCCGACGATGTTCGTGCCATCTGGGCAAGCGTCGGCGACTTCAGTTCGCGGAACCCATGGTGTGTTTCCCATGACCTGGTCGATAAAAACGGCGCGTCTCGACGGCGCGCTTGGTCGCGATCTGGACAGCGCGATACGCGCCATCGGTGCAGGCGTCACGTTCATCACGTTCGAGCCGATGGATGCTGTGATTGCGCGGGACCTCGACCTGCCTCGGCTGGTCGCAAGCCTCCTGGCGACGTTCGCGGGTCTTGCGATGAGCCTCGCGGTTATCGGCCTGTATGGGCTCATCGCGTATGCCTCGACCCAACGGATGCGTGAGGTGGGCGTCCGCATCGCGTTCGGAGCCACAGCCAGCCGCATTCTGCGACGCTTCGTGGCCGAAGGGCTCGCTGTAGCTGGCGCGGGCATGGTGGTGGGCATCATCGCAGCAGTGTTCTTCACGCGTGTATTGACGACCCTCCTCTTTGACGTCACACCGCTCGATCCGATGACGTTCGCCATAGTAGCGGGGCTACTACTTAGCGTAGCGGCCACGGCCAGTGTGTTCCCCGCGGTACGCGCGGCACGCGTTGATCCCCTGGTCGTGCTACGGGCAGACTGACGATCTCGATAGTTGTCACACCTGATTCCGAGTGCGGATCCGGGATCTGCCGAGCCCACGTCGCGCAGCGTGACGCAGATAGTGATGTCGCACGCCATCGTACTAACCGGCGCGGGGGCGCGGTTGGCGCCTCACTGGCGTGGTTGGTCACTCGCGCGATGGACACCCTGCTCTGGGAGTGGGCGCGGGCGATCCGTTGACGTACGTACTGGTCGCCGGCCTACTCGCCGCGGTGTCCATGGTCGAGTCCGCGCTTCCGGCCGTGCGCGGCCCGCATCGATCCGATGCTCGTCTTGCGCCACGATGTAGCAGTTTTCCCCTCCCAATCGCTAACCCCGTCAAGGACGCGCCGGGGTAAGCGTACAGAGAGGGGAAAACTGCTACACCCCCTCGCGTTCGTCCGCGTTGCGCGTGGCCGACGCGAATTGAGGGGTGTACGCAGGCATAATCACGCGTCAGACGACCGTGTGTGATCGCCAAGTACTGGTGCAGGATGAAACTTGCGGGCATTCGACGCGAGGCTCGTTTGGCGTTATGCTGCGAGCCGTGTAGGGTCGGCCGAGATATGCTGGTCGGCCTACTATTAACCTTAGTGAGGCGGCTTCGAGTCTCGTGATTTGAGACGGTGGATCTTCAGGATGTCGGTTAATGCGTCTCACGAACGTGCAACAGGCGGCTTGGCGGCACATCGGGGAGACGGTTCGTCGTTATCAGGAAAAAGGGCAGGCCAGCCTGTCGCAGGTTCTTTCGAGTGGTAACTGTCGCGAATGCCTGTTCGACGCCGCGATCGAAAGCGTGCGACAGCATGCGCGTGTGGTGTTGCACTTCCATCCTGACAGGATCGGCGTGAAGCCGATCACGGTTGCCGAGGCCCTGTCGAAGAAGGTCACTATCGGAGTCAATTCGAAACCGGCCTCTCGAGCGGTAGTCTCACGGCGTTTCCCGGCGGAGCGCGCGACGCCTGGGAAAAGACGCTCTTTGGGGGCGCGTACCATCGACCGGATTCGTCAATCGGTGATCGGCCAAAGTACGGCGCGCTGGAGCTGATTCGGTATCCTGATGGTCCGTGGCCGCGCTTCGGCTCGTGCTACTTCGTGCTTCGACAGGAGGTGTCTCGACGGACCTCGTTCACCTTCTCGGGGAGTGAACAGCCAGACGCCGGCGAACGTCTGGGGACGATCGACAGAATGGAAGGCGTACTCGCACCTCTCCTAGCGGAAGTGGCGAGCGGCGAGGGTGCGCACGTTCCATGGCCGCCGTTTGTTGCACCGACGTTGGGCGTGAAGCACCTAACAGTCGCCGGACTGCTCGAGCGCATGTCGAGGGATCTGGCCCTGCCGCGCGCGAACCCCTCGAATGGCGCCGCTGGACGCGTGCTCGACACCGGCATCGAGGCGCAGGTGCACGGTCCGATCGATTTGGAGCGTGATGTCGAATCACTCGTTGTCGACCCCGCGTTCGCCGAAACACAAACCGGGGACTGCCTCAGGGAACTCGGTCGCAAGTATGTGTTCCCACTCGAGTGGCATTGCGAGTTCCGTCTTGCGGTGCGGAACGTACCCGACGAGTTCCGCGGCCCCGCCATCTCAAGGCTCGCGCGGCGGATCATGGGTGAAGGTGTCATAGATGCGGCCGCTATCGGAGCCGCTCAGCGATCACTGCGGCTTCGACCTGAAGACTGGCAGGGGTGGGGAACCCACGAGGACACACTGGAGCACTTGAAACAGTTGTGGCATGTTCTCGTCCATTACGGGGAGCCTGCGGTTCCAACGGGAGTAGCCGCCTAATCATTAACTGCCGTTTGCAGCCGTCGGGCCGATTCGATCATGAGCCGCCGCGGCTGAAACGCCGACGTTGATATGGCCGCACGGAAACTCTGAATTACAAGAGGGCCCTTTCCGCGGTTCGCCAGCGGATAGGCACGCCATGTCAACCACTACTGCACGGCCGCAATCACTCGCTGCAGCGTCGCGCGTCGAACTGGAGGACCATCGCGAATCTTCTCGATCGTGTGCTGACTCAGTCCCGTCTGGCGCATGAGCGCGCGAATGCCACATGCGCGGATCTTGGCCAGCGCCGCGCTTGCCACGCCTTACCAACCTGTCCACTGAATCGGATCAGGTCCAGGCGTTACACGATGCAGATAGCCTCTATTTCTTTACAACGGCTGGACGCCTTCTGGATGAAGTCATCTGAAGGGTCAGGAGTGCTACGATTCGCGGAGCACACGATGATTAGTGGCGGCGGGCCCCGTTGACGACTCTCCGACGAGGCAGCGTGATGGATCGAAACGAGCGGCGCGAACGCGAACACGACGGCGCAAACTGGACGTCGCGGATCGAACTGCTTAGCCGCGATTTCAAATACGCGCTCCGCGGCTTGCTCAAGACACCGACGTTCACGATTGTCGTGGTGTTGACGCTCGCCCTGGTGATTGGTGCCAACGCGGCCGTCTTCGGCTTACTGAACGCGCTCATGTTTCGTAAGCTGCCGGTGCAGGCACCGGACTCGCTCGTCGAACTCTCCGTCGCCACTCGCGTGTCGCCGGAAGGGCCTGTGTCCTACCCGATGATCCGAGCGTTCGAGCAGGATCGATCAACGTGGGCCGACGTCTTTGGGTGGTCGGCCCCTCGCCTTTCGAATGTGGAAGCGCCGCGCGGAACATTCAGGCACGCCGTGGCCGTCGCAGCGACAGGTAACTATCACGCCGCGTTGGGCCTCACGCCGCGGCTGGGCCGTCTTCTCGAGCCCGCGGATGCCGTGCCTAACGGACCTGCCGTCGCCGTGTTGGGGTACGAGCTGTGGCAGCAGGCGTTCGGCGGTGATCCCTCGGTGATCGGACAATTGATCGCGATCGAAGGTGTGCCGTTCACGATCGTCGGTGTCACGCCGGAAGCGTTCAACGGGCTGACGGTGACGGTCTCGGCAGACGTCACCGTGCCGTTTTCGACGTGGCCGCGGATCACCAATCAACCTCCAGACAGCTACATGGGCGATGCGATGTGGCTGAACGCCACTGGCCGATTGAAAGACGGTGTGAGCCCCACCCAAGCGCGGGCTCGGCTCTCGGCCCTTTGGTCGAGCATCAAGCAGCAGCTTGTGCCTCCGGCTGTCGTCGGCACACAACGAGACGAGTTCCTCGCGATGCGGCTCGTCGTCAAGTCGGCGGCGGCCGGCGTTGATCCGTTTTACGGCACGTTTCGGAATCGGTATGTCACGGCGTTGCACGTCGTGCTCGGTGTCGCCCTGCTGATGCTTTTCATCGGCTTGCTCAACATCGCGAGTTTGGAGGTGTCTCGATCGTGGGCGCGCCGCCAGGAGTTCAGCGTCAAGAGCGCGCTAGGCGCGAGCCGCCCCCGATTGGTGCAGCAAGTCTTGGTTGAAGGAATCTTGCTGACGCTGACAGGCGTGACAGTCGGCGTTCTTGCCTCTTTGGCCGTCAGCACGTGGATTGCGAAGACGATCCTTGCGGACTACCCCGTGCCGTTCAATTTCGATCCGACGCCAGATCGCCTGGTACTTGCCTTTGTGGGCGTCCTGGCGCTGATTGTCGTAGTGGTGCTTGGCATCTCGCCCATCTGGACGAACCGTTACGTGATCGCCGGTCGTGACGACTCGCAATCGCGAACCGTCACCCGCTCTGGTCGGACTGGGCGGCGTCTGGTGACGGCGCAGGTGGCGCTCTCAATCTTGTTGACGGTGCCTGCGGGTCTTCTCATCCGTTCGCTTCAGCAACTGCGTGCGGTTGAAACAGGTGTGACGACTCGCGACGCCATGGTCGCTGTGTTCATGGCAAAACCGAGAGCGTACCTGGGTATCAACAACGACGTGTATTACCCGGCGCTAGTCGAGCGACTGCAGGGACTTCCCGGCGTCACACGCGTAGCCGTCTCCCAATTCAAGCCGTTCATGGGGGGGTTGACCTTGCCGATTTCTCAAGTCGGCGCCCCAGACCGCGTTCCGGCGTTCTACGATTCCATTTCGCCCGGACTCTTTGATGCCTTGGGAGTGAAGGTATTAGCAGGCCGAGATTTCAGATGGGCAGACAGCAGCACGTCGCCACAAGTGGCAATCGTGAGCCAAAGTCTGGCTCGTCGATTGTTCGGCGGCAGCGAGGCAGTGGGTCGCCGCATTCAGGTCGATCCCCGTCACACGGATGTCCAGGTGGTGGGAGTTGTCGGCGATGGTCGTGTCGTTGACATGCGGGCGGCGAATGCCTCCGCCGTGTACTTGCCTTCACTGCAAGTCGGCCCTGCCGGCAACAATAAGTTCGTGATCATCCGCGGTCGCACAACGAGTGGCGATGTTGCGAGCGCGGTCGATTCTCTCGGTCGCGAGCGTTTGCTCACGGCGCAGACGCTACCGGATCTCGTCGACCGTGTGTTGGTCCAAGACAGGATCGTTGCAATATTGGCGGCCTTCTTTGGCGGACTGACCTTGCTGTTGTCGTTCGTCGGCGTCTACGGCATCATGTCGTTCACGGTCGTGCAGCGAACCCAGGAAATTGGTTTGCGGCTCGCGCTCGGTTCGAGCGTCCGCGATCTCATCAGATGGGTGGTCTGGGACGGCGCGACGATCGCGATTCGCGGCATCCTGGTCGGCCTCGTGGCGGCATGGGCAACAGCGGGAGTCATCCAATCCCTGCTGTTCGCAATGCAACCGCACGATCTGCGCACGTTCGTCGTCGCGCCGCTTCTTCTCCTCGTCATGGCCCTCGTCGGGTCGTTCATCCCGGCTCGCAGTGCCGCTCGCGTAGATCCGGTCTTGGCTCTGCGCGCCGAGTAGCGCTGAAGTCTTTCCTATTCGCGTCCGTTGCTTCCCTCGCCCGCCCTGCGACACTGCGCACGCGCCCTATATGTATCCGTTGTTGTCGAAGATCGCGAACTCCCGAGCGTGCCGGACGTGAGCAGGGTGGGTCCCTTTCGCGGGGGTGTCTCCTATTACCCCGTCAAGGACACGCCGGGTTAAGCGATTGGGACGGGAAAACTGCTACACCCACACGCCCACAGTGGAGTCGCTTGCCACTTGGCTAACGACTACTCGGGAGTAATCCCATTGTGGGGAACGCATCGAATGGATGGCCTCATCTGACGGTTTCGGACCCGGAGATCTCTTTACGGCCACGGAACCGATGGCCCACCGTCAACGTCTATGTAGCGTGTTACGCTATAGTCTATCGTCTCACAGCTCATACGAACGTCACCCGAGGCATCGATGGCACCACGCGACCGCATCGACGCATTCCTGCCGCTGACCCCGCCCATGCTCCACACGCTGGTTGCCCTGGCCGATGGTGACAAGCATGGCTACGCGATCATCAAGGAAGTCGCCCGCAGAACCGACGGCAGCGTGCGCCTCAGCGCTGGCACGCTGTACGCGCTGATCCGACGCGCCGAGGGCGACGGCTTGATTGTCGAGACCGACGAGCGGCCGGACATTTCGCTGGACGACGAGCGGAGACGGTACTACCGGCTGACGGCGCTCGGCCGGAGAGTCGCGGCCGCAGAGATCACACGCCTCGAGTCGATCGTCGAGATGGCGCGGGCGAAGAAGCTGGGGCCCGGTCCTAGTCGGAGGACGACGTGAAAGGCCGTACCTTGACCGACCGGCTGATCCGCGCGTTCGTACGCGTGTTCCCGTTCGACTTCCGCGCCGACCACGGTCGTGACCTCGAGCAAACACTGCGGAACCAGCACTGGGACGCCCGCCGAGACGGCCGACTCATGTCGCTTGTCCGGCTGTGGCTCGATGTGCTGCGCGACCTGCTCACGACCGCGCCGCGCGAGCACCTTGCCGTCCTGCGCCAGGACATCGGCTACGCCCTGCGTGCGCTGAGGCGAGCCCCGGTCTTCGCCGCGTCCGCCGTGTTGACACTGGCCATCGGCATGAGCGTCGTGACCGGCATGGTCGCCGTCGCCAACTCGGTGATGCTGCGTCCGCTGGCCGTCGATCATCCTGAGCAGCTAATCTCTATCAGCAATCGGGAGTCGCCGTTCCAAGTCTCGTACAAGGATCTGCAGGACTACCGTGCCGAGACATCGGTGCTGTCGGATGCGATCGGCTACGTGCCGCGCGTGGCGTCGCTCAACGCCGACGGAAGAGCCGAGCGCATCACGCTCGAGCTGGTCACGGACAACTACTTCTCGGTGCTCGGCGTGCAGCCGGCGGCGGGACGCCTGATCCAGCCGAACGAGGGTCGAGCAGCGGGCGACGCGCCGGTCATCGTGCTCGCGTACGACTACTGGCTCGCACGCTTTGGCGGCGACCCGTCTGTCGTCGGCCGCACCGTGCGACTCGCGAGCCAGCCGTTCACCGTCATTGGCGTCTCGTCACGGTCGTTTCGAGGGACGGAGTCGCTCCTCCGCGTCTCGGCGTACGTGCCGGCCTGGATGGTGAACTCGTTCATGAGCTTTGCGGAGAAGACGGAGGTGTTCGAGGACCGCGGGGCGCGTAGCTTCGCCGTGCTCGGACGACTGCGGCCCGGCGTCACGCTCGAGCAGGCGCGGGCGCGGCTCGACGTGCGCGCCGCGCTCCTCGCGCGCGACTATCCCGAGATACACAAGGACATCTCGCTGCGCATCGTGCCGGAGACGCGGGCCCGTCCGACCCCGGCGCTCGCAGAGTTCGTGTTCGTCGGCGTGACCGCGCTGACCGGGCTCGCGGCGCTCGTCCTGCTCGTCACGAGCGCCAACGTCGCCAACCTGCTGCTGGCGCGCGCGGCCGGCCGCACGCGCGAGGTCGCGCTTCGGGCCGCACTGGGCGCGCGACTCGGCCGGATTGCCAGACAATTCCTGACGGAAGGAGTCACGTTGGCCCTTCTCGGCGCCCTCGTGGCCGTGCCGGTCGTCGTGCTGTCGATGAACGCCCTTCGGAACTTCCTGGCCAATGTCACGTCGGTCCTGGCCATCGAGCCGGACTTCAGCGTGGATCTGCGCGTGCTTGCGGTGACCTTCGCGATCGCGATCGGCGTCGGCATCGTAGCGGGACTCGCGCCGGCGGTCGCGGCCTATCGATCCGATCCAGGCCATGCGCTCAAGGGTGGTGGTCGCGGCGCGACCGCTGGCTCGGGAGGCCGATTCGGGAGCGTGCTCGTCATCGCGCAGGTCGCGCTCTCGCTGACGCTGCTCGTCAGCGGCGGCCTGTTCGTTCGCAGCCTCGATCGCGCGCGTCACACCGATCTGGGATTCGAACCAGACGGGATGTTCCTGGCCTCGGCGGCGCCGGCGCTCCAGGGCTACGATTTTGCGAAGCGGCTGGCGTTCTACACCGCCGTGCGCGAGCGCATCGCGGCGATACCCGGTGTCAACCAGGCCGCCTGGGTCCAATTTCCGCCGCTCGACATCATGGGCAGGGTGTCGCAGGCAGCTCCAGAACCGCCACCCTCTGATCCCCGCTGGCGACCCCTGCTGGCCGTCGACACCGCCATCTCGCCCCAGTACTTCGTCACGGCAGGCGTGCGACTCGTCGCGGGACGATCCTTCGACGAACGCGACACGGCAGACACGAGGCCTGTGTTCATCATCAACGAGACACTGGCCGGTCGATTCTGGCCCGGTCAGAATCCCCTCGGGCGCTCGTTGACGGCCGACGGCGTCAGAGGCGAAGTGGTCGGCGTCGTGCGCAACGGCAAGTATCAGAACGTGGGTGAGCCCCCGCGCCTGGCGATCTTCAGGCCGCTCGCACAGGCGTCACCGGTGAACGCGACGATCGCGATCCGCTCTTCGCGTGCCCCGGCGGAACTGGCGCGAGAGGTGAGGCAGGTCGTTCAGGCCGTCGATTCGGGCGTCGCTCTCTACGACGTTCGCTCGATGATGACGCATCTCGACAATGGAGGCGCGTTCTTCGTCTTCAGGCTCGCGGCGTTCATGACTGGACTCTTCGGCAGTCTCGGCGTGCTGCTGGCGTCGATCGGTCTCTACGGAATGATTGCGTATCACGTCGGCCAACGCACGCAGGAGTTCGGAGTCCGGATGGCGCTCGGTGCCAGGTCGGCCGACATCATGCGGGACGTGCTCGCGAGAGGTGGGCGCCTTGCCGGGATCGGCGTGTCAGTCGGCATCATCCTCGCCCTCGGTCTTGCACTGCTTCTGCGAGGGTTGCTGCTCGGCGTGAGCCCGTTCGACCCGCTGATTTACGCGACGGTTGCGATCTTCCTCGGCGCGATCTCCGGCATTGCGTCGTTCGTGCCCGCGCGCCGTGCGATCGCCGTCGATCCGCTGATCGCGTTACGCGCTGAGTGAACGAGCAACGGGCTCACAGGCTCACGCTAGAGCGGCGGATCTCTGTCGAAAAGGGAAGAGTGAGCGACAAGGACGGAGAACGGGCGTCATGTGAACTCCCACAGTGTTAATCCGGCGTACCGTCTCACACGTTCTTGTACGGTCAAGCTGCAAGTCGTAGCTGATCGAGATGCTGCGGCCAGCTCGTCAATCGGTTCCCACTGGCGCTGTTCTGGTCCGCCAAATAGGTCCTCCCCTAACGGCGTACGGTTTAGGAACCGGGGCCACGGGCTAATATCGCGATTACCCGTTGAAGCGTGGTGTGCCGGACGCGCCTGCCTGCACGAATTGCCTCAAGCGTGTGCTGGCTCAAGCCCGTCGCGCGCATCAACGCGCGCACACCCGCCGCCGTCACTTGTTTTCGTAGTTTAGTGTCCGCGACAGTCGTTCGCGGACGATTCAGTCAGTTAATTGCCGGTTTTGAGGTGTCGATTAATTGCCGGTTTTGGGTGTCCACCGACTGCATGGTGCGATGAGTCTTTCAATCGAAAAGAGCACGGCCGGTCGATTCATTCCTACTCGCGAACGCTGCCGTGACGTCGTCGGTAATGGTTCGAGACATCGAGAGAGGCGGTAGGTCCTCAAGTCCGAAGAAGCCGACCTCCGTTACGTCGGCCCCTGGTTGCGGCGAGACTTCTCCAATCGGTTCGCAGAGGAACAAGAGCTTGTAGAAGTCCCGTGGATCCGGAGGATAGCTGTGCTTTGCCTTGTGGCGCAGCGCAAAGAGACGCGTCGCGGCGACTCTCAGTGAGGCTTCTTCCTGGACTTCCTTGACGACGTTCTCGCTGGCGGACATGCCGACATCCGCGAACCCGCCTGGTAGCGCCCATAGGCCGTCGGAGGCTTCCCGAACGAGGAGGATCCTGCTTTCCTGGAACACCGCACCGCGGACATCGACTTTTGGTGTCGCGTAGCCTTTCGCGAAATCAGAAACCAGGCTCTCGATTCTCTCAATCGGGACCGAACCCAAACGTCCGAGCATCTCGTTGGCGATATGGCCAATCTCTTCGTATCGCTGTCTGTCGTAGCGATCCTTGCCAAAGTGGAGACCCGTCGATGCGATGCTCTGGAGCCGTTTTGCCCACGTAAGCCACGCGTCTTCCATGCTTCCGTTCCCATTAATCAGAGCGCCGAGAACCAGCCGATGCGAAAGCCTCGCCTCGGCCGTCTTTTGTTCTGGCTGCGGACCTTTGCTCCGAAACTATCGGTAAATCAGGTACGGTTGACGTTCTTCTCTCCACGCATCTTCATCAATGCAGAGCGCACGATCCCAATCGCCGATAGACGCCTGCGAATCGTCCACCCACTCACGAAGCGACGGCCCGCCATTAATGACGTCGATTGGATGCCGATGACGGGGCTCATACTCGTACCGAAAATCGCGCCACAATTCGAAGTCGGGCTGTACGATTCGAACAGCCTTGAACAGCACGGACATCAGGCGATAGGGTCGGAACCGGCGAGGAACATACTCTGGAAAGTTCGCATGAATCTGTACGCCCGCGCACAGATTTCGGGTGTACTTGTCGAAGAACGGCTCAAAGAAACACGGACGCAGGTAACACCCCTCACACCACTCCGGAGCCAGGGCCCGCATCCTTGCGAGAACGCTGTCGACCGGAAACTGTGGAGCGCCAATTACTTCCAATGGAGTTGTCGTGCCTCGCCCCTCAGATAGGTTCGTTCCCTCGAGCAGCACGGTGCCGGTGAAGCAGCGAACGCAATTGATGTTCCCAATCGCGGGGCTCGGATTGATCCAAACCAGGTCGTCGGGCCAGCCGAATCCGGGACCACGATCGGGGGAGTAGCCTTCCATCTCAATGACCTCGAGGCCGACATCCAGGCTGAAATGATCCACCATGTAGCGCGACAACTCTCCGAGCGTGAGGCCGTGGCGTTGTGGAATCGGCACGACTCCTACGAAGCTCTCCTCCCCGTTGACGAGATTCTTGCCTTCGACCATTCGACCCGCCGGATTCGGACGGTCGAGAACCCATACGGCCTTACCGGTCCTCGCGCAGGCCTGTAGCACGTAGAGAAGCGTCGCCACCCAGGTGTAGCCACGCCAGCCGACGTCCTGGAGGTCGAACAGCAACACGTCAAACGTGTCCAGCATCTCGTCGGTGGGGCGTCTCACCTCACCGTAGAGACTGAACACCGGTATGCCGTGCTGCGGATCGCGGTACGTGGGAGACTCCTCCATGTTGTATTGCTTGTCTCCGCGCATACCGTGCTGCGGCCCAAACGCCGCTGACATCGCTTTGCCCAGTTTCATCACGAGCGCGTCCAGCGCGTGCTGAAAACCAAGACCGACGCTTGTCATTGACGCGGGATTCCCGAGCAGGGCAACTCGCGTGCTCCTCAGTTGCTCGAGGCGTTTCTCGTCGCGCAGCAACCGATCCAGACCGGTCCACATATGTGCCAGCGCCTCCTGGTCGCCGACTATCCGCATCCGATCTCGCAATTGTAGGCGCCGGCCAGTCTATTAGAGATCCGGGAGGAACATGCGAATCCTCCTGTCAGATCGACATCGCCGCGGCGACCAACGCTCCGGGATTTCGAAAAATACGGCGTTTACGTCTTGTGCCGCGCACGCCATCGCCGCGCA
>Ga0126377_10002565_pt1 | contig 12555 bp, 10 predicted proteins | sample PanSoiMetPlot_22_FD_92647 | JGI IMG/M metagenome (GOLD analysis project Ga0126377, IMG submission 92647) | Tropical forest soil microbial communities from Panama - MetaG Plot_22 | ecosystem: Environmental > Terrestrial > Soil > Tropical forest > Bulk soil | place: Panama | collected 2016-02-17
GATTCGGCTGATTGACATCGCGCGCAACATCGACGCCGAGAGTGCCGCCGCGCGCCTTGCCGGCACGCTGTTCGCGCAATCGCCTGAGACCGAATTGGCCATCGATGCGGACGGCGTCAGGGGCGTTCGCGTCGAGCACGTGAAGGACACGACCGGCCAAGACGAAGACGGAGAGGCTGCACCAGCGCGGCTGATGCGCGGGCCGCATGGCGGTCTCGACCGCATGAGTTGGACTGCAGTCGAAAGGACAGCGCCTGGCACCGGCGAAATCGAAGTTGAGATCGAGGCCAGCGGATTGAACTTCCGCGACTTGATGTGGTCGATGGCCCTGCTGCCCGAAGAAATCCTCGAAGACGGCTTTGCCGGGCCTACGTTGGGCCTGGAGTGCGCGGGCCGTGTCGCACGCATCGGCGATGGTGTGAAGGGGTTCAAGCCCGGCGACAGGGTAATGGGATTTGCGCCCTCGGCGTTCGCCAACTACGTGACGGTGCCCTCGCACGTGATGGTGCGCATCCCCGAGACGATGTCGTTCGAGGCGGCCGCAACCGTTCCGGTGGCATTCTCCACCGCCTATTATGGTCTGGTGACCTTGGCGCGGCTGTCGCGCGGCGAGTGGGTGCTCATTCATGGCGGCGCCGGCGGTGTCGGCTTGGCGGCGCTGCAGATCGCCTTGGCGCGCGGTGCGAGAGTGATCGCCACGGCAGGTTCGGAAGAGAGGCGCGATCTCTTGACCGTTCTCGGCGCCCATGAAGTGCTGGACTCGCGTTCGCTCGGCTTCGCCGATGAGGTGCATCGCATTACTAAGAATGGCGCGGCGGTCGTACTGAACAGCCTCGCCGGCGACGCAATGGAGCGCGGCCTTCGCGCGCTCAAGCCTTTCGGCCGTTTTGTCGAACTGGGCAAGCGCGACTTCATTGCCAACACGCATATCGGCTTGAGGCCGTTCCGCAGAAACTTGAGCTACTTCGGGGTCGATCTCGATCAGTTGCTGATGGACCGCCGTGGAGCCGCGGCGATGCCGTTGCTCAAGGTGATGAAACTGTTCGAGCAGGGCGTGTTTTCGCCCCTGCCCTATCGTTCGTTCCCGGCCGAGCGCGCGGTCGATGCATTCCGCCTGATGCAGCAGTCCGGGCACATCGGCAAGATCGTGATGACGCCGCCGGCAGCCGGAACCGTGCGCAAGACCTATGATGCCAAACGCAGCTTCGTCGTCGACCCGAACGGCTCGCATCTGATCACCGGCGGTTTCGGCGGCTTCGGCCTCGAGACGGCCAAATGGCTCGCGCGCAAAGGCGCGAAGCATCTCATCATGGTCGGCCGGCGCGGGGCTGCTGACGACGAGGCGAAAGCCGTTATCGCGGACTTGAGAAGCCAGGGCGTGGAGGTCAGAGCGGAAGCTTGCGATATCGCCGACGCCAAGGGGGCGAGCGAGCTGTTTGCTCGCATCAAGCGCGACGCGCCGCCTCTCGCGGGCATCGTGCACGCAGCCATGGTGCTGGACGACAGCATGGTGGCCAATCTCGAAAGCGAGAAGCTGAAGCGCGTGCTCAAGCCCAAAGTGCAGGGCGCGGAGAATCTAGATCGCCTGTCGCGCGCCTTCCCGCTGGATTATTTCGTGCTGTTCTCCTCGGCGACGAGCTTCGTCGGCAATCCGGGTCAGGCGGCTTACGTCGCCGCGAACGCCTATATGGAAGGGCTGGCGCGGCGGCGCAAAGCCGAAGGCCTCCCGGCGCTCGCAATTGCCTGGGGTGCCATTGCCAACACCGGTGTGCTGGCGCGCAACGGTGGCTTGATGGAGGCACTGTCGAGCCGGATTGGCGTCAAGCCCATCTCGCCCGACGCGGCCTTGGACCTCATGTCGGACGCCTTGGAAAACCAAGGCACGTCGCCGGATGAGGCCGTGGTCGCTATCGCACCGATGGATTGGACCGCGGCGCGCGGCAGGCTCGCGGTGCTGAAGTCTCCCACTTACGCACCGGTTGTGCCCGAAGGTGCCGCTGCCGACGGCGCATCCAACCGCCTGGACCTGCGCGCGCTGATCGAAAGCGCTGGCGTAGACGCGGCAAAGGATGCCGCGACCGAAGCGGTCGTCGCAACGGTATCGCGCGTGCTGCGCTTGCCCGCGGAAGACGTCAGCTTGCATCGGCCGCTGTCGGAAGTGGGTGTGGATTCGCTGATGGCGACGGAGTTGGCCCTGAGCCTGGAAGAGCGCTTCGGGCTGGAGATGCCGTTCTCGGCGTCCGCCAGCGGCCTGTCGGTTTCCAGCCTGGTCAACCAGATCATGGGCTTTGCCGGCGCTCCGTCGACGGCGAACGGCTCGGGGAGTGAAGCACCCGCGCCCGTGGCGCAGGCCTTGGCTCAGCGCCATCTCGAGAACGCCAGCGATGAAGCGCTTGCTTCTTTGTCGCGTATCGTCGAACAAGCAGGGCAGAAGAGCGGAGAAGTACAGTGAGTTCCCGTAAAAGCGGCGGCTTGTCGAGCGCAGAGCGCGACGCGATGCTCACGCATATTTCCGCGCGCGGCGGCGTGAGGCGGGCGGCTCCGATCGAACAGCGCAAAGTGGTGCGCACGCCTGATTTCAGCGCCCTGCCCGGCTACCGCGAGCTCGTGCTGCAGCGCGAGCTCGGGTCGGCGCTCGGTCTCGAAGACCCGTTCTATCGGGTGCATGACGGCCGCGCCGGGCCGGAAACCGAGATCAACGGCCGCAAGCTTCTCAACTTCTCCTCCTACGATTACCTCGGTTTGAACGGGCATCCCGAAGTGGCGGCCGCCGCCAAAGCGGCCATCGATAAGTACGGTACTTCGCCTTCAGCGAGCCGGTTGACGGCCGGCGAACGGCCGGTTCATCGCGAGCTGGAAAAGGGCCTTGCCGAGCTGTATGGCGCCGAGGCGTGCGTCTGCATGGTCAGCGGACACGCCACCAATGTGACTACGATCGGACATCTGGTGGGCGCCAAAGATCTCATTGTCTACGATTCCATGGCGCACAACAGCATTCTCGTTGGCGCCAAGCTGTCAGGCGCGGAGCGTAGGAGCTTCGCGCACAATGACATGGCTGGGCTGGATGCGCTGCTGGCCGCGGCGCGAGACCGTTACGAGAATGTGCTCATCGCCGTCGAAGGGCTCTACAGCATGGACGGCGATTATCCTGATCTGCCGGCCCTGCTCGAAGTGAAACGGCGTTACGGCGCGTGGCTGATGGTCGACGATGCCCATGCGCTAGGCGTGATCGGTCGGCGCGGTCATGGCTTGGCTGAGCATTTCGACGTGGACCCGCGCGAAATCGATATCTGGATGGGAACGCTGTCGAAGACCCTCTCGGCCTGCGGCGGCTATATCGCCGGCTCCACCCAGCTGATCGATTACCTCAAATTCATCGCCGGCGGATTCGTCTATAGCGTCGGCATGTCGCCGGCGCTCGCCGCCGCCGCGGTGGCCTCGCTCAACCTGATGAAACGCGAGCCTGAGCGCGTGGCACGGCTACAGGCGAACGGCCGTCTCTTCGTCGAGCGGGCAAAGAAGCTCGGCCTCAATACGGGCATGAGCGCGGGCTATTCGGTGGTGCCTATCATCGTCGGCGACTCGCTACGCACGGTAACATTGGCGCAAAAGCTCTACGGGCGCGGCGTATACGCGCTGCCGATCATTCCGCCGGGCGTTCCGGACCGTTCGGCGAGGCTGCGCTTCTTCATCACCTCCGAACACAGTGCTGCGCAAATTGAGCGCGCGGTGGCGATCACGGCGGAGGAGAGCGCGAAGCTCGCCGGCTTACAGGCTGCTCCGGCTTAAAAAATGGCTCTGGAAATTCGCCCGGTCCATACGCGCCGGGACATGAACGCTTTCATTCAGGCGGCTGTTCGCGCCCAGGGGACAAATCCGCTCTGGGCGCAACCGCTCGATATGGAGGCGCATGAATTCTTCGACCCGAAGCATTCGCCTTTCGCGAAAGAAAACGAGATGCAGTGCTTCGTCGCGCTGCGCGAGGGCGACCCGGTCGGCCGCATTACGGCGATTGTCAATAAGGCTCATCTTGCGAAGCACAAGGACGCGACCGGCCATTTTGGTTTCATTGAAGCGATCGACGATAAAGATGTATTCTCTGCGTTGATTGACGAGACTGCCCGCTATCTCAAAGCGCGCAATCTCACGCGCATGATGGGTCCCTTCCATGCATCCGTGAATCACGATGCAGGAGTGCTGATCAGAGGCTTCGATCAGCCTCACATGGTGCGAACGAATTATTCGCCGCCCTATTACGCGGCTCAGCTCGAAGCGCTGGGATTTAAAAAGACCATCGACCTCATCGCGTTCGCAATGAACCCGCAGAGCGATGTGGTCAAACAGCGCTTGGACCGGATTCATGCGGCCGACATGATGTGGAAGCATCGTGCGGAGCTCAAGACGTACGGTCTCACCTATTGGTCCTGGGTCTCGTCCTTCAAGAAGCTGCTGGAGTTGTACAATGACGCCTGGGCCGATAATTGGGCCGCGGTTCCGATCAGCCCTGCTGAAGCAGACTTCATCGCCAAATTGATGCTTCCCGTGGTCAAGCCGTCATGGGTGCGAATCGCCGAATGGCGCGGCGAGCCGGTTGCGGTGGTGGCTCAGATCCCTAATGCGAATGAAGCCTTCGCCAAGCTGAAGGGAAAGCTTTTGCCGTTCGGCTGGCTGCGCCTGATGCACCACATTCATACGGTCGGCGTGCGCAGCTCGCGCATCCCCATTGCCGGCGTTGCCAAAAAGTGGCGCAACACGCGCGTCGGCTCGATGGCAATGACGCGACTGATGCGCGAAGCGGGCAACATAGCGCGGCGCAACAAGATCACTCATGTCGAAATGAGCTGGATATTGGAAACCAATACCGATGCGGTTCAAGGCGTCCTGTATTTGGATGCGCGGCGGATTCGCTGGTTTCGTATTTTCGAAAAGCCGATCTAACGGTGTGCTGCGCGGTGCCTGGCCTTGAATGCCTTATAGCCCCAGCGGTGGAATAGCTGCGGCAGCAACGGCATGAGATGCCGGCTGGAGAAGGCCAGCGGCTGCGGAAAGGCGATGATAGCGCGGTCGCGCGCGAGGCCCCTGGCGATAACCTTCGCGGCGGCTTCGGGCTTCATTTCGAGCGGCCGCCACATGTCGAAGGGATCATTGATCGGCGCTGTCACCCAGCCCGGACAGATCGTGTTGATGCGCACGCCACTGCCGCGCACGCGCTCGCGCAGCGACATCGCATAGACCAGAAGGCCGGCCTTGCTCGCGCAATAGGCCGGCCAATCGGGGTGACTGGCAAACGCGGCGAGCGAGCTGGTGAACGCGATCTGCCCGTGCTTGCGCGCCAGCATCTTCTCGAGCAGCGGCAAGGCGGTATTCAGCGCGCCGATGAAGTTGGTCTCGATCTGTGCCGTGGACATGTCCAGCGTCTCGATCGTGCTTTCCGCGAGCGATCCGGTGAGGATGCCGGCATTGGCAATCAAAAGATCGATTTTGCTGGACGCATCGACCGACAGCAGCCAGCCCCCGATTGCCGCGCGGTCCCGCACATCGATAAGCCCGACTTCGGTCGACGCACCTTTTTTGCTGCAGTCTTCAGCGACGCTCTTCAAGCGCCCGGCATGGCGACCGACGAGCGCAAGGGTGCGGCCCGGCGCGGCATAGTGCCTGGCGAGCGCCGCGCCAATGCCGCTGGACGCGCCGGTGATCGCAATGACCTTTAATTCCTGGACCATTATGCCGGTCGGTTGCTGCGTTTGGCTCGGTTCACCGCATCATAAATCAGCAGCGCGAGCAAGACGGGCATGAAGACGATGATAAACAAGGAAATGACGTCGACGCTTTGTGCTTCGCGCCATGCGTTCAGCGCGTCCATGCCGTGACTGTAGATCTGCTGCACCGTCAGCGCCGCGAAGGCGTAGAGAAACCAACTTGGCCGGCGGAGCAAAAAATATGCGGTCACGGGATCGATGAGAACGAAGGCGCCATGAAACGCCATCAGCTTTGTGTCTCCGGCGGAGGTTACGAATCCGTACAAATGAAACAAAGCTGCGCCGATGAAGAGTATGGCGCCAACAACAAAAACAATGGGCTCCCGGTTCGACATCTAATAACCGTAGGTTTCAAAGAACGGCGACCAGCGACGCCGTAATTCGTTGTGTTCAACCGCGCTCACCTGATGTTGGAAAGGACGATATTCGCTCACCGTGGCGAGATAGGCACTGAACTGCGTCCGAGCGGCTTCAAATCCGTCCAAACCCAATTGCGCATAGATGCGTTCCAGCTCGGCCAGCGGATTCGCCACCAGGTCTTCGTAGCGCGTCTCGCAGAATTGCCCGGCGGCAATGCCGGCGCGAGCTTGCGCGAAATTCCGATAGAGCGAGTCAAAGCTGGCCAATACGTAATTCTCGATATCCGGCGAGCCGTTTACAAGCGCTTCGGGCCGCGGGGTTTGGCAGCCCTGGACGTCGAACAGCGCGGTCCACAGTCGCACCGTCGAGGAGAACACCTCGGCGGGATTGCGCACGATATGGATGAACTTCGCCCCTGGAAAAAGCTCTTGCAGTGCGGAGACACGGGCTGTGTGAGGCGGCGATTTCAGCACCAGGCGCGGCAGTGGCCCACCGCGCCGCTGTTTGCTTCGCCTCAGGGTTACCGATTTCAAGAAAGTGACAAAGGTTTTTCGCCACAGCGCGCGGCGTCTCGGCGTCATCTCATCGAGATGAAGAAAAGGAGCGCACGCCCGGCGATGATTGGGAAAGGCGAGCTCCTCATAAGGAGAGGGCAAACCGAGGTTGAGCAGGGCGAATTCGTCTTCCTGCGGGCTGTCCCAGCTCATCTTCATCTCGTCCATCGGACGCGTGCCGGGGATGAGATATTCGAATTTCGAAAATGCGCGCGCGGTAAGATGAAAATGCCCCGGCGAAAAGCATTCATAGGTGGTCGGGCCGGTGAAGCGGGGATCGCGGGTCAGCAATTCATGCAGGAAGGTGGTGCCGGAACGCCAATGGCCGATGATGAAAATCGGCGGCTCAATTTCTGTTGACGCGATCCTCCGGCCGTAGACGATCCGCTGCACGGCATTGAGCAGCGAGTTCGGCAGCGAGAAGAGGATGGCCGACGCAACGATGTGCAGGCGTCCCACCGACATGGAAACGGCGAAGCGGTTCTTCGCCAATAAGCGAAACAAGGTCGGCGCGTCCATGCCGTTCCATATGCGGCAGGCCCACCATGGATAGCGGTTTGCCATCGTTTCGCTTCACCGATTGCGCCCCAGCTCAAAGCACAGCCGGCCGGACGCTGGCGCCGGGTGCACCCCTCCTTTAACATAATGACCATGCAAAATTCCCCACAAAATCCGGCTGCGGCGATGCAGCAGGCGCAAGCCCGCGCCCAGGCCGGCGACTTGAAAGGCGCCGCGGAAATCTGCCGCGAGGTCCTGCGGCGCTCGCCGTCGGAGGTCTATGCGCTGTACATGCTCGGGACCATCGAAGGGGAATCAAAGCGCTTCGACGAGGCCGCAGCGCTGCTCGGCCGCGCGGTAAAGCTCAGCCCGAAGGTACCGGAAATCTTGTGCTCCTATGGCAATGTCCTGCTCGAATTGAAGCGCCATGACGAAGCCATCGACATCTTGAACAAAGCGCTCGCGCTCCAGCCGCAGAACCCAAACGCGCTGATCTATCGCGGGTTGGGGTTGGCCGAAACCGGAAAACCCGAAGCAGCGCTCAAGGATTTCGACCGCGTTCTTGCAATGGATCCGCGCTCGGCGTTCGCGCTGCACAATCGCGCCAACGTGTTGCTGCAACTCAATCGGCACAATGACGCAAGAAGAAGCGTCGAGGCGCTTCTGCGCATTGCACCGACTCATGTTCTTGCCATGCTGAACCTGACAACGATTTTGCTTCACGACAAGAAATATGACGATGCGCTGCGTGTGATCGACGCGGCGGTGGCGCTGGAGCCCGCCAATCCCGATCTGTGGCATTCACGCGGGCACGTTCTGCAGCAGCTGAAGCGATTCAACGATGCGCAGGCGAATGTCGATAAGGCGATCCAAATTCGGCCTGACTCAGCCGACTATTATTTGAGCCGCGGTAACCTCCTGGCCGAGATGGAAAGCTACGATGACGCGCTCAGCTCCTACGAGCGAGCGATTGCGCTTAAGCCGGCATTTGCAGAAGCTCATCTCTCCCGCTCCAATGTCCTTATGGAGCGGGAGGACCTCGACGCAGCGCTCCGCTCCTGTGAGGAAGCGGTAAACGCGCGTCCCGATTATGCGCCCGCCATGCTGCTGCGCGCCAATATCCTGCTGCACAAGGACAGGCCGTTCGAAGCGTCGGCCGCGTTCGATGCCGCAATCGCCGCGAACCCCGAATATCACGATGCGTATTATCATCGCGGCTCGGCGATGCTGCTCACGGGACACTTTGCGCAAGGCTGGCGGGATTTTGAGCATCGCTGGGATTCGACCGATTGCGGGTTCGACCGGCCCGTTCTGCAAGCCGCGCCATGGCGGGGCGAAGCGCTCGCGGGCAAAAGCATTGTCGTTTATTCGGAACAGGGGCTAGGAGACACGATTCAGTTTGCTCGCTTCCTTCCCGACGTGGCCCGCAGGGGTGCGAAGCTGACGTTTCTGTGCCACTCGAACCTGATGAGGCTGTTTCGACCCTTCGAACGCCAGATGGAGGTCGTTGGGTCGGTGGAACCGGGCCGGCGCTTTGATTTTCAATGCGCGCTGATGAGCCTGCCCGATCGCTTGAACAAGCCCGTACCGGTGCCGGATGCCGCGCCGTATCTGTTCGCCGAAGACGCCCTCGTTGAAAAATGGGCCGACCGGATTGGGCCGCAGGGCTTCAAGGTCGGCCTGTGCTGGCAAGGCAATCCGCTTGGCAAGATCGACAAGGGGCGCTCGATCCCCTTGGTTAAGTTCCGTCCGCTCCGGTCGGTCCCCGGCGTGCGGCTCATTTCGTTACAGAAAAATCACGGGCTGGAGCAGCTGGCCAGCTTGCCCGACGGCATGAAACTCGAAACCCTCGGCGAATTCGACGCAGGCGCCGACGCTTTTGTGGACACAGCAGCCATCATGCAGAACCTCGACCTTGTGATCACGTCGGACACGGCAATTCCGCACCTCGCTGGAGCGCTCGACCGCCCGGCTTGCGTGGCGTTGAAGGCAGTCCCCGACTGGCGCTGGATGCTCGGCCGTAGCGACAGCCCATGGTATAAGTCGCTGCGCTTGTTCCGCCAGCCCAAGCCCGGCGATTGGGACAGCGTGTTCCGTTTGATGACCGAAGAGCTGCTCAGTCTAGTGGAGCGAGACGCATGATCCCATTGGTGCCCGCATCCTGGGGAGAGCTGGTCGACAAGATCACCATCCTCGAAATCAAGGCCGAGCAGCTGAGCTGCGAAACCAGCCGCGCCAATGTGCGGCGCGAGCTCGAGCGGCTCTCGGTGATCTGGACGCCGGTGGCGAAGGACCATCCGGAAATCGCCCCGCACAAAACGGCTTTGAAGCGCGTCAATCAGACCATGTGGCAGATCGAGGACGACATTCGTGAAAAAGAAGCGCAGAAATGCTTCGATGACGAGTTCATCACGCTCGCGCGCATGATCTACCGCACCAATGATGAGCGCGCCCGCATCAAGCAGGAAATCAATGTTCTGCTGAAATCGGAAATCACCGAGGAAAAACAGTATTCGGCGTATTGACCTGCCTTGACGAGCGGCCTCCGCAATGCTCGGGTCCGGGCATGTGGAGACACATTCCCAAGCTTGTCGTGCTGTCCGGCATCGGGCTCATCGTCCTCGTCATCTACTTCACCCAAAGCCGCGGTCCAGCGGCTCCGGCGGGACCGAATGTCATCTACGTCAATCCCAACTTCGACTCGCGCACGCCTGGCCGCTGAAGCCACCAAATCAGCCGGTGCCTCGATATGCGTGATTTGCTAGACTCCCGGCTTGCACGTGTTTTGTAGGCTCGGGAGGAAAACATGGCAGATAACGACGTCCCACGTCGTAGTTTCTTAAAGGGTGCCGGCGCCGGCGCGCTTGCCGCGACCGCGCTCACAGGCGCCCTGCCCCGGACGGCCAAAGCGCAACCAGCCCCGGCCTCACCGCCACCAGCGCCTCAAGCTGAGCCGATGCAGACGCTGACCGTGACCGAGGCGGATTTCTTGAGCGCGGCCTACGACACGATCATCCCGGCCGATCAGCTCTCGCCGTCGGGAACCGATTGCGGTCTTGTCGTCTATATCGACCGCCAATTGGCGGGCGCCTGGGGCAACGGCGCGCGCATGTATCGCAACGGCCCCTTCCTGCCCAGCAAAGCCGAATACGGCTACCAGCTTCCGCTCACCCCGCGCGAGTTCTTTGCCGCCGGCATCAAGGCCGCGAACGCCTGGTCGGTGAAAACATACGGCAAGGAATACGACCGGCTTTCGCCGCAAGACCGCGCTGTCGCGCTGACCGCGATGGAACAGGGGCGTGCGCAATTCGAAGGCTTCGATGCGAAGCAATTCTTCGAAGCCGTGCTGCAATCGGCGATGGAGGGCTTCTTCGCCGATCCGATGTATGGCGGCAACCGCAACAAGGTGTCGTGGAAAATGGTCGGCTATCCCGGCTTGCCGGCGACGTGGGCAAGCAAGGCGCTCGAATATCGCGGCAAGAAGGTCAGCATCGAGCCGCAATCCATTGCCGATTTTTCGTGAGGGCGCGGCCATGACAACGAAAATGAAGCAGGTGGACGCAGTCATGGTCGGCATGGGCTGGACCGGCAGCATCATGGCGCGCGAGCTGACCAAGGCCGGACTGCATGTTGTAGGTCTCGAGCGCGGCGCGAACCGCGTGCCGGCGGAGGATTTTGCGCTGCCGGCGATTCGCGATGAGCTGAAATACCGGCTGCGTTTCCAGCTCATGCTCGACAATCAGACTGAAACGCTGACCATGCGTCACATGCCGAACGAGACGGCCGCGCCGATGCGGCGCTGGGGCGCGTTTCCGATCGGCGACGGTGTGGGTGGCGCTGGCACGCATTGGAACGGCGTGACATGGCGCACGCTGGCGTCGGAGTTGCGGCTGCGCAGCCATCTCACTGAGCGCTACGGCAAGAGTGCAATCCCCGCGGATCTGACGATCCAGGACTGGGGTGTCACGTACGATGAGCTGGAGCCGCATTTCGACCGTTTCGAGAAATTGTGCGGTACATCCGGCAAGGCGGGAAATCTCCGCGGGCAGATTCAGGAAGGCGGTAATCCGTTCGAAGGTCCGCGGCAGAATGAATACCCGAACAAGCCGCTCATCATGTCGCAGGCGGGATTGATCTTCAGCGAGGCGGCAAAGAAGGCCGGGTTTCATCCCTTCCCGACGCCGTCATCGAACAACAGTGCCGCCTACACCAATCCCGAAGGCCAGACGCTCGGCCAGTGCCAATACTGCGGCCATTGCGAATATTTCGGCTGCGAGTCCAACTCCAAGGCGAGCCCAAATGTCTGCATCATGCCGGTGCTGATGGCCGATCCGCGCTTCGAGCTCAGGACGCATGCTTATGTGAAAAGCCTGATCTACGATCGGCGCGCCAAGAAGGTGCGCGGGGTCGTCTATATCGATCGCCACAGCGGCGAAGAGATCGAGCAGCCCGCGGATCTCGTCGTGCTGTGCGCCTATCCGTTCAACAACGTCAACCTTTTGCTATCGGCCGGCATCGGCAGACCCTACGATCCGGTGACCGGCCGCGGAGTCGTCGGCAAGAACTTCTGTCTACAGACGATGTCGGCTGTGCAGCTCTTCGTCGAAGAAGAGATCAATCCGTTCATCGGCACCGGTGTGAACCCCGCGGCGGTGGACGATTTCCAGGGCGACAATTTCGACCATTCGGGCTTGGGCTTCTTCGGCGGCGGCTATCTCTATCCCTCGGTCAGCGGCGGACGGCCGATCCAGGTGCGCGCAACACCTCCGGGAACCCCGCGCTGGGGCTCGGAATGGAAGCGCGCGACAACGCAGTGGTACAACCACACCTTCCCGATCAGCGCGCACGGCACCAGCTATGCCTGGCGTACGAATTATCTCGATCTTGATCCCACCTATAAGGACGCAATCGGGCGGCCGCTGACGCGCATGACCTTCAACTACAGCGATAATGACCGCAAGATGTCGGTCTATCTGACCGATCGCCTGATGGACATCGCGCGCGCAGCGAACGCGAAAATCATCGGCACGCCGCAGCCGCGCACCGGCAATTTCGACAACATCGCGGGGCAATCGTCGCATCACACCGGCGGCGCCATCATGGGCACCGACCCGCGAACGAGCGTAGTCAACCGCTATCTCCAGAATTGGGAGGCGAGCAATCTCTTCGTGATGGGCGGTGCGGCGTTCCCACAGAATCCAGGCTACAACCCGACGGGCACGATTGCAGCTCTTGCCTATTGGTCGGCGGACGCGATCACGAAGCAGTATTTGAAGTCGCCCGGGCCCCTGATGCACGCGTAGGACCGCCGACCTGATGAGATGGCCGAAACTCCTCGCTGCGATCACGTTTGTCGCTTCACCCGCTGTCGCCTGGGATATTCC
>Ga0126377_10002566_pt1 | contig 12555 bp, 6 predicted proteins | sample PanSoiMetPlot_22_FD_92647 | JGI IMG/M metagenome (GOLD analysis project Ga0126377, IMG submission 92647) | Tropical forest soil microbial communities from Panama - MetaG Plot_22 | ecosystem: Environmental > Terrestrial > Soil > Tropical forest > Bulk soil | place: Panama | collected 2016-02-17
CGGGCGTCGCCGCCGCCGGCTCGAGCGCCGCAGCTCCGCGCGAAGTCCGAGCTCTCGAGGAACTGGCCGAGGAGGATCTTCCAGGTCGTCCAGTCGTGCGCGCCGGCGACCCGGTACGTGTGGCCGCGGGGCAGCGACGCGGCCAGAAGCCCGTCGGCGCGCGCCAGATCGTCGGCTCTCCCGTAGCCCATATAGATGATGGGCCCCCGCTCGCGGCCGGCCGTCACGGCCTGTAGCCAGCGCCAGATCTCGCGCTGATAGTTGTCCTCGTTCAGGACATCGACCCTCGGCGGCCCCTTCCACCGGGCCAGGCCGCCCTGCGCGCCGATCTCGTCGATGATCTCGCGCTCGCCGAGATAGGGCGCCAGCGCGAGCACGCCGGTCACGCCCGCGATGAGGGTGCGCGAGTACCAGATGGTGCCCAGGCCGCCCATCGACACGCCGATCAGCCACACCTGATCGTAGCCTCGGGCCCGCGCCGGCCGGATGACGTCGGTCGCCAGCCGGCCGGGAAACGTGCCGCGCGCGTAGTAGCCGATGGTCGCGTCCGCGGCCACCAGGTCCGCGCCCGGGGCGTGCTTCTTCAGCTCGGCGACGAAGCCGTTGCGTTCGAAGTCCTCGGCCCGGTCGCCCATCCCCGGCAGGAACACCACCAGGCACCGGGCCCTGGGCCTGGTCGGCGGTTGCATCCACTTCGCCGAGCGCATCGGTGTCGGGGCGGGGAACCAGCGCAGACATCCACTCAGCGCCAGCACCGGCAGGAGCGCCGCCCCGCGGGCCAGCGCGCCGTACCGCACCCGGCCGTACCCGGAGACGCTGCGGATCATCGTTCCCTTGTACCGCCCCGAACGCTCCGGAGCACGCGAGCAAACGCAGGCCGCACCTGACCCGGTTGTCGCTGACGCTCGCTCCCTGGGCAAGGATTCTCGGTGCGAGCTGCCAGCGAGAGGAGGACGCGATGTCGCACATGCCAGCCCGGTTCGTGAGGCTGTTCTCGATCGCCGCCGTCGTCGGTGTCGTCATCTTGCCCGCCGCATCGGCGTGGCCCGACGGGCACGAGTCTGCTCGCTGGGCGGCGACCTGGGCCACGGGTCCCGCGGGTCCCGCGCCCGGCGACCCCACCGAGTTCAACGATCAGACGCTCCGGTACATCGTGCACACCTCGATCGGCGGGGACCAGGTGCGCGTGAAGATCTCGAACACGTTCGGCGCCACGGCCCTTGCGATCGGCCGCGTCCACGTCGCCGTGTCGGTCGAGGGGGCCGCCATCGATCGGCGGACCGATCGAACGGTCACCTTCAGCGGCGTCGACCACGTGAAGGTCCCCGCCGGCGCCCTGGTGCTGAGCGACCCGGTCAACCTGCGCGTGGCGGCGCTCTCGGACCTGGCGATCAGCATCCATCTCCCCGAGCGGACCAGCCCCGCCACGATGCATTCGCTGGCCCTCCAGACCAGCTACGTGGCCGCCGGCACGGGCGACCACACGGGCGATGTCGATCTGCCCGGCGCGGCAGTCACCACCTCGTGGCACTTCCTGACCGGTGTCGATGTCCGCACGCGCGGAGGGGCGACCATCGTCGCCCTGGGAGACTCGATCACCGACGGCGCCAACTCGACGACCGACGCGAACCTCCGGTGGCCGGATGTCCTCGCGGCCCGGCTGCAGGAGCGCCACGATCTGCGTCAGCTCGGCGTGATCGACGAAGGCATCATCGGAAACCGGTTGCTGCACCCCACGGGACCGGACTTCGCGAACCTGTTCGGACCCGCGGCGCTCGCGCGCTTCGATCGCGACGTCCTGGCCCAGGCCGGTGTCACACACGTCATCGTCCTCCTCGGGATCAACGACATCGGGCATCCGGGCTCGGCCGCTCCGCAGAGCGACGAGGTGTCGGCCGAGGAGATCGCCGCCGCCCTGACGCAGATCGCCGACCGCGCCCACGAGAAGGGCATCGTGGTCATCGGCGCCACGCTCTTGCCCTTCGAGGGCACGACGATCGCCGGCTTCTACTCGCCCGAGAAGGAGGTCAAGCGACAGGCCGTCAACCACTGGATCCGCACCGCGAGCAGGTTCGACGCCGTCATCGACTTCGACGCCATCATGCGCGACCCCACCCATCCGACCCGCCTCCGCCCCGACCTCGACGGCGGCGACCACCTGCACCCGAGCGACGCGGGCCAGGAGGTGATGGGCCGAGCGATCTCACTCAGCCTGTTCGGCGGGTCGCACCACTGATACGCGCTTCGGCCTGCTGGACCAGCGCGGCCAGCGCGGTGGTCGTGTCGGTGACGACGCGGCCGGCCTGGGTGAGGGCCGGGCTGGTGATGGTGTCGATGGCGGCGGCGACGGTCTGCTCGCGCTGGGCCAGCTGGGTGTCGAGGGCGGACAGGGCCGTGGTGGTCGTCGTCGCCGCGGTCTGCGCGGCGCGCTCGGCTGCCTGGCGGGCGGTGGAGAGCTGGGTGAGGAGGCCCGTCTTCGCCTGGGCGAGGGTCGACTCGGCCTGGGTGCGGGCCTGATCGATGACGCCGGTGAGGCGCTGGGTCAGCGGGGCGAGCTGCTGCTGGGCGGCGCTCGCCGCCGCGGTCAGGGCCGTGGTTGCCGCCTGGGCGGCCTGGGTCACCCCCGTGCGGGCGGTCTGGGCCATCGCCTCGGGCAGGGCGTCGACGGGGATGGCGTTGATCGCGGCGAGGCCGGTCGCCAGGGCGGATTCGATCGAGCTGACGAGGGTGTCGCCGGTGTCGCGCACGGCCGCGACCTGCGTGTTCAGGGCGTCGAGGGCCTGGGTCGCGGTGCCGGTCAGAGTACCGACCTGCTGCTGAGTGGCGTCGAGGACCTGGCGGGCTGCATCCACGGCCTGGACCAGCGGCTGGCGGGCGGCGTCGAGCTGGCCGAGGATGTCGTCCTGCACGGCGTCGAGCGCGGCGTCGAGATCGCGGCGCAGGGCGTCGAGCTGGGCCTCGGCCGCGGCGAGCGAGGATCCGGCCGCGCGCACCGGGCCGGCCAGGCGCTCGCCCTCGGCCCGCGTGTCGGCGGCGATGCCCTGCAGCGCCGCGACGTCGGCACCCGGGCGGGCCGCCGCGGACCTGGCGCGGGCCTCCACGCGCGCGACGCCCGCGCTCAGCTCCGACTCGAGGCGGCGCAGGTCCATCCGCAACCGGGCGAGCTGTGCCTTCACGCGTTCACGCCCTCACTCATCGCCCTCACTCGTCGCCGTCGAAGAGGGCGGCCACGCGGCGGCGCGCATCCTCGACCGAGCCGCGGGCGCGCTCGCTGGCGGCGGACGCCTCGTCGGCCAGGCCGCGCAGCGCCGTGTTCGCGTCGTCCGTCTCCCGCTTGACGTCGGTGCGAAATTCGGCGGCGGACTGCTTCACGGCGGCGCTGGCCCCGCCGAGCTCGCCGTCGAGCTGGGCGACCGAGCCCTGCACGGCGCCGTCGAGGTCGGCCACCGCGACCTCGGAGGTGGACTCGGCTCCGGCCTTCGCGCTCTCGGCCTCGGGGCGGACGCTCACCGTCGGCGGCGCGGCGCCGGCCGCGCTCTCGTCGAAGGTCTCGATGACGATCGCGCCGTGCTTGACCGCGACCACGCCGATGTCGCCCGCGTGGGCGCGCCGGAGCTGGAGCTCGGGCTTGCTGTCGACGTACCAGTGGCGCAGCGAGGTCTCGCTGGTGGCGTTGCGGCCGAACAGGATGTGGTTGCCCTGGCTGGCCAGCGGGAGGCGCACGGTGTCGCCCCAGTCGAGGAAGCCGGTCAGGGTCGCGCGCTCGAAGCCGATCGACACCAGCACGCGCGCGTCCCGGTAGGCCGGGAAGTAGAGGTGACCGGGCTGGAACAGCGGCGTGAACGGGACCTCGATCGTGGCGTTCCAGGTGGGAAGCAGCACCCGGTAGCGGTCGAGCGAGGTCTGGTCGTCCTCGTAGACGGTGTAGGCGCGGTCGCCGGTGTCGCCGAGCGCCGACACGATGCGGCCCTCGACCTGGATCGGGTAGCGCGGCACGCGGTGCGCCGGGACCCGCGGGCGCGGATCGTCCTCGTGCTCGAGGCGCACGCGGAGATCGATGGAGTAGGTGGTGGCGTCGAGCTCGAGGTCGTACTCGGCCGACTCGTCGAGCGCGCGCGCCTCGAGGTGGACCTCGACGACGCGCAGCGGCTCGCCGTAGGCCGCCAGGTGCGGGCTGAACTCGTCGCCATCGAGCTCGGCGCCGGCGCCCGGCACCAGCAGGATCTCGGGGTAGCGCCGGCAGACCAGCTCGACCTCGTGCAGGCCGGCGGCGTGGCGGCGCGCCTCGCGGTCGCCGCGCTCCTCGACGTCGCGCGCGAGCGGCGTGTGGATCAGGATGTCGCGCGTGAGCGGCGACCGGGCCTGGGGCAGCTCGACCGAGGTGACGGCGTCGGCGTTCACCCACGAGTTGAGGAGGCGCAGCTGGTGGCGCGGCGGCTCGGGCGGGACGACCTCGAGCTCGCCGACGAGGTCGCGCGGGATCGCCACCGGCGACGCCACCGCCGGCTTGCGCGCGGCCAGCTGGTAGACCTGCCGCGCGTAGTCCAGGATGAAGTGGCCGCCGCGGCTCGCCGCCAGCCAGGCCACGAAGTCGTGGAACGACGCCTCGTCCTCGCCCAGGCCGAGGCACACCAGCGGCCGCTTGCGGCCCAGCTCGGGCCACGTCACCTCGCAGCGCAGCTCGCCGACCAGCTGCGCCGCGATGAGGTCGGCCACGCTCTCGCCGGCGCGCACCACCGTCGGGCGGTGCGCCGACCATGCCTCGCGCGCCGGATCGACGAAGCCGAGCCGGTAGCGGCGGAACAGCACCGGGCTGCCGCTCACGTCCTCGCTCACCAGCTCGGTGAAGCGCCGCGCGGTGACCGCGGCGCGCACCGACACCGGGCCGGGCGGATCGCCCAGGTAGCGGGCCTTGGCGACGGTCAGGTCGAGCTCGAGCGGCGCGTCGCCGGCCAGGACCGCGTGCAGGGCGTCGCCGGCGGCGTCGGCGCGCACCCAGAAGACCACCTCGCCCGCGAAGCCGTGGCCGAACAGATCGAGCGCGATCCGCTTGAGGTTGGCGCCCGGCACGCTCGTCGCCGCGCCCGCGCAGCGGACCGACAGCGTCGGCGCCAGCTTCTCCTCGAAGCTCACCGCGGATCTCCCGGGCAGGGGACGAGCGGCGCATCCGGGCCGGCCTTCGCGTGCATCTCGAGGATCGCGCGGTTGAGCTCGAGGCGCAGCGGGCTGGCCGGCGGGAGCAGGAACGCGTACCGCTCCGACACCGCCGGGTCGTCCCGCAGCACCACGTCGTCGAGCCCGAGGTCGAGGACGTGCGAGCACACCACGTCGCGCGGCCCGGCCACGGCCGCCAGGGCTCCCTCGGCGAAGCCGCGGAAGCATGCCTTCGCGGCCTCGCCCGAGCAGCTGACGTGATCGCCGTCGGGGATGCGCTCGCCGACCAGCGTCTCGGTGTGCGAGGCCTCCTCGATGAGCGCGCGCAGCGGATCGTCGCCGAGGCGGAGCGGCTCCACCGCGCCCCCGGTCCACCCCGTGGTGCCGAGGACCAGGCCGGCCCCGACCCACAGCGCCACCAGGATCCGCCCGGTGGCGCTGCGCCACAGCCAGCGCATGCCGGCGAGAGGGCCGCCCACCGACGGATCGGCCCGGCGCCAGCGCACGGCGAGCCGCCCCCGGCGCCGCGACGTGGCGTTGAGCAGCCACGCCGAGAGGGCGAGCAGGACGAGCGCCACCAGCCCCCAGACCAGCCCGCGCAGGACGGCCCGCGCGATCCGCCCGCCCCGGCTGATGCCGGCGGAGGGCCCGGCGCGGTCGAGATCGTCGCGGTGGACGACGGCGGTCGTCACCGTCACGAGGAACGTCTGCGAGAAGTCCACCGCATCCGCCAGCGACGCGCTCACCGGCACGCCGACGACGCCCACGTCGACCTCGCAGTCGGCGACCCGCCGGTTCAGCGTGTCGGGGGCGAGCTCGACGAGGTCGAGCGACCAGTCCCGCTTCCGGGCCAGGGTGCGCAGGAGCTCCACCGCGAAGCCGCGCACCACCCCGTCGGTGCCGGGCGGCAGGACGAAGGGCGCCAGGGGCGCGAACCCGACGCGCAGCCGGACGCCGGCCCCGTCGCGCGCGCCGGGTGCGCAGGTCGCCCGCGCCGCCCCCTCGGACGCCGCTGCCGTCGCGATGAGCGCCGCGAGCGCGGCCGCCGCCCGCCCTGCCCACTTCCAGATCGACTGGAACCGTGCCGGCCGCGAGCGCATCTCCTCGATCACGCGACAGAAGATAGGAAGCCCGCGGCCGGCCGCACAGAGGGCAAAACGTCCGGGCTCCTGGCGCGGCGCGCGGGCGGAGGCCGGTCAGCGCGCGGGCGGATACTTGGCCAGCATGCGCCGAAGCGAGCGGGCGTGCAGACCGAGGCGACGGGCGGCGCCCGAGACGGTGCCGGCCTGCTCCACCGCCTCGTTCAGCACCTCCCAGATCGCGCGGTCGAGGCTGAGATAGGAGGCCGGCGCCTCCTCGACCTCGAGCTCGGCCGTCTCGTAGCCGGCGGCGCGCAGCACGTGCGCGCCGCTCGCGGGCTTGACCAGGTAACCCCGGACACCGAGCTTGACCGCCCGTACCGCGGACGCCACCGAGCCATACGCGGTGACGATGACGAGCCGCGACCACAGCTCGGGCGGCACCATGTCGAGGAGATCGAGGACGCACTTGCCTGCGAGCCGGTACTCGGCCACGACCAGGTCGGGCCCCGCGACGTCTTCACCCCCGACGACCGCCGGCAGGAGGCCGTCGATGTCCTGCACCGTGGTGACCTGCCAGCCGCAGGCCGCGAGCTCGCCGCAAAGCTGGCGCCGCGACGAGGTCTCCACGTCGAGCACCACGGCGCGCCCACGGGCGGCCGCGCGCGCCTCGGGCGGCCTCGGCGCCGACCGCGCCGAGCTCGCCGCCGCCGCGGCGCCGCCCTCGATCGGCGCGGACCCGACGGGGGGCCAGGCGTCGTGCGCGGGCCGGGCGGCGGGCTTCATGGTCGAACGGCGAGGCGACTCGGTCACGGCGCGGGTGATGGCGATGGTGGCAGACATGGGAGAGGGAGCTCCTGGCTAGGGCTTTCGGATCGGACGGGATGGGTCGGATGGGCTCGATCGCCGGCGAGGCGCGCGACGTTCGCTCCCTCACGCGGCTCGACCGACGAGACCGCCCGGCTCATCGGTCGCGGGCAGGAGGCGCAGCGCCTCGCGGCGTCTCCGTCTTCCGAGCAACCGCCATGCCGCCCGGCCTCGATCGGCGCATCGCATGCGAACGCGGCGCGCGAGCGCCGAGGCCACCGACGGCGGCGCGTCGACGGCCTCGCGCATCTCCGGACATCGCGCACTCTCGGTCATCGCGCTCACGCCGCCGGGAGAGAAACGAGCGCGGTGCGTCTCTCGCGATCATCGCGCCCCGGAAGCGCGAGCCTGGTCACCTGCGTTCCGGCGGACGCAGCGCGCGTTCGCCGCGACGCGACGCGATCACTTCTTGCGCTCTGAACCCACGCGGGGTGATGCGCGGCGCAACGGACGACCTCTCCGCGGTGGTTGTCAAACGCGAGCCACTTCGACAGAATGATTTTCGTCACCCTGATGATGTGCAGCGGGTGAGGGGAGGAGGCGCGCTGCTGCGCGAAGCGACGGACGTGGCCGCGCCCGTGAGGGGCGACCCGCGCCAGAGTCGGCGGTGCAGCGCCTCGGGGGAATGCTCTCGTGGTCAGTGAAGACGGCCCGGCTCGCGGAACACCAGTACGTCGCGCTCACGCTCACCTGCTGCCCGCTCTCATGGCGTCGGGCTGCTTCGAGGAGGCAGCCGAGGTCGTGCTCGGGACCGTCCTCGCCGACGCGGAGGAGGCGCTCGCCGGCAGCGCGTTCGCCTCGCGCGGCCGGCTGCTCTGCGCCATGGTCTACATCCACCCCGGCGACGGGTACCGCCGCGTCTTCGGGATCGAGCACCGCGCCCGCGCGCGCGTCGAGCAGGTCGGCTACGTCGCCTCCGCGAACGTGTGGCGCTGGATCGTGGAGCACCGCTGCTCGGTCTCGATCGACGTCGAGCTCAAGGCCATCAGGCCGTGGCTGCGCGACCAGCAGCTGCGCCCGGTCCTCGACGGCCCCGGCGCGCTGGGCCTGCCCGGCCCGGAGAGCCGCGAGCGCCTGCTCTCGCGCGAGGCGTCCCACGTCCACGTGGTGCCGCTGCGCATGCCTGACGGTCTGGTCGGCGGCACGATCTCGATCGAGGCGAGCTGCAGCGCGGCGACCGGGCGAGAGTTCATCTGGGAGGCCTGCAACGACAGCGTGCAGCTGTGCGCCGACATCGCCGCGCCCTACCTGTGCACGCTCCCCAACGGGCGCCCGCAGGCGGCGGTCACCGACGAGCTCCTGCCGGTGGTGGGCGCCTCCACCGCGAACCTCATCGAGATGCTGCGCGTCTTCGCCCGCCAGGAGGAGACGCTCCTGCTCGGCGGCGCGACCGGCGTCGGCAAGTCGCGCCTCGCCCGCTGGTGCCATCACCAGTCGCGCCGGCGCGCGGGCGCCTTCGAGGTCCTCGACCTGGTGAGCGTGCCCGAGGACCTCCAGATGGCGGAGCTGTTCGGGTGGCGGCGCGGCGCCTTCACCGGAGCGGTCAAGGACAACCCGGGCGCGATCGCGCGCGCGCAGGGCGGGACGCTCTTCATCGACGAGATCGACAAGCTGTCGCTCAAGGCGCAGGCCGGGCTGCTCCACGTGCTGGAGGAGCGCCGCTACCGCCCGCTGGGCGACGAGGCGGGCGAGCGCCGCGCCGACGTGCGCTTCATCGCCGGCACCAACGCCGATCTGCGCTCGTCGGTGCGCGGCGCCCGCTTCCGCGAGGACCTCTACTACCGGATCAGCGTGCTGCCGGTGCGGCTGCCTCCGCTGGCCGAGCGGCTCGACGAGGTGCCGCTGTGGGCCGCGTACATGGTCCGGCGTCGACACGGCGACGGCAGCCGCCACCAGGCCCGCCTGGCGACCGGCGCGGTCGACCTCCTGGTCGAGGCGCCGTGGCCGGGGAACCTGCGCCAGCTCGACAACGTGGTCCGCCGGGCCTACGCGCTCGCGCTGCACGACCGCGGCGGCGCGGAGGGAGACCTCGTGCTGGAGCGCCGCCACGTCGAGCGCGCGCTGGCCTACGAGGACGTGGCCGAGCCGGGGTCGCTGCTCGCCACGCTCTGGCAGGCGGCGGGCGCCTTCGTGCAGGAGGCGGAGCGCCGCGGCCATGCGCGCGGCGGCCTCCAGCTCGACCTGTGCGACGCGTTCCGCGGCATGGTCCTCGGGGTCGCGCTCCAGCGGCTCGGCGATCGCGAGCAGGCGTTCGAGCTGCTCGGCCAGGGACAGGCGCTGCGCCACCGCAACCACCACAAGGTGATGCGGCGCGAGCTCGAGAAGATCCGCGAGCTGATGCACGTCCTCGGCGGCGGCGCCGGCCACGGTCTGGCGGCGCTGCTCGACGAGATCGAGGGCCCGACGGAGCCGCGCCATGGCTGACCGGTGGGCCGGGGGGCGGCGCGCGGCACGATGTCGCGCATCCCGCGCGGCGGGGAGAGTCACCGCGGTGGAGGACCATGGACCAGCTTGAGGCGGCAATCGCAACCGGGGCCCACTTCGAGGGGACCTACGAGGTGCTCTCCACGCTCGGCAGGGGCGGGTTCGGCGTCGTCTACAAGGCGCGCCAGCTGACCACCGGGCAGGCCGTCGCCCTCAAGGTGATGCGGCCGGTCGACCTCGCCGACGCGGCCCGCACCGCGAGGCGAGCGGTGCGCTTCCGGCGCGAGATGGACCTGTGCGCGCAGCTCCACCACCCCAACATCGTCCACCTCATCGACTCGGGCCAGACCGACGACGGCCTGCTCTACGCGGTGTTCGCGTTCGTGCCCGGCGAGACCCTGGCCGACGTCCTGGCGCGGGAGGGCATGCTGGGGATGGCCGAGACCCGCCACCTCATGATGCAGGTGCTCGATGCGCTGACGTGCGCCCATGACCTCGGCGTGGTGCACCGCGACCTCAAGCCGCGCAACATCATGGTCCAGTCCACCGGCGCGCGGCGCAACGCGATCGTGCTCGATCTCGGGCTCGGCGTGCTGGTGCACGGCGAACAGCAGGCGCAGGAGACCCGGCTCACCGAGACCGGCGAGGCGCTGGGCACGCCGGGCTATGCGGCGCCCGAGCAGCTGCGCGGGCGCGACGCGTCGCCGCGCGCGGACCTGTTCTCGTGGGGCCTGGTCCTCCTCGAGTGCCTCACCGGGCGGCCGGTCTACAGCGGCATCTCCACCGCCGAGATCCTGTACGCGCAGCTCAGCCCGGAGCCGGTCCCCATCCCGGCCCGGCTCCAGGATCACCCGCTCGGCGACCTCCTGTTCCGCGTCACGCACAAGGACGAGGCCGCGCGGGCGGTCACGGCGAGGGCGCTCCTGGCCGAGCTCGAGGCCTGCGATGTGGATCGACCGGGCATGCGGCGCGCGTCCGACGCGACCGCCGCGGCCGGCGAGCGGCGCCAGGTGACCGCGCTCTGCTGCACGCTCGACGGCGACGACGAGGTGCTGGCCGGCCAGCTCGCGGCCTGCGCCGAGGTGGTGGAGCGCCACGGCGGCCACGTGGCGGCCGCGCTCGGCCATGCGCTGCTCGCCTACTTCGGCTACCCGCGCGCCGAGGAGGACGACGCGCGCCGCGCTGCGCGCGCCGGGCTGGCCATCGCCGCCCACGCGGGGGCCGGCGCCGCCAGGCTCGGCATCCACACCGGCGTGGTCGTCGTCGGCGGACGCACCGACCCGGCCGCGGGGCTGGGCACGGGCGAGACGCCGGGCGTCGCGGCGAGGCTCAGCGCCGCCGCCGCGCCGGGCACGGTCGTCGTCACCGGCGAGACCCGCCGGCTCCTGCGCGACGCCTACCTGTTCGATGCCGAGGGGGTCCTGCCGCGCGGCGCCGGCGACCCGCCGCGCGTCTATCGCATCCGCCAGATATCGACCGACCGCGAGACCGTCGCGATCGCGACGCCGGCGAGCGACGCCGCACCGCTCATCGGACGCGACCAGGAGATGAGGCTCCTGTTCGAGCGCTGGGGCCGCTCGCGCCGCGGCGCCGGCCAGTGCAGCCTGATCACCGGCGAGCCCGGCATCGGCAAGAGCCGGCTCGCGCGCGAGCTGCGCGCCCACCTGGCCGACGAGAGCCACACCTTCCTGGCCGGCCGCTCGTCGCCCGAGGCGCGCAACATCGCGCTCTACCCGGTCACCGACCTGCTCGGCCGGGCGCTGGGGCTCGATCGCGAGACCGAGGCGGCGGACAAGATCGCGCGCCTGGAGGACCAGGTCGGCCGCCACGGCATGGACCGCGCGGACGCGATGCCGCTCCTCCTGCCGCTGTTCGGCCTGCCGGGCGGCGAGACCTACCCCGCGCCGCCGGTGTCGCTTCAGCGGCTGAAGGAGCTGACCCTCGCCACCGTCCTCGGGCTTCTCCTCGCGCTCGCCGACGAGCGCCCCACCCTCCTCCTGCTCGAGGATCTCCACTGGTCGGACGCGACCACGCTCGAGCTGGTCGAGCAGCTCATCCACGAGGCGCCCTCCGCCCCGATGTGCGTGGTGCTCACCGCGCGGCCCGAGTTCGCGCCGCCGTTCCCGACCATCGGCCTCCTGCAGCTCCACCTCGGCCGTCTCGAGCGCCTCGAGGTCGAGACGATGGTGCGCGGCCTGATGAAAGGCAAGCGCCTCCCGGCCGAGGTCGTCGAGCGGGTCGCGGACCGCACCGACGGGATCCCGCTGTTCGTGGAGGAGCTGGTCCGCATGCTGTCGGAGTCGGGCGTCCTGGTCGAGCGGGACGATCGCCACGAGCTGGTCGGTTCGCTGTCCGACGCGGCCATCCCGACCAGCCTGCGCGATCTGCTCGCCGCTCGCCTCGACCGGCTCGGCCGGGCGCGCGAGACGGCCCAGATCGCGGCGGCGCTGGGGCGCGAGTTCGACGCCGAGCTGCTCCACGCGGTGAGCCCCCACCCGGGCGCCGCGCGCGAGGACCTGGAGGTGCTGCTGGGCGCCGGGCTCATCCACCGCAAGCGCCGCCAGCGCGACTCGATCATGGTCTTCCGGCACGCGCTCATCCGCGACGCCGCCTACGACTCGCTGCCGCCGGCCGCGCGGCGCGAGACTCACGCCCGCATCGCGACGGCGCTGGAGGAGCGCTTCCCGGCCATCGCCCAGGCGCGGCCCGATCTGGTCGCGCACCACCTCGCCCTGGCGGATCGGCGGCCGCACGCCATCCCGTACGCGCTGCGGGCGGCGCGGGCGGCGCTGGCCCACTCCGCCAACGTCGAGGCCATCGGCCACGCGCGCGAGGCGCTCGGCTGGCTGGGCGCGATCGACGACCCGCGGCAGCGCGCCGAGCACGAGCTCGACCTCAACAGCGCGATCACCATGGCGCTCATGTCGAGCAAGGGCTACGGCACGGTCGAGGTCGCCGCGATCGTGCAGCGCTCGCAGGAGCTGGTCGACTCGCTGGGCGCGACCCCGCACGCGGTGCCCACGCTGTGGGC
>Ga0126377_10002567_pt1 | contig 12552 bp, 13 predicted proteins | sample PanSoiMetPlot_22_FD_92647 | JGI IMG/M metagenome (GOLD analysis project Ga0126377, IMG submission 92647) | Tropical forest soil microbial communities from Panama - MetaG Plot_22 | ecosystem: Environmental > Terrestrial > Soil > Tropical forest > Bulk soil | place: Panama | collected 2016-02-17
CGCCGTTCGACCCGCTGGTCGCGGCGACGCTCGGCGCGGCGATGGCGACGTGGACCGTGTTCGCGCCGTCGTTCCTGTGGATCTTCGCCGGCGCCCCCTTCCTCGAGGACCTACGCCGCAACCAGCGGCTCGCCGGGGCCCTTGCGGCGATCACGGCGGCGGTCGTTGGCGTCATCGTCAATCTCGCCGCATGGTTCACGCTGCATGTGCTGTTCCGGAGCATCGAGGAGGTGTCGGCGGGGCCGCTGCGCTGGTTCGCCGTCGACGTGACGAGTCTCGACGTGACGGCTGCCGTCCTGACGGCGATCGCCGCCGTCCTCGTGTTCCGCGCCCATATCGGTCTGATCGCAACTGTCGGGATCATGGCGGTGCTGGGCGTTGCCGTGCGGCTCATGGTGGGAGCGTAGGACGCCGCTGGTGGCCCGTGTGGCGCGAATGCGGGAATGTGACGCGGATTACGCCGCGCTACGATTCTACGATTCAGCGTCGATCGCGCTTTCGTGCCAGCGACGCAGCATCAAATAGGAGAGCAGCGACAACGCGAAATAGATCGCTATGCCGGCGATCGAAAGCAGGATCAGCGCTGCGAACATGCGGGGAATGTTGAGCCGATAGCCGGACTCGGCAATGCGGTAGGCAAGCCCGGAACCCGCGCCGGCCGAGCCGGCGGCGATTTCGGCGACCACGGCGCCGATCAGCGACAGCCCCCCGGCAATCTTCAGTCCGCCCAGCATATAGGGCAGAGCCGCCGGCAGCTTGAGGTGGATCAGTCGCTGCCAGCGCGAGGCTCCGTAGAGTTCAAACAGGTCGCCGAGATTGCGGTCGACCGAGTTGAGGCCGAGGGTGGTGTTGGCGAGCACCGGAAAGAACGCGACGATCCACGCGCAGGCGAGCACCGCTGCCTGCTGCGGCAAATAAATAAGGAGAAGCGGTGCAATGGCGACGACCGGCGTCACCTGCAGGATCACGGCATAGGGATAGAGCGAATATTCGAGCAGCCGCGACTGGTTGAACAAGACGGCGAGGCCGATGCCGCCGGCGAGCGCAAGCAGCAGGCCCTCGAACGTGGTTGCGAGCGTGGCAAGCAGCGCGTGCCACAGGATGACCCAGTCGCCGGCGAGCGTTTCCGCGACCAGCACCGGCCCGGGCAGCACGTAAGGCGGTATCGCCTTAATCCGCACCACCAGGTCCCACACGAGGATGCCGAGAGCGAGCGCCGCGACCGGCAGCAGCGCCCGCAATACGCGGTCGCGTCGGGCGTAGCCCTCGGCCAGCGCTCCTGGTTTCGGCGCGATCGGTCCGACCGCGTTCATCGCGCCTGTCCCGCGGCCATGGCACCGGTCAATGCCTGCGAGGCGAGGCGGCAGTAGCCTGCATAGTCCGCCGAGGTACGGAAGCTCTCGTGGCGCGGATAGGGCGCGTCGATTGCAAGCTCGGTGAATACGCGGCCGGGGCGGGACGTCATCACCACAATGCGGCTGGACAGATAGACCGACTCGAACACGGAATGCGTGACAAACACCACCGTCGTGCCGAGCGAGCGCCACACCGTCAAGAGGTCGTTGTTGAGCTTGAACCGGGTTATCTCGTCGAGAGCCGCGAATGGCTCGTCCATCAGCAGCAGCTTCGGCCTGGTCGCAAGGGCGCGGGCGATGGACACGCGCATCTTCATGCCGCCGGACAACTGGCGTGGAAACGCGTTGGCGAAGTCGGCGAGCCCGACGCCGGCCAGCGATTCGTTTACGCGTGGTGCGGCGTCGTCCTTGCTCATTCCGGCGAGCTTGAGTGGCAGATAGGCGTTGCTGAACACGGTCGCCCACGGCATCAGCGTCGGTTCCTGGAACACGAATCCGATATCGCCGCTGCCGTCCGCGCGTTTGTCCGAACCCGTCCACGCGATCGCCCCGCGCGATGGCTCGCTCAAGCCAGCGATGAGCCGCAAGGCCGTCGACTTGCCGCAGCCTGAAGGCCCGAGCAGGGAGAGAAACTCACCGCTGCGCACTTCGAGGTCGAGGCGATCAAGCGCTTCGATACCGCTGGCGAAGGCCTTGCCGACCGCGCTCAGCACGACGATGGGCGTGCCGGGCGCGCTCATCGGACCGTGCCCGTTCCCGAAAGTTCAATCCGATCGGTCATGGGATTGCGCCACCCCGCGGACGGCGAGTACGGGACATTGTCATCCGGCGATTGATGACCGAGTTGGTGAGGCGCGACAAGGCCTAGAGCGCACGCGGTCTAAGTTGAATCGCGCTGGGATTCCTCAGTTCGCCCGCATTTCTGCGGAAAACCGCTGCCCAGGCGGATCAGTTCGGGGAGGCTTTTTCCGAAAAATACTTTCGTCCAGCGCATATTCCGGTGAAGTGGATGCCGGTTCGCCGACAAGCGCTACACGACGATCTGCCGCCATTTCCGGCGGATCGGCAGGGTGGACGAATGATCGCGCGGCCGCTATCGGCAGCCATCGTGCGGCCGGTCACGGCGCGGCGATGAATTCCACGCCGACCTGACCCTCCGACCGCCGCACCACGCGGCAATGGCGGCGGAATACGAGAACGAATTCTTCCGGGATCTCGGTCCGCGTCCCCACCGTCAGGCGCGCGCCGCGCTCCGACACGTCGAAGATCATGCAGTTGAGCGGTGCGGCTCCGTTGCCGACGTCGATGCAAGCCGGATAGTGCAGCGAGTGGCGCGAGCTCTGGCGCAGATCCGCATGCGGCAAGCCCTTGCGAAAGAAGAGCATTGGAGGATACCCCCGTCGTTGAAACGCACTGTCGCCGACGCGCCGGTCTTGGCCATCGCGCGCCCGCGACATGTCTCGGCTGTGGCGATACCACGATACCTATGTGCAATCGGTTTAGCGGACGCTTGCAATTTTCGACAAACGTGCGGCTACGCCGGCGCAACGACCCGCTCAGTTCCGAGATCGCAGGTTCAGCCCGACCTTCTTGTTTACGAATTGCAAACTATAGGACTTGCGGAAATCGACGGTGGGTTTGACCACCCCGGCCCGCACCATCTTGTCGAAGAAAGTGACCATGCGGGCGTCGGTCATGGCGCCGATGCCGAGCGTCAGCGAGTCGCCGGAATCGACGATGCCGTATTCCTTCATCTTGGCGACGGAATAGGCGAGCAGATCGTCCGTCATCTCCGGATTGTGCTTCTTGATGAGAGCATTTCCGGCGCTGTTGTCGTCGTAGAGATATTTGTACCAGCCGATGATCGAGGCGTCGACAAAACGCTGGATCAGATCGGGCTTATTGTCGACGAGGTCGCGGCGCGTCTCGATCAGCGTCGAATAGCTGTTGAAGCCGTAGTCGGCGAGCAGGAACACCTTGGGCTTGACCCTTGCTTGTTTCTCGATCGCATACGGCTCCGACGTGACATAGCCCTGCATCGCGCTCTTCCTGTCGACCAGGAACGGCTGCGGGTTGAAGGTGTAGGGCTTGGCCTGGGCGTCGCTGAAGCCATGATCGGCCTTGAGCCATTGATAGTAGGAGTTAAGGCCTTCCTTGGAAACGAACAGCGTCAGCTTCCTGAGGTCTTCAAATTTCTCGATCCCCTGATCCGGATGTGCGATTAGCACCTGCGGGTCCTTCTGGAACATCGAAGCAACGACGAGCGTCGGCACGTTCTGCTCGACCGCGTCGAACGATTGCAGGGTATTCGCGCTCATGAAGAAGTCGAGCTTGCCGACCGGGAGCAGAATGCGGTTGTTCACCTGCGGACCGCCCGGGACGATGGTGACGTCGAGCCCGTACTGGCGATAGGTGCCGTCGGCCAGCGCCTGGTAGAAACCGCCGTGTTCGGCCTCGGCGACCCAGTTGGTGCCGAACGAAACCTTGTCGAGGACCGGTGCGGGCGCGGCCGTGCGGCCTTGCTGCGCGGAGACGGCAGGGGCCGCAAGCGCGATAGCGAGCGCGGCCAGCAGCGCGCTGGGGGTGCTTGCGAACGACATCATTTCGTCCTCTCCTGCGATCGACGCGGCGACAATAGGCGAGAGCATGACTCTTGCAAGGCGCCATGCATCGTGGCGCGTCGTGTAACACGGAATTGGATAACGAAATGACAGCCGTCATGTTGCCGAAACGCGACTGGACCGAGATGACGTGGCAGGAGGTCGCAGGTGCCGACACCCGGCGGTGGATCGCCGTGCTGCCGCTGGCCGCGGTCGAGCAGCATGGGCCGCACCTGCCGCTCGGGGTCGACGGTTTCATCGCCGAGAGCTATCTCGCCCGGGTGCGCGCACTGCTGCCGTCCGACCTGCCGGCGACCTTTCTGCCGCTGCAGCCGATTGGCCAGTCGGACGAGCACGTCGCATTTCCCGGTACCCTCACGCTTTCGTCGGCCACCGTGATCCGCGCTTGGAGCGAGATTGGGGACAGCCTGCATCGCGCCGGCGTGCGCAAGCTCGTGATGATCACGAGTCACGGCGGCAACGTGTCGGCGATGGAAATCGTCGCGCGCGACCTGCGCATGCGAAATAGGATGCTCGTCGTCACCTGTGGGTGGCACCGCTTCGGCTATGCCGAAGGCATGTTCGAGCCCGAGGAGAGCAAGCACGGCATTCACGGCGGCGATATCGAGACGTCGCTGATGCTGGCGGGCAGGGGAGAGACGGTGCGTATGGACCAGGCGACGAATGCCGTGCCGGCGACCGTCGCCATGGCGCGGGAATTCAAATGGCTTGGCGCGTACCGGCCGGCAGGGTTCGGCTGGATGACGCAGGACCTGCATGCCTCCGGTGCGGTCGGCGACGCGACGTCGGCCAGCCGCGACAAGGGCGAGGCCGCGCTCGACAATGGCGCGCGGGCTTTTGTCGAATTGGTGCAGGAGATCAACCGGTTCGACCTGGCATGGCTGAAGGACGGGCCGTTGGGGTGATGACGAAGGAGACGCTTCGCCGCCCTTGTCTCACCTGACGCGGGGCTCGTCCGGCCATCGCGCTTAGGAGGGCAGGGTGAGGCGTTTCTCGAACCGCAGCGCATCGCCGTCGTCGGCATAATAGCGCGCATAACGACCGAACGGGTGGTAGCCGGCCTTGCGGTAGCGGGCGATCGCGCGCGCATTGCGCTCGTGCACCTCGAGCCGCATCGTCAGGCAATTGCGCGCGAGGGCCGCCGCTTCCGCGCTGTCCAACAGCGCGGACCCTATCCCGCAGCCGCCGCTGTTTGGATCGACCGCGATCGAATAGAGCCGTGCGACCGTGCTCGCCGGACGGAACAGCACGACGGCGCAGCCGGCGAGGCGGCCTTCGTACTCGGCCACCGCCACGGCCGCCGTGCGCGACGCAAGAAAGTGTCGCAGGCTTCGCCGCGACATCCGGCCGGTCGCAAACACGCGGTTCTCGAGATCGAGCAGCGCGCCGATATCGGCCGCCGTGCCGGGGCGGACGTAAATGTCCGGCGTCGAATGCTCGATGAGTGCCGCACGCATCGCAATGAATATCGATCCAGATGCGGGTGATGCGCAAGAGGCACGTGCATTCTCCGTTGCAGTGCCCGACACTGTGTCATGCGTAGATGCGATTCGGGTCGAAGGTTTGAAGTCGATGGCACTCGTATCCGACAGCACGCCTGACGCTTTTGATGGTTCGCCAGCCGCGCGGCTGCGTGCGAGCGAGCAACGTAACGCGCAACAGCTTTCCGCCAAGCGCAAGAGCCTCCTGCTGTTCGTCGCTGCCGCGCTGCTGACCGCACCGATGGTCCTACCGCTGCTGTTCTATCCGATCGGATTTTCTCTGCATCTCCACGCGGTGATTGAACTGCTGCTGGCAACGCCGGTGCAATTCGCGATCGGCTCGATCCTGTATCGCAAGGCCTGGAAGGCGCTGGCGTCGTTGTCCGGCAGCATGGAACTCCTGGTGATGCTCGGCAGCACGACAGCCTATGGCATAAGCGCATACTGGGTGCTCCGTCACGGCGTCGCAGCGACCGGCCACGTCTACTTCGAACAATCGAGCGCCGCCATCACGCTGGTCGTGTTAGGCTATTGGCTCGAAACGCGGACCGTCTCCATGTCCGCGACCAGCGCATCGCGGCAGCTTGTCGATCGCCTGAGCGGACTTTTCATGGCGGCGGCTATCGCGGTTTCCATCGCGACTTGCCTCGGTTGGCTTGCCGGAGGCAGCGATCTCTGGCAGGCGCTGAAGGTGGCGATCTCGGTCCTGATCGTCGCCAGCCCTTGCGCGATTGGGCTCGCCGCGCCCCTGGCGCTCGCGGCAGCGGGGAGCGCGGCGAGCCGCGCCGGAATTCTCATCAAGGATATCGCGGCGTTCGAGCGCGCGGTCCGCGTCGACACCGTCGTATTCGACAAAGCCGGAACGCTGACTGAGGGGCAACTCGCCGTCGTCGCCATGGAACTCGCCCCGGGCGTCGATGAACGGCGACTGTTGCGCTTCGCGGCCGCGGCACAAGCCATGGGCGACGACCCGATCGCGCGCGCGATCTTCGCCGCCGCGCCGAGCGGCGTGAAAATGCCACGGATCGGCAGCGCCCGCATCGACCCCGGCCGCGGCGTCACGGCGATGATCGAAGGACACGAGGTGGCGCTCGGCAATCGCGCGATGCTGCGCCGAGCGGGAATCGATCTCGGCGGAGTCGAGGCCGCGCTCGTGCGTTTCGAACGCGAGGGCAAGATGGCCGTCGTCGTCGCTGCTGACGCACGTGTTCTCGGCGTGCTGGCGATCGCCGATCCCGTGCGCCGGCATGCCGCCGCCGCAATCAGCATGCTGGCCGCGCAGAACATGCGCACCGACCTGGTGACCGCCGATCATCACCCGGCAGCCAGCCGGGTGGCGGTCGAGTTGGGCGTGACAGGGTTCCGGGCGACGATGCAGCCGGCCGATGTGCTAGCCGTGATCCGCGCCCTTGAAGTCCAGGGCCGGCGGGTCGCCCTGGTAGGCGGCAACGACAATTCGGCGCTGGCGGCGGCAACGGTCGCGCTGGCATTCGGCAAGGGAACCGACCCCGACGCTGTGGCGGGCGTGGTGCTGACGCGCGCCGATCCACGCCTCGTGCCGGCAACCATCGACATCGCCCGGCATGCGATTGTTGCCGTTCGTCGCAACCTGTTCCTGGCCTTGCTCTATAATGCGGCGGCGATTCCGCTCGCTGCTCTGGGCCTTCTGACCCCGCCCCTGGCGGTCGCCGCCATGGCCCTCTCGATCCTGTCGGTTGCGGTCATTTCACTGTGGCTCAAGCACTGGAAACCGCAATTTGAGCGGGGTTAGGCTGGACATTGGGAAGCTGTAATATTATAACATTGTCCAATTTCACCTTTCATGCCGCTGACCGCGATCGCGCCGGGCGAACCTCATGACGCATCACCATCATCGCGAAGGTCACGCCCATCCGGCGGCCACGGTATCGCCCTCGCTGCTGCGGATGTCGGCAGCCGAGCGGCTGGCCGCGGCGGCGGTGATCATCGCTGTCTTGTGGGCAGCGGTGCTGTGGGCAATATCATGAACGCACAGGTGCAATTCCGCGATCTCACGCTAGGCTACGAGCGCCATCCGGCCGTCCATCATCTCGACGGGTCGATCTCGCGCGGTGCGTTGCTCGCCGTCGTCGGCCCCAACGGCGCCGGCAAGTCGACCCTGTTCAAGGGCATCGTCGGCGTACTCACGCCCTTCGCCGGCGGGATCGATCTGTGCGGTTTGCGCACCCGCGACATCGCCTACCTGCCCCAGGCGGCCGAGATCGACCGTTCGTTCCCGATTAACGTCTACGACATGGTGGCGATGGGCCTGTGGCGGCAGGCCGGCCTGTTCGGCGGCATCGGCCGCAAGGAGCGCGACAAGGTCGAAGCGGCAGTCGCCGCGGTCGGCCTCACCGGCTTCGAGGAACGACCCATCGCCTCGCTCTCGGGCGGCCAGATGCAGCGTGTGCTATTCGCGCGCCTTCTGCTGCAGGACGCGAGCCTGATTGTGCTCGACGAGCCGTTCAACGCCATCGACGCCAAGACGGCCGCCGACTTGATCGAGCTGGTGCGCCGCTGGCACGCCGAGAAGCGCACGGTGCTGGCGGCGCTGCATGATTTCGATCTGGTGCGGACCAATTTCCCCGAGGTGCTGCTGCTCGCCCGCGAACCGGTGGCTTGGGGCAAGGCCGCCGACGTGCTGACGCCGGAAAATCTGCTGAAGGCGCGGCGCATGTGCGAGGCCTTTGACGACCACGCCGGCGAATGTCGCGTCGACGCGGCATGATCCGGATGCAAGAACGGCGACGGCCCGATGTATGACATTTTGATTGCACCCTTCGTCGACTACGAGTTCTTGCGCCGCGCACTGGTCGGCGTACTGGCGCTTGCGCTCGGGGCGGGACCGGTCGGCGTTTTTCTCATGCTGCGACGGATGAGCCTGATGGGCGACGCCATGGCGCATGCAATCTTGCCGGGCGCCGCGATTGGATTCCTGTTCGCGGGGCTCAATCTGTTCGCCATGACCGCAGGTGGCCTGATTGCCGGGTTCGTGGTCGCACTGCTGGCCGGCTTGGTCGCGCGCGCGACGGAGATCAAGGAAGATGCCTCGCTTGCTGCCTTTTTCCTGATTTCATTGGCGGTGGGTGTCACCATCGTCTCGATGCGCGGCACCAATATCGACCTCCTGCATTTCCTGTTCGGCAGCGTGTTGGCGCTCGATGACCAGACGCTGCTTCTCATTGCCGTGATCGCGAGCTTCTCGCTCGTGGTGCTGGCGGTGATCTGGCGGCCATTGGTGTTGGAATGCGTCGATCCGGGGTTCCTGCGCTCGGTGAGCCGAGCCGGCGCGCCGGTGCATGTCGCCTTTCTCGCGCTCGTGGTGATGAACCTGGTCGGTGCATTCCATGCGCTGGGCACCCTGCTTGCGGTCGGACTGATGATGGTGCCGGCCGCGGTCGGCCGCTTCTGGGCCCGCGACGTCACGGCGATGATCGTGATCGCGGTCGGAACGGGCATATTCTCCGGCATCACCGGCCTTCTGCTTTCGTACCACACCGCCGTGCCGGCCGGACCGGCGGTCATCCTGGTAGCGGGCGTGCTCTACGCCGGCTCGGTGTTGTTCGGCCGGGTCGGTGGGCTGGCGCAACGGCTCCTGCCCACACGCCATCTCGAAGCTTGAATCTTCGAACGCCACGTGAAGGTTGCCATGATCGCCGGACGCCTGAGTCTTGCCGCCGCCCTTGTCATCGCGATATCCGCCGGTCCCGCGCCGGCGCAGGACAAGCTCAAGGTCGTCGCTACGTTTTCGATCCTGGCCGATCTGGTGCAGAACGTCGGAGGTGATCGCGTCGAGGTCAGTGCGCTGGTCGCTCCCAACGGCGACGCCCATGTCTATGCGCCGACCCCGGCCGACGCCAGGACGCTGGGTGCGGCGCAAGTCGTGGTGACGAATGGGCTGGGCTTCGAAGGCTGGATCGAGCGCCTGGTGAAGGCGTCGGGAACCAAGGCCGCGATGGCGGTGGCGAGCAAGGGCGTCAAGCCTCGCCGGGCCGAAAGCGATCATGACCATGGCGGGTCCGATCCGCACGCCTGGCAATCGGTTGGCAACGCGAAAATCTACGTCGCCAACATTCGCGACGCCCTGGTCAAGGCCGACGGCGCGGGCAAGACAACCTATGAGGCCAACGCAGGCGCCTACCTTGCCAAGCTCGACGCGCTCGACAATGAGGTCAAGACAACGATCGCGAGGATTCCCGCGGACCGACGCCGCATCATCACGACCCACGACGCCTTCGGCTATTTCAAGGATGCCTACGGCCTCGACTTCATCGCGCCGCAGGGCGTGTCGACCGAATCCGAAGCATCGGCCCGCGACGTGGCCAGTATCATTTCTCAGATCAAGAAGCAGAAGATCCCCGCCGTCTTCCTCGAAAACGTGACCGACCCGCGCCTGTTGAAGCGGATCGGTGAGGAAAGCGGCGCCAAGATCGGCGGGACCCTCTATTCCGATGCGCTCACCGACGGCAATGGGCCGGCGCCGACCTATATCGACATGATGCGGCACAATGTCCGGCAGCTCGCGACGGCGCTGATGAGCTGAGTTGTTTGTGTCATTTCTGGATACTGGCTGTAGGCAACACACGCTGGTTCGGCTAAATTCTCCCCATGTCCGGACCTGACCACGATCACGATCATCACCACGACCACCATCACGGGTCGGAGCTGAGCGAGACGCAGCTGCGCGTGCGTGCGCTCGAAACGGTGCTGACTGAGAAGGGCTATGTCGATCCCGCCGCGCTCGATGCCATCATTGAGGCCTACGAGACCAAGATTGGTCCGCACAATGGCGCCCGCGTGATCGCCAGGGCGTGGAGCGATCCCGCCTTCAAGCGTGTGCTGCTCGACGACGCGACCAAAGCCGTGGGCACGCTCGGCCATGTCAGCCGCGTCGGCGACCATCTGGTGGCGGTCGAGAACACGCCCGAGCTCCACAACATGGTCGTCTGTACGCTGTGCTCCTGCTACCCATGGGAAGTGCTCGGCTTGCCGCCGGTCTGGTACAAGGCGGCGCCCTATCGTTCCCGCGCGGTCAAGGATCCGCGCGGCGTCCTTGCCGATTTCGGCGTCGTACTGCCGGCCGATACCGAAATCCGCGTGTGGGATTCGACCGCCGAGACGCGCTTCCTGGTGCTGCCGATGCGCCCAGCCGGCGTGGACGGCTGGAGCGAGGACAAGCTTGCGACGCTGGTGACGCGCGACTCGATGATCGGCACCGGCCTGCCCCGGCGCCCCGGAGACGCCGCGTGAACGGGGTCCACGACATGGGCGGCATGGACGGATTCGGCAAGGTCGAACCGGAGCCGGACGAGCCGGTGTTTCACGCCGATTGGGAAGGGCGCGTCATGGCGATGAACCGCGCCATGGGCGCGACCGGCGCGTGGAACATCGACCTGTCGCGCTATTCGCGCGAGCTTCTTCCGCCCCACGTCTATCTTGCCAGCTCCTACTACGAGAAATGGTTCCTCGGGCTCGAGCAAATGCTGCTGGAACGCGGCCTGGTCGATGCCGATGAGATCGCAGCCGGCCATGCGCTGCGCGAGGGCAAGCCGCTCAAACGCGGCAAGTTCACGATCGCCGATCTCGGCCGCGTGATGACGCGCGGCTCATTCGGCCGCCCGCCTCCGGCGCAAGCGCGCTTCACGGCCGGCGACCGCGTGCGCGCCAAGAACATCCATCCGCGATCGCATACGCGCCTGCCGCGTTACGTGCGCGGGCACATCGGCGTCGTGGAGCGTGCGCACGGCTGCCATGTCTTTCCCGACTCGCTGGTGGCCGGCAAGGGCGAAGACCCGCAGTGGCTCTACAGCGTGCGCTTCGACGGCAGGGAATTGTGGGGACCCGACGCCGATCCGACGGTGACCGTGTCGATCGAGGCGTTCGAGCCGTATTTGGAGCCGGCCTAGATGTCATCGGTCGACGCCGCGGCCGCACGCCGCGCGACTGCGGCCGTTCCCGGCATCCCGTGCGACGCCGACGGCCCGGTGTTTCGTGAGCCGTGGGAGGCGCAGGCGTTCGCGATGGCGCTGGCGTTGCACGAACGCGGGCTCTTCACGTGGACGGAATGGGCGGCGACGCTCGCCGACGAAATCAAGCGGGCGCAGGCCGCGGGCGACCCCGACACCGGCGAGACCTACTATCGCCACTGGCTCGCCGCGCTCGAACGGATCGTGGCGGAAAAGGGCGTGACGGCGCCGGAGACGCTGGCACGTTACTACGAGGCTTGGGATCGCGCCGCCGACCGCACGCCGCACGGCACGCCGATCGAGCTCAAGCCCGAAGATTTCCAAAGCTGAACGTCGCATCGCCGTGGGCGTTCACGTGCGACGACGTCGATGCCGGCCGGTAAGAAGCCACGCCGGGGGGCGCCTGCCGCCGATGCAGCATTTCCGTCACGCTTCCTTCGCAGGGTGAGGAAGCGCCCAGTGTTTACACCGCGAACATCCGTTCGCTAGCCATATAGCCGGCGAGAAGCGCGAGGCCGAACACCAGCACGAGAGCGGCGGCACCGACCTCGATGCCGCGGATGAACAGCGATCCGGCGCCCGATTTGCTCGCGGCGAGGCGCCCCGCCAGACCCTTAGCGCCGACCGCAAGGGTGGCGATGGCAGCAACCGTGATCGCGGTGCCGAGGCCCATGACGAAGGTCGCGACGACTCCGGCCCAGAACAGCCCCTGCGCCAGCGCGAACACCAGGACGAGAATTGCCCCCGAGCACGGCCGCAGCCCAACCGCAACGATGGCCGTCAGTCCGCGCTGCCAGCCGCCCGGGCCGGCGAGTTCCTGCGGTTCGGGTCCATGGGCGTGGCCGGCGTGGTCGTGGTGGTGGTCGTCGTGACCGTCGCTGTGTTCGCCGGGCTTATCGTGGGGGGGCCCGGCGTGATCGTGGTCATGATCCCCGTGATGATGGCGTTCATCGTGACAGCCTTCGTGATCATGATCATGCACGGCATGATCCCCGTGACCATGATCATGCTCAGGCTTGCCGCGCAGTGCGGCGAGGAAGCCGCGACCCTTCACCCAGGTCAGACGCGCGCCCATTAGCGCGATCAGGGCGTAGCTCGCGATCTCGATCCA
>Ga0126377_10002568_pt1 | contig 12549 bp, 14 predicted proteins | sample PanSoiMetPlot_22_FD_92647 | JGI IMG/M metagenome (GOLD analysis project Ga0126377, IMG submission 92647) | Tropical forest soil microbial communities from Panama - MetaG Plot_22 | ecosystem: Environmental > Terrestrial > Soil > Tropical forest > Bulk soil | place: Panama | collected 2016-02-17
CCCAGGCCTGCGGACCGGATCCGAACACGACCAGTCGGGCCGCCTTCGGAGCCGCGAGCCGGTCGGCCGCCACCGCGGAGACGGCCGGAGTACGTAGTGCGGTCAGCATCGATCCGTCCAGCAGGCAGACCGGTGACAGCGTCTCGGCGTCCATGAGGACGTAGACCGCCTGGATCCGGGGACGACCGACCGCGGGATTGGCCGGCGCGACCGACGCGACCTTCACCCCGACGTCGGACCCGGTCTCAGCCGGCATCAACAACAGCTGGCCGCGAGTCACCGGTACGACGGCACGTGCCGGATCCTGCGCCGGGTCGAACCCGCCGGTGAGCGCGGCCCGCACGGCGTCGATCGCGTCGGCCATCGGCATCAGGTCGGCGAGCCGGGCGGTATCGATCCACGGCACCGATGACGGGCTCACCGCAGCACGAACCCGGTGCCGAGCGAATCGCGGGGATCGAGGACGAATCGGTGATCGCCGGTCCGGTACGCCGTGCCCTCGACCTCCGGCACCACCGCCGGTCGACCGGCGACGGCCGTCTCGCCGACGATCCGGCCGCGGAACGTCGAGTCGACGATCGAGTCGTGCACCAGCACCCGATCGGTGCCGACCAGCCCGTCAGCGGACAACAGCGCGAGTCGGGCGGCGGTGCCCGACCCGCACGGCGACCGGTCGACCTGGCCGTCGGCGAAGACGGTGACGTTGCGCTGCCGGATGGCGGTCTCGGTGGCGCCGAGCTCGTCGTAGAGGATCGTGCCGTAGACGCCGGACAGCCTCGGATCCTCCGGATGCTGAGCGAACTCGGTGGTCTCCAGCGCCGCCTTGACCTCCCTTCCGAGGGCGATCAGCTCGGTGTAGTGCTCGGGAGCGACGGCCAGACCCGCGTCGGCAGCCCGTACCGAACCGTAGATCGCGCCGCCGTAGCTCACGTCGACGAGCAGGTCACCGCGTTCGGTGGCGACCGGCACGCTGCGCGCGAGGACGTAGGACGGCACATTCCGGAACGTCACCCGCTCGACCTCGCCGCCTCGGCAGGTCACTCGGGCGGTGACCCGTCCCGATGGCACGTCGAGCACCACGTCGGTGTCGCCGTCGGGCTTCGCGTCGATCCGGCCGGACTCGACGGCCCAGACGCCGAGCGCGATGGTCCCGTGGCCGCAGGCCGTCGAGTACCCGTCTTTGTGCCAGAACAGCACGCCCAGGTCGGCGCCGTCGTCGTCGGGCGGCACCAGGAAGCAGCCGTACATGTCGGCATGACCTCGCGGCTCGTGACACAGCAGCCGGCGTACGACGTCGATCCGGGTGCTACCGCGCGCCGTCTCCCGGCGATCGCGGACGGTGGCCCCCTCGACAGACGGGGCACCATCGGTCACGATCCGAAACGGCTCGCCTGCGGTGTGATAGTCGGTCGCGGTGACATCGAGCGGTCTGTCCACCAAGCCTCCTCGCGCGTCCGGATGCGTTGCACCCTAACCGCCGCTCCGGCCCGCAGCCGTCATCGCACGGCATGCCCGATCCTCACACGTCAGCTGGTAGCGGCAGGAGTCTCCTCGGCCACGACCACCTCGTTGATCATCTGCTCGATGCGCTCGGTCGGCAGGGCGACCTCGCGCGCCCAGTAGTAGATGATCAGGCTGAAGATCGCGACGACGAGCATGTCCCACCACAGCGGCAGGGTGCCGGTGCCACCGAACGTGCTGAGCCGGACGATCACGCCGAGCCCCACGAGGTAGACGGGCAGCCAGGAGGCGGACCGCCAGTGGAACTCCGGCCGGCGCGAGTTCAGGTGGAAGACCCGGTTCAGGATGAGGATCGCGTACCCGATGAGGATCGCGATGCCGAGCTTCCAGTCGGTATTCCAGCCGGTCCACAGGATGATGAGGTTGGCGACGATGAAGGCCAGCGGGGCCAGCACCTCACCTCCGGCCAGCTTGAACGGCCGCTCGGCGTAGGGCATCCGCCGGCGTAGTGCGCCGAACGACAGCGGAGCACCGGCGTACATCAGCACGCTCGCGCTGGTGATCAGGCCGACCAGGGACTGCCAGCTCGGGAACGGCAGGAAGCAGACGCAGCCGATCACAAACGACGTGATCACGCCCAGCCAGGGCACGCCCGCGCTGTTGGTCCGCTCGTAGACCTCCGGGATGTAGCCGTTGCGGCTCTGGCCGTACGACACCCGCGAGGTGGCTGCGGTGTAGATCAGGCCGGTGCCGCCTGGCGAGATGATCGCGTCGGCGTACAGGATCGCGGCCAGCCAGCCGAGGCTCACCAGCGACGCGAGCTGTGCCCACGGGCCGGTGAACGCGGTGTACAGACCGTTGTCGACCGATGCCCAGGTCGGGCCGATCGCGCTGGACGGAAGGGCGCCGATGAAGACGACCTGCAGGGCGATGTAGAGCACCATCCCGATCGAGATCGATCCGATAACCGCCAGCGGGACGTCGCGCTGCGGGCGGCTGCTCTCGCCGGCGAACTGATCGGCCTGCTCGAATCCGAGGTAGGCGAAGATGATCCCGCTGACCGCCACGGCGGTGAGGATGCCGTGCGCGCCACCGGGGTTGAAGCCATCGGCGGTGGTGAAGTTGCTGGTATGGAAGCTGGTCAGCGCGACCACCAGGATCGTGGCCAGGGGGACGGCGACCTTCCACCAGGTGGCCGCGCTGTTGGTATGGGCCAGCTTCCGGACTCCGAGGAAGTTGACCGACGACAGGATCGCCATGAGCACGCAGGCGACGATGATCCCCGTGGTGGTGAGCACCCCGGTGCTGGGCTTCACCCAGCTGTTCGCGAACGAGTAATGCTGCGCGTACGTGATCATCGCGAGCACCTCGATCGGCGCCACCGTCGCCGCCTGTAGCCAGGAGAACCAACCGAAGGACGCGCCGGCCGCACCGCCGAATGCGTAGTGCGGGAAACGCGCCGTGCCACCCGCCACAGGCCACATCGCCCCAAGCTCGGCGTGGACCAAGGCGAGCAGCAAGATGGCTACTCCTCCGATGACCCAGGAGATGATCGCCGCAGGCCCGGCGGTCTGCAGTCCCTCCTGGGCCCCGAACAGCCAGCCCGATCCGATGATCGATCCGGTGGAGGCCCACAACAGACCGATCACCCCGATCTCGCGACGCAGACCTCCCCTGGTCCGTCCGGACCCCTTCGGCTGTTCTTTCGTCAGGACATCCATGTCAGCCCCCTCGAACTCCGACGTTGCATGCCGGCGGCGTGCGGCCCGAGCGGTCTGGCAGTGACTGTTCGTTCTCCCGTTTCCCCCACGAACAGTCGAACGGTGCGCGGGCCACACACCCCCGTGGTCGACTTCGGCATCGACCTCATGAAGGGAGAATGAGCCGCGCGGTATGAGAGCACCGTGAGAACTCGAAGCGGCTTCGGCGAGGGTGCACGCTGGAAGGTAGCGACCGACTACTGGACCGAGGGAGTACGTCATGGCGCAGTCAGATCGGGGGCCGGGCACCCCGCCGGAACGATGGGATCCGCTTCGCGAGATCGAGGACGCGTACGACTGGATGGGCAAGCTCTTCCGCGATGTCGTCGGCGAGCTGGCCACCGACGGGGGCAGCCCTGTCGAAGTCGGCCTTCCGCTGGACCTGGTGGAGACCGAGGACGCCTATATCGCCGAGCTCGACCTGCCCGGCATCAAGCAAGACGACCTGGAGGTCGAGCTGATCGGCGACGAAATCCTGGTCCGTGGCGAGGTCAGACCGCGCGAGTGGACCGGCGTCGTGCGCCAGCAGGGCCGCCCCACGGGCAGCGTCGAGCACCGGTTCACCGTGCCGGGACGGATCGACCCCGACCGCATCGAGGCCGAGCTGTCCGACGGCGTGCTCACCATCCAGCTGCCGAAGGCGGATTCCGCCAAGCCCAAGCGCATCGACGTCAAAGTTCGCTGAGCATCGCGTCGAACTCGACGGCGACGTCGTCGGCGACCTTGAGGGCGCCGAGGAACGCGGTGTACGGCTGGATGCCCCATCGGGTCTGCGTCACGGTCGTACTCCCCCGGACCCGGTCGTCTACGCGCTCGACGCTGACCGTGACCGACGCGGTCCGGCCGCGGATGGTCAGGTCGCCCTCGACGGTCGCGCTCTCGGCCGAGCCGGCCACGCTGGTCGAGGCGAAGCTGATCTCCGGATGGCTGCCGCTGTCGAGGATGTCCCGCAACCGGTTCTTGATCTCCGCCCGGTCCTTGTCGGTGAGCGGCTTGACCCCGCCGAGCCCATCGCGAACCTCGAGCGAGTCGACCTCGACCCGGACCGAGACCGTGGCCTTGTCCGGCTCACCGCCTGCGAGCGTGACCTCCCCCTCCCAGCCGGTGACCTCGATGACCAGGTCGTGCCCGGCCCGGCGGCCCATTCCGCTGCGGCTGGTCTTCAGCAGCAGCTCGCCGGACTCGGGACCGAGTCGATAGGTGCCGTCAGCCATCGCCATCACTCGACCCTAGTGGAGATTGGCGCCTTCGACGGCGGGCGGATTGGCATCGCCGACAGTCGGCCCGATGCGTACGCTCGCTGCCATGCGCGAGGTCTCACTCCCCGAGTCGTTCGTCGCCTCCGAAGCCGCGACCCTGCGAGCCTGCATCGCCACCATCCTCGAGGCACCGCTTGAGGTCGTACCCGAGCCGGCGATCGAACAGAGCGGCATCGGATGGCGGACGATCCGCTGGCTCGCCGGTCGTGGGCTCGGTCTGGTGCCGGTCGCCGACGCGGCGTCGTTCTCGTGGGCCGGACCGTGGATCGGCTGGGTCCGCTCCCCCGCCGGACGCCGGGCCGTCGTGATGTACGGCGTGCCGTCCGGCATCGCCTGGGATCCGGCGGGCATCGATGAGCTCGGCGACGGTCAGCCCGAAGCGGGATTCGTCCTCTCGGCCTTCGACGTCGCATTGGCACTGCCACCTGGGGCCCGGGCGCCGAAGACGACCGGCTCCGTCGAGGCGATCTACGTCGCGGCATCGGCCGGGGTGTCGGCGCAGGCGATGGATGCAGTACGCGCCCTCCCCGAGCTCGGCCTCGAGGGCGACCGGCACGTGACCGGCAAGGGCACGTTCCCGTCCGGCCTGCCGGGCAGCGCCCTGACCCTGGTCCAGTCCGAGGTCTGCGAGTCGTTCGAACCACCGCTCTCGCCGGACGAGCACCGCCGCAACGTCGTGACCAGCGGCATCGACCTCAATGCCCTGGTGGGTCACGAGTTCCTCGTCGGTGAGGTCCGCTGTCGAGGCATGCGACTGTGCGAGCCGTGCACGGTCGTCGAGGGGTACGCCTCGCGGCCGGTGCTGCGAGAGCTGGTACATCGCGGCGGCCTCCGGGCCGACATCGTCACGCCCGGCGTACTGCGAGTGGGCGACGACATCCGCGCGGTGTGACCCGGGTGCCGAGCCGTCGGAGCTCAGGCGCTCGCCCGCCGGGTCCGCCAGGTCATCGAGTGCGGGCCGCTGGTCGGAGGCACGGTCTCCGGCCAGCCTTCGGCCTCGAGGATGAAGTGGTGGTCCCAGTTCGGCACATCACCCTCGCGCTCCTCCATCGCCGTCACCATGATCGGATCGCCGGCCCAGGTCCAGCGGTGATTGCCCTCCTGCATCAGGACCAGGCCCCATCCCTCGGGGCGCTGCGGCAGTCCCAGTGCAGTCGACCACTCCACGTCGGCGATCGCCCAACTGTCGGGCGCAACGTCGCTGTCCACGAGTCATCACTTCCTGCGTCGTCGAGTACGTCGGTCAGCGTTCCCCGCACCAGTACCCACTCGACCGCTGCGGACAACAGTCGAATTTCACCCCGGCGGCGCAGGGAATGACGGGAACTCGGCGACCGGCCCGAGATGCGCGAGCTTGTCCGGGTTGACGATCGCGTTGATGCCGGTGATCTGACCGTCCTCGAAATCGAGCGCCAGCACCCCGAGCACCGCGTCCTGCCCGTCGAGGAAGAGCACGCCCGGACCGCCGTTGACGTCGACGTAACGCAACGACATACCCGGGATGCGAGCGAGCCGGCGGGACCAGTAGCTGGCCACCGTGCGAGCGACCCGGCTGCGGCCGCTCATCGACCTGGCAAGGGCGGGAGCCTTACCGCCGCCGTCCGCGGTCAGCCGTACGTCATGAGCAAGCAGCGACTCCAGCCCGGCGAGATCGCCCTGCTGGGCGGCCGCGAAGAACCGTCTGGTCAGCTCGTCGCGTTGCTCGCGCGTCGTCTGGAATCGCGGTCGCCGCTTCTTGACGTGGCGTCGGGCCCGAGTGGCGAGCTGGCGTACGTTGTCCTCGCTCTTGCCGACGATCGACGTGATCTGCGGGTACTCGTAGTCGAACACGTCGTGCAGCAGCAGGACGGCCCGCTGCTCCGGCGAGAGGCTCTCCAGCAGCACCAGCATGGCCAGCGACAGGGAGTCGGCCGTCTCGGCGTTGCGGGCGGGATCGCCGTCGCCGTCGGTCACGATCGGCTCCGGCAGCCACTCGCCGACGTAGCGCTCGCGTCGGGCGCGGGCGGAGCGGAGCTCGTTGATCGCGAGCCGGGTCGCCACGGTGGCGACGAAGGCCCGCGGTGAGGCGATCCGCTCCCCCGCGTCCAACGCTTGATGCACTCGGAGCAGCGAGTCCTGGACCACGTCCTCGGCCTCGGAGACGCTGCCGAGCATCCGGTAGGCGATCGCGAACGCCACCGGCCGCAGCTCGGCAAGCAGCTGCTCGCGATCGGTCATGACGCCGCGAACCCCTCGCGCCAGCTCGGATGCGCCGGCTTCCAGGACAGCTCGCGCTTCGCCTTGGCGTTCGACGCGCCGCGCATCTCGGTCATCATCATCACGCCGGTCTTGCCGACGGCCAGCCGTCCGACCAGACGCGGCACCCGCATCGGCTTCTTGCCACCCAGCATGTCGGCCAGGGCGGGCAGCCACTCGTTGACCGGGGCCGGGTCGTCGTCGACCACGTTGTACGCGCCGCGGCTGCCCTGCTCGATCGCGGCCACCGTGGCCTCCGCCGCGTCGGCGACGTGGATGAAGGACCACACCCCGGCGCCGCTGCCGACCACGGGGAACTTGCGCTTGCGGATCAGCTCGAACTGCAACGCGTCCGTCGCCATCGTCGTGTCCGGCCCGTAGAACGCGCCGTAGCGCAGCACGATCCCCTCCGTCCACGAGGCACCCAGGACCGCCGACTCGAGGTGGTTGACGGCCGCGAACGTCTCGCGCATGTCGGGGGTCGGCGTCGGGTCGAGCGGGTCGTCCTCGCTCTTCACCGGCCCTCCGGTGCGCTCGTACGCGCCGTAGGCCGAGAAAGCCTGGGCGACGAACCGCCGTACTCCCACAGCCTGCCCGGCCGACAGCAGATGGTCGGTGCCCTCGGTCCGCAACCGGTTGGTCATCGCGAAGTCGCGATCGAAGTGGCGCATGTCCAACGCGCCGATCGCGGTCAGCTGATGGACGATCACCTCGGGCTTGGCCCGGCCCACCGCATCGGCGACCTGGTCGGGCTCGAGCGCGTCGGCGATCACCGGGGTAGCACCGAGCTTCTCGAGCGTCGCCCGCTTCGACTCGTATCGCGTCATGCCGTGCACCTCGTGACCGGCGGCGACCAGACGCGGCACCAACTGCTTCCCGATCGCCCCTGTTGCTCCTGCCACAAACACTCTCATATCAGTACCTTTCATCGAGACTGCCTTCCACAGGGGAGACAAGACGGCAGGCCCGCCTGTGACACTTCGCGGCAGGATTTGCGGGTCAGACATGCAATCGCCGACCTGACGCGAGAGTCAGGCCGACGGCGTCATCCTGCGGTGTGAGAGCTCCGACCGAGGGGGAGTGAGATCCTCAGCTCGACGGCTGGAGGTCGAAACGTTCAGCCATCTCGGCGACGGTCTCGCCGTCGTCGAGGGAGTGCCAGACCGTGAGGTTGGGCTTGGTTCCAGGGACCTTGCCGACTCGGTATCCGGCTCCGGCGAAGGCGAGCAGGGCGGCCTCGCGGAGCTCGGAGTCCCTTGCCTGGTAGTGGGTCCGGACGGTCTCGGACGGCGTCGGATCGTTCATACCGGTGCTACGTCCCTTCGCTTCTCCGCCCGAGCGAGCTGTGCGATCAGTGAACAGTACACATCCAGTTACTACACAGGCGCAAAGCAGCAGACGAAGTGGAAGGGACTTCACGACGATGTTTGACCAGATCAGCCCCGGTTTCGGCACTCATCCGGGTGACCACGGCCACGTCGCCGGCCCCGCCCGCCAGGTCACAGCGAGCGGAGCCGGACAACGCGTCTACAACCGGCGAAGGGTCAGCCCCTGGCGACCGCCGGGTAGAGCGTGCGCCGCTTCGGCGCCCAGTCGATGCGCGGGTCACCGCTGGCGGTGTTCTGTGCGGCCTTCACAGCGACCCGGATCTTGCCGACTCGGTGGTCGAACGCCCGGTCGAGGCAGCGGCGGGTGACCGCGTAGTGCACCACGTCGCGCTTGTAGTTGACGCCGAACCGCAGGTTGCAGTTCAGCGCGTCCCCGTCGGCCTTCCAATGACGCACCTTGACGATGGCGAAGTCACCGTCGAAACCGACCGGGCCGCCGAACCGGAACTCCGGTCCGTGCCGCCCGCGAGCAGTGTCGATGAAGACCGAGACGCCGCCGCCCGGCGCCATGGGCCCCTTGCGGAGGTTCTCGTGATGGGTCCGGACCTTGATCCACTTCCCCGTGTTCACCACCCGTACCGACTTGATGTCGAATCCCCCTCGCACGTCCCCCGTTCGGTCCGTGAACGTCCGCTCGGCCGCGCTCGCCGGCGGCGACATCACCGACACCGCGACCACGGCAGCTGCCAATGCAACGAGCAGCCTTCGTACGTGTTTCATGTTCCACCCCTTTGCTCAGCGCCCCCCGAGCCCCATGCTGCGCGAGGCGACTGATAGACGACCTCGTACGCCTGAAAGGTTGCATTGCCCGCTGGGAGGAGCGCAAACCCGCTGCTCGTCGGGGGCGCAATCCCTACGATTCGGGCCATGACGTCCGATCAGCTCGTAACCGCGTACGGGTTCGTCGGCGCCGGCGAGATCACGGCCGCCATCGTAGAGGGCATCCACACCGACGCGGCCGACTCCCCCGCGATCTTCCTGTCGCCACGCGGGCACGATGTCGCGCGCGAGCTGGCCGGCCGATATGCGAACATCCAGGTCTGCGACAGCAACCAGACCGTGCTGGACAGCGACGGCGTACCCGACTCGGTGCGACGGGCGCTCGACCGGATCCTGGTGCGGCTTCGCGGATAGCCAGGTCGGTTACCGTCGCGCTCATGGGCCGCACGGACATCGCGACACGACTGATCGCCGCTCCTCCCGACGCCGTGTACGCGGCCCTCGTCAACCCAGACGCGCTGACATCGTGGCTTCCGCCGGATGGCATGACCGCAACGATGCAGCGCTACGACGCACGACCGGGCGGCTCGTACCGGATGATCCTCAGGTACGCCGACGCGTCCGGTGCCCCCGGCAAGACCACTGCGGACGCGGATGTCGTCGAGGCGCGATTCGTCGAGCTGGTCCCCGGCGAGCGGGTCGTGCAAGCCGTGGACTTCGTCTCCGACGACCCTGCCTTCCACGGCACGATGACGATCACTTGGCAGGTCACGGCAGTCGACAACGGCACCCGCGTGGAGGTCCGGGCCGACGACGTGCCCACCGGCATCTCCGCCGAGGACCACGCCGCCGGCCTCAGGTCGTCGCTGGCGAACCTGGCCGCCTATCTGGACGGCTGAACCCGCCCTGATCTGCGCTTCCCGTCATCTGTCCAGCCGACAGCCCGCCGCACACGACATCTGTACGTAGACCTCCTCTGCGCGAGCGGTGAGGATGCGAAGCAGTCTCGGGACTGGTGTTTGTGTTGGGCTCGTGTCGGACGCCGGAGGGTCATATGAGGAAACTGGCGGGCATCATCGCCATCGGAGCACTCGGGTTCGCAGGCTTGGTCGCGGTCAACACCGGGACCGCGCAGGCGGCAGCGGATCCGCAGATCACGATCGGGTCGGACGGCAAGAGTGCGCCCGTCTTCGACTACACGCAAGCGATCCGCGAGCGGGTGTACATCCCGCAGCCAGGGGTCGACACGGACTCGAACGGCGAGATGGACTTCGTCACGGCCGACATCATCCGGCCGAAGGAGTCGGGACCGTCGATGAAGGTGCCGGCGATCATCGACCCGAGCCCGTATTACACGACCGTCTGCCGCGGCAACGAGGGCCAGTGCATGGCCGACTGGGACGACGACGGCGTCAACGACCGGTGGCCGCTGTTCTACGACAACTACTTCGTGCCGCGCGGTTACGCGTACGTGCTGGGCCAGATGCTCGGCACCGGGTACACCGACGAGGGCTGCCCGAACCACGGCGGTCCGGACGACATCGCCGGCGAGAAGTCGATCGTCGACTGGCTCAACGGCCGGGTCCAGGCGTACTCGCAGCCCGACACCTCGTCGGCTCCGGTGGTCGCCGACTGGCACAACGGCAACTCGGCGATGATCGGCAAGTCGTACGACGGCACGCTGGCCAACGGCGTTGCCGCCACCGGCGTCGAGGGCCTGAAGACGATCGTCCCGGTCTCGGCGATCTCCTCGTGGTACTACTACTCGCGCACCGGCGGCGTGCGGCACAACACCAACTATCCGGGCGGCAGCCTGAACCCGACCGTCACGACCGGTCCGAACCCGCCCGAGGGTGTGAATCTGCCCAACCGCCGCCCGAACTGCGCCGGGCTGAACTCGATCGACAACTCGATCGACGGCGACTCGCACGGCGACATGAACGAGTTCTGGCGCGACCGCGACTACGTCAAGGACGCCGCCAACGTGAAGGCCGCGGTGTTCGCCACGCATGGCTACCAGGACGACAACGTACGGATGAACCAGCTCGGCCCATGGTGGAACGCCCTTAAGGCCAATGGCGTCGAGCGCAAGCTCTGGCTGATGGACACCGGCCACACCGATCCGTTCGAGTCCCGCCGGGCGGTCTGGGTCGACACGCTGCACCGCTGGTTCGACCACTACCTGCTCGGCGTCGACAACGGCATCGAGGACGAGCCCGCGGTCACGATCGAGGAGCAGGCCGACGACTGGCACAACTACGCCGACTGGCCGATCCCGGGCACCTCGAGCGTCAACGTGTTCCTGAAGGGCACCGACCAGGCCGCACCCGGCACGTTCGCCGACTCAGCCGCCGGCGGCAACTCCGGCACGCTGACCTTCACCGGCAGCAACTCGACCAGCGAGACCGCGTACATGAACAACCCGGACGGCGCCCAGACCAACCGCCGGGTGTTCCTGTCGCAGCCGCTGAAGTCGGACGTGCGGCTGTCCGGTACGGCGCGACTGGACCTGAAGGCGTCGCTGAGCACCGCGCAGTCGAACCTCGGCGTCATCGTCGTCGACTACAACGACACGCCGTACCCGATGGTCACCCGCAACGGCGAGGGGATCCGAAACACGACGACGCGTACCTGCTGGGGCGCGACGAGCGACGGCACGCCGTGCAACGTCGGCGACACCTGCACCGCATCGCCGCGCGAGGTCGACACCGCCTGCTACCTCGAGGTCTCCAAGCCCACCCAGGACGTCACGCAGTGGCGCGTGACGCGCGGCGGGCTGGACTCCTCCAACCGCGACTCGCTGTGGTACCAGGACGCGTCGCCGGTCACGATCGGCGAGAAGGACATGTTCTCGATCACCACGATGCCGACTGAACACACGTTCAAGGCCGGCCACCGGATCGGGATCGTCGTGACCGGACACCTGATCGGTCAGACCAGCGGAGTCGAGGGCGGACAGCCGGCCACCAACGGCTCGGTGATCTCCGTCGACACCAAGTCCACCAAGGTGATGCTCCCGATCCAGGGCGGTCGCCAGGCCGCCATCCAGGCGGGTCTGTTCCAGAACTGACCACCTCTCCACCGGCTCCCGGTCGGTCGCGAGTAGCACATCCCTCGGCTGCTCGCGGCCGACCGAGTGTCGTGGATCCGGCCGACGGGCCGTGTCAAGGGCGTACGAGGTGCTGGAACATGTCGGGTGTCGGCCGTGACACCGAACGGAGACCTCTCATGGACGCCAAGCACTACGTCACCACCCTGGCCAGGCACCCAGGGCTGCTTCAGGCGCAGCGGAAACGAGCCGAGAGCGCGCAGCTTCGCGTCGCCGACTGGATCACGATGTTCGCCGGCTCGATGGCGTTCGTCTACATCCACATCGGCTGGTTCCTCGTCTGGATGTTGCTGATCGAGGAGGCGCCCTGGCCGACCCTCACGTTGATCGTGTCGCTGGAGGCGATCTTCCTCTCGACCTTCGTCATGATCGGCCAGAACCGGCAGGCGGTGTACCAGCAGGCGAAGGCCGACCATGACTTCGTCGAGCAGGAGCTCGAGCTGAAGACCAACACCGATCTCACTCGCCAGATCCACGCCCTGATGCTGGAGTTCGACAAGCGCTACGGGCGGCTCGCGGATCGGCCGGACGAGCGACCGAGCGGCGGATCGTAAGCGGGGCTAGTTTTCCTTCATCTCCGCGCCATGCACGGTGATCGCCCAGATGACGAGGACGTC
>Ga0126377_10002569_pt1 | contig 12548 bp, 12 predicted proteins | sample PanSoiMetPlot_22_FD_92647 | JGI IMG/M metagenome (GOLD analysis project Ga0126377, IMG submission 92647) | Tropical forest soil microbial communities from Panama - MetaG Plot_22 | ecosystem: Environmental > Terrestrial > Soil > Tropical forest > Bulk soil | place: Panama | collected 2016-02-17
CCGGCAACCTTCGCGAACGCGCACTTCTACTTCGAGAAGGTGGCGGACCGGAATGTCTGGGACTTCCCGCTGGTCAACGTCGCGTCCGCAATCGTGGTCAAGAACGGTGTGATCGACAATGCTCGCATCGCCTGTGGCGGGGTGAGCTGCGTGCCGCGCCGCCTCACGGCGGTCGAGCAGATCGTGAAGGGCAAGCCGATCAGCGAGGACATCGCCAAGCTGGCCGGCACGTCGGCGACGCGGGGCGCCAAGCCGCTCAACTACAATCAGTTCAAGATCCCGCTGATGGCCAACCTGGTGACGCGCGCCGTCCGCGACGCGCGAGCCTGAGAGATGCGAGCCTGAGATATGGAGCTGTTTCGCTACGCGACGTCGATCTACGGCGACTCCAAAGTCGTGATCGGCGCCTCGTGGGATCTGCTTCCCTGGTTTGTGGCGGCCGGCGCCGTCTTCATCGTCGTACATGCGGCGGTGAAGGCCATTGCCGGCCGGCGCGGCCACGCTCACTGACGACGACATTCACTGACGATAGTGCAAGCATGACTGCATCCGAAACCCGCGCGCCGGTCGCGCCCGTGGTGACCGCATCAGGCGGGCGGGTGCTGCGGCACGCGCTGTTCGACCGCCTCTATCACTGGCTGATGGCGGCGTCGGTGCTCACCCTGATGGGCAGCGCCTTCCTGCCGATCGTCGGCATCAAGTTCGAATGGCTGAGCCTGCATTGGATGACCGGCATCGTGCTGACGATGTTGGTTCTCATCCACATCGTGCGCGCCCTGATCTGGCAGGACTGGCGCGCTATGATTCCCGATGGTGCTGACATTCGCGATGCCTTGCGTAAGTTCAAAGCGGCGGTCAGCAGCGGCGGGCCTGTGCCCGGCAAGCCCGGCAAATACAAGATCGCGCAGAAGCTCTATCACCTCGCCGTTGCGGTGCTGGTCCTGGCGATCATCGCCAGCGGTCTGCTCATGCTGCTCAAGATCGATACGCCATTCTGGAAGCGCAACCCGTATTGGTTCGACAGCGATACCTGGGGCATCATCTATGCGGTGCACGGCTTTGCCTCGATGGCGATGATTACGCTCGTGATGATCCACATCTACTTCGCGCTGCGGCCTGATGAATGGTGGCTGACCCGCTCGATGTTCGGCGGCACTGTCAGCCGCGAGGACTATGCCGAGCATTGCGACACCAGCCGCTGGCGCCCCGAGGACCGGTCCTGATCGCGCCGCTCGTTCAAGACAATCGACAAACAGGACGCTGCTCATGGCCGCCGCGATGACCTTTGCCGAAGCGATCGATACGATCGAGGAGGTCTATGAGTTCATGCTGGCCTATGCGGCGCAGGGGCGCCGCCACGATGATGACGATCAGGGCACGGGCATCCGGGACCGTCTGACGCGAGTCGAGGCTGCGCTCGGTGTCATTGCCTCCGCGACGGCCGAGGCGATTGCCACCGGCCCGCAGGCCGCAGCCGCGGCCGAGTTCCTGGATGTTGTCAAGGCTGATGCGGCGCGGGCGCGTGCCGCCTTCCGCCTGGTGCTGGCGCAGCCCTCGATCGGATCGCAGATGGTCGATAACCTCAACGCCACCACCCATGTGCGCACGCTGCTGACCGATCTCTTCCTGCTCGATGAGACGATCAAGATTAGCGGCCTCTAGCAAAGTTTGGTCGAATGGAGCCACGGGCATGCCGCGAGCACGGCCTGCTCCCTCTCCCCAACGGGGAGAGGGGTGGGGTGAGGGGGTTACGATCGAGAGGTTGGTTCCCCCTCACCCCCTCCCTCTCCCCGTTGGGGAGAGGGAGTCCCGCCGTGCCGCAAATAGAGTCCGTGCTCATCACGAAGGCCTGTGTCGATACAAACGGGACATGCTCTAATCATCCGCGGGAGGATGCACCATGGCTGCGTTGAGTGTCGGCGTAATCGGCATCGGTGCGTTCGGATCGAAGGTGGCGTTGCGCCTCCTCTGGAACGGCTTTCACACGCTGCAGCTCTATGATGTCAACGACATCTCGACCCGCCAGTTCACCAATGACTATGGCGGCATGCTGACCGGCTCGCCGAAGATGATGGCGCAGACCTGCGACGCGGTCATCACAGTGCTGCCGTCGGCTGCCGAGCTGCGCGAGGTCTGCTTCGGCTGGGAGAATCTGGCCAAGGGCTTCAGCAATGAGAGTTTCAGCAATGGCGGCATCGTGATCAACCTCGGCATTGTCGATGCACTGGAGATCGTCGCGATCGGGCGCGAACTCAAGGAACGCGGCGTCACGCTCATCGATGCGCCGGCCTTCGGCACGCCGGCGCAGGCCAAGGAGGGTAAGCTCTCGCTCTTCGTTGGGGGCGAGGAGGAGGCGTTCGCGCGCGTGCGTCCCGTGCTCGAGACCTTGGCGCAGAGCGTCGAGCGCATCGGCGAGGTCGGCGCACCGCAGGCGCTTGGCGCCATCGTTGACTATGTCCACGGCGCAACGCTGCTGGCGACCTGCGAGGCGCTGCGATTGGGTCAGCGCTTTGGACTGGCGCCCGATATCATCCTGCGTATGGGCGAAGGGCGCGCGGATGTGGCAACGCTGCTGCGCGACGAGGTGCTCACGCGCCGGTTCCAGTCGGCCCGCGCGCTCGGCATGATCCGTGGCAATGTCGAACTGGCGGCCAAGCTTGCTGCGGCGCTTGCGACCATGTCCCCGATGCTTGAAGCCACCAAAGCGGCCTGGTGCAAGGCCGATGCCGAGCTTGGCTCGGGCGCTGATCACACCGCGGTTATTCGATGGCTCGAGCGGCTCGAGCCGCCAAAGGCGGCGGCCGAGCAGATCGAACCCGCGAAAGACGTCGCGCGCGCGTGACCCCAATACACCACCCGCATTGAGCTAAACGCCGGTCAAAAATGTGTGTTCGCGACCACAAGTCGCGGGGGCATTAGAAGTAATCCAATTTGCGACTGTTGACTTCGATGCCTTGTCTGGATTGACATGAATTTGCCTTGCGCATGGTCCGGCGGAGTAGACGCCGTTCGCCTGACAAAAAACATGCGTCGGCTGGAAATCGAGAGCATGGCCGGACCCGAACCGGCATGTTTCGGGCGGAGAAAATATTGGGGGGAAGCGCATGGATCTTATATCCGTTCCCACGTGGTGGACGATCTGGATGTTGTTTCATCTGATCGTCTCGGTTGGCCTCCTCGGAGCTCTCACGCATCAGGCGGTTGCCGTCATGATGCCGGTGCGGAAAGTCGCCGGACCCGTAGGGTTCGTGACGCGTTTTCGCGCCGTGCCAGCCCCGGGCTACGCCTTCGCGGTCTGCATCATGTGGGTGATCACCTTCATTCTGGGGTCGTACATCTACATCAAATATCGCACCTACATCCGCATCCCCATTGAGCAGGCCGGCTACTGGAAGACCCAGGGCTTCTTCGATTTCAAGGAGCACGTCGCGTCGATTGGTCTGGTGCTGCTGCCAGCCTACTGGTTCTTCTGGAAGAACGCGCAAGATCCGGAATACGACACCGCACGCAAGGTGCTGACGGTCTTCCTGTGCGTCGCCTGCTGGTTCCTCTTCATTGTCGGTCACGTCCTGAATAACACGCGGGGATTCGCATGAGCACGACCAACACAACCACAGCCGCGCCGGCGAGAACCTCAGCGGCGTCGTCAACCAAGGTGCGGACTTTCGTCGTCACCGTCGCGATCGTCGGCGTCCTGGTCTACTGTATCTGCCTGTTCTTCAACCTGCCGGCGTTCACCTATCACCCGGCAGTCAACCGCGTCGAGTTGTGGTGGGGACCAGCGAGGAGCGGCGAAGGTCCGGCCATGTATTGGTACGGCTGGACTGTGACGACCCTCATCGTAAGCCCGATCGTGGGTTTCCTGGCCACGCTGCTGCCCGAGAATGTGGGCAAGAAAATTCCCCTGGTCCTGGTGTGGCTGCTTCCGATCATCACAATTCCGTACCTGATCTGGGATCTGCGGCAGTGGTGGTTTCATCCATAGAGCACGGTCCGAAAATCGGTCTTCGGAAACCGTCACGCTCTGACAAGGGCAAGACTTTGATCTGATTGAATCGGATCAAAGTCCTAAGGGAAGCGCCAGACTTGGCAGCTGGCGCCTTGACTCCAGCCACGGAGCCACCGACCCTGTCGGCGGCAATATCCGTGAAGCTTTGGGCCGCTTCGTCGCGTTCGCGACTGCGGGCCCGATCCGTTACTTGGTCTGAGGCTCAGGATGGTGTCCAAGGTCGACCTTGCCGTTGTGGCTGCGCTGCTTGTGGGCGGCGCGCTCTGGATCGAGCGAGGCCATCGCATCACGGTCGATGCTCCGACGCCATCCGAGTTGGCCGTGGCACGAGCCGTTGATTCATGCTCCGACAACGACCGCGTGCCGTACAGCGCAAATTGTCTGGCGTATTTGAAGGGTGACCGCGATACGGCAACCGGCTGGCAAGTGACGACAATACGCTTGGCCGCGGTGCCCGCATATGAACCGATCCGGACGGACTTGGGCCGGGCGGCGTGTCCGGGCAATGACAACATGCCTTACCCTGCCGACTGTCTCAGGTATTTGTCAGGGCCATTGTGGCGGCCGGAGTAGCCGCTGGCGGCCGGAATAGCTGCCTTGCTGTAGCCAAGCTACTCCGACTTGATGGCCGCAAACTTGATCACCTTGCGCCACTTCTCGATCTCTTCGGCGATCAGCTTGCCGAACTCGGCGGGCGAGCCGGCAAGCGGCGTGGCGCCGAGATCGGCGAGGCGCGTTCGCATCCTTGGGTCGGCGAGGATCGCGTTGATCTCCTGATTGAGCTTGTCGATGACCGCGGCGGGCGTACTCGCAGGCGCGCCCATGCCGCCGATCCCGCTGGCCTCGTAGCCCGGCACGAACTCGCCGATAGTGGGAATGCCCGGCAACGCATCGGAGCGCGCCGTGGTGGTGACGGCCAGCGCGCGCAGCTGGCCGGCGCGGATGTGCTCGATCGCGGCGGGCACATTGTCGAACAGCACCTGCACCTGCCCGCTCAGGAGATCGCTGACCGCAGGCGCCGAGCCGCGATAGGGCACGTGCTGCATGGTGATGCCGGTCATCATCTTGAACAGCTCACCGGTGACGTGGGGCGAGCCACCGCTGCCGCCGGACGCCATGTTGAATTTGCCGGGGTTGGCCTTGGCGTAGGCGATGAACTCCGGGATTGTTCGTGCCGGGAACGATGGGTTCACGACCATCACCAGCGGCACGCGCACAAGACTCGCGACCGGCGCGATGTCGCGAGTGAAATTGAAGTTGAGCTTCTCGTAGAGCGTTGGGTTGATCGTATTGCTCGATCCAATCAGGAGCAGCGTATAGCCGTCCGCCGGTGCATTCACGACCGCTTCGGTCGCAATGTTGCCGGCGGCGCCGGTGCGGTTCTCGATCGTGACCGGCTGACCGATCCGCTCCGACAACGCCTGCCCGATCAGGCGCGCGATCAGGTCGTTGAATCCACCGGCCGCGAAGCCGACGATCCAGCGCAGCGGCCGCGCGGGATAGTTTTGCGCCAGCACGGGGCGCCCGAGAGGGAGGAGCGTGGCCGCCCCCAGAGCCAGCTGCAGACATTGGCGGCGATGTGGAAACCTCATGTTCTCTCCCCGGATCCGGTGGCGTTGACCGCCACACCCATCCCAAGCCTGCAGCTTGAACGATCCGCTATTCGGCTTTGATATTGGCGTCGCGAATGACGCGGCCGTATTCGACATATTGCCTACGAAGATCAGCCGCGAATTCCGCACCGCACGCCCCGACTGGATAGAGACCCTGGACGACGAGCTTCTCTTTGACCTCGGCAATCTGCATGGCGGCGACGAACCAGTTGGAGAATTGCGAAACCGCGTCCTTGGATGTCTTGGCCGGTGCGAGCATGCCAAACCAGATGTCGTACTCGAATTCCTTGTGGCCGGACTCGGCGGCGGTCGGCAGGTCCGGAAGGGCCTCGATTCGAGTCGGCGAAGCGGTGATCAGAGCGCGCAACGTACCGGCCTTGAGGTGTCCGACGACGTCGGCATAGTTGGCTACGCCCGCTGTCACGTGCCCGCCCAGGACAGCGTTGATGGTTGGCGCATTGCCAGGGAACGGGACGTAGATCATTTCAAGCTTGGCGGCGCGCTTCAGCATCTCGAAAGCAACGTGTGACGGGCTTGCAGGGCCGGTGCTTGCAAGCGTCAACTCGCCGGGCTTGGCGCGAGCCGCGCGCGTGAGGTCGGCCATCGTGCGATAGGGTGATCCACTGTTCACGACGAGCACCTGCGGTGATTGCACTAGGTTGCAGATCGGCTCGAAGCTGGTCAGCGGATCGTAGTTGAGCTTGCGCAGATGAGGATTGATCACAAAGACCACGCTGGTGATCAGGAGCGTATTGCCATCGGGCGCGGCCCGCGCAACTGCTTCGGTTCCGATCACGGTGCCGCCCCCAGGGCGGTTCTCGATCATCATGGGGACGCCGTGAGTGCGGCCGATCTGCTCGCTCACGACGCGGGCAACGATGTCGGCGGTGCCGCCGGGCGGATACGGATTGACGATCTTGATCGTTCTCGCCGTCTGCGACCATGCACCGGGCAGGGCGGTGGAAAGGAGAGCAAGAAGGGTGCCGCTCACTGCCAAATGCAGCGAGGCTCTGCGCGAAAATCCCATCTATGTCCTCCCGGCGCAGGACGAATTGAGGTGGCGTTGACCGCCACCTATCCGGATTGTAGCCCGGATGGAGCGCAGCGACATCCGGGAAGAGCCGAACATTTTGCGCGGCCGCTCCCGCATTTCGCTTACGCTCAATGCGGGCTACAAGTTCGTTACAGAAGGCGCCCTCAATGCCCCGCCGCCAGCGCTCCGCGCGTCCTCGGATCAGCCGCGCCGACGATGCCCTGCGGCGTCACCGCGATCGAGTTCGCCGACGTGCGCGCCCCGCCCTGCACCAGCTTGTGGCCCCGCGCCTCGAGCTCCTGAACCACGTCGGCCGGCAGGCCGCGCTCGAGCGAGACCTCGTCGGGCAGCCACTGATGATGAATGCGCTGGGCGGCGACCGCTTCGTCGATCGGAAGTTTCAGGTCGATGCTGTTGATGATGATCTGCAGCGCGGCCGTGATGATGCGGCTCGCGCCCGGCGAGCCGGTGACCAGAACCGGCCGGCCGTTCTTGAGCACGATGGTTGGCGTCATCGAGGAGAGCGGCCGCTTGCCCGGCGCGGGCGTGTTGAGGTTTCCGGTGACGAGGCCCGAGGCGTTGGCGGCGGCCGGCTTGGCGGAGAAGTCATCGAGCTCGTTATTGAGGAGGACACCCGTGCCTTCCGCCACCATGCCGACGCCATAGCTGAAATTAAGCGTGTAGGTGTTGGCGACTGCGTTGCCGAAGCGATCGACCACCGAATAATGCGTGGTGTTGTCGCCTTCGCGCACCATCGCGATCTCGGGGTGAATCGTTTGCGACGGCGTGGCGCGATCGGGGTCAATGTTCCCTCGCAGCGTTGCTGCGTAGCGCTTCGACATCAGCCGCGCGAGCGGAGCGGTCACCACTGCGGGGTCGCCGAGATAGGCGGCGCGATCGGCATAAGCGCGCCGCATCGCCTCGACCATCAGATGTAGCCGGGCAGCCGGTGCGAGCTCGCCCAGCCGATAGCCCTCCAGGATGTTGAGCATCTCGATCAGGATGACGCCACCTGATGATGACGGCGGCATCGACACGATCGTGTGGCCGCGATAGGTGCCACGCACGGGCCGGCGCAGCCGCGGCCGGTAGTCCTTGAGGTCCTCGCTCGTCATGATGCCGCCAGCCGCCTGGATCGCCCTGGCGAGCTTCTCGGCCACCGGCCCTTCGTAGAAGGCGCGCGGGCCACCCTGCGCGATCGCGTCGAGCGTATCGGCGAGGTCGCTCTGGATGAGCATGTCGCCGGGCGCCAGCGCGCTGCCATCGCTCTTGAGAAAAATTTTGGCCGAAGCTGGCCAGCGCGCAATCCGCGTCTGCGCGCGCGGCAGCGAGTCGGCGACGTCGTCCTCGATCGGGATGCCCTCGCGGGCGAGCTTGATCGCGGGCGCGATCAGCTCGGCAAGCGAGAACAGGCCGGAGCCGAAGCGCTGGTGCGCCAGCGCAAGCCCCGCGACCGTGCCGGGCACGCCGATCGACAGTGCGGAATCGCGCGACTTGCGCGGATCGGGGTCGCCCTTCTCGTTGAGGAAGATGTCGGGTGTCGTCGCCTTCGGGGCGGTCTCGCGATAGTCGATCGCAATCTGCCGGTTCGCCCGCGCGAGGTGGATCACCATGTAGCCGCCGCCGCCGATATTGCCGGCGCGCGGGTAGGTGACCGCCAGCGCAAAGCCGGTCGCCACTGCGGCGTCTACCGCGTTACCGCCCTTGGCGAGAAACTCGGCGCCAATTCTGGCGGCGCGCGCCTCCTGCGCCACCACCATGCCATGACGCGCGGTGACCGCACCGTCGCCGGCATTCGATGGCGAGACGAGGCTGACGAAAAGCAATATGAGGAAAGAGAGACGAGCCATGGTGCCTTGTTGGGCGCTTACGGTTTGAACGCGTGGCTGATCCAGGATTAAGGGTTTTCGAGCGGCTCGAGGCCGGCCGATCTCACCGCATTCGCCGCCTCGGCGGACCAACGGCTATTCGGAAACTTGCGGGCGAGCACCGCTGCTGCAGTCCGCGCCTCTGCAGACACGCCAAGCGCCAGATACACCTTGGTAAGGCGGGCCAATGCTTCAGCGACCTGCTGCGACGATTGATAGCGTGTCACCACCGTCTTGAAGCGAGTGACCGCGGCTACGTAGTTGTCCCTGCTGATATAGTAGCGGCCGATTTCCATGTTTCTCTCAGCTTCTGCATCAGCAGCCTCGGCGGCGGGCGCCTCCTGCGCCACCACCATGCCGTCACGCGCCGGGACCGCACCGTCGCCGGCATGGACGGGAAGGGCGAAGCTGACAAACGCCAACAGGAAAACATAGAGTGCGTGCGCTTTGCAGGCCTCCCAAGTGTGCACGGACTTCGAGCTCGGCACGGCGGGACTCCCTCTCCCTGCAGAGGAGAGGGAGCCGGCCGAGTTTGCCGCAACCACTATGCCCTCGCTCATCGCCGCATCACCGCCCCATGGCGTGGTACTGGCTGTTTGGCCGCATGTCGATTGCAGATGCGATCCGGTTGGTCATGTTGAAGAATCCTGCAATCGCTGCGATGTCCCAGATGTCGCGATCCGAGAAGCCGGCTTTCCGCAGCCCTTCGCGGTCGCTCTCCTCGACTGTCCAGGGCTCGACCGTGAGCTTGACGGCGAAATCGAGCATCGCGCGCTGGCGCTTGTCGAGGTCGGCGGCGCGATAGTTCATGACGATCTGCTCGCCCAGGATGGGATCGCCTGATAGGCCGCGCACCGCCGAACCATGGGAGGTGACGCAGTAGTAGCAGCGGTTCTGGGTCGAGACCGCGGTGGCGATCATCTCCTGCTCGACCTTGGAGAGGCCGGATTCGCCCTGCATGACTGAGTTGCGATAGCTGACAAAGCCTTCGAGCTTGGCCATGTCAAAAGAGAAGGCCTTGAAGACGTTGGGCACGAAGCCGAGCTTCTCCTGGCAAAGCTTGAACAGGTCAGCCATGGCCGGGGAGAGCGGCGCCGGCTTGAGCTTGAGCGCCATGACCTCGCGGTCGTCGTGGGCCGCTCGCGCCGAGGCCGTGGGGCCGCGTTTGGTCGGATCCTTGCGCTTTTCGGCGATGTTTTTCGTCTTGCGAGCTTTATCGCGGGTTTTGGCCACGGGTCATCTCCCTGACGCTTGGGCGAGCAACCTATACCCTCTGACGCGGAAGCGATATCGCGTCCGAGGGCATACATAGGCTGTGATCATGGTACATGAATGCCTCGACGGGGCTGTGGGGATGGGAAACACTCCCCGCCGGTGATTCCGGACAGTTGAGACGATCGCTATGGCCGTGGAACAGCATGCTGGCCGGGAGGAGGAACAGGTCGCGGCGCTTCTCGTCGCCTCGGCCCGAGCCCTGCTTGAATCCCAGGGAACCGGCGCGCCTAAGAGCTTCGTGGACGCGCTCTTCGGCCAGACCATGCCGGAAGATGTGGTCCGCTATGACGGACGCGAGGTAGCGGCGCTGGCGGAGGCGGCCTGGGCGTTCTTGTCCGAACGCAAGCTGGGCGCGCCCAAGATCAGGCTCGAGAGCCCGGCTGAGGCCGGTGAGCACCTGCGCTCCATCTCGGTGCTGGAGATCATCAACGATGACATGCCGTTCCTGGTCGATTCCGTGCTGGGTGAGCTGGCCGATCGGGGTGTCGAGGTTCTGCTGGTGGCCCATCCGGTGATTTCGGTCACGCGCGATGCGGCGGGCCGGGTGAAGTCGTTCAGTGAAAACGGCAACGGCGCGGCACTGCGCGAGAGCGTCATCCATATCCATATCGGTCGCATCGATGACGAGGCGCGGCGGGGCGAGTTGGTGCAGGGCATCGCCCAGGTGCTCGCCGATGTACGGGTGAGCGTGCACGACTGGCGGAGCATGGTCAGGCGGGTCGAGGAGGTGATCGCCAGCCTGAAATCCAACCCGCCGCCGCTGCCAGCCGAGGAGGTCGCCGAGGCGACCGCGTTCCTGGAGTGGCTGGTCGCCAACAACTTCACCCTGCTTGGCGTGCGCAACTATGTGTTCACTCCCAACCAGGATGCGCTGGAGCCGCGCCTCGAGACCGGGCTCGGCCTGTTGCGCGCACGCGACGCCACCGCGCTGGAGCATGGTGGCCGGCTGATCGTGACGCCGGCGGTGCGCGCGGCTCTCGACGAGCCCCATCTTCTGGTGATCACCAAATCGACGCGGCGCTCGCGCGTCCACCGCCACAGCCACATGGACTATGTCGGCGTCAAGTTGCTCGACGCCAACGGCAAGCTCTCGGGCGAGTTCGTCATCATCGGGCTGTTCACCTCGACCACCTATACCAAGTCGACCGCGACGATCCCGTATCTGCGCCGCAAGGTGATCGCCGTGGTCAAGCGCGCTGGCTTCGATCCGGACGGTCATTCCGGCAAGGCCCTGGTCAACGTGCTCGAGACCTATCCGCGCGATGAGCTGTTTCAGCTTGACGCGGACACGCTCTACCGCAACGCGCTCGCGATACTCAGGCTCGACGAGCATCCGCGCGTGCGCATCTTGCCGCGGCGGGACCGCTTCGGCCGCTTCGTCTCCATCCTGGTCTTCGTGCCGCGCGACCGCTATCACAGCGGCGCCCGCAAGGTGATCGGCGATTATCTGGCGGCCGCCTACAAGGGCCGTGTCAGCGCGTTCTTTCCGTTCTTTCCGGAAGGACCGCTGGTGCGGGTGCATTTCATCATCGGGCGAATCGACCCAAACACACCGGAGCCTGATCGCGCCGAGCTCGAAAGCGCGGTCGCCGGCCTCGTGCGCAGCTGGGCCGACGGCCTCATGGATGCGTTGTCGGTCGCGCACGGCCCTGACCGCGGGCAGGCGCTGCTCGAGCGCTATCGCGAGGCATTCTCGCAGGGCTATCAGGAGACCTATCCGCCGACCGAGGCAGTCAGCGACATCCGGGTGATCGAGAATCTCTCCGCCGAGAAGCCGCTGGCCGCGGATTTCTATCGCCGCGTCAGCGACGACGGCCCCTGCATCGGGCTCAAGATCTGGAGCCACAATCGCCCCATTCCGTTGTCGGAACGCGTGCCGGTTCTGGAGAACATGGGCTTCCGCGTGGTCGACGAGCTCACCTACAGAGTTTCGCCCGGCACGCCCGACGAGCCCGACGTCTGGTTCCACGATATGGCGATCGAGCGCTCCGATGGCGGCGAGGTCGATCTGATGAGCCGCAAGCAGGCCCTGGAAGCCTGCTTCATCGTGGTGATGACCGGCGTCGCCGAGAGCGACGGCTATAACTCCCTCGTGCTGGCGGCCGGCCTCGCCTGGCGCGACGTGACGCTCGTGCGCACGATCTCGCGCTTCCTGCGCCAGGTCCGCGTGCCCTATTCGCAGGACTATATGTGGGCGACGCTGACGCGCCACTCCGCCATCGCGTCGAGCATCGTGGCGATGTTCCATTTGCGTTTCGATCCGCGCCTCGAGCTGAGCATGGAGGCGCGCAAGGAGCGCGAAGCCGAGGCGTTCACCGGCATCGAGACGGCGCTGGCCAAGGTCGAAAGCCTCGACGAGGACCGCATCCTGCGCCACTTCGTGGCTGCCGTGCAGGCGGCGGTGCGCACGACCTTCTATCAGCTCGACCGCGACGGCAAGCCAAAGGCGCTGATCGCCATCAAGTTCGCGAGCCGCAAGCTCGATGTGGTGCCGCTGCCGCGCCCGCTGTTCGAGATCTTCGTCTATTCGCCGCGGGTCGAGGGCGTGCATCTGCGTTTCGGCAAAGTCGCGCGCGGCGGCATCCGCTGGTCCGACCGGCCACAGGACTTCCGCACCGAGATCCTTGGCTTGGTGAAGGCGCAGCAGGTCAAGAACGCCGTGATCGTGCCGGTCGGCGCCAAGGGCGGCTTCGTGCCCAAGTTCCTTCCAAAGCTTCTGCCCAAAGGGCCGCGCGAGGCCGTGCAGGCCG
>Ga0126377_10002570_pt1 | contig 12547 bp, 12 predicted proteins | sample PanSoiMetPlot_22_FD_92647 | JGI IMG/M metagenome (GOLD analysis project Ga0126377, IMG submission 92647) | Tropical forest soil microbial communities from Panama - MetaG Plot_22 | ecosystem: Environmental > Terrestrial > Soil > Tropical forest > Bulk soil | place: Panama | collected 2016-02-17
GACAGACACAGACCCTTGTTGCCGTCCGCTAACGTCTGAGCCGCGGCATAACCTCGGAGGCGAACAGTTCCATGTTGCGCCGCGTGAGGTCATCCGGCAGGACGCCGAACTGCAGCATGGTGATGACGTTGTTCAGTCCGGTGAGATCGCGCAACCGCTCGATCTGCTCGCGCACGGTGCGCGGGCTGCCAACCGCCACGGTGCCACTCTCCATCAGCTCGTCGATGGTCTGTCGCTTGGTCCGTGAGCCCAGCGCCTTGCGCATACGCATCGTGTTCTTCATCGACGACAGCGACGTGTAGCCAGGCGGCAGCAGCATCTCCCACGGGCTGGTGAGGAAGTCGTTGAACAGGGTCTCGATCCCCGCCGTCGCCTCGGCCTTGGCACGCGCGTCGGTATCGGCGACGTAGACCGGACAGGCCCAGCCGAGCTGATCGCCGGACACCTCGTAGCCGTATTCCTTGGCCTGGTCGCGATACATGTTGAGATAGCGCGCGACGAGCTCGCGCGCGCTGAAGGTGACGAGGAACGGGTACTTGCGCTCCGGCGCCGCCGCCCAACGGATCGTTTCCGACGACCCCATCGAGGGAATCCATATCGGCGGATGCGGCGACTGGTAGGGCCGCGGCCACAGGTTCACATAGCGGAAATTGTAGTGCTCGCCCTCGAAAGCGAACGGACCCGGGCGCGTCCAGGCGGCGACGATCAGGTCGTGCGCCTCCTGATAGCGCTCGTGGGAAAAATACGGGTTGAGCCCTGTGGCATGATACTCGTTGCCGATCCCGCGCACGAAACCGGTGATGATCCGACCCTTGGACAGGTTGTCGAGCATCGCGAACTCTTCGGCGATGTTAATCGGATTGGCGACCAGCGGCAGCGCGCGGCCGAGGATCGCGATCTTTACGGTCTTGGTGCGCGCGATCAGCAAGCTGGCGATCAGATTGGGCGCCGGCATCATGCCGTAGGCGGTCTGATGGTGCTCGTTGACGCCGATGACGTCGAAGCCGAGCGCCTCGGCGTAGACGAGCTGATCGATATAGGATTGATATTCGTCCGCGCCCTTCTTGGGATCGTACAGGCTGTTCGGCAGCACGACCCAAGCGGCACGATGCTTCTTGCGCTGTTCGAGATCGAGCGGGCGGTAAGGCATGAGATGAAAGAACGTGAACTTCATCGTTCATCTCCCGCCGAGAAAGCCGAGAATCTTCTCGGCGGTGACGTCGGCCTTCTCGACATGCGGGAGGTGGCCGCATTCGGCGATGATGTCGAGCCGCGCGCCTGGCACGCGCTCGCTCCACACCTTGCCGTAGGCGCTGGGCAGAAACTTGTCATCGCGGCCCCATATGACGAGCGTCGGAACCTTGATGCGATGCAGCCAGCGTTCCAGCGCCGGGCTGTACCAGCGCGGATCCCAACCGAACTTCGCCGCGGCAAAGCGGTTGGTAAGCTGCAGGTCGACTTCCGTTTCCGACGGCGTCCGCGCCAGGTACTGTTCGGCCAGTGTCTGGTCATGGAACAGGTTGCGGGCGGTTTCCTCCGGCGACCAGATGAAATTGTCGCCGGCGGGCAAGCCTTTCACCCGCACCCCGGCGGGTGAAATCAACGATAGGCTGTTGAACTGCGTGCAGTTGCGCGTCGCCATTTCGGCGGCCGTCCAGCCCCCGAGCGAATGGCCGACCACATGGACCTTCTCTGCGCCCAGCGCCTCGACGAGGTCGAGGTAGTACAGCGCCAAATCAGCGACGTTCCTGATCCACGGCGGATTGTCAGACAGGCCGAAGCCCGGATGCTCGGGGACGAGAACGTCGAAGCGACTCGCGAGCGCCTCGAAGAACGGAATCCACCCGGGAAGGCCCGTCTCGCCGTGCAGAAACAACAGCTTCTCGCCCTTGCCGTCGCGAAACAGCCGGACGGAGATATCTCGAACCTGATGTTTGCGTTCCCGCACGGACATGGACGACGCTCCCACCCCACGTAACAACAATCCCGTGCGCCGGCGTCACTCCGGCTTGATGCCGGCCTTGGCGACGAGTTCCTTCACCATCGGCACTTCCGCGGCGACGCGTGCCGCGAGTTGCTCAGGCGTGCCGGCGGTGATCTCGAATCCGGCTCGGCGCGCCTGCTCGATCGCGTCGGAGCGCTCGAACGCCGCACGGCTTTCCCTTACCAGCAGCGCAACGATTTCAGGCGGTGTGCCGGCCGGCGCGAACAGCGCATTGAACGTATCGGAGATGAAGCCGGGGAAACCCGCCTCGATCATGGTCGGCACGTCGGGCAGCGAAAACCAGCGATGCACGCCGGTGACGGCGAGCGCGCGCAATTGTCCGCCCTTGACCAGCGGCTCCGCCGCCGGCAGCGCCACCGAGCCGACCTGCGTCGTCTTCGCCAGCACCGCCTGCGCCGCCGGACCGGCACCGCGGAACGGCACGTGCACCATGTCGATTCCGGCGCGCAACTTGAGCATCTCGCCGGTGAGATGCGATTTCGTCCCCGCGCCCGGGCTCGCGTAGTTGAACGTATTCGGTTCGGCCTTCACCCGCGCGACGAGATCGTCGACGGAGTTGATGCCGGACTCCGGATGGACGATGAGGACATTGGGCGCCGCCACCAGTTCCGAGATCGGCACGAAGTCCTTGAATGGATCGTACGGCAAGTTCTTGAACAGCGCGGTGTTGACTGCGATCGCGGTCGAGGTGAGGAGCAGCGTATAGCCGTCGGGATTGGCGCGCGCCGCCATGCCCATGCCGATATTGCCGGCGGCACCGCCGCGATTGTCAACGATCACCTGCTGGCCGAGCGACTGCGACAGCGAGGTCGCTAGGATGCGTGCAATGATGTCCGTCGGCCCGCCGGGCGCGAACGGGACGATGAGCGTGATCGGCCGATCGGGATAGGCAGCCTGGCCGGCAGCGGGGACAAGAGACAAAATGGCCGCCGTAACGGCGGCCTTGATCAGCGCCCGTTTCATTGAATCGTTCCTCCGTGCCGCCATTTTAAGGGCTACCGGCGGCGGAAACCAAGTGTGGTGTCAGCGTCGCATGGCGGCGATGTGCTCAAGGAACGACACCAGGTCGTCGGTCACGTGGTCGATATGCGGGTCGTCGCGGCCGGCCAACTCCCAGTCTTCGCGAAACACCTCGCGGGTGCCGCCCGGCACCACCAGCACCGTGGTCATGCCCAGCAGATGCGGGACTTCGAGGTTGCGGGCGAGGTCTTCGAACATCGCCGCCCTGCCCGGGTCGACGCCGTGACGCTTGAGGAAGCGGTCATAGACCTGGGGCAGCGGCTTGGGCTCGAGGTCGGCGGCGCCGATGTCGAACACATCCTCGAAGTGCCGGTCGATCTCCAGCCGCCGCATTACCGCATCGGCATGCTTGCGCGTGCCGTTGGTGAGGATGAGCTTGCGGCCGGCAAGCTTCTCGATCGCCGCGCCGAGCGCGGCGTTGGGTTCAAGCGGCGAATGGTCGATCTGATGGACGAAATCAAGAAAGTCGTCGGGCGCCATGCCGTGCTCGGTCATCAAGCCGCGCATCGAGGTGCCGTAGCGCTTGTAATAGTCCTTCTGCACACGGAAGGCCTCCTCGTGGGACACGTCGAGAAAGCGCGCGATATAGTCGCGAATGCGCCCGTCAACCTGCTGCCAGAGATTGAGGTGATGCGGGTAAAGCGTGTTGTCGAGATCGAACACCCACGTCTCGACGTGGGCGAAGCCGCGTTGCGGGGGTGGGACGGAGGAGCTCATGGCGTTGCGGCGCCCTTCCCTGGCCCCGCGCTGGCGCGGCTGGCCCGAGCGGCGCGAGGGTCGGGTGAGGCATAGCATTGGCGACACATTACGAAACTCCGGCGCTCGAAACACTCCATCGAGTGCCCCGTCGATGCCCTCACCAGCCTCGCATCGCGCGGCAGTCGGCGCTCGCTCTTCCCGCTGACGTGGGGCTCGCTATTCCTTGAATCGCACCGTGGTCGCGCCGCGTCCCGCGACGTCGACGGTCGCAAAGCCGGTGGACATCAGTCCGCTCGCCGCGCAGTCCTTGTGCTCGCCGATCTCGAATTTCACCTCGCTGGTGCACAGCATCGCGTTGCCGCCCCAGCTGAGCGGCTTGCCGGCGCGTTGGACGACATGGCCGTCGGCGTCGACCGCTTCGCCATAGCTGTAGAGGCGGCGCAACGGGCCCTTCACCTCCGGCCGCAGGCACTTGCCGGGGTCGACGCGATACCATCCGCGCGTGACCGTTGCGCCCTTGTCGTCGACGCCGAGTGCCGCCATCACCGTTTGCGCGCTGTCGTTGCACCAGGCAAAACCGGCGCCTTCCGGTCTCTGCGCAGCATCGACCAGCGTGGCGAAGAAATTCACAGCGGCGGCGGCGTCGGCCGTCAGATTGCGATCCTTGAGAAACTGGGCGAGCGCATTCTCGGTCTTGGGGCCTTGCACGCCGTCGATCGGATTGGCGTCATAGCCCGCCATGCCGAGCAGGCGCTGGACACCGGCGAGCCGCGCCTGCTCTTCGTCGTAGTCGGCTTCCTCGACCAGATGAGCGACCAGCCCCTGCTCAGTGCTCGACGGCTTGATCTCGGTGAACCGCGCCGGGCGCTGGCCGGCGCGCGTGCAGGTCTTGGCCCCGGCTACCAGGAAGCTGCCCTCTGCCACACACAGGTCGGCATGGCCGGTGTACGGCAGCGGCGACGGGCCGTAAACCGGCAGGGCGCGCGCATGGACGTAGAGGTGCGCCGCCTCGACCGCGCCCTGCAACACGACCCGGCACTGGCCGGGATCAAGACGGAACCAGCCGCGGGTCGCAGTCGCGCCCTTGTCCTCGATGCCAAGCGCCGCTTCGACGACGTAGCTCAGACGGCTGCACAAGCGAAGGTCGGCCCGCGCCGGGGCGGAGCACGCGGCCAGAACGGCCAGCACGGTAACGGCGCGCGGTATCGCCGGCACCAAGGTGCGAGATGCAACCGCCATGAGGTCGCTCCGGAAAGGCCGCGACACGAATCACCCTGGTCACCAGGGATGGATCGAATCGGTGCGTTCGGCAAGCGGATGCAAGGGCACTGGCCGACAATTCCTACTGTTCGACGCTGAAGCTTTCCGGATTGGCGCCGCGCCGCAAGATCTCCAGCATCGTGGTATACGCCCGCTCGATGTGTCGGCAGAAGCGTGGCGCGTCGAACAGCGGGCAATGCAGCCGGTTGCGCAGCAGCTTCTCGCGCAGATCGGAACGAAGGTCGGCATCGCTGGCAAGGCGCGACGCCAGCCGCTCGTAGTCGTCGAGGTTCGACGTGACCAGTTCAGGCAGCCCAGCGGCGAGGAGCAAGCTGGACGCAACCCTCCCCGGAAATGCACCGCCGGTGCAGGTCAGCACCGGCAGGCCGGCCCACAGCGCGTCCGAGGCTGTCGTATGCGCGTTGTAAGGCAGTGTATCGAGAAAAAGATCTGCGAGGCGATGCCGCGCCAGATGCTCCGCCAATGGAAGCTTTCGGGCGAAGATCAAGCGTGTCGGCGCGAGCCCCCGCGCCAGCGCTTCGCGACGCAGATTGAGCTCAGCGTCGAGGCTGTCCCCTAAGAGCCAAAGCACGCTGTTCTCGACGTTGGCCAGCAGCCGACACCAGCGATCGAACAGCGCCCGCGTAATCTTGTTGGTATTGTTGAAACAGCAGAACACGAAACCATGATCTGGCAGCCCGCAGTCCTGCCGCGTGGGCGTCTCATCCGCAATTTTCGTCTTGGTGTCGTTGACTTGGTAGCTATTGGGAAGCCGGACGATCTGCTCGACATAGAACGTCTGTTGTTCGAGGGGCAGGACGGTGTTGTCGGCGAGGATGTAGTCGATGAACGGTGCAGCCATGGTGCTGCCATAACCGATGAAGCTGACCTGGATCGGCGCCGGTCGATAGGCGAGGATCCCGGGCCGGCTGTCCGTCGTGTAGCCCTTCAAGTCGACCGCGATATCTACTTTGCGATTTTGCAGCAGCTCGGCAACTTGCTTGTCGCTCATCGCGCGAACGTCATGAAAGTGATCGAATGCGCGGGTCAGCCGCGCTCGCATGGGGCTATTGTCGTCCGGGCCGTAGGACACGCCGATGATCTCGAATTGCGTGCGATCGTGCAATTCGATCAATTCCGCGATCAATCGTGCAGTCGCATGGGCATGGAAATCCGCCGAGAGGTAAGCGAGGCGGATCTTGTCGTGGCTGTAACGCTTGCGTCGACCCTGCGGCTGCGGCAGTACCGGGAGGATGGTTTGGAGATGCAAAGCCGCGCATTTCAAATGCAACGCAGGCTGATCTGAACAGAGCAGCATGAGGAACGGATCGACCGGCGCTCCGGCGTCGACGCGTCGTGCTGCCTGCACTGAGAGCTTGTCGACCAGATTCCAATCACAAGCGCCAAGCGCCAGCTCCAACATCGCATTGAATGCTTTGGGATGACCGGGATCGAGCACAGCCGCCCGTTCGAAATTGGCGACGGCGTCGGCGTAGCGTCCGAGGCGCACGCACAGCGTGCCGCGGTTGACCAGCGCCTCGACATGGTTCGGCGTGAACGCAAGCGCTTTGTCGTATCCGGGCAAGGCTTCATCGAGACGACCGACCTGGAACAGCATGTTGCTGCGCCCGGTCAGTGCCGCAACGTCGTTGGGCTGTTGCGCCAGCACCTTGTCATAGCAAGCAATCGCTTCCTCTCGCCGGCCGAGATACGCCAACGAGTGGCCGCGGTTGTTCAATGCGTTGACGTTGCCGGGGTCTATCGCCAGGGCGCGATCATAAGCGGCAACGGCCTCTGCATGGCGACCCAGCTTGCTCAGGACCGCGCCATGGCTGTTATGGGCATGGGCTGAACGCGGATGGACTTTGATGGCTTTCGCGAGCAGATGCAGCGCGTCGTTTGACTTGCCGTGCTGAAACTTGAACAACGCAAAGAAATGCAGCGCATCGAAGTAGTCTGGATGCTTCTTGACAAGGCGTGCAAAGACCCGTTCGGCGTCCGCCGTATGTCCTTGGCGCTGGCACTCGATGGCCTCTTGAAGCGATCGCAGCGCCTGGGCAAAAGCGGGGTCAGGAACCGACATGCTGCTGGGACTCCCGTGATGGAAATTGCCGGACGGTTGCACAAGCTCGGTGCACCTGTCGGGCATCATATTGGGATTGCCGGTGCAATGGAACGAATGGGGAGAAATAGATGGATACGCAGGTTCTCTACGACCGCGGATTGAAGCTGCGCCGCGATCTGTTCGGCGACGAGGCGGTCGACAAGCGCATGAGCGCCTTCGGCGAGTTCGGCGCGCCGCTGCAGCACATCATCAACGCCTATGCCTATGGCGACGTGTGGAGCCGACCGGGCCTTCCACTCGCCACCAGGAGCCTGGCGATGATCGCGATGATGGCGGCGGCCGGCCGCGCCGCCGAGCTGCGGGTCCATCTCAAGGGCGCGCGCAACAACGGCTGCAGCCCTGAGGAGATCCGCGAGATCCTGCTGCTGGTCGCACTCTATTGCGGCATCCCTGCCGCCAACGACGCCCACAAGACGGCGATCGAGGTATTGGCGGAAGAGAAAAAGTAGCGCCGGTGCCGTCAGTTGCGATACACGACGCACTTGCCGCCGGCTGCTTCGAGCTTGGCGCACAAAAGGGTGGCGCGCTCGCGCGTCGACTCGGCGACGCGGACGCGATACCAGGTGGCCGAGCCCCTGCCTGCCATGCGCGAGCGCAGCACCAACGGCTTGCGGTCGCCCAGGACCGAGGTAAATCGCTCCTGCAGTCGCCTGTATTGGGACAGCGCCGCGCCTTCGGACCAGTTACCGATCAGCTGCAGCCCCCACGGCCCCCAGGCCTCGTCGTGCGGTTCAGCGGCGGGAGGCGAACGCGCGCTGCGTGATGGATAGGGAGCCTCGAGCAGCCTCGCGATCTGCGTGCAGGGCACCGGCTTTACCCCGCGCGCGTCTTCGTCCTTGGCACCTTTCCAGTCGTCTGCCTGCCGACCGGTGATGATCCGCACGTAGGCCCTGGTCTCGCCGGGCAGGTTGCCGCGGCCGGCAAGCCAGTCCTGCACGCGCCCCGGTCCGGCATTGTAGGCCGCGGCGGCAAGCCCGAGATTGCCGAACTGGTCGCGCAACTCGCCGAGCCAGCGTGCCGAATGCTGCAGCGCCTCGAACGGCTCGTAGGCGTTGCCGAGGCCGCGCCAGCGCGCGGTGCGCGGCATGAACTGCGCGATGCCTTCGGCGCCGACATGACTGCGCGCCCGCGGATCGAACCGGCTCTCCTGCCAGATCAGCCGCATGAAGAATTCGACCGGAAGATCGTTCGCCAACGCCTCGCGGCCGATCGCCCAGCAAAGCGCCTCGGCGAAGGTGGTGGCCGCCACGGCGGGGCTGGTTTCGTTCGCCTCGTCTCGCGTGGCGGCAGCCGGAGTGGTGTCGGGCGTCGCGACTTCGCCCCCGCCAGGCGTCGCCGTTTCGGCGGCGGCGGGCCAATGTCCAATCGACAGCATCACGCAAGTGACAAGGCAGCCAACGATCGCGCGCATTCGAGGGCGCCAAATTCGAACAACAAACAACGGTTCCCGTCCCGGAACAGTTGGAACCGGGCTGTCGAGGATGCCGTCAACGAACTATTGAGCTCATTGCAATCACGCGAATTTGGCAATCGAGTGGCAGCCGCGACGCGCGGCGTTACCACGAAATAAACCATTTCGGACGGGCAACATTTCATCCGTTGCCGCGTTGCCCTCGAGAGGTGCCGCGCGTCCGCGCTGGGCACGGATCGATTTTGACGCGGAGATCATAGCAGAGGACCAGGGTCATGAACGAAACCACCGCCGCCAGGAAATTCGCCGACAAGAGCCGCGCGCAGGCGCACAACACCTTCGACAAGATGTCGTCAGCCGCCGAAGAGGCAACGGGCGCCGCGCAGGAGACCTATTCGAGCGCCGTCCAGGGCGCACGCGAATTCAATCTCAAGGTGATCGAGATCGCCCGCGCCAATGCCAATGCCGCGTTCGACTATGCGCAGCAGTTGATGAGCGTGAAGTCGGTCCCGGAATTCGTCGATGTCGCCAACACGCACACCCGCCGACAGATGGAGGCGATGCCCGAGCAGACGAGGGAACTCAGCGAGCTCGCGCAGAAGGTGGCCACCGACACGGCGGGACCGTTTGCTTCGGGCTTCGCCAAGGCCGCCAACAAGGTAGTGTGAGATCGCTACCTCGTGGTTTGCGCTGACGGCATGGGTTGCGGTGGATCGCGTTCATCCGCCGCGATTTCGATGATCAGTTTCTTGCGGATGGCATCGGCGAAGGTCTCGTAGGATTTCGCCGCGATGACGAACGCGCCGGGCCCACCGATTACCTGTTCGTAATAGTAGCGGTCGAGATCGGGTTCGAGGCTGAGGATCGGCAGTCCATTGATGACGACGCCCGCCGCAACCGCCTCGTCGCGCGCCTGCGTTACCGGCCGGCCACGATTGTTCGCACCGTCGCCGGAGATGTCGATGACGCGCCGTGTGCCGCGATAGCGGCTGTCAGGCATCAAGGTCAGGCCGTAGTCGATGGCGCCGCTGATCGAGGTACCGCCGCCGAACAGCTGCCGCGGCGCGGCGTCGATCGCCGCGGCAAAGGCGTCGGCTGTCACCTGATCGCGGATCAATGTCCACGGCACGACATGCACCTGCAGTGCTGGGCCGGTCCACTGCACCATGGTCACCGCGATCGAACGTTGCGGCCCTGACCGGATGGCGCTCAACACCTGCGGGTCGCGGAACGCCGCAACATAGCCCTGCTTCTGCAGCTCGAAACGGTACTCGTTGACGCTGCCCGAGGCGTCGACGGCGAGCACGAGCTGGAGGTCGACCGCGGTCTGCGCCGCCACCGGGCGCGCCAAGCCGACGGCGAGCAAAACCGCCGCCGCCATCCGGACCCGCAGCCGAACATGATGTTGATCGGGACGGACGCTCATCGGCGGCACGATCGTAGGTCCTGATAGGTGACGGCCTCAGCGATGGATCAGCGTGCCGGCGCCGTGGTCGGTAAGCAGTTCGAGCAGCACGGCGTGCGGCACCTTGCCGTCCAAGATCACCACGGCTTCGACGCCGCGGTCGAGCGCATAGATGCAGGTCTCCACCTTGGGAATCATGCCGCCGGAAATCGTGCCGTCGGCGATCAGGCGCCGCGCGTCGGCGACCGAAAGCTCCTTGATCAGGGTCTTCGACTTGTCGAGCACGCCGGGGACGTCGGTGAGGAGGAGAAAGCGCTTGGCCTGCAGCGCGCCGGCAATCGCGCCGGCGAACGTGTCGGCATTGACGTTGAAGGTCGCGCCGCCGGCCGCGGCCGCGACTGGCGCCAGCACCGGGATCAACTCGACGCGCAGCACGGCGTCGAGCACCTCGCGGTTGACCGTCTCGGGCTCGCCGACGAAACCAAGATCGACCACCTTCTCGATGTTGGAATCGGGATCGACGATAGTGCGGCTCGCCTTGCGCGCCATCACCATGTTGCCGTCCTTGCCGCACAACCCGATCGCCTTGCCGCCGGCGGCGCTAATGTAACCGACGATCTGCTTGTTGATCGAGCCGGCCAGCACCATCTCGACGATTTCCAGGGTCTTGGCGTCGGTGATGCGCAGGCCGCCGGCGAATTGCGACTGCACGCCGGCGGTCTTGAGCATCGCCTCGATCTGCGGGCCGCCGCCATGCACCACGACCGGGTTTACGCCGGCCTGTTCGAGCAGCACGATGTCGCGAGCGAAGTCGCGCGCCACCTGCTCGTTGCCCATGGCGTGGCCGCCGTATTTCACCACGATGGTCGCCTCGTCGTAGCGCTGCATGTGCGGCAGCGCCTCCGACAGGATGCGGGCCTGGACAAACGGGCTGGTGGTGTCTTCGTTCATGGATCGGTCTCGCGGCGGTATGGCGGGGTTCTTGTAGTGGATTTTTCAGCCGAAGTCCCGGCGCAACCTCTCACAACGGGCCGACAAAGCAAGCGGATGGCTGCGGTGCATTGTCCATTTCATCGCATCGCCATTCACGCACGTTCCGCCAGGAGCCGCGCTATGGCGGCGCGCAGCTCAGGGACGCCGGCGCCCTTGTGGGCCGAGGTGACGGCGATCTCGGGAAACGCCGCCGGCCGCTTGGTGATCGACGCGGCGACCGAGGCGATGCGCGCCGGCAGGTCGGCCGGCTTCACCTCGTCAGCCTTGGTGAGCACGATCTGATAGCTCACCGCCGCCTGGTCGAGCGTGTCGAGCACGTCGGTGTCGGCGGTCTTGAAGCCGTGGCGGGCGTCGACCAGCAGGTAGACACGGGCGAGATTGGCGCGGCCACGCACGTAGGCGCGGATCAGCTCGGTCCACGCCTTGATCCTGCTCTTGGGCGCCTCGGCATACCCATAGCCCGGCATGTCGACGGCAACCAGTCGGCCGCCGGCCGAGAAGAACACCAGCTCCTGGGTGCGGCCCGGCGTGTGCGAGGTGCGTGCGAGCGCCTTGCGGCTGGTCAGGGCGTTGATGAGGCTCGACTTGCCGACGTTGGAGCGGCCGGCGAAGGCGATCTCGACGCCACGCATCGGCGGCAGCGAGGCGAATGATCCGGCGGCGGAAAGGAACTGCCAGTCGGTCTTGAACAGCCGACGGCCGGCTTCGATCTCACCGGCGGTGAAGGTGGGCTCGCTCATGGGCGCAGGTTCTCTCGCTGGGCAATAGCTCGTGGCGCCACATGACGGCGCAACGCTATCCCCCCGCGGCGGGCTTGCTGCGCGAGAACATGCCCTTGATGTTGTCCCACAGTTCGATCTTGGCGCCGTTCTTCTTCATGATGACGGACTGCTGCATGACCGAGAGCGTGTTGTTCCACGCCCAGTAGATCACCAGGCCGGCCGAGAACGACGCCAGCATGAAGGTGAAAATCAGCGGCATCCAGTCGAAGATCATCTTCTGTGTCGGATCGGGCGGCTGCGGGTTGAGCTTCATCTGCAGCCACATGGTGATGCCCATGATGATCGGCCACACGCCAAGATGCAGATACGCGCCGAGCACCGGCACAAGAGTCGGATCGAACGGAATGAGGCCGAACAGGTTGAACACGTTGGTCGGATCGGGCGCCGAGAGATCCTTGATCCAGCCGAAAAACGGTGCGTGGCGCATCTCGATGGTGATGAACAGAACCTTGTAGAGCGCGAAAAACACCGGGATCTGCACCACGATCGGCAGGCAGCCGGCGACCGGGTTGATCTTCTCGCGCTTGTAGAGCTCCATCAGCTCCTGCTGCTGCTTCATCTTATCGTCGGGATAGCGCTCCTTTAGCGCTTGCATCTGCGGCTGCACGGCTTTCATCTTCGCCATCGACGCATAGGATTTGTTGGCGAGCGGGAAGAACACGAGCTTGATGATTACGGTGACCAGCAGGATCGCCACGCCGAAATTGCCGAAGTAGCGGTAGATCCAGTCCATCAGCTTGAACAGCGGCTTCGCTATGAAGTGGAAATAGCCCCAGTCGATCAGCCGGTCGAACAGGTTGAGGCCGAGCGCCTCCTGATAGCCGTCGACGAGATCGACCTCCTTGGC
>Ga0126377_10002571_pt1 | contig 12545 bp, 10 predicted proteins | sample PanSoiMetPlot_22_FD_92647 | JGI IMG/M metagenome (GOLD analysis project Ga0126377, IMG submission 92647) | Tropical forest soil microbial communities from Panama - MetaG Plot_22 | ecosystem: Environmental > Terrestrial > Soil > Tropical forest > Bulk soil | place: Panama | collected 2016-02-17
ACCCGATCGTCCCTGTCGGCGCGCCCGGGCGCCCGCCCCGGCGCCGCGTGGTGGCCGGGCACGGCCGCCCGTGGTTCACCCTGGTCGCCGCGGGCACCGCGGGCGCGGTGCTGGCGGGCGTGGGCGTGGTCGCCTTCGGCGTCGGCGAGCGGGTCGTCGACCGGCCCGTCACCGAGCGGGTGGCGCTCGACCCGGTGGCGGCCGCCCCGGGGCTGAAGGGCACCTCGGTCCACGACATCCGCCGCCTCGTGACGCCGGGCGTGGTCGGCATCGGCCGCTCCGTGAGCGCCGACCCCCAGGGCACCTCGCACGAGATGCGGGGCTCGGGGGTGGTGGTGCGCGACGACGGCATCGTGGTGACCAGCGCCGCGCTGCTCACCCACGGCGACGTCTGGGCCCGCCTGCCCGATGGCACGTCCGTGCGGGGTGCGCTGGTGGGCTCCGACCCGACGACCGGGATCGGCCTGGTCGACCTGCGGGGCAGCGGCTTCACCACCAGCGTGCTGGCCCCGGAGGGCGACCTCATGGCCGGCGAGGTGTCCTACGGGGTGACGGCCCGGCCCGGCGGGGGCACGATCACCTCCACCGGCACCGTGGGCCGGGCGGTCCGCTACGTGGGCCCGACCGGCGGCGCGCTCGACGGCATCGCCGTGACCGGCAAGCCGACCACCCTGGCGCTGGGCGGCGCGCTGGCCGACCCCCGGGGCGCGGTGGTCGGCATCACCACCGCGGTCGACGAGGACGAGACCGGCGGCTGGTTCGTCATGCCGGTCGAGGCGGTCGACAAGGTGGTCGACGACCTGCTCACCGACGGGACGGTCCACGGCTGCTGGCTGGGCATCGAGGGCGCCGACACGCCCGACCCGGCCCAGGCGGGCTCGGTGGACGGCGGGGGCACGTCGGTGACGTCGGTGATCGACGACTCGCCCGCCGCGCTCGGCGGCGTGGCGGTGGGCGACGTCGTGGTCGGCCTCGACGACCGGCCGGTGACCCGGATGCCCGACCTCAACGTGGCCCTGCGGTCGCACTCGCCCGGCGACCGGGTGGACGTCGACGTCGTCCGCGCCGGCGGCAGCCGGGTCACGCTGGTCATCACCCTGGGCGAGGTCCCGAAGGCCCAGGCGCTCGCCGGCTGACCTCGGCCGGCCTCTCTCACCAGCGCGCGCGGACAGGCACGTCGTCACGGCCACCGTGGTCTGTGTCTCCCGCTCTTGCTGCTTCGCAGCGGGCCGCTCGGGCCACGGCGACGCCTACCGGCGTAGCCTCACTCACCAGCGCGCGCGGACAGGCACGTCGTCACGGCCACCGTGGTCTGTGTCTCCCGCTCTTGCTGCTTTCGCAGCGGCCGCTCGGGCCACGGCGACGCCTACCGGCGTAGCCTCCCTCAGCGGCCCCGGAGCGCCCGCCGAACGACCACCACCGCGGCGGCGATCGCCGCCACGATGCCGGCGCCGGCGACGCCGAGGGCGATCTCCTGGCGGCGCTGCGGGCTGAGCGTGGCCCAGGCGCCCACCTCGTGGGCCTCGACGCACGCCTCCTCGTTGGTCACCGCCGGCTGCCAGCCCCGGGCCCGCAGCCGGTCGCTGGCCACCACCCAGGGGTGCAGTGCGTAGGGGACCAGCCCGGGCGGGGTCGGCCCGAGGCCGCTCCGCAGCGCCCAGCGGACGAGCCGGGTGGGCAGCGGCACCTTGGGCGGCGCCCCCACCAGGGCCCGCACCTCCTCGCCGGGGACCGAGCCCTCGGGGGCGACGTTGTAGGCCCCGTCGAGCCGCTCCCGCACCGCCACCTCGACGGCGGCGGCCAGGTCGTCGAGGGCCACGAACTGGACCGGCGGCTCCTCGCCGTCGCCCGGCGTGGCCGGGCCGGGCCTCAGCGCCCGCACCAGCCAGTCGCGGTGGTCAGGGCCAGCGGCCCGGGCGGGGCGGAGCACGGCGGCGGTCGCCCCGGGGTGGGCCTCGCGCCACTCGGCGGTCAGCCGCTCGATCTCGGCCCGCTCGGCGGCGAACGGGAAGCCGGGGTTGGGGCGGAGCGTGGCGGCCTCGGTGAGCGGGACCGGGTTGTCGGGCCAGGCGCCGTAGACCGTGGCGCTGGACAGGACGACCAGGTGGGCGGCCCCGGCGTCGCCGGCGGCGTCGAGGACCCGGCGGGCGGCGACGACGTCGTCGGTGGCGGCCGCCGGGGTGGCCGGCTCGGACGACACCAGGTGGACGACGGCCTCGGCGTGCTCGACGTGGGGCTTGACGTCGTCGGCGGCGAGGTCGACGCGGCGGACCGCCACGCCGTCCGGCAGGCCGACCACCGGCCCCCCGGCCAGGCCGACGACCTCGGCGTCGGGCAGGTCGGCCAGGAGCCCGGCCACCCGGCGACCCAGCGGGCTCTCGACCCCGGAGACGACGATCTTCCCCATACGTCCTACCTTGCCAGGAACGACCCTCCGAAACACCATGCGGTCGGATCGCGGGGCGAGGTGGCCGGGGACCGGCCCGGCGATAGGGTGCGGGAGGTGAGCGACGAGCCGGGTTCCCCCAACCCGTTCGAGGGCTTTCCCCTCTTCGGCGACATCGCCAAGCTGTTCGGCCAGGGCGGCGGTGGCGTTCCCTGGGACGCGGCCCGCAACCTGGCCCTGGCGGTGGCCACCGACAACACGAGCGAGCCCAACGTCGACCCGCTGGAGCGCATCAAGCTCGAGCAGCTGGCCCGGGTGGCCGAGCTGCACGTGGCCAACGTCACCGGCCTGTCGACCTCGGTCACCGGCCGGGAGCTGACCGTCCTGCCGGTCAACCGGGGGCACTGGGCCCAGCGGACCCTCGAGGACTACCGGCCCCTCCTCGAGAACCTCGCCGGCTCCCTCGGTGCCCCCGGCGAGGACGAGGAGGACGAGGACGAGATCGGTTTCGGGCTCGACGAGCCCGGCCCCGAGGACCAGTTCGCCGCCATGCTCGGGCCGATGATCCAGGCCATGCAGCCGATGATGGTGGCCATGACCGCAGGGTCGATGGTGGGCCACCTGGCCCGGCGGTCGCTCGGCCAGTACGACCTGCCCATCCCCCGGCCGCCGTCCGACGAGCTGATGATCCTGGTGCGCAACCTCGACGCCTTCGGCGCCGAGTGGAGCCTGCCGGCCGACGACCTGCGGCTGTGGATCTGCGTGCACGAGATCGCCCACCACGCCGTGCTGGGCGTGCCGCACGTACGGGCCCGGCTGACCGGGCTGCTGTCGGAGTACACGACCAAGTTCCGCAACGACCCCGGGGCGCTGGAGGACCAGCTGGGCGACCTCGACCTCAGCGGCGGCCCCGAGTCGATCGCCCGCATCCAGGAGGCGCTGGGCGAGCCGGGGGCGCTGCTGGGCGCCATCCAGTCGGACGCCCAGCGGGCGCTGCTGCCCCGCCTGGAGGCGACGGTGGCGGTGGTGGCCGGCGTGGTCGACCACGTGATGGACCAGGTGGGCGGCAAGCTGATCGGCAGCTACGGCATGCTCACCGAGGCCCTCCGGCGCCGCCGGGTCGAGACGGCGGAGTCCGACCGGTTCGTGGAGCGCCTGCTGGGCCTGGAGCTGACCCAGGCGGTCTACGACCGCGGCGCCAACTTCGTCGACGGCGTGGTCGAGCGCGCGGGCGAGGAGGGCCTGGCCCGGCTGTGGGAGAGCGACAAGATGCTCCCCAACCCCCCGGAGGTCGACGCCCCGGGCCTGTGGCTGGCCCGCATCGAGCTGCCGGACGACCTCGGCTAGAGGTCCGTCGGGTCGATCACCACCCGGCGGTCCGGCGGCGGCAGTGGCGGTAGCTCTCCCGGGCCCGTGGTGTCCCGCTCGGGCGGTGCCGGCTCGGGCGGTGCCGGCTCGGGCTCGGGCTCGGGCTCGGGTGGCGCCTCCTCCCTCGCCCCCGTCTCGATCGGCGGTTGGGCGTGGGCGGCCTCGGGGTGGTCGACGCGGAAGCCCTGGCGGCGGCGGCGGGTCCAGGCGTTGGTGATGGCCTCCGTCGGGTTGCGCCGGGCCGGGACCTCGCCGCGGGACAGGGCCCGCTGGCCGGCGAGGTAGGAGACCAGGGCGAACGTCGCGGCGAGGGCGATGATGAGGAACCCCACCGAGCGGGGGATCGGGATCACCACCGGCAGGAACGCGCCCACCACCCACGTCAGCTGGAAGCGGGTCTCGAACTTGGCGAAGGACCGGCCCCGGTTGGCGTCGGGGGCGTCCCGCTGGACCAGCGAGTCGAACGCCAGCTTGCCGGTGCTGGCCGCCATCCCCACGCACAGGGCCAGGCCCGCCGCCGCCTGGAGCCCGCCGGCCCACGCCGCCACCAGGCCGGCGGCCGCGGTGCCGCCCAGCACGATCTCGAGGATGCGCTCCTCGCCCATGCCGCCGTTGCGCAGCGCCGGGGCCAGCAGGGAACCCAGCAGGGCGCCGACGCCGCTGGCCGCCAGGATCAGCGCGAAGTGCCACGTCGGGGCGTCGGACGACCGCAGCGAGAAGGCGATCAGGAAGGTCATGAACCCGACCATCCCCCGCAGCAGCCCCATGGCCGACGCCGCCAGCAGGATCCCGCCGCCCCGCAGCTCGTGGCGCTCGGTCGGCGACGTATGGTCCTCGGCCACCCGGGTGGCGGGGATGCGCAGCGCCAGGACCGCCGCCACCGCCGACACGGTCGCCGCCACCACCAGCACCGCCTCGCTGCCCTTGACGGCGAAGGCGATGCCGCCGGGGATGGCGGCGGCGAAGCCGACGACGCCCGACAGGAACTGGAGGCGCGAGTTGGCCTCGACCAGTTCGTCGTCGGAGCCCACCACGGTCGGCACCAGCGCGGAGCGGGCCACCGAGTAGCTCTTGGACAGGACCAGCAGCAGGAACGCCTCGGGGAACAGCAGCAGCGTGTCGAGGTCCCGCATGAGGAACAGGCAGATGATCGCCCGCCCGGCGTTGGCCCCGATGACCACGAACCGCCGGCCGCCCCGGGCCCGGTCGAGCGCCGGGCCGATCAGCGGCGCCACCACCGCGAACGGCGCCATCGTCAGCGCCAGGTAGAGCGCCACCTTCGAGCGGGCCGCGTCGGGGCTGATGTCGAAGAACAGCGAGTTGGCCAGCGCCAGCGCGACCAGCGTGTCGGCGGCCACCGCGGCCGCGTGCGTCCGCGCCAGCCGGGTGAAGGGCGTGACGGCGAAAGCGGCGGCCCCACTGCGCCGCCGCGGCTTGGACAGCGGTTCCCAACCGTTGTCGTGGGGCATCGAGAGCGAGGGTACAAGGGCGCCGCCGGCCCCAGGTTCACCTCGGCGTGTCGTACTTGTAGCCCAGGCCCCGGATGGTGACGATGCGCGTCGGCACCGACGGGTCGCGCTCGACCTTGGCCCGCAGCCGCTTCACGTGGACGTCCAGCGTCTTGGTGTCGCCCACATAGTCGGTGCCCCACACCCGGTCGATCAGCGTCTCCCGGGGCAGCACCCGGCCGGCGTTGGACAGCAGGATCTCCAGCAGCTCGAACTCCTTGAGCGGCAGCTTGACCTGCTCGCCCCGGATCTCGACCTCGTGGCGCTCGGCGTCGAGGCGGACGTCGCCCACCTCCAGCACCTCGCCCCCGCTCGTCCGCACCGCCGGGTCGGCCGGCCGCCGCCGCAGCACCGCCCGCATGCGGGCCACAAGCTCGCGCAGCCGGTAGGGCTTGGTCACGTAGTCGTCGGCCCCGACCTCGAGGCCCACGACCGTGTCGATCTCCGACCCCTTGGCGGTGACCATGATGATCGGCACCGCCGACCGCCGCCGCAGCTCGCGGCAGACGTCGACGCCCGAGATCTTGGGCAGCATGACGTCCAGCAGGACGAGGTCGGGCTTGACCGCGTCGAACAGCTCGAGGGCCTCGGCGCCGTCGTGCGCGGTCTGCACCCGGAACCCCTCCCGCTTCAGCCCCACGGTCAGGGCCTCCACGAAGCTGTCCTCGTCCTCGACCAGCAGGACCGTGGCGTCCGGCGTCGTCATCCGGCCTCCTTGGTGACGGCGACCGGCCCGGGACCAGCGGGCAGTCGCAGAGTGAACGTCGAGCCCACGCCCTCGCGGGACTCGACCCGGACCTCGCCCCGGTGGTTGGAGGCGACGTGGCGGACGATGGCCAGGCCGAGGCCGGTGCCGCCGGTCTCCCGGCTGCGGGCCCGGTCGACCCGGTAGAAGCGCTCGAAGATGCGCTCGAGGTCGCGGCGGGGGATGCCGATCCCGTGGTCGCGCACGGTGACGTCGACCCAGGTGCCGTCGGTGCGGGCCCGGACGTCGATCTCGCTTCCCGGCTCGCTGTACTTCACGGCGTTGTCGAGCAGGTTGGTCACCGCGGACACGAGCTGGCGCCGGTCGCCCACCACGGTGAGGCGGCCCGGCGGCTCCTCGACGGCGATCTCGATGGCCCGCTGCTCGGCGGCCGGCAGCACCCGGTCGGTGGCGGCGGCCAGGAACGAGGCGACCGACACCTCGTCGGTGGCCAGCCCCGTCGCCACCTCCAGCCGGGACAGCTCCAGCAGGTCGTCGATCGTGTTGCCGACCCGGAACGCCTCGGTGGTGAGCCGCTCGACCAGCCGCTTGGTGACCACCGGGTCGTCCTCGTCGAGCAGGGTCTCGGCCAGCAGCGCCAGCGCGCCGACCGGGGTCTTGAGCTCGTGGCTGATGTTGGCCACGAAGTCGCGCCGCACGTTCTCCAGCCGGCGCCGCTCCGACGTGTCCTCCACCACCACCAGCACCCCGGAGGGCCGGGTGGCGCTCTCCAGCGGCACCGCCCGGACGTTGAGCATGCGCCGGGGCGGGCCGAACAGCTCCAGCTCCCGCTCGGCCGACCGGCCCTGGAGGGCGTCGGTGGCCATCGTCGTGATCGCCTCCTCGACCAGCGCGTCACTGTGCCGGGCGGCCAGGAACGAGGCGGCCGGGTCGTTGCGGTAGACGATCTCGCCCCGGTCGTCGAAGATCACGACCCCGTTGGCGATGGCGCCCAGCGCCCAGGCCAGGCGGTTCTCGGCCTTGGCCGCCCGGGCCCGTCGGGCCCGCTCCGCCACCGACGCCCGCTCCAGCTCGTCGAGGGCGTCGTCGAGCGACGGCCGCGCGCCCGGGGCGACGCCGGCCCCGGCGCTCCCGCCGCTCGTGTCGAGCGCCCGGGTCACCGCCGCCACCCGGGCGGCGGCCGTCCGCCGGGCGATCGTGGCCGACACGAGCGCGGCCAGCGCGCCGAGCAGCAGGAGCCCCAGCACGACCGTCACGACGACCACCGGGGCCTCCTCCCGGCGTGCGCCCGCCCCGTCACGCGCTCCTCCGGGCCTCCGGGTCGACGGCCTCCAGCACGCCCCGCACGTCGACGTCGGGGTCGAGCCGGATCCCGGTGATGGCCGAGACCGCCACGTAGCCCGCCTTGACCAGGGCGGTGTCGGAGTCGGGCGGCAGGCTCTCGGCGGCGGCCGGGGTGAACGCCATCTGGATGCGCCCGCCGTCGGGCGCCGGCTCGGCCACCGCGGCCTGCACCGTGCCGAACCCGGCCAGCGTCGCCTCCCGGGCCCCGAGCACCCGCTCGGGCGGCAGGTTGGGCACGTTGACGTTGACGACGGTGCCGGCCGCGGTGCCGGCGAGCCAGCCGACGGCCGCGACCGCGGCCTCGGCCGCCGTGTCCCACAGGATGTCGGCCGCGTCGACCTGGGACGAGTGGGCGTCGATGCTCACGGCCAGGCCCCGCATGCCGAAGTTGGCGGCGGTGAGGGCGCCGCCCACCGTGCCCGAGTGGAGGATCGCCCGACCGGTGTTGGCGCCGGGGTTGATGCCGGATACCACCAGGTCGGGCCGGGGCCCGAACGCCCCCCGCAGGGCGGTGATCACGCACCGCCCGGGCGGGCCGTCGACGGCGTAGGCGGGGACGCCGGGCAGGCCCGGGAGCTCGACCCGCTCGGTGTCGATGTGGCCGTCGGCGTGGAGCACGCCGAGCGACGCCCCCGCGCCGCTGGTGTCCTGGGCGGGCGCCACCACGATCACCTCGTGGCCGTCGTCCACCAGCGCCCGGGCCAGGGCGTGGAGCCCCGGCGAGTCGACCCCGTCGTCGTTGGTGACCAGCACGTTCATGCCTGCCAGTGTGCCGCCGGCGGCCTCGTCATCGGACTTCGGCGACCAGATGGGCGGGTTCGCCGGTGAGCAGGTAGCGCAGCCGGGCGCCGATGATGGCGGCGTGGTCGGCGATCCGGTCGGCCGCCTGGCCGGCGACGAACAGGTGCATGGCGATGGCCACGGCGTCGGGGCCCTCGAGCCGGCGCAGCTCGTCGATCAGCCGCTCGTGGATGGTGTCGAGCGGCGGCGGGCTCTCGACCAGCTGGGTGGCGAGGGGCAGGTCCTGGGCCGACCAGGCCCGCAGCGCCAGCCGGTACTGCTCCACGGCCACGGTCACCAGCGTGCGGACGATGTCCCACGACGGGCCGGCCTTGGCCAGCTCGTCGACGTCGGGGGCCAGCTTGATGACCCGCAGCGCCAGGTCGCCCACCCGCTCCAGCTCGGACAGGATGCGGATCACCGACACCAGGTAGCGCAGGTCGGTGGCCATGGGGGCCTCGCGGTTGAGCAGGTCGTAGCAGCGCTCGACCAGCGACACGTGCATGGCGTCGATCTCGTCGTCGGCGGCCAGGGCGGCGGTGACGATCGAGCCGTCGTCGCCGTGGTCGATCACCTGGCGCATGCGCTCGAGGTTCTGGTCGACGCGCACGCCCATGAGCTCGACCTGCATGCGGATCTGGTCGAGCTCGTCGTGGAAGGCCTGGCGCAGGGGGACGGGGGCGTCGGTCACATCGTCACCCGAACCTTCCGGTGATGTAGTTCTCGGTCCGCTCGTCGTCGGGGCTGGTGAAGATCGACTCGGTGCTGGCGAACTCGACCAGCAGGCCCGACCGGTGGTCGGAGGTCGGGTTGACCTCGGTGGAGAAGAAGGCGGTGGCGTCGGACACGCGGGCGGCCTGCTGCATGTTGTGGGTCACGATGACGATCGTGTACTCGGACTTCAACTCCTGCATCAGGTCCTCGATGCGGGCCGTGGCGATGGGGTCGAGGGCCGAGCAGGGCTCGTCCATCAGCAGGACGTCGGGCCGGATGGCGATGGCCCGGGCGATGCACAGCCGCTGCTGCTGGCCGCCCGACAGGCCGAACGCCGAGCGCTTGAGCCGGTTGTGGACCTCGTCCCACAGCGCCGCGCCCTTGAGCGCCTCCTCGACGATGCCGTCGAGCTCAGAGCGCGAGCGGATGCCGCCGAGGCGGGGGCCGTAGGCGATGTTGTCGTAGATCGACTTGGGGAACGGGTTGGGCTTCTGGAACACCATCCCGATCCGCCGCCGGACCTCCACCGGCTGGACGTCGGACCCGTAGAGGTCGACGCCGTGGTAGGTCAGCTTGCCCGAGACCTTGGCGCCCGGGATCGGGTCGTTCATGCGGTTGAAGCAGCGCAGCACCGTCGACTTGCCGCAGCCGGACGGCCCGATGAACGCGGTGATGCGGCGGCGCGCGATCGTCATCGTGACGTCCTTGACCGCCAGGGCGTCGCCGTAGCGGACGGCCAGGTCGCCCACGTCGAAGACGACCTCGGCCGGGGTGGAGTCGGCGGACGACGGCTGTCCGTCCGGGCTGACCTCGGGGCGCGGGGCGGTGGTGCTCACGGTCGAGGTGATCTCGGGCGACGACATGGTGGGCGGCCTTTCACGCGCTGCGGGCAAGGGAGAAGCGGCTGGCGATGAGGCGAGCGGCGATGGTGAAGATGAAGACGAGGACGATCAGGGTGAGCGCAGCCCCGAACGCCCGGTCCTGGGCTCCCTCGAACGGGCGGGCCGCGTTGCGGAAGATCTGGGCGGCCAGCGTGGTGTTCTGGCCCTCGAACAGGTTGCGGTTCGACTCGAACGTGATGCCGGCCACGATGACGATCGGCGCCGTCTCGCCGGCGGCGCGGGCGATGGCCAGCATGCAGCCGCTGACGATGCCGGCCAGCGCCGCGGGGATCACCACGCCGAAGGTCGTCCGCCACGTCCGCGCCCCGAGGGCCTGGCTGGCCTGGCGCAGCTCGTCGGGCACGAGGCGCAGCATCTCCTCGGTCGAGCGGATCACGATCGGCAGCATCAGGCAGGCGATGGCCAGGGCGGCGGCGAAGCCGGTCTGCTGCTCGGTGCGGATGACGTAGGCCGTGTAGATGAACAGGCCGAGCACGATCGAGGGCACGCCGGTCATGACGTCGGCCATGAACCGCACGAAGCGGGCGAACACGTTCTGCTTGCCGTACTCGTTGAGATAGATGGCGCCGAGGATCCCGAGCGGGATCGCCAGGAGGGCGGCGAAGCCGGTCACGATCAGCGTGCCGAGCACGGCCGGGCCCATGCCCGGCCCGTCGGCCCGGTAGGAGCGGGGGATGTCGGCGGTGAGGAAGTCGAGCGAGACGATCGAGGCGCCCCGCTTGATCACGTAGCCGATGATGAAGGCGAGCGGGATCGAGGCGATGATGAAGGCGAGCACCATGCCGGTCGAGGCGACGAAGTTGGTGGCCCGGCGCCGGAAGTTCGGCCGGGACGTCCCGAGGTCGATCGTCTGCGCCGCCATCAGGCCCCCCGCATCCGCAGTTCGGCGCGGGCGACGACCGCCCGGGCCAGGGTGTTGATGAAGATCGTGAGCGCGAACAGCAGCACGCCGAGCCCGACGAGCGCCGCCCGGTAGGTGCCGGACGACTCGCCCCACTGGAGGACGATGACCTCGGGGACCGCCGTGCCGGAGTTGAGGACGCTGCCGCTGATCCGGATGGCCGAGCCGATGGTCAGGGCGATGGCGATCGTCTCGCCCATGGCCCGGCCGAGGCCGAGCATCACCGCGCCGACGACGCCGCCGAAGCTGTGGGGGAAGACCGCGCCCCGGATCATCTCCCAGCGGGTGGCGCCGAGGGCCAGCGCGGCGTCCTTCTCGCCCTGGGGCACCGTGGCGAAGACCTCGCGGGTGATCGAGGTGATGATCGGCACGATCATGAGGGCCACGATCAGCCCCGCGGTCATGTAGCTGCGACCCGTGCCGCCCTCGGCGAAGATCGTGTTGAGGACGGGGATGCTCGACACGGCCGAGCCGATGTTCTTGTAGAGCGGGGTGATGTTGGGGGCCAGGACGGCGATGCCCCAGAGGCCGTAGACCACCGACGGGACGGCGGCCAGGAGGTCGACGACCATGGTGATGCCCGTCCGCATCCTCCGGGGCGCCAGCTCGGTGGTGAACAGGGCGATCCCGACGCTGACCGGGACGGCGATGAGGATGGCGATCGCCGACACGACCGCGGTGCCGTAGATGAAGGCCAGGCCGCCGAACTGGTTGTCGGCCGGGTTCCAGTTGTCCTCGGTGACGAAGCTGAGCCCCGCCTCGCGGAACACGGGCCACGCCTCGGCCACGGTGCTGACCGCGATGAAGGCGAGGATCACCAGCACCGCGAGGGCGGCGACGATGGTCACGACCCGGAAGGCGGTGTCCATCCGGGCGCCGCGACTCCCCTCGATGACGGTGGGGTCGCTCTCGATCGGCGCCGGGGGGGCGACGGCGGCCATGGTCAGTCCCTGCCTCCCTGTGGCTGGGCCCCGCAACGACGGCGGGGGACGGGCCCGAGGCCCGTCCCCTCACGTCGCGGTGCACGAGTCGTGCGCCGACCGTCGGTCACGACGTCTGGATCTTGTCCAGCTGGGCCACCGCCTTCGACTGGAGGTCGGACGGCAGCGAGGCGAAGCCGAGGTCCTTGCTGATGCTGGCCGTGTCCTTGACCAGGTAGTTGACGAAGCACTTGACCCCGTCGGCCTTCTTGGCGTCGGTGTACTTGGTCCGCACCAGGATGTAGGTGGGAGCGGTGATCGGGTAGCTGTCCGCACCCGGGGCGTTCAGCGGGTTGTAGGTCAGGTCGCTCTCGACCGTGGCCCCGGACAGGGCCGCCTGCACGCCCTCGACGGTCGGCTCGACGAACTTGCCGTCCTGGTTCTTGATGGACGCCCAGGTCAGGTCGCTCTCGGTGGCGTCGCTGAGGTCGACGTAGCCGATGGCGCCCTCGTTGCCCTTGACGATCTGGGCGACGCCGGTGTTCTGCGCGCCGGCCTGGGAGTTCCCCGGCCACTTCACCGTGTCGCCCGAGCCGAGGGTCCACTTGTCGGACGCGGCATCGAGGTACTTGGTGAAGTTGTTGGTGGTGCCGGAGCCGTCCGAGCGGTGGGCGATGATGACGTTCGTGCTCGGCAGGGTGGCATCGGGGTTGTCGGCCTTGATGGCGGCGTCGTCCCACTTCTTGATGTCGCCCTGGAAGATGCCCGCCAGCGTGTCCGGCGACAGCTGGAGCTTGTCGACGTCGGGCAGGTTGTAGGAGACCGTGATGGCCGAAGCCGTGGTCGGGACGTAGAGGTAGGACCCAGCCGTCGGCCCGTCGCCGTCCTTGACGAGGCTGTCGGAGCCGGCGAAGTCGTTGAGGTTCTTGCCGAAGTCCTGCTTGCCGGTGCCGGAGCCGACGGCGTTGTAGGTGACCGTCAGGTCGGGCTCCTTGTCGGCGAACTTGGTGATGGCC
>Ga0126377_10002572_pt1 | contig 12544 bp, 6 predicted proteins | sample PanSoiMetPlot_22_FD_92647 | JGI IMG/M metagenome (GOLD analysis project Ga0126377, IMG submission 92647) | Tropical forest soil microbial communities from Panama - MetaG Plot_22 | ecosystem: Environmental > Terrestrial > Soil > Tropical forest > Bulk soil | place: Panama | collected 2016-02-17
GCAGGAGGTGGCGCTGCCGGTGCTGGCCTCGACGCTGACGACAGTGGTGGTCTTCTTTCCGGTAACGTTCCTGTACGGGGTGAGCAAGTTTCTATTTTCATCGCTGGCGCTGGCCGTAGTCCTGTCGCTGTTCGCCTCTTATATGGTCGCGCTGACGGTCGTTCCGCTCTTCTGCGCAAAGCTGTTGAAAGGCCACGCCGCGCCTGAACCCCATCACGACGTTGATAACGCCGCCGCAGTGGACGTTGTGGATGAGACCCGGGTTGAAGTGAAACGAAAGGGATTCGGCCAACGGTTTAATGATTCCTTCAATCGCTGGTTTGGCAAATTGCTGGACGCGTACAGCTATGCGGTCGGCAAAGCCCTCAATTGGCCGCGCGCAGTCGTTTTCGGGCTGCTGGGGATCTTCGCGCTCAGCCTCTTGATCTATCCGCTGCTCGGCGTGGCATTTTTCCCCAGGACGGACGCCGGCCAGTTCGTGGTCAACATCAAGGCGCCTTCGGGCACGCGTCTGGAAGTGACCGAGAACGAGGTAAAGAAGGTCGAAGAGATCATCCGCCAGGAAGTGTCGAAAGACGATCTGGGGATGATCGTCTCGAACATCGGCGTGACGCCGGGGTTCTCCTCGATCTACACCAGCAACTCCGCTCAGCATACGGCCCTAGTGCAAGCGAGTCTGACCGAAGAACATCGCATAGGCAGTTATGACTACATGAATCGGGTGCGCGAACGGCTGCGCAAGGAATCGCCGCATCTGAGCGCCTACTTCCAATCGGGCGGGTTGGTGGACGCGGTCTTGAATATGGGTTTGCCCGCGCCGATCGACGTTCAGGTGAGCGGGTCGAACCTGGAAGCGAACTACGAGGTTGCGGTCGAGCTTGCGCGGCAAATTCGCCGATTGCCCGGGGTCAGCGACATTTACACCCCGCAGGACCTCGACTACCCCGCGCTGAAACTCGACGTGGATCGCACGCGCGCCAGTGAGCTTGGGCTGACGCCGAAAGAGATCGTGAACAACATCATCACGGCCTTTACCTCAAACCAGATGATCGCGCCGAGTTACTGGGTGGACCCGAAGAGCGGCAACGATTACATGCTGACCGTGCAATTTCCCGAAGGGCGAGTGAGCAATCTGTTCGACCTCAAAAGCATCCCGCTCAAAGCAGTGAGCGAAGAGAGCACGACGCGTCTCGACGCCGTCAGCACAGTCAGGCGCATCCAGGCGCCGACGGAAGTGGATCACTATCAACTCCGCAAGGTGATTGACGTGTACGTCGGGCTTTCCGGCGAAGACCTGGGCAAAGTCGCCGACGCGATTGACCGGATCATCGCCGGAACCAGGCTGCCGGCGGGTGTGCGCGTGGATTTACGCGGCATGGTTCAGGGGATGCGAGCGTCGTTTTCGAGCTTTGCCATCGGTTTGATCCTCGCGGTCGTGCTACTGTTTTTGATCCTCGTCGCTCAATTCAGCTCCTTCGTTGACCCGGGACTGATTCTGCTGGCGGTTCCTCCCGGACTAATGGGTGTGCTGATAACGCTTCATCTGACCGGCACGACATTAAATGTGCAGTCGTTGATGGGGGTCGTGATGATGGTCGGGATCGTCGTCTCCAACAGTATCTTGATCATCGAATTTACTCACCGGCTGCGCGAAGAAGGGATGTCTGTGCGCGAGGCCGTGGTTACGGCTTGCCGAGTGCGGCTGCGCCCGGTGCTGATGACCTCATTGGCGACGATTATCGGCCTGCTGCCGATGGCCCTCAAACTGGGAACGGGCAGCGAGGCTTATGCGCCGCTGGCGCGCGCGATCATCGGAGGACTCTGCGTCTCGGTGATCCTCACGGTTTTTATCGTGCCGGCGGCCTACCTGTTGGTTTACCGGCGCCGGGAACTTAGGCCACAGAGACACAGAGACATATAGAAGATGGATGAAGATGGGGAGACAGGGAGACAAGGGGACAAGGAGAGATAAAGATCGCTTGGGAAGAATTTCCTTGTTTCCTTGTCTTTTCTCCGCGTCTCCGCGCCTCTGTGGCTAGTTTTCATATCTATCCATTTAGATCCGCTATAGTGGAGGACAAGCATCGATGAAGTCACTTAGATTGCGCGGCGTGATAGCCGTCGCCTTGATAAGCTGGATAACTTGCGCCGGCGTAATGGCGCAAACCGCTGTGAAATTGACTCTCAGCGAGGCCGAGGATATTGCGGTTAAAAATCAGCCGCAGTTAGCCGCCGCCCAGCTCACGGCCAGGGCGGCTGAAATGGTTCAAACGGAGGTCGGCTCATCGAGGCTTCCCATATTTTCCGCGGGCATCAGCGGCGCGGACGCGAGTAAGGATGCGCGCATCGGCGCGGGCGGGCTGAACAATCCGCTCATCCTCAGTCGAGGCGCGACCGGCGTCACAATCAACCAATTGCTCTTCGACTTCGGGCGCATAAACAGTCTGGTCAAAAGCGCACGGTACAGCGCCGAGGCGTTTCAGCAGACCGCCGAGGCGACACGCGAGCGGGTCCTCCTGCAAGTAGATAGCGCCTACTTCGTGGCCTTGCGCGCGCAGGCAGTGCTCAAAGTGGCTGAACAAACCATCGCGGCGCGCCAGGCGGTCGCCGATCAGGTCGAAGCCTTGCGCGCGAGCGGATTGAAATCCGGCCTGGACGTCAGCGTCGCCAATTACAACGTTGCGGAAGCGAAGTTGCTTCGCGCCAAGTCGGATAATGATGTCAAAGCGGCTTTCGCCGACCTTTCCGCGGCGCTGGGAAGTCAGGAGGAGCAAACCTTTGATCTGGCTGAGGAGTCTCTGCCCACGATCGACTTACCCGATCAATCGGAATTGATCAAAGAGGCCTTGAGTAAGCGCCCGGATTTGCATGCGTTGCAATTCGCGCGGGACGCGGCGTATCAAAACGTGAAGGCCGAAAAAATGTTGAAACTGCCGTCGGTATCGGCGTTGTGGAGCGCAGGGTGGGTTCCATTCGGAGACAGCAGCCGGATCCCGAACACGTACAACGCAGCGGGTTTCAGCATCAGCATTCCGATTTTCAACGGACGGTTATATAAGGCGCGCGAGGCCGAGGCCGAATTCAAAGCGAGAGCGGTGGAGCAGAATTTGAAAGACGCCGAGAACCGCGTGACGCGCGACGTCCGAATCGCCTGGCTGAGTCTGAATACAGCCTACGAGCGGATCGGCCTTTCCGCCCAATTGCTGAGCAAGGCGAGAGAAGCGCTGGACCTGGCGCAAGAGCGCTATAACCTGGGGCTGAGCTCGATTGTCGAATTGAGCCAGGCGCAGTTGAACGTGACGATCGCCGAGATCGAGAGCGCCAACGCCAGATATGAGTATCAGCTTCAACGCGCCATTCTCAAATATCAAACCGCCTCGCAGTGAGGTGAGAGATGCGATTTGAGACGAAACTTTGCCGAGCGCAAATATTTGTCCACCGTATCCCAGTCACTTCCTTCAACCTGGACTATGATCTTCTTTGAAAAGGTCATAAAGAAAAAGTCGTCATCCGGGCGGCTCGTCCTGACGAATTCCCCGACTGCTTTCAGGGATTGATCAAAGTGTTGTTTCAGGCTTTCCGACTCGAAGATGCCGGAGTGTGGCAGGATCGGACAGCGGTGTGGAAATCTGGGACAAAACCTTCCGGTAGTCCGCCCCACCTCTGAATCGAAAACATCAGGCGCCAATAGCTTTGAAGCCATAGCCATGCTCCCCATCTATCGACCTGCCGGTATGGAGATTGCGGTTGGCGCTAGAGCGACTACGGCCGCGGCTCAACCGTGACAGGGGCGTCTCGAAACGGAACTGAAGTATACTGAGCGACGCCGGAAGCGGATCGAACAAGGAAAGAAGTAGGAGAGCCAGAATGAGAGAGCGAGCGCTGATTGCTGAAGACAATGATGACATGCGCGATCTGCTTCAGGAGGTGCTGGAAGACGCTGGCTATGAAACCCTTGTCGCTGCCAATGGCCTCCAGGCGCTTGCGCACATCGAAAGAGAGAGCGAAGTAATTGACGTGGTGATCACCGACGTGCGGATGCCCGAAATGACCGGCCGCGAGTTATTAATGAAGGCGCGAGAGTTTCGCGCCGAAGCGCCGGTCATCGTGATCACGGCCTTCGGCTCTGTGGAACAGGCGGTGGAGATGGTCAAAGCGGGCGCTTATCAATATTTGACCAAGCCGTTCGACAATCGCGAAATTCTACGACTGGTCGAGGAGGCGCTGGAACGAAGCGCGGCCCAACGGGAACAGGCGCGCCTGCTGCGCGAACGAGCCGAGACGCCTCCGCGTATCATCGGCGTCTCGCGCCCGATGCGTGTATTATTCGATCACATCGCGCTCTCCGCACGCAGCGCCAGCACAGTGCTCATCGTAGGAGAGTCGGGGACAGGCAAGGAGCTCATCGCGCGCGCGATTCACGAGATGTCGGAACGCCAGGGGGCCTTTGTCCCGGTCAACTGCGCGGCGATTCCGGCGGAATTGATCGAATCGGAACTGTTCGGGCACACGGGAAGCGCGTTCACAGGCGCAAAGCAGCCGCGGGCCGGACTGATCGAAGCGTCCGACGGTGGCACGCTTTTCCTTGACGAAGTCGGAGAATTGCCGTTGCCAGTGCAGCCGAAGCTGCTGCGTTCGCTGCAAGAGGGCGCGGTCCGCCGCGTGGGAGCGAACGCCGAACAAACTGTCGACCTGCGCGTGGTCGCGGCGACAAACCGCGACCTGGAACAGGACGTGCGCAACGGGCGCTTTCGGGAGGATTTGTTCTGGCGTCTGAATGTTATTAGGCTCAAAGCGCCCCCGCTGCGCGAGCGCCCGTTCGACATCCCTTTGCTGGTCGAGCATTTTGTCAACAAAGCTACCGAAGCCGCCAAGAAACCATTGCTCGACGTGTCGTCCGACGCGCTCGCCGTCCTCACCGCCTATTCCTGGCCGGGCAATGTGCGCGAACTGGAGAACGCCATCGAGCGGGCGGTCGCGTTCGCGCGCGGGACGGTAATCACGCCCGACGATTTACCGGAACGCGTGCGCACGAGCGGCATGACATCGGCGCTGATCGCTCGCTCGGTCGAACAGAATATGACCTTGCGGGATCTGGAGCGTGAATACATTCTGGAGGTACTGCGCCGCACAGGCGGCAACAAATCGCGAGCGGCGGAACTGCTCGGCCTCGACCGCAAGACGCTTTATCGCAGGCTCGATGAATATCGCGCTGAGGGCGTCTCTGACCTATAGCCCGTCCACGATGTCCCAATTATCCACAGTTGTCTCTCCCGGAGTCCCCACGCCCGGGCGCTAAATGTACTGACACTACAATCCGGATCAGCGGTTCCACTCTGGCACGTTGGTTGTAGAACTGACCTACGCCGATTAAGGCAATTGCTGGCCTCAATACCGGTGGGCGGCGTCGGTACGGGAAATACAGCGAATTGAGTTGAACTCAACTTGTGGTTTGAAGCTCCACAGAAATCAATTCGTTGTGATTATGGCGGCGCGGCTCACCGGCTAAAGAGCCTGCATATATTCCCTTCTGAGTTAGTTAGGTGATGAATTCGCGCTAAAGCGCTATCTCCGTGGGCGCGTCGCCGCAAAATGAGTAAGCAGGGACCTCCAGAGCAGACAGGTCAGAGCGATTCTGACAATCGGCTCCCTGAGGCGGCGCGCCATTTTTTATCTCAACACCATGAACTCATCGAGATGAAAATACTGATCGCATACGACGGTTCGGTTTTTGCGAATTCGATTCTGGACGACCTGCGCTATGCGGGTTTGCCCCCGCGCGCTGAAGTTATAGTGTTTACGGTGGCCGAGCCGGAGGATTTCCTGGTTGGGAAGGAGACCGAGGGAGTCGTGGGCTGGCTCGGTTGCAGATTGATCGAGGCGCATATGTCAGCGAGGCTTGCCCGGGATTGTATTCAAGCGAAATTCCCGGGCTGGGATGTGACTTTCGATGCCCGCCTCGCGACGCCGCCACAGGAAATCATCGGGGAAGTATTGCGGTGGAACCCGGATCTCGTCATCGTCGGTCAACACGGGCGCGCAGACTCTAAACGAACCGGACTCGGCCGCGTCGCCAAACGGTTATTCAAAGATACGAATCGCTCCGTGCGTATAGCGCGTGCGAGCGCGCGCCAGCAGGACGCTCCGACGCGCGTCATCATTACGTTGGGCGCGTCACAAACCACCGAAGCTGCGGCGCGGGCCGTCGCAACACGTTCTTGGCTACCAGGAACAGAGATAAAGCTCGTCGCCTCTCCCGGCGCGATGCTCAGTGAAATGCAACTTGCCTGCGAAGCGCTTGACGCGCGAGTGGATGCGGTTATGGAGGTCAGGTGGCCGGCGAAGCGGAAACCTCAATCTGGAAATTTATTCGTCACTTCCGAAGTTATAGCCGGGTCCCTGGCGTCAGGCGTGATCGAAACAGCCAGGCGGTGGCGCGCGGACTGCATTTTCATCGGGGCCGAGGAGGCGTCTTTCTTCGAAAGGTTGATCGGCGGAAACCTTGTCGCGAACGTCGCCGCGCGCGCCGAATGCTCAGTCGAGGTCGTGCGCGGCCCGATCCGCTGCGACCATGCAATTCCCGAATTTGCCGCCGGCGCCTGGGATGAGGGTTCCCTTCCTGTCGCAAGCTGAGCGACGGTCAGATCATCCGCGCTTTCCTGATCACGCTATCGCGCGTGCTGAAGGTGTTTGTCGGATTCTACTTCGTTATTGCGCTCATATGACTGAGTGGGTTCGAATTTCGGCAGCCAGATGGCGAAGACCGCGCCGCCTTCCGCTCGGTTGGCCGCCTCGATCCAGCCGCCGTGTTCTTCGACGATGCGGCGCGCGACGGACAGACCGAGTCCCGTACCCTGGCCGACCTCCTTCGTCGTGAAGAACGGATCGAAAATGTGCGCAAGGTGCTCCGGCGCGATCCCCGAACCGGTGTCCGACACAAGTAAGCCGACGAACGCCTGGCCGTTTCTGAGTTGCTCTTCCTGGTCTACCTCGATCAGCAACTGCCCCCCCTGCGCCATCGCGTGCAATGCGTTGACGCAGACGTTCATCAACGCCTGCCGCATCAAAGCCCGGTCGACATGCACAAAATTGTGGCCATGGCGCCTGCTCCGGCTGACTTCGATCTCGGCGCCGGACTTCGCGGCGTCGGTTTCGATCAATTCAACGACCGTGGCGATAAGGCTGGCCGGTTCTATCGCTTCGCGCCGTAAATCGAACGGGCGCGCCAGCGTGAGCAATTGGCGAATGACTTCAGCAATCGCGTCAGCCTGAGCGCCGATGATGTCAAGATTGCGCGCGCGTTTTTCGATCGGCGCGTCCGGACGTTCGCGCATCATCTCGACACGGCCTTTGATGACGTTGAGCGGCGCGCCCATCTCATGCGCTACCCCCGCCGCCAGGCGGCCCACGGAGGCGAGACGCTCGCTATGGCGCAGTTCACGTTCGAGGGCCAGCCGCTCTTCCGTCTGGCCCTCAGCGGCATGGCGCTGCTCGGCTAAACTTTCGGCCATGCGATTGAATTCACTCGCGAGCTGCGAGATCTCATCGCCGCTCCTCGGCACGATGACGCGGTATGCCAGGTCGCCCTGTCCGATGGCCTTGGCCCCGACCAGGAGCTCTTTGATCGGGCGCAGCAGGTTGTAGCGCATTACCAGCAGCACGACCACAATGATCGCGGCAAACAGCGCCAATGTGATCAACGCAATATCGCGACGCGCGCCAGCGTATTTAGCCTTAACGAGGTCAGTCGGTTGCGAAATCTCGAACGCCGCGCGGCGCGCGGCGCTGATGCGAACCGGCATAACCACTGAATAAACCTCGCTGCCGCTGCGGAGCTGCACGATTTCGACCGGCTCTCCCGTCGCGATCACACGTCGCGCCTCCGGACTTTCAGTAATGTTTTCGGCCTTCGGCGGGTTGGAAAACATCGCCACGTGGCCCTCTTCGTCAAAAAGGATGACGCTGAAGACTCTGGGGTTCTCACTCAAATGGTCAATTAGCCTCTGGGCGTCCCCGATCCGACCGGCGCGATAACTGTCTTCCAGCGCAAGCCGCAACGTGACGGCATGAGCGTACAGCTCATTGCGCAAAGCGCGCGCGTGTAGCTCTTCACGCTGTTGCAGGATGAAAAATCCACCCGAGATCATCACCAGGCCCACGGCGATGGTCAGAAGCAGAATCAGTCTGGCGCTAAGGCTCATGCGGTAGCCCCTTCCCTCTTGCGACGCCTCGACAGTCGTCCCATCGCGGCGCATTTTCATGGCAATGAGCAAGTTGGTCAGCAATTTTCCCGCCATTCGCATGAAACCTGTTCTATATCGTCTTCAGCAACTCCATTGACGCAGATTTCCATATGATAATATGGCGCGCCGCTTGTATTCGACGGCGTCAGCCTTCACGTTAAGCAAGACCAAATCCTTCATGTCATTCAGCGCGAACGTTTGAACGTTGGATGCGGCCTGAGCGAATCAGAAGCTAGCGCAAGGTTAACTCTCCGAGCGAAATCTGGGGCCAACGAAACTAGTCATGCCGGAGCGCCACCATGGGATCTACTTTGGCCGCCTGACGGGCCGGAATGTAGATAGCTAAGAAGGCCACTGCCATGAGCAGCCCGGAGACTGCGACAATTGTCAGCGGGTCACCGGGCTTAACGCCGTATAGCAAGCTGGATAAGAAGCGCGTCAAGCCCAGCGCCCCGGCAAGGCCAATCGCCACACCGATCAATACCAGCTTGATTCCGGCGCCTGTGACCATCTTGAGAACATCGCTTTTTCCCGCCCCCAGCGCCATGCGAATGCCGATCTCACGTCTGCGCTGTGACACCGAATAGGCGATCACGCCGTAGAGTCCCACAATGCCGAGGAAGAGCGCCATGCTCCCGGCGACGGCCAGCATCGCGAGCGTGAACGAAGTGCGCGCCATCGACCTGGTATAGTAATAGTTCAACGTGTTGACCTCCGCCAACGGAAGATTTGGGGCTACTGACCATACCGCTTGCCGGACCTCTTTCACCAAGCCTTCCGAGCCGGCGCGTGGGTTGCGGATCGCGAAGGCCACGTTGCGTTGCGCCTCGACATCCGAATTGCCCTGGAAGCGGTCTACTAAGATTGGCCAATAAACGGAAGTGGGCGCTTCCTTATCCACACCGTCCTGGCGCACGTCTCCCACAACACCGACGACCTCTCGCCATTCGTCCTTCTGGCTCCCCCGGATTTGCTTGCCGATGGCGTTTAAAGGGTTGCGCCAAGACTCGCGCGCGAATTTTTCTGAAACGATGGCTATCGGAACCTTATTGTAGATGTCACCCCAGATGAAATCGCGTCCAGCGACAACCGGCGTGCCGAGCGTTTTGAAAAAGCTCGGGGCAACAAACATGAATCTGCACATCGGATTCTCGCCTGGAGCGAAGGCGCTGTCCTTTGCGAAGACAGGGGCCACCCTACCACTACCATCCATGGGGACATTCGTGGAGACACCCACTGAGGAGACGCCCGGAATGGCTTCAATCTTGCGCAAGATTTCCTCCTGAATGCGAACCGCGCGCTCGGCGTCGGGCGTCTGATCGTCGCGAATCGCGATGCGGAATGTCTGGACTTCCGCAGGCGCAACGAATCCGGGATTGACTCTGGTCAGGGCGCGAAAAGTGCGAATCATCAGTCCCGAGCCAACCATTAGGACAAGCGCCAGCGACACCTGTACGATCACCAGTACGCCGCGCGACCGGCGCCGATCGCGGCTTTCGCTCATTGAACGTCCGCCCGCGCTCAGTCCGAGGCCTGCGGCCGCGTATTTGAAAACAGGGACAGAACCGAAAAGCAGGCTCGCGGCCAGCGACACTGCTAGCGTAAACAGCGCGACCCTTCCATCGACGCCGATTTCATGGAGGCGAGGCAGGCCCTGGGGCGCCATAGCGATCAGGACCCGCAAGGCCTCGTAAGCCAGTCCGAGGCCAAACAACCCGCCGAATACCGCCAAAATCAGACTCTCAATGAATAACTGCGCAGCGATGCGTCCTCGGCTTGCTCCCAGTGCGGCGCGGATGGCCAGCTCCTGCCGGCGCCCCTCAGCGCGGACCAGAAGAAGGTTGGCCAGATTTGCGCAAGCGATGATCAGCACCAGACCGATGCCGCCCATCAGAACCCATAAGACCTTGCCCACGTCGCCCACCACCTGTTGCTTCAGCGGCCGGAGGTTAGGCCATAACCTCAAGTCTTCAAACATCTTGATGCTGAAACCCGGCGGCATGGAGAAATTTCTGACTTCAATAGGGAGCATGCGCGCCACGTCTGCGTTGGCCTGTGCCAGCGTGACTCCCGGCTTGAGCCGGGCAATCCCGCCGTAAACGAAAACTCCCAAGTAGGTCTTTTCGCGATTTAACTTCAGTGGCAGAATCATGGCCAGCCTTGTCTGGTCCAGGAAGCGAAACCCCTCCGGCGCCACGCCGATGATCGCACGCGGCTTGCCATCCACTTCGATCGTTCTTCCGATCGCTGAAGGGTCGCGGCCGAACTTGCGGCTCCAATAGCCGTAGGTCAGGATCACCGTATCCGCGCTGTTCGGGGAATCGTCCGCCCGCGTGAACGAGCGTCCGAGCAAAGGCGTAACTCCCAGAATGGGAAGCAGGCCATCAGTCACGCTGAGAGCCGACGCGCGCTCAGGCTCCCCAAGACCAGTGACGTTCACCGAGTCGCCGGCGCCATTTACCCCCCTACTGTATAGACCGATATCCTGAAACGCGCCGCTATGTTCGCGAAAAATGAGGTAGGCTGATGGTGATACACCCAAGTCGTTGATGCCCAGCCCCTGAGATGCGAGCGTAACGTCGAGTAGTTCCTCCGGATGGGGATAGGACAGCGGCTTTAACAAAATGCCGTTGACGACGCTGAAGATGGCCGTGTTTGCGCCGATGCCGAGCGCCAGCATGAAGATGGCAATCAATGTGAAGCCGGGATTCTTCATCAACATCCGCGCGCCGTAGCGCAGGTCCTGCATCAGCGTTTCAATCAAATTTATACTCCACACTTCGCGACTCGCCTCCTTTAACCAGGTTTGATTGCCGAATTGTCGCCGGGCGGCGTAATGCGCTTCATCCGCCGCCATTCCTGCATCCAGGTTCTGCTCGATCTGCATCTCGAGATGGAAGCGCATCTCTTCTTCCATCTCGCGCTCGTACCTTCCCCGGCGCAGTAGCGAAAGCAGCCAACGCCAGAGTTGCAATAGAATGTTCATAAGACTGTTCATCGTCCGCGACCTCACTCACCTCTTAGCGACACTAATGGGTCTACACTCGCCGCCCGCCGCGCGGGAATCCAGCAGGCCAGCAGCGCCACAATCATCATCACGGCCGCGATTACAATGAACGTCAGCGGATCGGTTGCGCTCACGTCGAACAACAGGGTCTTCAACAATCGCGTCAACGCCAACGCTCCGCCCAATCCGAGCGAGGCCCCGATAAACGCCAGCTTCATCCCCTCTCCGATAACCAGACGAAGCACGTCGCCAGTTTGCGCGCCCATTGCCATCCGCACGCCGATCTCGCGAGTGCGCTGCGTGACCGTATAGCTGATCACACCGTAGAGTCCCACGCCGGCCAGCGCCAGCCCGATCAGCGCGAACACGCCGAGCAGCAGCAGATTGAAACGCCTCGGCCCAACCGATTTGGCCATCAGTCCATCCATCGTCTGGATGTTGGAGATGGGCTGATCCTTGTCCACAGCCCAGACCTGCCCGCGCACGGCGGCAACCATTTGCATCGGGTCCCCGCTAGCGCGCACGGCCAGTGACATGAATATCGGGATAAATCGCGCCTGCGTCATCGAAGTATACATTTCGGGTTTGGCTTCCTCATCCAACGCGGAGTGTTTGACATCTCCCACCACGCCCACGATCTCGCTAGCGCGAGTCGCGCCGAAGAGGGTGATGCGTTTCCCGAGCGGGTCTTCATTGGCAAAATAATTGCGTGTCAGAGATTCATTGACGACCACTACAGGCGGCGCATTGGCGCTATCGCTTTCCGCGATTAGACGTCCTTTGATCAGCGGGACGCGAAGCGTTTTGAAAAAGTCCGGGCTGATTGTGCGGATCCCGGCGGTGAATGTTAGTTCCGTCGGCGACGGCCTGCCTTCAATGTCAAAGCCTACGCTGCCATTGACGCCGCCCATCGGTACAGGATAGACCCAGGCGGCCGCTTCGACACCGGGCAAAGCCCGCACGCGCTCCAGTGTTTGTTGAAAGAAGGAGAGGCTCCGACCCTCTTTGTATTTCGCGAACGGCAGCAGTATGTCCATCGTCAAAACGCTTCGCGGATCGAGTCCCGGATCAATCTCCGTCAGGCGCGCGAAGCTCCTGATCAGCAACCCAGCGCCGATCAGCAACACAAAAGCCAGCGCCACTTCACTCACGACCAGAAACCCGCGCAAACGGCGCCGCAGTAATCCGGCGGCGTCGCGCCCGCCTTCTTTGAGCGCCGCGCCGAGGTCTATTTTTGAAGCCTGCAGCGCCGGAAGCAGTCCGAAAACAATCCCGGTCAGCAGCGAGACGAGTA
>Ga0126377_10002573_pt1 | contig 12540 bp, 12 predicted proteins | sample PanSoiMetPlot_22_FD_92647 | JGI IMG/M metagenome (GOLD analysis project Ga0126377, IMG submission 92647) | Tropical forest soil microbial communities from Panama - MetaG Plot_22 | ecosystem: Environmental > Terrestrial > Soil > Tropical forest > Bulk soil | place: Panama | collected 2016-02-17
AAGAATCCTGCCTTGTCGGATGGTTAGCGCTCGCCTTGGGCCAAGCTTTTGTTAACTATTGGCCGTTAATTTGTTGATTCGAATTAACCAATCTGCGTGGCGTTATGGGTCAGGGGATAACCAGACTTTAGAACGACGGGGGATTTCAAATGAGGGTTCTTCTGATCGAGGACGACAGCGCCACTGCGCAGAGCATCGAACTGATGCTGCAGTCGGAAGGCTTCAACGTCTACAAGACGGACCTCGGCGAAGAGGGCGTCGACCTCGGCAAGATCTACGACTACGACATCATATTGCTCGACCTCAATCTCCCCGACATGAGCGGCTACGAGGTGCTCAAGACGCTCCGGGTGAGCAAGGTGCAGACCCCCATCCTGATCTTGTCGGGCATGGCCGGCATCGAGGACAAGGTCAGAGGCCTAGGCTTCGGCGCCGACGACTATATGACCAAGCCCTTCCACAAGGACGAGCTCGTCGCCCGCATCCATGCCATCGTGCGCCGCTCAAAGGGGCATGCCCAGTCGGTGATCCAGACGGGGGGCCTCAAAGTCAATCTCGACACCAAGACCGTGGACGTCAACGGCCAGCGCGTGCATCTGACCGGCAAGGAATATCAGATGCTCGAACTCCTCTCGCTGCGCAAAGGCACCACGCTCACCAAGGAGATGTTCCTGAACCATCTCTATGGCGGCATGGACGAGCCTGAGCTCAAGATCATCGACGTGTTCATCTGCAAGCTGCGCAAGAAGCTCGCAGCGGCGACCGGCGGCAAGCATTATATCGAGACGGTGTGGGGCCGCGGCTATGTGCTGCGCAACCCGGAAGACGAATCCGAAGTCGCCGCTTAAGTTTTCCCAAATTTCAGCGCCTCAGACCGCGACGTCACACGGGCTAAAGCTCGTTGCCCAACTGGTCGACGATGAAGCGCCACACATTCCTCTTGTCTCTGCTGGTGAAGTAGGGCTCGGCATTCAAGTAATAGCCGAACAGCCCCCAGTCCAAGACGCTGTTGCCGGCGGCGGTCGAGAACATGATGTTCTGCAGCCCGTTGTGGTTGATGTGGCAGAGACCGAAATAATGCCCCATCTCGTGCGCCATCACCATTTTCGAGAAATAGCCGGGATAGACCTTACGCATGGCCAGGTCGGCCTGATCCCGTTGAGATGCTTCGTCGCCTATCGCCCCGCTGACGATGCCACTCCAACAATGGCGCCGCCATTGATGTTCAGGCAATCGACGACATAGTCGACGCTGTCTCCCATGGCGTCGGTGCCCGCGTCCACGACGTTCTCAGTAGTGTCGGTCACCGTCTCGACGACCGTTTCAACGGTATCGGCTACCACGGCTACGCCGCTCGCCACCGCGTTGCCGAGGTCTTCTAACCACCCCATCAAGGCTCCTATCGGCGTCGAACGGGGAAGTCCTTTTTCGCGGGCTATGCTGCCTTGAGCTCGACTTCGCCATCGCGGGTATCGATGGCTACGACCATACCCGCCGCGGCAGCCACCCGGCGTGCATAATAGGGCTGAATCAGGTGCGCATCGATAGCCACGCCGTTGGTCCCCGACAGCAGACTCCTGACCTGGTCCGTCAGCTTTGCCGCATCGCCCTTAGCGCGGACCACGAAGCTCACGCTGGGTGGAGTGCCGCCGATTGCGACGTGCACCGTGCCTCCGCGCGGGAGCGCGGCCACGCCCAGCGCGACCAGATTGAGCAGGAGCTTAACCTTGTTCTTTGGCAACGTCACAGCGGGTCCCTGCCAAGTGACTTGATGCTTGCCGCTCCCGGCCGCGAAATCTCGTGCCACCTTCTCGGCGTCGCGGAGGTCGATCTCGGCGCCCGACGATCCAGCAGCGCCGAAGGCAAGGCGCGCAAATTGCAGCTTGGCCGAGGCCTGTGCCGCACTTTTTCTGATCAAGTCCATGGCGGCTTCGCGCACGGCCTGATCTGGCTCCTGGCCAAGCATCTCAAGGCCGTTGGCGATGGCCGAAACCGGATTGATCACGTCGTGACAGATGCGGCTCGAGACGGGCGCCGCAAGCTCGAGATCGCCGAGTGCCGTCGGCTCGGTCATGGCCTCCTCCTTCGTTTCGGCCCCTAAGCGGATGACGTGGCCCATACCCGAATTTCTGTTACATGGGGTCGCGCCTCGCCCCGATGTGCCGCATCGGCGGGCGCGAACGAATCAACGTCACAGATGAGCATTTTGCCTTGTCAGCCCCAAGACAGACAACAGCGCCGGTGACGGCAGAGCGGGGTTTCGACTTCGCCCTCGTCGCCGCGATCCTTACTGATGCCGCGGCCCGCGCCGGCGCCGCCATCATGGCGCATTATCAGGAGCGGGCGCAGGTCAAGCTCAAGGAGGACCTTTCTCCGGTGACGCGCGCCGACCATGACTCCGAGGCGATCATTCTCGGCGCTCTCGACCGACTCGCTCCCGATGTGGCTGTGGTGTCGGAGGAGGCGAGCTTAGGAAAAGAGCTCGATCTCGGCGCCCGCTTCTTTCTCATCGATCCGCTCGACGGCACCAAGGAATTCATCCAGAAACGCAGCGACTTCACCGTCAATATCGCTCTGATCGAGAATGGCCGTCCGCGCTTCGGCCTGGTCTACGCGCCCGCGCGAGCGCTCCTTGCCATGACAGTCGGGGAGAACAAGGCGGTGGAGGCGGAGCTTGCGCCAGATGAGTCGGGGGCCGACTTGGCCACGCTTGCCTGCCGTCCTTTGCGTGTCAGAGCCGCTACCCCCGAAGGTCTCGTCGCGGTCGTCAGCCATTCGCATCTAGACGCCGAGACTGAAGCCTTTCTGGCGAAGCTCAAAATCGCCAAGCGCTCAAGCGCGGGTTCGTCGCTGAAGTTTCTGTTCTTGGCGAAGGGCGAGGCCGACGTCTATCCGCGTTTCGGTCCCACCATGGAGTGGGACATCGCCGCAGGGCAGGCTGTGCTCGAAGCAGCCGGCGGCATCGTGGTCGACACGACTGGCGTGCCGCTCCGCTACGGCAAGACGGAAGTGGGTTTGCGCAACCCAAGCTTCATCGCCTGGGGGCGCCGCGATTGATCGTTCGCGGCGTTCGGTCGAGCAGCCGGTTAACCGCGCGGTAACTTAGCCACGGTTTGGTAAGGCTTTCGACAGATTATCGCGGTTGCAGCCATGAGCGTGAGCCGGCCGGCACCCGGCTCGGCAGCAAAGGCCAAGCCATGCACCTCAGAGATTGTTCGATAGCCCTGCTAGCGGCAGGTCTGCTGGCCACAGCAGGCAGCGCGACCTTGGCGGACGACAAGGGCGCGTCCGCTGCCCCAATCCAACTCGCTCAAGCAGGCGGGCCGATGGTGATCACCCCCCAGCCCAATCGGCAGCAAGGGGCAAACTCCGGTTCGCAGGCTCCGTCCAGACAAGTAGGGCCGACGCCGCCATCTGATCAGGGCGACCCGGGGAGGCTCTACGAGCCTGCTCCCGCAGCAGGCGGTGGGTCTTATGCTGGCGGCGGGTCTTACGTGGCACCGCCAGCCGAGGGCGACGGCACCTTTACCGTGGACGAGATCAAAGGCGTGGGGCACCGCTTCTTTGGCCGCGTCTCGTACGACCTTGCCAAGGTCATCGAATACGCCTTCCAGCGCGCCGGCAGGCCTAATGGCTACATCCTCGGCGAGGAAGCCAGCGGCGCCTTTTTTGCCGGCCTGCGCTACGGCGAGGGCATGCTCTATACCAAGGATGCCGGCGTCCTTAAGGTCTACTGGCAAGGTCCATCGGTCGGCTACGACTTCGGCGCGGATGGCTCTAAGACTATGGTCCTCGTCTACGACCTGCACAGCCCTGGCGAGATCTTCAACACGTTCGGCGGCATAGACGGCTCTGCCTATTTCATCGGCGGGGTTGGCATCACCTACCTTAGCCGCGACCATGTGACCCTCGCTCCGATCAGCTCAGGCGTTGGACTGAGGCTTGGGGCCGGTCTGGGCTATTTGAAATATACCCAGCAGCCCACCTGGAATCCGTTCTAGTTTGGCGCTAAGGAAGCCTGGCTGAGACCCTTTTTCAGCTGCCGGTGCCGAATTGGCGCCACCTTTCCGCTTGAGTCTTGCCCGCAGGGCGGCGGTTGATGGCGCTTCGCGCCAAAACCGGGAGCGCTGGTTTCGATGATCGAATGGCTTATGTTCGGGGCGCTTGGCTTCCTGGTGGGATGCCTGCTTGCGCTTATGCTTGCGCCGCCCTTCTGGAACCGCGCCGTCAAGCTCACCACGCGGCGGCTGGAAGCGACCATGCCGATGTCGCTCAACGACATCCAGGCCGACAAGGATCAGCTCCGCGCCGAGTTTGCCATCGAGCTTCGCAAGGTCGAGGTCGCCCTAGACAAGGCGAAGGAGAAGGCGATCCGCGAGCTGATCGAGGCGAATAAGCGCCGCGTGGAGATCGCGGTGCTCAACGGCGAGCTTGCTGGGGCAAAATCGAAGCTCCAGGAGAACGAGAATGCGAACCGGGTGCTGCAACAGACGATCAAGCGGCGCCTTCCCGATCTCGACAGCCGCCTGAAGGCAGCGAAGAAGGCGCTCGCCGAGCTCGAAGCGGTCAATGCCGAGCTGCGCACCACCGTCGCCTCACAGTCCGACGCCCTCAAGACGGCACGCACCACATTGCACAATCAGCGCGCTGACATCGAGCGCTTGCGCGTTGCCTTGGAAAGCGGCAGTGGCGTCGCCATGCGTGGCGTCGGCAAGGCCGAGGCCGCCCGTGCCGTCGCTGAGAGCCAGCGCCTGGCCGCGGAGCTGTCGAAGGTCCAGGAGGATCTCCAGCGCGCGAGGACGGGCTCGCAGGAGAACGCGTTGCTGCGCCGCGAACTCACGCGGCTCGCCTCTCAGATCCTGACCGTGGCGCGCGCGCAAGGCCCGGTCCCGGTGGCCCAGCAGCGCCTGGCCGTGACGCAGGTGTATACCGAGATCACCGCCGTCGATGAGCCGCAAGAGCCCGAGCCCATTCGACACGAAGCGCACGCGACCCATGCGGGCAACGGCGTCGCGCGGGACCCGGAACTGACCGAGGCCGCGCCCGAAGTGGATGCGATGGCCGCGGCAATGTCGTCTCCCGCGGCCGATGCGACCGAGGAGCCCTCCCCTAACGAGCAGGCCGGCGAAGCCGATGCCGCCGAGCCGAAGGGACCGCTGGCGAAGCGTTTTGCCGCCCGCAGAGAGAAGCGTCGCGCGCGCAAGTCCGGCAGCGGCGCAAAGAGCGCGAGCTTGAGCGATAGGCTGAAGGGCCTCGTCGCCGACCGCGCCGAGTCCTGATTTCGCCGGCCTTCAGGTCTGCAGGAATTCCTGCGAGCCGTCTTTCAGCTTGAGCGCCGTCAGGCGGTTGGTGAAGCATGCACCGGTGTCGATGCCGATGCGGTTCGCGCGCCTCACCGGCGCCTTCCCCGGCGTGTGCCCATGCACCACGATCTTGCCGAAAGGCTCGGCGCAATTGAGGAAAGGGCCCCTGATCCAGATGAGGTCTTCTTCTTGTTGCGCGGCGAGCGGCACGCCCGGCTTCACGCCGGCATGGACGAAGAGATAATCGCCGAACGAGACGCTAAGCTTAAGGCTCTTGAGGAATTCGAGATGCGCTTCGGGCAGGCACTTGGCGAAGGCGTCGCGCCATGCCTCAGCCGCAGCGCCTAAGCGCCAGAGGCACTCGGTGTCGACCCCGTAGGAGCACATTGTCGCCTCGCCGCCATTCATGAGCCAGTGCTCGAGCCGCTGAGGCTCTTGCAGGAAATCGAGCAGCATGGCTTCGTGATTACCTTTTAGAAAATAGGTCTCGAAACCCTTTGGCAGTCCGCCGAGGAGCCGTTCGACCACGGGGCGGCTGTCAGATCCGCGATCCACATAGTCGCCGAGAAAGACGAGTGTCAGACGCTCGACGGATGCGCTCGCCCGCCTGTCGCCGTCTATGCGGCGTAGCATGTCGTCGAGCAGATCAGCCCTGCCGTGAATATCGCCTACGGCGTAGAGAAGCTGACCTTCGGGCAGAGCTGGATGGTTCGGGGGCGACAAGGACGTCACTGAGATAGGCGGCGCGCACATACTCTAATTCAACTAAATGCGGTTAGCCCCGAATATCCGACTCATTGGGAAGGAATTGCGCGCAATTGCGGAGGAATTACGCTTGGGCCAAGGCTCAGCTGTTCTCGGGCTTGCCGGAGAGTTCGCGGTAGAGCCGCGACGGCAGGCCGAACACCGTGGCCACGCAGTTCGCCCTGAGCCCGATGAACAGCACCATCTCTCCGCTGCGGAGCTGATCGTCCTCGGTGATGACGTAGAGCTTCTCGACATTCAGCGATGGCAGCCCTTTTAGCTCAAGTGCGCGCTGTTCGAAGGCCTTGAGGTCATCGCCTGCGAGGTAGTCGTATTTGGCGTGCACCTGCTTGATCGCCGCCGTGATCACGCTCTCGGTCTTGCACACGACCGGCGCCGAAGGAGACCAGTCGTTATTGTAATAGGTCGTGCCATACGCCTGCACGAGCGGTTCGAGCCGCTCCGAATAGGCCTTGAAGGCTGCGAACGCGAGGAGCGCGATGGCGAGCGCAAAGCCGACTGCAAGTCTTGACCGGGGTGGCACGGTCAGGTCCTCCGCTGTCGACGCCGAGTATAAGCCCGCTCCGACGCTCTAGATAACGGAATCAGTTTCGCAGACGACAGTCTCCTGATGCCCGCATTCAGGGAGCTTGTAGCCGATAAGGGCCCCGGTCCTGAGATCGACGATGGGAGCCGGGCAGCCGATGCGCCACACCCGCCAAGGCGTACTCCTATGCGCCTGGTCCCACTCGGTCGCGAGCGTGACCCCAGCCCTCGCGCATTGCTCGGTAATGGTGAAATTCGGGTTGAGCGGAGGCGTAGGATCGTCAGTCGGATTGATCTTCATGCCCTCGGCGGGGTCATAAAGCTGAACCTCGTTGCGCCGGCAGACCATCATGGAATTGGGAGTGTCCCATTTGAGGTTCTCCCAGTGGGTGAACGCCGAGTTTTGATCTGGTGCGCCTGCGCTGATGGTTTTGCAGACGATGAGCACAAGCACGGGAGGAATTTGCACGCCCATGGCTAAGCCCTCCACTGGAGCGTGACACCCTTGAAGGGTGCAACCCAACTCGCGATGGATTTGAGTTCTTGGGGTGGGGCCGTGGGCGGCTGCTTCTTCTCTTGCGCCGTGGCTTGAGTGGAGAGGGGCAGGCTCGCCGTAAGGGCCAGTGTCAGCGTGGTTAGCATCAGTAAGGGCCTCCTAATGGAGTTTCTAATCAACACCACTTGGTCCCAGGCGGAGTCCTTTCTCCGATCTGGAAATTCGCCCTTGACGCATCCTCCATGTTGCAACGCGAAAAATGACGCTTGGGTCACTGGGCTTTACTAGGTCCAGCGCCGGTGTCGAGGATCGAGTCCCGGAGCCAGCGCTGCCTGTGAGCCTATGTGTTAAGCCTCATTTCCGGTTCCAATCACCCATTGACGAAGCTGGCTACCTAAGCGACGCCAGGCCCAGCCATTTCGCACCTGCAATGTTGCACCGCAAAATTGTGATTCGCAAGTTATAGGTAGGGTAGGCTCAATGATGCCATCGGGCTAGAGCAGCGCGGCAACACTCCTCAGAGTTTTGGTGGAGCGAGCGCCATAGGCCACCAATTTGCTCAGTTTAGTGGCAAACTTGGAACGTGATTGGCGTTTAGGCAGCATACGTGGAATGCGCTGACAATCGCCGCGGACCCGGCCAGTACAGGGCCTGAGGCCTTCCGCCGCAGGCCTTATTTGCAGCTTCGGCAGCCCGGAACGCCGAACTCGCTGCTCGGGGTGACTCGATGTCGACATCGTATCCAATCAGGGCTCACCTCCGTGCAATCGCCCTCAACGGCAATATCCCCGGGTTAATCTATGCCGAGTTCGCGACATGTGGTTAGTATCCCGCGCGAGTGAGCCAAGCTCGGGCGGGTCTGAGGGCACCGGATGCACAAGTCGGAGAACACGGAAGACAATGCGGCTTGCCACGCAATGAGCAATGCTGGCGCGGGCCTCTTCGGCGATTAGCTAAGCTGAGAATGTCAGTTCGTGATGTTTAGAAATTTAAGCACCAGCACGAAGCTCTTCATTCTGTGCAGCATGTTCATCGTGGCGATCGTCGTCGCGATCTACAGCCTTGTCGCCGAAAAAGAGATTGCCATCCAATTCGCCCGCAAAGAGCTGGTCGGCGTCCGCTATTTTGAAACTCTTCACGGTGTCTATGCTGCGATCCTGGCCCAACCGGTTGGTGGCGAAGCCGCCGCGCAGATGCCTTCCACAGAGGAAACGCTGAAGTCGCTCGATGCGGCGGAGCACCAGGCCGCCGGTACATTGCAAACAGCCGCGTTCGAGCAGTCTTTGGAAACCACGCTGCGCAAGCTGTGGTCGAAAGGCACGGAAGGCGACCGCGGCGCTCTAGTCGTCGAGGCCCTCGCCAAAGCACGCGATCTCGCCACGCGCGTCGGTGATGATTCAAATCTCGCGCTCGATCCCGATCTCGACAGCTATTACCTGCAGGACACGGTAGTGAGGCAGATACCTCGCCTGCTCGGCCAAATTGGCGAGACCCAGGCGTCGCTGGAGGGGCCGAAAGCAAATCCTAGTGACGAGAAAGCGCGCGTGCTCGCGCTTATCGCCATAACGCGATCGACCACCGACGAGATCGAACGAAACCTCGCGTCCGCCTACCGCGGAAATGCCAACGGGCAGTTGCGCCAAACCATCGAAGGTGACGTCAGCGAGATGCTGGCAAGCATCTCGTCCTATTTCAATGCCGTGAACCAGAGCGTAACCGATCCGGCCGCAGCTCAGTCTCGCAATCGTCTCTACGACGCCACTGTGAACAAGGCGAGCGCAGCTTGGACGGTGAGCCAGTCCGAGTTGAAACGCCTTCTCAACGAACGCATCGACAACCTGCTCGGGCGCCTACATCGCAGCCTCTGGCTGACCGGCGCGCTGGCAGCCTTGAGCCTTCTCCTCGCTTTTATCACCTATCGCCACATCGTGCGGCCCCTCGGGCGGCTTGAGGGAGTGGCAAGAACGGTCCGCGAGACCAAGGATTACCGCAACCGTATCGATTACAAGAGTGAGGACGAGATCGGGCGCCTCGCCGTCACCTTCAACGAGATGCTCGGCGAGCTCGAAGCCGCGCATCAGCGGCAGATTGCCGAACAGGAGAAAAAGGGCCTGCAGGCTATTGCCGACGTTCAAGCCTCGGCCCACGCCCATTCGTCTCGGCTGCTTAACGCCTCGCCCGCGGTCATTTACTGCCGCACGATAGCCAACAATTTTCAGCCGACCTTCGTCAGCGAGCGCATCATCGAGCTGTTTGGCGTCACCCCAAAGGAATATTTCGAGAATCCGGATCTCTGGCGCGAACGGGTGCACCCTGAGGACATTCCGCGTATCGAGGCCTGGGTCGATGGGCTATTCGAGCGTGATAAGCAATCGATTGAGTATCGCTATCGCCGCGAGGACGGCACGTATCGCTGGGTGAACGACGAGCAGCATTTGCTACGCGATGCCAAGGGAGAGCCGATCGAGATCGTGGGCTCCTGGACCGACATCACGCCACGCAAAGAGGCCGAGGAGGCGCGCGAAACCGCGCGCTCGCGGTTGACCCTCCTCCTCGGGGCGGCGCCCTCGGTCATCTATAGCTTTGCTGCAACCGGCGATTTCGCGCCAACTTTCGTCAGCGCCAATATCGCGCACATGCTAGGCTTTAGCCCTGACCAATATCTCCGGGATGCGGACTTTTGGCGCTCTCATGTGCATCCAGAAGACCTGCCCGAGGTCGAGGCAAAGCAGGCCGAGTTGTTCAGAAAGGGCGTGCATCTCACCGAATACCGTTTCCGAAAGAAGGACGGCACTTATTGTTGGGTAAGCGACGAGCAGCATCTGATCCGCGACAAGCATGGCCACCCCGTTGAGGTAGTCGGATCCTGGAGCGATATCGACGCTCGCAAAGCGGCCGAGCAGGCTTTCCAGGCAGCGCAAGTTGAGCTTGAGAAGGCCACTGAGGCCGCGCTAGAGGCGAACGAAGCTAAGAGCGTGTTCCTCGCCAATATGAGCCACGAGATCAGGACGCCGATGAACGCGATCATTGGCCTGTCGCATCTTGCGCTCAAGACCGACCTCTCGCCGCGCCAGCGCGACTATGTTCTCAAGATCAAGAGCTCGGGCCAGCACCTGCTCGGCATCATCAACGACATCCTCGACTTCTCGAAGATCGAAGCCGGCAAGCTCTCGATCGAGACCATCGACTTCGACCTCGACAAGGTCTTGGAGAATGTCGGGAACCTGATGAGCGAGAAGGCCTCGGCCAAAGGGCTGGAGCTCATCTTCGAGGTCGCGCCCGACGTGTCGACCCATTTCCGGGGGGACCCGCTCAGGCTCGGTCAGATCCTTATCAATTTCTGCAACAACGCCGTCAAGTTCACCGAGCATGGCGAAGTCGCCGTGGCGGTGCGCATGCTCGAGGACGATCCCGACAGCCAGCTCGTCGAATTCTCGGTCAGCGACACCGGTATCGGCATGACCGAGGCGCAGATCGGGCGCCTATTCCAGGCCTTCGAGCAGGCCGACGCCTCGACCACGCGGAAATATGGCGGGACCGGACTTGGCCTCGCCATCTCGAAACAGTTGACCGAGCTGATGGGAGGCCATGTCGAGGTCAAAAGCGAGCTTGGCAAAGGCAGCACCTTCACCTTCACCGCGCGGCTCGGCAAAGGGACGGCCATCGTGCGTCCGCGCCTTCTCCAGGCTGACCTGCGCGGCCGGCGCGTGTTGATCATCGACGACAATCCGCATGCCCGCGCCGTGTTGTCTAACATGCTGACCAACATGACCTTTGTCGCCGACGAGGCGGCCTCCGGCGAGGAGGCAATCAATATGGTCAAACAAGCCGCCAATCAGAACCGGAGATATGAGATCGCCTTCGTCGACTGGCAGATGCCTGGCATGAACGGTATCGAGACCGGCAAGCGGATTATGAAAATTCCCGATCTCGAGCTTCCGCCCCATCTCGTCATGGTCACGGCCTATGGACGCGAGGAGGTGCTGAAGCAGGCCGAGGAGTCTGGCTTCGAGAACGTCCTCATCAAGCCGGTCACCTCCTCGATTCTGTTCGATACCGCGGTGGTGGCGCTCGGCACCGATCGCGAGCGGCCCGAGCCGGTGCAGGCCGGCCCCACCTTCGATATCGATCGGCTGCGCGGCGCGCGCGTCCTTCTTGTCGAGGACAACGAGATCAACCAGGAGGTCGCCATCGGCCAGCTCGAGGATGCCGAGGCCTTCGTGGATCTCGCCGAGAACGGCGAGATCGCGCTCCGCATGGTCAAGGACAACGACTACGACGCCGTGCTGATGGACATGCAGATGCCGGTCATGGACGGCATCGAGGCGACCCGAATTTTAAGGGCAGACCCGCGCCACCAGGCTCTGCCCATTATTGCCATGACCGCCAACGCCATGGAGTCGGATCGCGAGGTCTGCCTCGAGGCGGGCATGAACGATCACATCGCCAAGCCAATCGATCCCGACCAGTTATTCAGCGTGCTGTTGCGCTGGATTCGCTGCACTGAAGGCGATGGCAAGGTTGCGCGCGCCCACAAACAAGCTCGCTCTGCAAGGGCTGAGGCCGGCAACACCGACCTGGTCATTCCGGGAATCGACGTGCGCGCAGGACTGAAGCGGACCGGAGGCCATCGCGAACGTTACGAGACGCTGTTGCGCAAATTCGCCGAGCAGCAACTCGCCGCGACCGAGACAATGCTCGCTGTATTGTCGGCTGGCGATGCCGCTACCGCTGAGCGCATCGCCCATTCCCTTAAGGGCGCTGCTGGCACCCTCGGCGCCACGTCTCTCTCTGAGGCCGCGGCAAACGCCGAGGCCGCGATCAAGACCGGCCAGGGCTTTGACGCGGCGCTTAAGGCGTTGTCGCTCTCCCTTGATCCCGTGATCGTGGGCATCACCAAGGCGATTCCCGAAGAGAGCTCTGGCGATGGCGCAGGTGCTGCTTCGGGCAATCCAGCAACCGTCGAAGCGCCCCTGATCAGGCTCAAGACGCTCTTGGAAAACGACGATGGCGAAGCTGCCGACTACATCATCAACGCGAAGTCGCGGTTCAAAGGCGTGCTCACGCCGGCCGAGATCAAGATGCTCAGCGAGCGCATCGGCAATTTCGATTTCGACGCGGCACTCAAGTGCATTTCCGGCATCGCATCGCGCCTGTCGCTCAATCTGGAAGGCAAGTGATGGCGGGCAACGGACGCAAGCTCGTTCTGATCGTCGACGATACGCCGACCAACGTTGCCGTCGTTTCCGGCGTGTTGAAGGACTCGTTTAGGACCAAGGTCGCGACTAACGGAGAGAAGGCGCTGGCCATCGCGACCGGCTCCGAAAGGCCAGACCTGATCCTGCTCGACGTGATGATGCCGGGCATGGACGGCTATGAGGTCTGCCGCAAGCTCAAGGACAACCCGGGGACGCGCGACATTCCCATCATCTTTCTTACCGCCAAGATCGA
>Ga0126377_10002574_pt1 | contig 12539 bp, 11 predicted proteins | sample PanSoiMetPlot_22_FD_92647 | JGI IMG/M metagenome (GOLD analysis project Ga0126377, IMG submission 92647) | Tropical forest soil microbial communities from Panama - MetaG Plot_22 | ecosystem: Environmental > Terrestrial > Soil > Tropical forest > Bulk soil | place: Panama | collected 2016-02-17
GAGACTGCACTAATCCGTGCAACCCGCGTCAACCTGTACGGCATGTGAGCAAGGCATGCCTCTGATCGAGGTCCGCGGAACTACGCGATCCACCATCCCGACCGAGTACGCGGCCTTGTCCTCGGGACCTGGAGCGAGATGCACGATGCGTTGCGATATTTCGAGCGCTGGGAGAGCTACAGTGCGCAGGCCTCAAGCGTGCTGGAGCGAGAAGGGCGCGACGCGCTGATAGCCCGAGCATCAGCTTGAGCACTGCGGGATCCGCGGCGACGCGCTGCCAGTGCTCGATGAGTGACGAGCCCGGGCGCGGTCATCACCTCGCACCGCCCATCGATGTCACGAAGAACTCCGGCGGAAGCCGAGGCCGCCCGCACGAGCATTCCAGATTTCATGAAGCGTCGAGGCGTTTCGAGCTCGCCCGGAGAGTTCGACGACTTCATCAAGGTCCAGCTCGGCAAGTGGGGCAAGATGGTCAAGGATGCCGGCATCCAGCCGGAATAACGAGCGGGAAGGGAGGCAGAGATGCGCGCACGGCGGCTTCGGTGGCGATATTTCGCTACTTCCCCGACGAGAATACATTGTCATGGCTTTGCAAATGGGGAGTTGCCCCATGCGTTTCATTGCATTCCGATGAAGTTATTGCGAATATAGCGTCGGGCGAAATCATAGCTGTCAGAGGGAGGACACCACAATGAGTAAAATTATCGACATTGCGCTCACTGGACTGTTTGTATCCTGTTTTGCGTTCGTGGCTACACCGGCCGTATCGCAGGAAGTCACGCTGCGCGTGCACTCATTTCTGCCGCCAGTAGCCAATCCGATGAAGCACTTCGTGATTCCGTGGGCTCAAAAGGTCGAAAAGGATTCCAACGGGCGCATCAGGGTCCAGGTCTTCCCGTCCATGCAACTCGGCGGCAAAGCCGAACAAATGCTCTCGCAGGTGCGTGACGGCGTGGTGGACGTCGCGTGGGCACTGCCGGGCTTTACGCCTGGTGTGATGCCTAAGCTTGAGATTTTCGAGTTGCCGTTCCTACACCGCAGCACCAACGCAACGGTGAGGGCGCTGCAGGACTATGTCCCAAAGTACATGCAAAAGGATTTCGAGCCATATCATATCCTGCTGGTGCATTGTCACGCCGGCGCCCTGTTCATGACCAAGGACCCGATCAACAAGGTCGAGGATTTCCAAGGCATGAAGCTGCGCTCGTACTCGCGCACCAATGCCTGGATTCTCGAAGCGTTGGGCGCGGCGCCGCTGCAGGTGGCTCTGCCTGAACTTGCGCCGATGCTCAGCAAGGGCACGGTCACCGGCTCGATCCTCCCCTATGAGATCGCCCCGTCAGTCAAGATGCAGGACCTCACGGACTATTTCACCACGCTCGCGCCGCCCCAGCCGCGGTTGAGCACGGCCATCTTCACCTTCCTGATGAACAAGCAGAAGTATGAGAGCCTCCCGCCCGATCTGAAGAAAGTGATCGACGACAATGCCGGCGCCAATCTGGTCGATCTCGCTATCAAGACCTGGGACCAGATCGAACTCGACGGTGAGAAGGTCATGCACTCCAAGCCGAAGAACAAGTTCGTTCAGCTCAGCGCGGAGGAGACGGCGAAATTCAAGAAAAAGGTCCAGCCCGTGTTCGACCGCTTCAAGAAACTGCTGGATGACAGCGGCGATGACGGGGCCAAGATCCTTGCCGAGGTCGAAGCCCTGGAGACGAAGTATTCGAATTGAACGCACTTCCGTTCAGTCGAAAGGACCACGAGGCCTTTGATGGCTGAGCCGACTGACCCCGCGGCCCGACTAACCGATCCGGCTGGCCGCACCCTTCACAGCATCGCAAATATCCTGGCAATATTTGGCGGTCTCCTGAGTTGCGCGATGGCCACCATCGTGACGGTCAGCGTGTGCGGACGCTACCTCCTCTCGCGGCCAATTCCGGGTGACTATGACATCGTCGGAATCCTGTGCGGCTCCGCAATATTCGCATTTCTTCCGTATTGTCAGCTAAAGCGCGGCAATGTGCTTGCCGATTTCTTCACCCGAAGAGCGCCGCAGCGTTTCAAGGCCGCACTGGATGCGGCGGGAAACTTTCTGTTTCTCGGCGCATGCATCATGTTCACCTGGCGTCTGTATTACGGCATGCTCGAAATGCGGGATTCCAACGAACAGATTGCGGCCTTCGCTTTCTACCGATGGTGGACGGTTCCATTCGACATTTTCTGCATGATCGTCCTGATCCTCGCGATCCTCTACACGTTTGGCCAAGACCTCGCGGCGGCGAAATCCGATCGATCGGTGGTCGAATCGTCACCGGGGGGAAGTTGGGGCCATGAGTGATCTAGCCATTGGCGGCATGGGATTTGGCGCACTGTTCCTCCTGATTGCGCTGCGAGTTCCGATCGGCGTGGCCATGATCGCGGTCGGTATGGTCGGTTACGCGGCTATCGCCGGCATTGTACCGCTTCTCAGCTTCCTCAAGACCGAGACCTACTGGCGGTTTAGTTCGTTCGATTTCTCGGTCATCCCGCTTTTCTTGATGATGGGCAATTTCGCGAACCGTGCAGGCGTCACCACGGCGCTGTTTCGCGCGGCCAGCGCCTTCATCGGCCATTTCCGCGGCGGCCTGGCAATGGCCGCGATCGGCGGCTGCGCCGCGTTCGGCACGATCAGCGGCTCCTCGCTCGCGACCGCCGCTATGATGGGTCAGGTCTCGCTGCCGCAATTGCGCCGGTACAAGTATTCAGCTTCCTTCGCCACCGGCGCCCTTGCCGCGGGCGGCACGCTCGGCGCGTTGATCCCACCGTCGATCCCGCTGATCATTTACGCCATCATGGTGGAGGGAAACATCGTTCAGCTTTTCCAGGCCGCCTTCGTTCCTGGCATCCTCGCGGCCATCGGCTATTTGATCGTCATTTCCATTGTGGTGCGTATCGACCCAGCAGCTGGCCCTGCCGCCGAGCGGGCCACTTCGGCAGAGCGATGGAGCGCGCTGCGCGACGTCTGGACGGTGGTTCTCGTCTTTGTCGTGGTGATGGGCGGCATCTATTCTGGCGCCTTCACCCCGACGGAAGGCGCCGGCATCGGTGCCGTGGGCATGTTCTTGATCGCCGTGTTCTACGGCGGAATGCGGTGGCAGGGCTTTATCGATACCCTGCTTGAAACCGCACAGACCTCGGCGATGATCTTTGTGATTCTGCTTGGTGCTGGCATGCTCAACGCATTCCTCGGCTTCTCCCGGCTTCCCAACTGGACCGCCGAGCTGTTTCAGAATTCCGGCTTGCCGCCGTATCTGATCGTAGCTGGGATGATCGTGCTTTACCTGTTCCTGGGCTGCGTCATGGATTCGTTGGCCATGATCCTGATCACCATTCCGATCTTCTGGCCCATCATCGCGGCGCTTGAATTCGGCCTTCCGGTCGATGATGTGAAGCTGTGGTTCGGGATCATCACGCTGATGGTCGTCGAGATTGGGCTGATCACCCCGCCGGTCGGCCTGAACGTATTCGTGATCAATTCCTTGGCCAAGGACGTGCCGATGATCGACACCTTCCGCGGCGTCGTTCCGTTCCTGATGTCGGACATGATCCGACTGACGCTCGTAGTCGTCTTCCCGATGCTGAGCCTGATCTTGCCGAAGGTGATCGGCGGCTGATGCGCAATCGCATCTTTCATTTCAGACTTGTCCTTTCCGATGTATGGCCCCCGGTCTGCAAGTAGATTTCTTGCGAGTTGGTCTCAAACAGTCTGCTGCAATGTATCCGGCCCGTGAGCATTAGCTCTGGCCATGATGGATATCCGCTCGGAGCGAGATGCTAGGCGGACGCAGCTGCGACGCTGTCAGATTACCTCTGAAAATCGCTGGATCTTCGCCCATTAGCCGACATTACTCGGCGCGGTTGCCACGGCAACGCGCGTGTGCATTTGCACGAGCAAGCAGAGGGTCTGGCACAATCAAGCCTAGCGCCTTGGCGATCTTGAGATTATTGATGCAGAGTATTGGACGCGGCCGCCATCAAAGCTAATAGCAGCACAGCAGGGCGGCAGGCCGCAGCGAGGCAAGCGATGGCCGACATTGTTGCCGGATCCTACGGGATCGGCCAACCGGTACGCCGGGTGGAGGACACCCGCTTTCTGACCGGCCGCGGCAACTTCATAGACGACATCCAGCCTGCCGGGCTGAGCCACGCCTGCATCCTGCTGTCACCGCATGCCCATGCCCGCATCCGCAAGATCGATGCTTCCGCCGCGAGGCAGGCACGGGGCGTTCTGTGCGTGCTCACCGGCGAGGACGTCAAGGCCGAGGGGCTGGGCGGATTGCCGCCCAACTTCATGCCCGAGGACATCGGCGGCCCAAAGGGGCTGCGCACGCATCGCCCGATCCTGGCGGTCGACAAGGTGCGCTGCGTTGGCGACCGGGTGGCGATGGTGGTCGCGGAAACGCCGGCACAGGCGCGCGACGCCGCTGAGCTCATCGACATCGACTACGAGCCGCTGCCCGCCGTCGTCGACATCGAGGACGCAGTCAAGCCCGGCGCACCCGCGGTCTGGGACGAATGCCCGAGCAACGTGTCGTTCACGCTGATGGTTGGTGACGAGAAGGCGACCGCGGCGGCATTCTTGCGAGCGACCCACCGCGTTTCACTGCGCCTTCACAACAACCGACTGGCCCCCAACGCCATGGAGCCACGCGCCACCCTCGGCCGGTACGAGCCGGTCGACGGCACCTACACGCTCCACACCAGCTCGCAGGCGCCGCACGCGGTGCGCACGCAGGTCGCCGGCCATGTATTCGGCCTGCCGGAGACGAGCCTGCGCGTGATAGCCCCTGACGTCGGCGGCGGGTTCGGCGTGAAGGCGGATGCCTATCCCGAGGATGCTCTGGTGCTGTGGGCGGCACGCAAGTGCGGACGGCCGGTCAAGTGGATCGGTACCCGGTCCGAGGCGCTGCTCGGCGATAATCATGGCCGCGACCAGGTGGTCCATGGCGAGCTCGCGCTCGACAGCGCAGGCAGGATACTGGCGGTTCGCGCCCATGCCCTGCATGCGGTTGGCTCCTACATTGCGTCCGCCGCGGTCGCACCGCTGCTCTACTCGCTGCGCTATGCGCCGGGCGTTTACGACGTACGCACGCTGTGGCTGACCACCAAGGCGGTGTTCACCCACACCACCCCGCTCGGCGTCTACCGCGGGGCCGGCCGGCCCGAGGGCATCTATCTCATCGAGCGGCTGATCGACGAAGCCGCCGCCGAGATCGGGCTGACGCCGGACGAGATCCGGCGCCGCAACTTCATCACGCCGGAAAAGATGCCCTATGCCACCGCAACCGACGCGGTCTACGACAGCGGCGAGTTCGAGCGGCTGATGAACGAATGCATGACGCTCGCCGACTGGAAAGGCTACCGCGCTCGGCAGGCGCACTCGAAGCTCAACGGCAGGCTGCGCGGGCGTTCGGTGAGCTACTACATCGAGCACGCCGGCATCTTCAACGACCGCATGGACGTGCGCTTCGATCCGAGCGGCTCCGTCACCATTCTCGCCGGCACCCATTCCCACGGACAGGGACACGCGACGACATTCGCGCAGCTGGTGAGCGAATGGCTAGGCGTGCCGTTCGAATCGATCCGCTACCTCCAGGGCGACACCGACAAGGTGCCGTTCGGGCGCGGCACCTATGCCGCGCGCAGCTCGGTGATCGGCAGCGCCGCGCTGCGCAACGCCACCGATGCGATCATCGAAAAGGGGCGGCGCGCCGCATCGGAGATGCTGGAAGCGGCCGTCGAGGACATCAGCTTCGAGCGCGGGGCGTACAAGGTTAGCGGCACCGATCGCTCGATCCCGCTCGTCGCCGTCGCCAAGTCGCTCTATCGGCCTGTCCATCTTCCCGACGAGATCGGGCTCGGGTTGGAAGGCAGCGGAACCTACGGCGCCGACATCCCGAGCTATCCCAACGGATGCCACGTCGTCGAGGTCGAGATCGACCCCGAGACCGGACAGGTGGCCATCGACCGCTACACCGTCGTCGACGATTGCGGCGTTCCGATCAATCCCCTGATTTGCGAAGGACAGATCCAGGGAGGGCTCGCTCAGGGGATCGGCCAGGCGCTGCTCGAGCGCGTCGTCTACGATCGGCAGAGCGGGCAGCTCGTCACCGGCAGCTACATGGACTACGGAATGCCGCGCGCCGACGACATGGGCACGCTGACGATGCAATTCATTGGTGTGCCGTGCAAGACCAATCCGGTCGGCGTCAAAGGAGTGGGCGAATCGGGGACCATCGGCGCGCCGCCGGCGGTGATGAACGCCGTGATCGACGCGTTGCGATCCCTGGGGATCGCCCACATTGATATGCCAGCCACGCCCGCGAAGGTCTGGGAAGCGATCAAGCGCAGCCAACCGTCCTATTGAATGAGGCGAAAGCGTGCTCGAGCGTACTTGCGACGCGGCTGCATCTTCGCTGTTTATCAGCGAGCGTATCTTGCGTTGGGTTCGTTTCGCCAACGCGTAGCAATCCAAAATGTTACCCCCAGGGGTGCAAGCTGCTGACAAGCTTGACCTCGACCGGGTGCTGACCTGGCCCGCTGCCTTAGCAGCACAACGTGCAACTAAGACAATTCCGATTGTATTCGTTCTCGTCGCGACTTCTGGGCGCTCCCGCTCGATGTGATAGGATGAGAAACTGTTGGGAGGAACACCGATGAAAACCAGCACCGACCGCATTCTCACCTCGCATGTCGGCAGCCTGCCGCGCCCGCCCGACCTGCTCAAGTTGATCAAAGCCAAGGTCGCGGGTCAGCCCTACGACGAGAACGAGCTCGCTGCCGAGGTCAAAAAATCGACCGACCAGTGCGTCAAGCGTCAGGTCGAAATCGGCCTCGACGTGATCAGCGACGGCGAGATGTCGAAGCCGAGCTTTCTCACCTACATTGTCGAGCGGCTGGGCGGGATCGAGGTCACCAGCGAGCCGTTCGGTAATCCGTGGAAGGGCTCGCGCGAGAACAATTCGTTCCCCGAGTACTATGCCTGGGAAGCCTCGCTCGGCCTCAACCCGGCGGTGGGCGCCAAGCGCGTGATCTGCACCGGACCGATCAAATACAAGGGACAACGACAGGTCAGCGAGGACATCGCGACCTTCAAGGCGGCGCTCGCCAAGCTGAAGGTCGAGGAGGCATTCCTGCCGGCGATCTCGCCCTCGAACGTCGAGTTCTGGATCCGGAACGAGCGCTACAAATCGGACGAGGAGTATGTGTTCGCGCTCGCCGACGCGCTGCACGAGGAATACAAGGCGATCACCGATGCCGGGCTGATCCTGCAGATCGACGATCCCAGGCTGGTGACGCAGTACGTGATCGACGCCCGCATGTCGCTTGCGGATTACCGCAAGTGGGCGCAGGTGCGGGTCGAGGCACTCAATCAGGCGCTGCGCGGACTGCCGCAGGAGCGCGTGCGCTTCCACACCTGCTACAGCATCGACATGGGGCCGCGCACCAACGACGTCGAGCTCAAGGACGTGATCGACATCATCCTCAGGATCGAGGCTGGCGCCTATTCGTTCGAGGCGTCGAACCCTCGGCACGAGCACGAGTGGAAGGTCTGGCGGAACGTCGACCTGCCGCGCGACAAGGTGCTGATCCCCGGCGTCATCACCCATTCGACGGTGCTGGTCGAGCACCCCGAGCTCATTTGCGATCGGATTCTGCGCTTCGCCGAGGTGGTCGGGCGCGAGCGGGTGATCGCCGGGACCGACTGCGGCTTTGGTACCTTCGCCGGCATGATGACGATCCATCCGACGGTGGCCTGGGCCAAGCTCGAAGCGCTGGTCGCAGGCGCCCGGATGGCGAGCCGGGAGCTGTGGGGCCGCGCGGCGGCGTGAGAAGGTACGAGACCATGGACAGGCGAGAGACCAGGCGTTCGCCGAGCGCCTCATGCGAGAGCTATGGGAACCTTCGATGAGGACCTTGCGGGAGAGGTTCAGGTACGCATTCATTCAGCTCAGGAATTTGGCGATGGCGGCGGCCGCGTCCGGCTGCTCCAGATGCACCAGGTGGCCGGCACGCGGATAGGTCCTGATGTCGGCGTGCGGCACTAGCTTGCGCCAGGTCGCGGCCTGCTGCACCGGGATGAGCTTGTCCTCCTCTCCCCACACGATCAGCACCGGCATCTTGAGGCGGTGCAGGTAGCGCATGAATTTCGGATCGGCCGGGTGCTCCCACAACAGCCGCGCCACCGTTCCGGACTCGCGGTAGCGGTCGCCGATGAAGTCGAGGTCGGGCTTCTCCGGCAGCCGCTTCTTGATCACCTCGAAGTTCGACGTCAGCAGGCCCGGGATCTGATCGCCCGGAATCACCAGCACGTCCCGCATCGGATGCTGGGGATCGATAATGCCGGCGGGACCGATCAGGGCGAGCTTCTTCACACGATGGCCGTGCTCGGAGGCGAACTTGGCGGCGAGATAGCCGCCGAGCGAGAGCCCGACCAGATTGAAGGTATCGAGCTTCAACAGGTCAAACAGCTCGAGATAGTGCATGACATAGTCGTGCAGGTCGGTGAAGCTCGGATCATCACCAGACTCGCCGAAGCCGGGATGATAGGGCGCGATCACGCGGAACCTGTCCGTCCAGGGCGCCGCGAAATCGAAGCCGTCGATGGTACCGGCGCCGTGAAAGAAGACGACCGGCTCGCCGCTGCCGGCTGAATGCATGACGGTCTTCACCCCGTCGACGACGAACTCCTCGCGCTTGAACATCTTTCCCCCCGTCGTTACTCGGCGGCGATCTGCTGCGGCGCGTCCTTGCGCAGGCGCGGGATCACCTCCTCCGCGAACAGGGTGAGGTTCTTTACCGTCTTCCAGTGCGGCATGTCGGCGACATGCATGACGGCGTTGATGTGGCTCGAGCCCATCCACTCGGCCCAGCGCGCGAGCTGCCCGGCGACCTTGTCGGGCGTGCCGACGGCGATGAAGAACGCCTTGCTGATAAGATCGAAATCGAAGCCGCCGTGCATCTTGTCGGCGCCCGCGGCGCGGATCTTGAGCTGGTCGACCGAGAGATAGCCGGGCGGCGCCAGATATTGCGGCGTGGTGCGCACGTAGTCCTGAAAGAACGCCTGCAGGTGCGGCAGGTATTCGGCCCGCGCGAGTTCCTCGCTCTCCGCGACGTAGACGAAGGTGAGGATCGGCAGCTGCTCGGGCCGAATGGTGTGACCGAAATCCTGGGCGCGCTTGCGCAGATTGTTGTTGAGCTCGTGCGCGCGCTCCTGGGGCACGAACACAGAGCAGTAGCCGAAGCCGTATTCGGCAGCGATGTCGATCGTCTCCGGGCTGCCGGTGCCGACGATGTAGCAGGGCGGATGCGGCCGCTGCATCGGCCGCGGCCAGGGATTGAGGAAGCGATAGGTGTAGTGGTTGCCATAGTGCGTGGTCGGCCCGTCGGCGGTCCAGGCCTGCAGGATGATCTTGAGCGACTCGCGGAACTTGTCGCGCGCGGTGGCCGGGCTGACCGGGTTGGCCCAATATTCCATGCCGGTTCCGAGCGGGAACGCCACCTCCAGCCGTCCGTTCGACATCACGTCGAGGATGGCGTACTCCTCCGCCAGGCGGTTCGGCAGCATCAGGTTGGGCGGCGTGCCCCACACGCAGATCCTGGTGCGCTTGGTCTGCGGCACCAGCGCGGCCGCGATCAGGTTCGGCGTCGCCATCATGCTGTAGACGGTGTTGTGGTGCTCGTTCACCACCACCGCGTCGTAACCGAGCTTGTCGGCGAGCACGAGTTCGGCGAGATAGCGCTGATACAGCGCGTGACCCTTGTGCGGATCGTAATTCTTATTGGAAAAGTTGACCCAGACCGATTTGTAATCCTTGTGGTTCTCCGGCAGGTGGGCGTAGGGCATGAAATGCATGCAATTGAAGCGCAGCTGCTCCTGGGCCATTGCGTCTCTCCCTTCGTACTGCTCTGTTTTATTCCCTTCTATCAGATGTCCGACCGCGGGTCATGGCGACGCCGTTGCCGCGCCGCCGCCAAGATAAGCCATCTTGACCTTTTCGTCCTTGGACAGCGCCTCGGCGGTGTCCGCACCCACGATATACCCGTTGTCGAGGAGGTAGCCGCGATCGGCGATCGCCAAGCTTTGCCTGGCATTTTGCTCCACCAGGAAAATGCCGATGCCGGTCTCCTTGATGCGCGCGAGCGTACGAAACAGCTCGCGGCAGAGGAGCGGCGCCAGCCCGAGCGACGGCTCGTCCAGCATCAGGATAGCGGGCGCCGACATCATGGCGCGGCCGACCGCAACCATCTGGCGCTCGCCGCCGCTCATGGTGCGCACCAACTGCCGACGCCGCTCCGCCAACCTCGGGAACAGTCCCAGCACGCGCGCCAGGTTCTCGGCCTCGCGCGCCCGCGCCCGCCTGGGATGCGCGCCCAGGATGAGGTTCTCATGCACGGTCAGGTCCGCGAACACGCCGCGATCTTCCGGCACCAGCGCGATCCCCGCCTCCACGACCTCATGCGGCGGTCGATGGGTGATATCGATCCCATCCATCAGCACCATGCCGCCCTCCGCGGTGCGGGTCTGGCCGGCAATGGCTCGCAGCAAGGTGCTCTTGCCGGCGCCGTTGGAGCCGAGCATGACCACGATCTCGCCAGCCGAGACGTTGACCGAGACGTTCTCGACCGCGCGATGGCGGCCGTAGAAGACCGACAGGTTGCGGCTCTCAAGCATCGTCGGCCCCGAGATAGGCGCGGATCACCTCGCTGTCAGCCAGCACCTCCTTGGGCGTGCCCTCGGCGATCTTCGCACCGCTATTCATAACCACGCAGCGGCCGCAGAGGCTGCGGATGGCGTCCATGACATGCTCGACGATTATGATGGTGCGGCCTTCGTCGCGCAGCGCTTCGACCAGCTTGATGCCGGTCCTCAGCTCGGTCGGGTTGAGACCGGCGAGCCACTCGTCGAGCAGCAGGATCTTCGGATCGGAGGCGAGCGCGCGGGCGAGCTCCAGGCGCTTCTGGTCGATATAGGTGAGCGCCGTCACCGGCGTATCGGGGCGGACATCAAGGCCGACGCGGCGCAGGAGGCCGATGGCGTAATCCTCGAGCTCGCCGCCCCAGCGCCGCGCGTGACCGAAGACACCGCCGGCGGCCACGTTCTCGATCACGGTCATGGCCGGCAGCATGCGGACGATCTGAAACGTGCGGGCGATGCCCTTGCGCGCGATCGCGTTCGCCGGCTGCGCGGAGATCTCGTCGTCGTAGAGGCGGATCGCACCCGCGGTCAGCTTGAGGGCGCCGGTGATCAGGTTCAGCATGGTGGTCTTGCCCGAGCCGTTCGGCCCGATCAGGCCGAGCACCTCGTACTCGGCGAGCGCGAAGGAGACGCGGTCGACCGCGACCAGCCCGCCGAAGCGCTTGCTCACCTCGCTTACCTGCAACGCGGGCTTGGCGGCGGCGTCAAGCATGGCCGATCCTCAGTCGTTGCAGCACAGCCTTGAGCCATCCTGGTATCCGCTCGGCGGCCGCCGATCGGGCGGCGCCGCCGCGGAGCAAATCCTCGACCAGGCCGACGACGCCGCGCGGAATGACGTAGACGATGAGCAGGAAGGACACGCCGAGCAGCAACGTAGTCTGCGCCGGGAATTTCGCCGAGATGAACTCCCACAGCAGCGTGAACGGAATGACGCCGAGCAGCGGGCCCCACAGGCGATGCACCCCGCCGAGCAGCGCCATGATCACGACCTCGAAGGTGAGGAACGGGCTGAAGGCGATCGACGGCTCGACATAGCTCCAACGCGGCGCCACCAGTGCTCCAGTGATGGACGCAAAGGTGCTGGAGATCACGAACAAGACGACCTTGACGCGCGCGGTATTAATGCCGACATGCACCGCGACGACCTCGTCATTGCCGATGATGCGCAGCGCGAAGCCGAGCCGTGAGCGGCCGATCAGCCAGCCGATCAGGAAGACGATCGCGGCGAGCGCGAGCAGCAGCCAATAGAGCGTGGGGTCCGGCAACGTGATCAACACATAGAGCCCGCTGCTGGCACCCATGACATTCTGTACCCAGGCCACGATCTGGCGCACCAGCTCGGCGAGACCGAGCGTGAAGATGACAAAATAGACGCCGGAGATGCGTAGCGTAGCGAACCCGACGACCAGCGCCAGGATGGCGCCGGCAATCCCGGCAATGACGATCAGCACTGGAAACGGCAGACGGTCGAGGCCAGCGGCGACGATATACATACCAATCCCGAAGAACGCCGCGGTCGCGAGCGAGATGTAGTTGGTCGGGCCGGAGAACAGCGTCCACGAGGTCGCGAGCACCGTGAACATGGCGATCGAGACGCCGAGCGTCAGCCAATAGCCGGAGCCGGAGAACGGCAGCAGGGCGGCAGCGGCGAACAGGAGCGCCGCGATGGCGAGTTGGCGCATCTCGCGGCCGGTCATGATGGGCGCCTCCCGAACAGCCCTTCCGGCCGCACCAGCAGCATGATGATGAACAGCATGTAGGCGGCGGCCAGGGTGAGGCCTGGATCGATGAAGGTCGCGAC
>Ga0126377_10002576_pt1 | contig 12532 bp, 13 predicted proteins | sample PanSoiMetPlot_22_FD_92647 | JGI IMG/M metagenome (GOLD analysis project Ga0126377, IMG submission 92647) | Tropical forest soil microbial communities from Panama - MetaG Plot_22 | ecosystem: Environmental > Terrestrial > Soil > Tropical forest > Bulk soil | place: Panama | collected 2016-02-17
GGGTCCGGCGCCTGCCGGACCCGCATCTCGCAAACACGACGCCGCAAAGAGGCGATTGATGCGAATCTACATGTTCAAATCCGAGGCGCAGACCGACCTGCGCGCGTTCGCCGGGGACCTCGCCGGCAGCAAGCTCCCGGCGCAATTCGCGCCGTGGCACATCACCGGCGTCATCGGGCCTGACAACGAGCCTCCCTATCGGCTCCCGCGCGGCGACATCGAGAAAGCCATCGAAGGCCGGGGCTTTCAGCTCTGGCGCAAACGATCCGGGACCAAGCGCAACTGAGCGCGTGAGCTCTTCAGCCCCTCCCAATCCGGTCGTCCCGATGCCATCTTTGCTCTAAAGAGATTCGCATCGCGGGCATGTGCCCGTTCCGGCCATCGCGGCCGGCAGCAACGGAACCGGAATGGCCGAGCCGACCAAGCTCATTCCCACCGAGCACGCGCCGCAGCCGGGCGGCATTGCGGCACGCGCCATGTCGGCGCGGGCGGAACGGACCTATCTGGCCGGCCTCAATCCGGAGCAGCGCCTGGCGGTCGAAACGCTGCATGGGCCGGTCCTGGTGCTGGCCGGCGCCGGCACCGGCAAGACCCGGGTGCTGACCACCCGCATCGCGCACATTCTCAGCCTCGGCCAGGCGCGGCCGGCGGAAATTCTTGCCGTCACCTTCACCAACAAGGCGGCGCGCGAGATGAAGGAGCGGGTCTCCGCCATGGTGGGCGAGGCCGTGGAGGGCATGCCGTGGCTCGGCACCTTCCATTCCATCGGGGTGAAAATCCTGCGCCGCCATGCCGAGCTGGTGGGCCTGAAGCCCGATTTCACCATCCTCGATACCGACGACCAGATTCGCCTGCTCAAGCAGCTCCTGGAAGCCGAGAACATCGACGAGAAGCGGTGGCCGGCGCGCGCGCTGGCGCAGATGATCGATGGCTGGAAGAACCGCGGGCTCATCCCTGACAAGGTGCCGGCCGGCGAGGCGGCGAGCTTCGCCGGGCGCGGCGCCCAGCTCTATGCGGCCTACCAGGAGCGCCTGAAAGTCCTCAACGCGGTCGATTTCGGCGACCTGCTGATGGAATGCATCCGCCTGTTCCGCGAGCAGACGGAGGTGCTGCGCCAATATCAGCAGCGCTTCAAGTTCGTGCTGGTCGATGAGTATCAGGACACGAACGTGGCGCAATATCTGTGGCTGCGCCTGCTCGGCCAGCAGGGCGGCAATATCTGCTGCGTCGGCGACGACGACCAGTCGATCTACGGCTGGCGCGGCGCCGAGGTGGACAACATCCTGCGCTTCGAGCACGACTTTCCCGGCGCGAAGATCATCCGCCTGGAGCGCAACTACCGCTCCACCGGCCATATCCTGGCCGCCGCCTCGCACCTCATCGCCCACAACGAGGGCCGCCTCGGCAAGACGCTGCGCACCGACGAAGAACCCGGCGAGAAGGTCACGGTCACCGGCGTGTGGGATTCCGAGGAGGAGGCGCGCGCCGTCGGCGAGGATATCGAGGATCTGCACCGCGCCGGCCATATGCTCGACGAGATCGCCATCCTGGTGCGCGCTTCGTTCCAGATGCGCGAGTTCGAGGACCGCTTCGTCACGCTCGGCCTGCCCTATCGCGTTATCGGCGGTCCGCGCTTCTACGAGCGCGCCGAGATCCGCGATGCACTCGCCTACCTGCGCCTCGTCAACTCCCCGGCCGACGACCTCGCCTTCGAGCGCATCATCAACGTGCCGAAGCGCGGCCTCGGCGACGCCACGCTGCAATGCCTGCACGACCACGCCCGCGCGCGCCGCATCCCGCTCACCGAGGCGGCGCAGCTCATCGTCGAGACCGAGGAGCTCAAGCCCAAGCCGCGTGCCGCTCTGCGCGATCTCCTCGCCGCGCTGACACGCTGGCGCGCCCAGCGCGACACCCTGCCCCACACCGAGCTGGCCGAGATCGTGCTCGACGAGTCCGGCTACACCGAGATGTGGCAGCGCGACCGTTCGGCCGACGCCGCGGGCCGCCTGGAGAACCTGAAAGAGCTGGTCCGCTCCATGGAGGAGTTCGAGAACCTGCAGGGCTTCCTCGAGCACATCGCGCTGGTGATGGACCGCGACCAGGGCGAGAACCACGATGCCGTGTCGATCATGACGCTGCACTCCGCCAAGGGCCTGGAATTCGACACCGTGTTCCTGCCCGGCTGGGAGGAAGGCCTGTTTCCCCACCAGCGCGCCCTCGACGAGCAGGGCCGTGCCGGGCTGGAGGAAGAGCGCCGGCTGGCCCATGTCGGGCTCACGCGGGCGCGCCGCCGCGCCAGGATTTTTTTCGCCACCAACCGCCGCATCCGCGGCACGTGGTCATCCACGGCGCCGTCGCGTTTCCTCGACGAACTGCCCGAGGCGCACGTGGAAGTGACAGAGTCGAAGGGCGGCTTCGCCGGGATGGGCGGTTACGGCGGCTATGGGCCGTCGCGGTTCGACGACACCACCGCGTTCGGCTCCAACTACACCACGCCCGGCTGGCAGCGCGCCCAGAGCCGGCGCCGCGCGCGCCACGATGACGCGTTCGATGACGATGCCGACACCGCCGCGTCCGACCAACGCGGGCGCACAGGCCGGTCTTCCGCCTCGGGGCGGAGCACCAATGGCCGCCAGGGTGGCAACTTCCGAACTCCCGTCACCATCGAAGGCGAGCTGGTGGCGCGGTCCACCGGCACGGTGTCGCCGTTCGCGCGCGGCGACCGCGTGTTTCACCAGAAGTTCGGCTACGGCGTGGTGACCTTCGTCGAGGGCAACAAGCTCGTCGTCCAGTTCGACAAGGCGGGCGAGAAGCGGGTCGTGGACTCCTTCGTGCAGCGGGCGTGACGCCTGCGCCCGACCGTGCGCGTGACGCAGGGTTCTCTTCGAAATGCCCTACCGGCGGATGCGCGCCAGCGCCGGGCCCAGCCCCTGCCCGCGCTCGACCGGCATGGGAAACGCCAGCGTGCAGCGCAAGCCGTCGGGCTCGAAATGCAGATCCGCCTGCCCGTGCAGGTCATAGGCGATGACGCGGGAGATCAGCTTGGAGCCGAATCCGGCGTGATGGTCGCTGGCCAGCGGCGGCCCGCCGCGCTCGGTCCAGGTCAGTTGCACATTGGTGTCGTTGTCGAGAAGCTGCCACGTCAGGGCGAGGCTGCCGCCCTTGGTCGAGAAGGCCCCGTATTTCGCGGCGTTGGTCGACAGTTCGTGCAGCACCATGGCCAGCGGCACGACCGCCTTGGCGGGAAGCAGCAGCGGCGGTCCCGACCACGCGACCTTTGCCTTGCGCTGGGGATCGCAATAGGGGGCGAGACTCTGCGCCACCAGGCGCTCGAGCTCGACATTGCCCCAGCGGATTTGCGTCAGGATGTCGTGGGCGAGCGAAATGGCCTTGAGGCGGCCGTCGAACGCGTCCTTGAACGCCTTCAGCGACGAGCTGTTGGACAGCGTCTGCCAGGCCACCGACTGGACGACGGCCAGAATGTTCTTGACGCGATGATTGAGCTCGGCGACGAGCGTTGTCTGGTGCTCCTCGGCGCGCTTGCGATCGGTGATGTCAGTCAGCGTCAAGATGCAGCCGATGCCGTGCGCCCCGTTGTCGTAGAGCGGGCCGGCGCTCATGAGAAAATGCCGGCCGGACAGGTCGTCGTGGCGGATGCGCGTCTCGACTCCGTGGAAGGATTTTCCGGCCAGGACGGCGGCGAGAAACGCGTCCGCGGACGCGTCCGGCGCAGTCGCCTGCCCGACATCGGCGAGGTCCAACGGCACCGCCTCGCTCAACAGCTGACCGACCAGGGGAACGGCGAGCAGACGCTCGGCCGCCCAGCTCGCCTTGGTGATGCGGCCGGCGCGATCGCACACCAGGACGAAGTCAGTGGCTTGCTCGAGAATGGAGCGGGCGAAACGCTCGGCAGCAGCCACTTCCTCCGAGTGTTTCTGCGCCGTGAGGTCGGTGACGATCAACAACACGGCGGAGATCTCGTCGATCACCAGCGGGCCAGCCGCCGCCAGCACCGGTATCATGCCCCTGTCGGCGCGCACGAGCGCCAGCTCGCGGCGGACCGAGCGTCCGCCCGCGTCTGCCAGCAGCGCTTCGACCGCCGGGCTTTCGTGTGGCGCCACAAAGGTGGCCAGTGGCTTGCCGATGATCCGCTCCAGTGAGCACCCGAGCAGATCGGCAAAGTGGCGGTTGCTGTAGAGGATGGTACCGTCGGGCGCGACCGTGAGCGCGCCCTCGTTCATCCGCTCGACCAGCGCGCGATAGGGCTCCTGGGCGCCGCGCAAGGTGAAGATCTGCGGCCCGTCGGGTCCGCGCACGACCAGCGCGTCGACGGCGCCATGGTAGATGGCGCGCAACGTCTCTTCTGCTTCGGCCAGCCGCCTCCGCAGCTCGTCGAGCTCCTGGTCCTCGTCCACCAAGAGCCTCACCCGACAATGCCCAGGCCGGCCAGCACGCGCCTTGAGTCCGACATGTCGCCGATCAGCTTGCGCGGCGGAAGTGGGAAAGTCTTGATGAGCGTCGGCGCCGCCACCAGCTGGTGCTCGGCCGCCAGTTCCGGCTGCTGGTAGAGATCGACCACTTTCAGGTCGTAGTGGCCGTGCAGGTGCTGTTCGCACAGGCGGGTCACGTTGCGCACCGCGCGGACGGATTTTTCGGTGTGACCGGTCACGAACAGTTGCAGCACGTAGTCGCGCCCGTTTCCACCCCTGTCGTCGGCGTGACTACCCATGACAAACCTGGTCACATCGCGGTTTCGTCGATATCGAGACCGACCAGAACCCGCTCCGTATTGGACAGATCCCCGATGATGCGCTTGACCGGCTCGGGAAGCTTTCGGATGAGTGTCGGGATGGCGACGATCTGGTCGCGCTGCGCGAGGCTGGGATTCTGCATGAGATCGACGATGTCGATGCTGTAGCGCCCCGGGAGGTGCCTTTCGCACAGATTCCTGAGATTGGCGATCGCCGCGATCGACTTCGGCGTCTGCCCGGCCACGTAGAGCCGCAGATTATACCCCTCTGTCTGCTCTGTGATCATTGCGACCGCTTTCTCGTTTGTCTTGATGATGCAAGCGCCGCCGAGGCACTACGGTACTCGCCTGCGCCCCCTTCTGCAACCTTGCGGCTGCGCGCCATCCTGACGCGATCCTCGGCGCCGTGCTGCTCGCGCGCCGCCGATTCCCCGGCGAGCTGGTCGAGCTCCTTCTGCTCCTCCGCCAATTGCGCTTGCAATTCCTCGACTTGCGCCTCGATCTGCCGGCGACGGCGGACGAATTCCCGCGCCCGACGCTCGACCTCCTGCTGCCGCAAGCTGGTCTGTTCCCGCGCCTTCGCCTCCTGCGCCAGCCGCGCCGAACCGGTCATCACGCCTTCCGGCCCAACGTACACGTCGCGCAGGTGGATCCCCCGGTCCGTCATGACGAATTCGCGCACCTGGTTGGAATGCGCCATGCCGCGCGACTTCAGCAGATAGAGCTGGCGGTTGTGCTCGCCATTGCTCTCCTTGTTGTAGAGCAGCAGCCAGGCGTCCATCAGCGACGAGACCTGGACGTCGGTTATGGCCTGCTCGATGCTGCCGTGAGTCAGGCTGGTGAACATCGCCGTGATGCTCTTCGACTTGAGCAAGTCGATGAGCCGCAGGACCATGGCATGCACGTCACCGCCGATGCCGGTGCTGAGCAAGCTGGACAGCGGATCCACCACGACGGCCGCCGGCTTGAAGGACTCGATCTCGCGGTGCATCGCCGCCAGGTGCGTTTCGAGCCCGAACAGGGTCGGCCGGTTGGCCATGAACCGCAGGAGCTTCTTGTCCACCCATTGCTGCAGGTCGACGCCGATGGAACGCATGTTGCGGATGATCTGCGACGGCGATTCCTCGAGGGCAAAATAGATGCAGCGCTCGCGGCGTCGGCAGACCGCATCGGCGAATTGGGCGATCACGCTCGATTTGCCGCTGCCAGCCATTCCCGACACCAGAATGCTGCTGCCGCGATAGAAACCCTTCCCCTGCAGCATCTCGTCGAGATCGGCAATTCCGCTCGATATCCGCTCATCCGACACCGCGTGCGCCAGGCCGGCGGCGGTGATGGGCATGACGCTGATGCCCTGCTCGTCGATCAGGAACGGGTACTCGTTGGTGCCGTGCGCGCTGCCGCGATACTTCACCACGCGCAGGCGCCGGGTGGTGATCTGATCGTGGACGCGATTGTCGAGCAGGATCACACAATCGGAGACGTACTCTTCCAGGCCGTGTCGCGTCAGCTGCCCCTCGCCGCGCTCGCCGGTGATGATGGCGGTCACGCCCTTGTCCTTGAGCCACTCGAACAGGCGGCGCAGCTCGGCGCGCAGGATCGCCTGGTTGGTCAGCCCGCTGAACAGCGCTTCGATCGTGTCCAGCACCACGCGCTTGGCGCCGATCGAATCGATGGCGTAAGCGAGACGGATGAACAAGCCTTCGAGGTCGTATTCCCCGGTCTCCTGAATCTCCGTGCGCTCGATGCGGACGTGATCGATGACGAGCTTCTTGTCGGCGATGAGCCGGCCGAGATCGTATTGCAACGAGCTGACGTTCTTGATCAGGTCGGCCGGCCGCTCCTCGAACGTCATGAACACGCCGGGCTCGTTGAAGCGTGTCGCCCCGTTGTGCAGGAACGTGACGGCGAACAGCGTCTTGCCGCAGCCGGCGGCGCCGCAGATGAGGGTTGGCCGCCCGGCCGGCAGACCGCCGGCAGTGAGTTCGTCGAGCCCATCGATGCCGGTCGGCGCTTTGGGAATCCCGCCGGCCGTTTTGCCCGCCGCCGACTGTGTCGCCTCGGTTCCGTGCAAGGGTCTACCTCCCAACGTTTTGCTTTTTAGCAACCGCAGATACCTTTGCCAAATGGCGCCACGCGCTCCGCCGTCGCATGCTATGCTGCGCTCGCGAGCTTCCGGCGCGCAACGGAATTTGCTTCCGCTCGCTGTCAGGATGCAAGGCGAAGACTTTGCACCAGGGAGGTTTTTTCATGTCCACCATCATGAGTCGTCTGGCCTACATTGCGCTTGCCTGCATGATTGCGGCGCCGGCGAGCGCGCAACTCCTCCAGCGCAAGGACCTGTCCTACGCCATGGCCAAGACCATTGCGGAGAACGCCTTGGACGACTGCAAGGCGCGCGGCTATGCGGTATCCGTGGTCGTGGTCGACCGTGGCGGCGACACCATGGTGGCGCTGCGCGCTGACGATGCCGGCCCGCACACCATGGAGAACGCGCGGCGCAAGGCCTATACGGCGCGCACGTTCCGCATGACCACGGAGGACTTCGTCAAGGAGATGGCGACGCGGCCGGTGCGGCGCGAGCAGACCACGCTGCCCAACGTGATCGCCATTCCGGGCGGCGTGCCGATCAAGGTCGGCAACGACGTGATCGGCGGGATCGGGTTGTCGGGCTCGCCGGGCGTGGACGAGCCCTGCGTCAGGGCCGGCCTCGACAAGGTGAAGGACCAGTTGCAATAGCAGGCGCCGGCCACGCCTCCGGCGGTTGTCAGGGACAACACATCTGCGCCGCTTGGCCGATAAAATTACGGTGATCGCCAGAACCTGAACAAACGGCCGCGTAGTATGTTGTCATGGTCGCGCGGCGGCGCAGTCCGCCATCGGTGAGTTGGTGTCATGCGTGCGAGGGGTGGCGTGTTCGCGGGCGTCCTGGCAGCGGCGCTCTGTTCCCTGGCTTCCTCGGCCGGTGCCGAGATCCTGATCACCATCGACAAATCGGCCCAGCAGATGTTGGTCTCGGTGGACGGCGTGCGGCGCTACACCTGGCCGGTCTCCACCGGCCGCAGCGGCTACGCGACGCCCTCCGGCACTTATACGCCGTTCCGCATGGAGGAGGACCACTACTCCAAGGAATGGGACGATGCGCCCATGCCGCACTCGATCTTCTTCACCAAGATCGGCCACGCCATCCATGGCTCCTACGAGACCAAGCGCCTGGGGACGCCGGCGTCGCACGGCTGCGTGCGGCTGGCGCCGCCCAATGCCGCCGCGCTGTTCGCCCTGGTCAAGGCGGAAGGGCTCAACAACACCAAGGTGGTGCTGACCGGCCAGGCGCCGCCGCTGGTCGCCGGCCGGCCGGCGCCGCAAGGAGCGGCCACCGAGGAGCCGTTGGAACTGCAGCAGTACCGCCAGCAGGATTCGTTTGGGCGGCCGGTGTATCCCTCCGGCGGGCAACCGCAGTATGGCCAGCCGCAATACCAGCAGCCGCAGTACGCCCAGCCCCAATACCAGCAGCCGTATGCGGCGCAGCCACGCTACCAGCAGCAATATGCGGTGCAGCCGCAGTACGGCCAGCCGCAGCCCTATGGCCAACGCTATTACGGCAATGACCCGCGGTTCGATCCGCGCTACTAGGCCCGGAACTTTGCGGTTCGGCCGGCTGTTGAATCGTCAAACGCAACATTGACGACGATGATCCGCAAGCTCAAATCGGGCGAATATCGCCTCTACTCGCGCAAGCAGAATCCGAAGACCGGCAGGCGCCGCAATCTCGGCACGTTCAAGACGCGGGCGGCAGCCGAGAAGCACGAGCGCGCCGTGCAGTTCTTCAAGCGCGGCGGCCGGTAGCCTCACCTCCGCAGCTGGAACGTGATCAGCGCTGCCAGCATGACGGCGCCACCGAGCACCTGCAGCGGGCTGAGCACCTCGCCGAGAAAAATGGCGCTGCCGATGGCGGTGAGCAGCGGCTCCAGGTTCATGAACAGCGCCGTGCGGAACGGGCCGATGCGTCCGGTGGAGACGTAGACGGCGAGAATCCCCATGGTCGTCGTGATGCCGAGGGCGACCAGCGCGAACCAGCCGAGTGCGCCCGCCGGCGGCTGAAAATTCCACGTCGCCAGCGAGACCGCGGTGAACAGGGCGGTGGACATGACGAGCGAGTGCCAAGTGATCAGCCGCGCATCAGTGCCGGCGAGGCTGGCGCGCGTGATCAGCAGCATGCCCACGCGGCAGCCAGCGGCGGCGAGCGCCGCCACGATGCCGAGCACCGCCAGCCCGCCCGGGTGGGCGCCGATCATCAGGGCGAGGCCGGCAAACGCCGCGAGCGCCGCGAGGAGGCCGCGCAGCGTCAGCTTCTCGACGCCGGTCGCCGCGGCGGCGAGCCCGGTCAGCAGCGGATAGGTAAAGTAGGTCAGCACCGCCACCGGCACTTCGATCAGTTCGAACGCCTTGAACAGGCCATAAATGTTGCCGGTGAACAGCACCCCGAGGCCGAACGCGATCCACTTTGCCCGCAGCGTGATGACGTCCGGCTTCGGTCCGAGCTTGAGCCAGGCATAGAGGAGAGCCAGGCCCACATAACTGCGGAACGTGACCAGGGTGAGCACGTCGGCGCCGGCATTGAGCCCGACCTTGCCGAGCACGTCAGCGCAGGCGAACGCGGTGGCGCCGAGAATGGCGGGCCCGATCCGGTGCAATGGACTGGCGGTGCTCATGGCGCACGGTGTAGCACGCGTCTCCGCCCGTTGTTCCTATTGCGATATGGATCTCCTGCGCGCGACCGGGAAGCTGGGGAAGCATGAAAGCGCCAGTTTGTGCCGAAACGGTCCTGGTCGTTACGCTGCGTGCGTACCGCAGCATCATTGCGCTGTAGCGCGTTGCGCAAGAGCCCAGGGGCTCACTCAGTCCTGATTGCAAAGGCAAGATGATCAACTGCAGGGCCGGGGATCTGCAAATGCGTTTGCGGCGCACCGCTACAAGAAACCGAACGCACAGCGCGAGTCTCAGCACGCGGCCGTTGCACGCCCCAAAAGAATCGTTTGAAAGGCCTTGAACCAGTTCACGGCTCGAACGACGATGCCTGAGGATGGGAGCCCCGACACGGAGGAATCCGCATGGGCCGGCTGGTCAAACAGGGCAGCAAGGGCGCAGATGTCCGTGCCATTCAAGACGTGCTGAACTTCCACATACGCCGGCTTACCCCGCTGAAGGTGGATGGAATCTTCGGGCCGCTGACGCACGCGCGGGTTGTAGAGTTTCAGAAATCGAACAGCTTGAAAGCGGATGGAATCGTCGGGCCGATCACGATGGCCAAGCTCTTCGAGGAAGAGCAGTTGCCAATTTCGCTCGCCCTCGTGCCGTCGGAGATTGTTGTTGGCCCGCGGCGTGGCATTCAGCCGCCGCGTTTGATCCCGCCTTTGACGTTGCCGCCGCTGACGCCACCGGTGGTGACGCCTTTGCTTTTGCCGCCGGACTCATCCGCTCGGGTTCCGGCCCTGACCCCATCTGGCCAGATGGTGACATTCGTCGCGACCGCCCCGGTGCGCAATGATCCGGTTGATCCGGCGGCGCGCACCTTCGCGGAGATCATGCGACTTCTCGATCACCTGCCGCAGTCCTTTCCCTTCCGCGGATTGATCATCGGCGCTGTACCAAAACCGAAAACGAAAGTCGGGCCGCTCGAACTGGACCCGGTTACGCCAATGAACTTCGGCTTCCAGTGGGGCAAAGAACCGGTGTTCGACCTCAAATCGATCGGCCCGCCCGTCCAGTTCGCCATCGGGGGCTCTGTCAATGCCCGGTACGTCCTGAAACTGGTCGACAAGCCTGGATCGACGGTGCCTCAACTGGGCTTGTTCGTGCAGGGCGATTTCAGAGGCACCATCGACTGGACCACCCAGGCAGCACAGTCGCGACCACAAATCGACCTCCAGGGGTCGTTCCTGGGCGGGATCGAGGGTCGCTTCTAGCGCCGGCCGCCGCTTATATGAACTCTTGATCGGGCGACGATGCGATGGAATAGACCGGCGCTATCGTCTGTTAGTGTTGAGCCTGCTGGCTCCACGAGAGGGAGGGATTTCCATGATGAAGACGGCGCATCGCCTGGGCCTCGCCGCTCTGGCTTCGATTTTCGCCTGCGCAATCGGCTCGCCCACGGACGCCCAGTTGCTCGCCCGCAAGGACCTGTCGCTGGCCACGGCCCTGACCATCGCGCAGACCGCCTACGAGACCTGCACCCAGCAGGGCTACCGGGTCTCAGTGACGGTGGTCGGGCGCACCGGCGAAGTGCTGGTGCAGCTGCGCGGTGACAACGCCTCGCCGCATACGATGGAGAACAGCTTCCGCAAGGCCTACACGTCGCGCACGTTCCGCATCCCCTCCGGCGAGATGGTCAAGCGCCTGAAGGACAATCCGCAGCTCAGCCAGATCCACCTTACCAACGTGATCGCGGCGCAGGGCGCCCTGCCGATCATGATCGGCGAGGAAGTGATCGGTGCGGCCGGCGTGTCCGGCGCCCCCGGCGGCGACAAGGACGAAGCCTGCGTCAAGGCCGGGCTCGAGAAGGTCGCCGATCAGCTGAAGTGATTTCTGACGCGGCGTAGGGCACCGGATTACCCAAAAGGACAAGGGGCGCCCACCAGGGCGCCCCTTGTGAGTCCGCGACGCGGAACAAGATCAGGCGGCGGCCTTGTGCATGGCGGCGCCGGAATAGGCGCCTTCGATCACCTGGATCGACTTGGTGATGGCGGTCCACAGGCGGGCGATTTCGGCGGCGGCCGGAGAGTTCGGATCGAATTCGCGGGCGCCCTCGCCGGCCGCCAGCGAGATCGAGTAGTTCGTACGCTGGGTGATCTGACCGCCCCACACCGGTACGCGCAGCTTGGCGAGGCCTTCGCGTGCCTGGGTCACGATCGGCGATTCCTGGTCGTCGCGCTTCACCGGCGCGGCGTTGATGACGACGGCGTAAGGCTTGCGCGCGGAGCGGCAGAGGTCGATGGTCTCGCGCACGGCGGTGAGGTCGAACACGGTCGGCCGCGTCGGGATGACCACCAGGGTGGCGGCACGGATGGCATCGGTGACGGCCGACGACACGGTCGGCGGCGTGTCGATGAAGGCCCAGTCGTAATCGTTCTTCGCGGATTTGAGGATATCCGAGATGCCGCGCAGACCGCTGCGCAGGGCCGGTTCTCCGGTGTCGCGCAGGCCATGCCACAGGGTGAGCGAGCCCTGCGGATCGGCATCGATCAGCAGGCAGGGCCGCGACGACTTGTGGGCTTGGGCGGCGATCTGTGCCGTCAGGGTACTCTTGCCCGAACCACCCTTACGCGACGCGAAGACGATAACGTTCATGAGGCGCTCCCCAGCGTGGAAGTGTTAACGAAGGTAAAGACCCTGCCTCGATTATGGTTAACGGAGAGTTAAACATAGGCAAAAGGCCTTGGATCTCGCCAGGTAGTTCAGCGTCAACCTTTAGACTGTGGTTGGAGAGTCACAGATCGTCGAAGCTCGGCATCGCAAGCCTGCATGAACGAGGTACTGGCCGACACGACCTCTTCGCCCTCGGGCGTGAGATGAGGAGATGGTTGGTGGCGGAAGCCTGTGCACTCTCGGCTTGCCCCGTTTCGACCGCCAACAAGCACACGGCAGGAGCACTGCCGGCCGTCACCCCCGATCGCGGTGAGAAATCTCCACCACGCGCGCGCGCCGCGCCAGTTCGTCGATCAGCTGCTCGGCAGCGGTGCGGTTCTTCCTGTCGAGATTGGCGTCCCATTCGTCGAGCAGATA
>Ga0126377_10002577_pt1 | contig 12532 bp, 8 predicted proteins | sample PanSoiMetPlot_22_FD_92647 | JGI IMG/M metagenome (GOLD analysis project Ga0126377, IMG submission 92647) | Tropical forest soil microbial communities from Panama - MetaG Plot_22 | ecosystem: Environmental > Terrestrial > Soil > Tropical forest > Bulk soil | place: Panama | collected 2016-02-17
CCGCCGGCCGGCTTTGCGGGCGTGGTTCCGCCGGCCGGCTTTGCGGGCGTGGTTCCACCGGCCGGCCTGGCCGGCGGCGTCGCCGGCTTGTCCGTCTGCTGATCGGTGCCCGCGTGGTGCGGCGACAGCGACTGCTGCGGCGGCGGCTTGGTGGCCGAGCCGTCGCCCGTCCCGCCGGCCTTGCTCGCGGGCGGCGCCGACTTCGCGCCGGGCCCCGGAGTCGGGCCGGGCCTGGCCGGACCGGTCCCGCCCGGGCCGAGGGCCGGCGTCCCCTGACCGCCCATCACGCCATGGCGGCTGGCGCCGCCGTGGCCGCCCGGCGCGCCGTGTCCGCCCTCGCCCTCGCCCGACTCGTCGGGCGCCTTGACCGGGACGCGCGGCTTCGCCTTCTTCTCGGTGCGCGTCACCTTGCCCCAGTAGTAGGCGTCCTTGCCGTCGTGGCGGACCTCGACGTTCACCGACTTCTTGTCGCCGTCGTAGGCGAAGGACTCGAAGTCGTCCAGCGACTCCTGCCACACCGAGACGACCCCGACCTTGGGCGACTCGTTCTTGTCGCGGGTCCAGGTCTGATAGGCAAAAACGAGAGCGCCGGCCAGCAGCGCTCCGTGAACGATCGGTCCGACTCTCATGACCGCCTCCGCTGTGCGCGACGTCGCCGCCACATCACGCCGCTCAGGCCGATGCCGAGGATGACCACCGGCGCGCCGACCAGCGACAGGTAAAACCAGACGACGTCCTCGCTCTGGGTGTGCTCGATGACCGTGTCCTTCTCGTCGATAGTCTCGCCCGCCAGCTCCTCCTCGCCGCCCAGCCACAGGACCGCGTCGCGGACGATGAACGGCAGCGGCGGGAACGTGGCCAGCGCGCGATCCTCGAAGATGTCGGAGTCGGCGTAGACCAGGGCGCGCAGGTTGCCCGGCCCCTTCGCCTTGGGCGCCTCCTTGCCCTTGTCGTCCTTCTTCGAGGCCGGCGCGGCGCCGCCCTCGACGGCCGCGACCACGTTGTAGCGCTCGCGCTTCTCGCCCTTGTCGTTGATGTAGTTGCCCTGCGGCGCGTCCGGCGTGGGCATGTCGATGAACGACGACGTCATCGAGCGCACCACGTACGTCCGCTTGGGCGGGTCGTGGCCCTGCTCGACCATGAAGTCGGCGTCGACCAGGTGGCCGGCCTCGAGCAGCGGGATGCCCGCCTTGACCCCGGCGCGGCTCAGCGTCGTCACCGACGCGTGCGACGAGAACTGGTTGGTGACCGCGAACCGGTGGTCCGAGGCGTTTCGCCGCGCGACGAAGTAGTTCTTGTCGTCGGTGATCGGGTTCCTGTCGAACTTGACGCCCAGGCGTCCCTCCAGCGAGCCCAGCCCGGCCTCCGACTTCGGGTCGAGCGAGATGAACAGCGAGCCCCCGCGGTCGAGGTAGTCGGAGACCGACTTGAGGTCCTCGTCGAGCAGCGCCTGGCGCGGCCCGAGCACGAACAGGATGGTCGCGTCGTCGGGCACCGGCTTGCCGAAGCCCTCCCAGTCCTTGATCTCGTAGTTGAGGAGGCTGAGGATCTGCTTGAAGTTCGCCGAGCGCGCCTGCGGATCGACCAGGTCGCGGATGCCGGCGGACTTCGGATCGTTGAGCTCGCCGTGGCCGACGGAGAAGTAGGCCACTCGCTTGGCGCGCAGGAGCTTCATGAGCGACTTCTGCACCTCGCCGTCGAACTCGCGCAGCTTCTCGCGCCGCGCCTTGACGAAGTCGACCGGGAGGGTGAGCCGCTCGCTGGCCCCGACGTCCTTCTCGGCCCCCTTCCGGGCCGTGGCCTTTTCCTTCTCGGCCTTCGCCCTGTCGGCCGCGTCGAACCTGACCAGGACGACCGTGCCGTCGGTCTGGACCTTGTAGTCCTTGGCCAGCCCCGGCGAGGCCACGCGGTCATGGCGCTCGACGACGATCTTCCCGGTCGCGTCGCCGAGCTGGCGGAAGTAGGCCTCCACCTCGTCGGCCACCTCGTTGACCTCGGGGAAGAACAGGAGCACGCGCATCGGCTCCTCGAGCGTGGACGCCATGTTGACGGTCGCCGGCCCCGGGCGCGAGGTCTTGAAGTAGCTCACGTCCTCGCGCACGTCGCGCTCCTTGGCCACGTTGCAGGTGACCAGCAGGAACCCTGCCGCCAGCGCGATGGTGAGGCCCGAGGTGCCCATCTCGCGCACGCGGTAGAGCTCGACCGCGGCCTCGTCGGCCACGTCGCCGCCCGGCTTGGGGAACCAGTCGCGCCCGGTGAGGCCGAGCGAGATCTCGACCATGAGGAGCGGGATGAGCGAGATGCCGAGGACGACCATCCACGCCACCGTGGCCATGGTCGATGCCTTGGCGGCCGCCTTGCCGTCCTCGATGCCGACCAGCTCCTGCCCGCTCGGGGTGCCGAACAGGAAGTAGATGACGAGGGCGAGGATGGCGCCGCCGTGGCAGATGAGCAGCAGGCTCTCGACGCTCTTGCGCTTGCCTCGCTCGCGGCGGAACGCCCAGGCCCGGATGCCGGTCGAGCCGGCAACCAGGATGAGCCCGAGCCAGGTGAGCACGGTGCTCACCGACTCGAGATGCACCAGGACCCGCTGCCCTGTGAACAGGAGCAGCAGGCCCAGCGCCAGCAGCACTGAGACCCACCACGGGGTCGAGGTCTTTACTGCCATCGCTTCGCCTCCAGAGTCTTGATCGCGAGGAGCAGGAAGAAGTAGGTGACTGCCCCGTAGTAGACGACGTCCTTCAGGCTGAACACGCCCTGCATGAAGCTGGTCTGGAAGTGGGCGTTCCACAGCCCGAGATCCTTGAGCACGGTGGAGAGCGGCGCCGGCAGCTTCTTGGCCAGCTCGTAGAGGAGGTACATGATGCCGGCCAGCGCAGCGCCCAGCGCGGCGGCGACCAGCTGGTGGCGGGCCAGCGAGCTGGCGAAGATGCCGATCGCCAGCGACGCCCCGCCGATGAGGAAGAGGCCGATGTAGCCGACCACGACCTGCGAGGTGGTGATCTTGCCGTTCACCTGGATGAGGAGCGGCATGTAGAGCGACAGCACCACGATGCCGCACAGGAACACGAACGCGGCCAGGAACTTGCCGATGATGATCTCGGCGTCGCGCACCGGCGACGTGTTGAGCAGGATCATCGTGTGCGTCTGGCGCTCCTCGGCCACGAGGCGGATGCTGAGCGCGATGGCCATGACCACCGTGGTCCCGCTCGAGAACTCGAAGAAGCGCTGCAGGACCGTGGCGCTCAGGAGCTTGCCCTCGCCGAGCGCCTTGGCCTGGAACAGGATGCCGCACACCAGGAGCAGCAGCGCGGCGATGACATAGCCGACCGGCGACCGGAGATAGGCCGCCAGCTCGCGCCGGAAGATGATGCTAATTGCGCGCACGATCGCCTCCTTGCACCAGCTTGAGGAAGATGTTCTCCAGCTTGCGCGCCGAGCCGCCCAGCCGCACCACGCCGTGGCCGGCCTCGATCAGCGCGCGGCAGAGCTCGGCGCGGATGTCGCGGTCGGCCAGCACCTCGAAGCACTGCGCGTTGTCCTCGCGCCCGGCGTCCACCACCTCGGTGATGCCGGGCAGCCCGGAGAGCAGGTTCTTGACCACCGGCTCCCGGTACGGGTCGCCATCGGCCTTCGGCACCACCGCGACGCCGATGCGCCAGGTGCCGGTGGCCACGTCGGGCTCGACCTTGGACAGCAGGCTCTCCTCGGTGCCGGACGCGATGATCTCGCCCTCGCCGAGCATGAGGATGCGGTCGCAGGTCTCGCTGATCTCGGTCAGGATGTGACTCGAGATGAGCACGGTGTGCGCCTTCTTCAGATTGCGCACCAGATTGCGCATCTCGACGATCTGCACCGGGTCGAGGCCGCGGGTGGGCTCGTCGAGGATGAGCAGCTTGGGCTCGTGCACGATCGCCTGGGCCACACCCACGCGCTGGCGGAAGCCGTGCGACAGGGTGAGGATGAGGTCGTTCTGCACGCCGCCGAGGTTGGTCGCCTCGATGACGTCGGGCAGGCGCTTCTTGAGCTGCGACGCGCTCAGCCCTCGCAACCTGCCGGCGAACGCCAGGTACTCGGACACCTGCATGTCTGCGTAGAGCGGGGGGTTCTCGGGCAGGAAACCGACGAGCTTTCGGACCTCGTGTGGGTTTCTTACCGCGTCGATGGCGCCCACCGACACCGTGCCCGACGAGGGGCGCAGGTCGCAGGCGAAGATGCGAAGCGCGGTGGTCTTGCCCGCTCCGTTGAGTCCGAGGAAGCCGACCGTCTCGCCTTCCTCGATCTCGAACGAGACCGGCCCCAGCGCGCGCTTTGCGCCGAAGTATTTCGAAACGTTCTCTGCACGTATCATAAGTGTCCCCAGTTCCAGGGGTTTTGGGTGGGCGGCGGCGCCTACGCCCGGCGCTCGCGACTGGCCAGCGTTACCAACCGCCGGACCCCTGTCAATGCTTCCCGGCCGGTTCGAGATGTCGAAAAGAATCGAGGGGCGAGCTGGACGGACGCTCAGAACGACAGGAGGACGGCCGCGCCGGCGCCGCCGCCCGGGAGCACCACCGGGGCGACCGAGGCATCCGCATCGCGGCGGTCGTCCGCGTCGTCGCCCGGCTCGCTGCGCACGAGATCGTGGACCAGGAGGCCGATCGAGATGGCGGCGAGGGCCGCGCCGGCGCCGGTCGCGATGTTGCTGTAGCGGGCGTGGCGCTCGCCTCGCCTCTGCACCTCGAGCGCCTCGTCGTACGTGTGCGCCTGGCTGGTGCGCTTGAGGTCACGCCACTCGTCCTCGTCGGCCTGCAGCTGGACCGCGAAGTAGGCCGAGGTGCCGGCCGCGGCCAGGGCAGCTCCACCCCACAGCCACCAGCGCGCATAGAAAGGTGGCGCGGGCGCCTCCTCCCGGCGCTCGATGGCGGTATCGTCCGGCGCCGCGGCGGCCGGCGCGGGCGCCTCCGGTGCGCTCGCGGCCCGCCGGCGCCGCGCCGCCTCGGTCGGCGGCAGGACGTCGGTGGGATCGCCGTCGTCGGCGATCGCCCTTGCGGGGGCCCGCTCCGGGGTGGTGGCGACCAGAGACGCGCGCGCCAGCTCGTTGCCGTGGCGGTCGAGCGCGGCGCAGGCCAGCTCGCGCGGCTCGGCGTCGGGCGGGACGGCGATCGCGATGCGCGCGCGCCCCGACTTGCGGCGCGCCCTGGCGACCGAGCCGCCGCCGTCGCCGGTGCGGACGAGGCGCGCGGCGGCGATGAGGTCGAGCGGATCGGAGGTGATCGTGAGGACCGCGACGCCCTCGCCCGGCTGGCAGGTGACGTCGAGGGGCGGGCGCAGCCTCATGGCGTCGCGCGCCGAGCGGAACGGCGCGGTGAGCTTGGGCGAGCTTCCCGGCGGCAGCTGGGCCTCGGGGTCGAGCGCGAGCAGGCGGCGAAACTCGCCCTCCGCCGCGTCGGACTGGCCGAGCGCGGCCCGGCTCTCGGCCAGCGAGCGATAGATGAGGATGAGCGTGTCGCGGCGGCTGCGCCCGGCCGACTCGGCCTTCTCGAGCAGGCGGATCGCGCGGTCGAAGTCGAGCTGGACCATCGACTGGCGGGCCTGCGCGACCAGCTCGTCGGGGTCGGGCTCGGCCCGGGCCGTGCCCGGGGCGGCGGCCAGCACCGCCGCGGCCGCCGCCATGTAGATGATGAGGGCCAGGGCGGTGGGCGTGCGTCTCACGGCTTCAGGAGCTCCAGGTTGAGGCGGCGAGTCACGGTGTCGCCCGCGCGGATGGTGATGGAGAAGCGGTCCTCGACCCCGGTCTCCGACACCGCGCGCACCGCGTGCTTGCCCGGCTTGAGCGCCACGCGCACCAGCGGCGTGATGCCGATCGAGTCGCCGTCGATGTAGATGGTGGCGTAGGGCGAGGCGTCGACGCTGAAGAAGCCGGTGTCGCGGTCGACCGGGGTCCGGTCGGCATGGCGCTGCGCGCTCCTGCGGCCGTGATGTCGCTTGCCGGCGTCGCGGCCGGTGTCGCGACGGCGCGCGGTGTCGCTGTCGCCGGGGTCGTCGCCGTCGGCGGGGCCGGTCCGGGCCTCGTCGGGCGTCGACGGCAGCGGCTCGGCCGAGGGCACCGGCGCGGACGAGGGCGGGCGCGGCGACGGAGTCGCGGTCGACCGCTCCACGATCTCCACGGGCTCGGGCTCGGCGGGCTCACCGGGCCCGCCGGAGGGCGCAAGAGGTGTCGCCGCGGCGGGCGGCGCGTCGGACGCGGTGGCGACCGCCGGATCCGGCGCCGGGGTCGGGCCGCGCAGCCACCAGCCGGCCGCGCCGGCCAGCGCCGCGGCACCGACCAGGACGACGACCAGGTTTCGTCGCGAGCTCGCCGGCACGTCGAGATCGATCGATCCCGCGGCCTCCGGCATGAGCATGGTGGCGGCGCCCGGGCCGCTGACCGGAGAGCTCGCGCCCGGCCCGCTCGCCCCACCGGAGGCGTCGGAGGCTTGCGGCTCGGCAGAGGGCGGCGCCTCTCTCACCACGGCGCGCGGCCGCCGGTTGATGAACTCGGGCGGCTCCTGGCCGATGTCGGTCATCGCCTTGAGGTAGGCGGTGGCGTGGTGGATGCGGTCGCGCTCCTCCTCGAGGTCGTTGGCGCAGTCGCGGCGCACCAGCTCGGCCAGCTCGCGGCTGGTCGCCAGCCCGCCGATCGGCGCCAGCTCGCGCGACAGGGCCTCGCTCATCTCGCGCGCCGACGCGTACCGCTCCTCGCGCGCGATGCTGAGCGCCCGGTCGATGACCTCGTCGAGGCCGAGCGGGACGTCGTGCCGCGACTCCGACGCGCGCGGCCGCTGGCCCTCGACCACCGCGAACAGGGTCTCGAAGTCGCTCGAGCGGTGAAACAGCGAGCGGCCGGTGACCGCCTCGTAGAGGAGAACGCCGACAGAGAAGAGATCGGCGCGGCCGTCGACCTCGACGCCGCGGATCTGCTCGGGCGCCATGTACGGGTACTTGCCCTTGAGGCCGGTGGCGGTGGTGATCGAGTGATGCGAGACCTTGGCGACGCCGAAGTCGAGCACCTTGACCAGGCCGGCGCTGGTCACGAACACGTTCGACGGCGACATGTCGCGGTGGATGATGCCCACCATGCCGCGTCCGGGCTGGCGGAAGCAGTGAGCGAACTGCAGGCCCTCGAGCGACTGCGACACGATGGCGGCCGCGATGCGCAGATCCAGCCCGCGACCGGCGTTCTGGCGGATGAGGCGCGAGAGCGAGACGCCCTCGAGGTACTCCATCGCCAGGTAGTACTCGCCTTCGATCTGCCCGAGCTCGAACACCTGGCAGATGTTGGGATGGGTGAGGCTCGCGGTGACGCGCGCTTCGGTCAGGAACATCGACACGAAGCGCGGGTCCTCGGCCAGGTGGGGGAGGATGCGCTTGATGACGACCAGCTTCTCGAAGCCGGCCTCGCCGGTGAGCAGCGCGGCGAACACCTCGCCCATGCCGCCCTGTGCCAGCTTCGCGAGCAAGGTGTACTTGCCGAAGCGATACGGGCTGGCGGCGGAAGAAGGGCGCGCGAGCGGGCCGCCTATCTGCGGACTCAGCGACAACGCGGGGGAATTATAACGGCGAGATCGCGGGTTTCTCCGGCCCCGGGGGCAGATCCTTCGATCGAGTCGGCGAGCAGCGACCGACCTCGCACCACCTCGTGCGCGCGCCGCCCACATGGCGTGTAGCGACGACCGCGAAAATCGCAGGCCGAGAGCAGCGCGCGCGACTCGCGCACCGCTCTCGGCCCGATGTGTCAGCAACAGTTCAGTGTGACGGATGGGTCTCGGTCGCCGCGCCGCGCGTCAGTTGCCGGCGGTGAGGCAGTCGAGGAGGCCGTAGGCGCACTCGATGAGGGCCTCCTGGCTGTCGCTGGCGACGGCGCAGTCCTCGAAGTCGGTCACGCACACGTCGATGTCGCCGCCGCCGTCGCCGCCGTCGCCGGGGTCGCACTGGTCGGCGCAGTCCTGCCAGGCGGCCTCGCACGCGGCGAGGTCCTCGTCGGTCTGCGCGCTGGCCTCGCAGTCGTCGAACTCGAGGTCGCAGGTGGCGCAGTCGCCGCCGCCTTCGCCGTCCCCGCCGCCGTCGGCCCCGCCATCGTCGTTGCCGCCGTCGCCGCCGCCGGTCGCCTCGCACACGGCCGTGCAGACCTCGAAGATCTGATCGCAGAGCTCGTTGCCGCCGCCGCCGTCCGCGCCGTCGTCGTCGCCCGCGCCGTCGTCATCGGCCCCGTCGTCGGCGGTGCCGTCGTCGCCAGGATCCGTGCCGTCGCCCGCGCCGTCGTCGGCGGTGCCATCGTCGCCCGCGCCGTCGTCGGTGGTGCCGTCGTCGCCCGCGCCGTCGGTGGTGCCGTCGTCGCCCGGATCCTGGTCGCCGGGATGGCCGGCCTGCACCTGCTCGCAGAAGTCCTGGATCGCCGCGCAGCCGCACTGATCGTCGGCGGGCGGCTCGGCGCCGTCATCCGCGGGGTCGCCCGCGCCCGGGTCCTGCTGGCCCTCGGCGACCTCGCCTTGCCCCTGGCCGCCGGCCTCGCTCGCGCAGCCGCCCGCTCCGGCCAGCACCAGCGCCGCGAGGAAGGGGAGGCTCAACAGAGATGAGTGAACTCGAGACATGATCGCTCCTTTCGCGCCCGGTCCGGCGGAGGCCCGCTGCTGCAGCTCGGGTGCCACGGCGCCTGGAGCGGCTTCCGCTGCGATTCGGGCGTCTTGCCCGCGCGCTGTGCAGATTCCACACGCGTTCCGAATGGGCTCTGGGGGTGCGGGCGCGATCGAGTTTCGGCGAGTGATGCCGGCCATGAGCAGCCGAGGTAACGTAGGCCCGCCATGGGGGTCGACGACGTGCGCACCGGCACCTGGGTCACCTTCGACGGCAGCAGCGCGAGCTCGATGCAGGTCCGTCGCTGCCGCCTGGTCGTGGTGAGCGGACCCGATCGCGGGGCAGAGGCCGAGGTCGGTTCCACCTGGATCCGGGTCGGCGCGCAGAGCGGCTGCGACCTGGTGCTGAGCGACCGGCTGGTCTCCGGCCACCACTTCGAGATCCTGCTCGACGAGGCCGGCTATCGCCTGCGCGACCTGGAGTCGACCAACGGCACCTTCATCGCCGGCCACCGCGTGCGCGACGTCTACCTCAACCCGGGCACCGCGATCTACGCCGGCGAGTCGCGCCTGCGCTTCGAGCCGCTCGACGACAGCGTGACCGTCGAGCTCTCGCACCGCGACAGGTTCGGCGGCATGGTCGGGTCGAGCGTCGCGATGCGCGCGCTCTACGCCCGGCTCGAGCGCATCGCGCCCACCGACGCGAGCGTGCTCATCACCGGCGAGACCGGCAGCGGCAAGGAGCTGGTGGCGGAGGCGGTCCACCAGCACTCGCAGCGGGCCAGCGGCCCGTTCGTGGTGGTGGACTGCGGATCGATCCCCGACAACCTCATCGCCAGCGAGCTCTTCGGCCACGAGCGCGGCGCCTTCACCGGCGCCATCTCGAGCTACGCGGGCGCCTTCGAGCGCGCCCACGGCGGCACCATCTTCCTCGACGAGATCGGCGAGCTGCCGCTCGAGCTCCAGCCCAACCTGCTCGGCGTGCTCGAGCGGCGCCAGGTGCGCCGCATCGGCGCGTCGCGCAGCATCCCGCTCGACCTGCGCGTCATCGCCGCCACCAACCGCGATCTGGCCAGCGAGATGAACCGCGGCACGTTCCGCTCCGACCTCTACTACCGGCTGGCGGTGGTGCAGGTGCGGGTGCCGCCCCTGCGCGAGCGGCCCGAGGACATCCCGCCCCTGGCCGAGCACTTCCTCGAGCTGCTGGCGGCGGGGGGAGCGCGGGTGACGCCGCTCTCGCGCGAGACCCTGGAGAGCCTCCGCAATCACCGGTTCCCCGGCAACGTGCGCGAGCTGCGCAACCTCATCGAGCGCTCGGTCATCCTGGCCGAGGCCGGCATGGAGCCGGACCAGGGCACCATGGCCGAGCCGCCGGCCGACGACGCCGGGATGGAGACGGGCGCCGAGGCGCGCGGCGGCGGCGAGGCGCTGGATCCGCAGGCCGATCCCGTGCCGGCGCCCGGCCGCCTCCCGGTCGTGCAGATGGAGGTGGACGACGCGGTGCCGTACCGCATCGCCAAGCAGCGCCTCATGGCCGAGTTCGACTCGCGCTACCTCAAGCAGCTCCTCCGCCGCCACGGCGGCAACGTCTCGGGGGCGGCGCGCGCGGCCGGCCTCGACCGCATGACCGTGCACAAGATGCTGCAGCGGGTCGGCCTGGGCGGCTGGCGCGGCCGCGCGCTCGACGACGACGACGACGCGTGACGCGTGAATCGATGCGGCCGGTCAGCTCGCGGCGACCGCGCACTGGCCGTCGCCGTCGCAGCCGGACGTGCAGCTGTCGAACAGGTCCTGGCAGATCGCGTCCTGGCAGGTGTCGTAGTCCTCATCGCACGCGGTGAAGCAGCCGTCGTCCCCGGCGGAGCAGTCCTCCGCGCAGCTGTCGAAGTCGAGCTGGCACGCTCCGACCGGGCTGGCCGTGACGCAGCTGGTGTAGTTGCTCTCGCACTGGGCGTCGCACAGGTCGTCGTCGGGCGAGCAATCCTCCTCGCACAGATCGAACTTGTCCTCGCAATCGGCGAGCTCGCTGTCGTCGTAGCAGTCGTCCTGCTCGCCCTTGCAGTCGCTCTCGCACGCGGCGGCGTCGCCGGGGGCGGCGATGGGGCCGCAGGCGAGCTCGACCTCGATGAGCGCGGGCGACGCCGACAGGTCGACCCCGCCGGAGCTGCCGGACACGACGACCTGGGTCTGCGCGTCACCTGACGGCGCCACCTCGTCGAGGGTGGGGCAGCCGCTCGCGCTCTGCCACGGCGCGTAGACGGCGACGTCCACCGAGACGTCCGCGCTCGACGCGGTCGCCAGGTCGACGTCGGCCAGGAGGGAGGGCAGATCGGCCAGCGTGGGCGCATCGCCGCCGAAGTCGACGCACGCGCGCTCGAGCACCTCGCCGGTCGACGCGCGGCGCAGCCACACCCCGGCGGTGGCGGCGCACGTGAGGTCGAGCGCCGACGGATCGGGGACCGCGCCGCAGGTCGCCGGATCCAGCGCCATCTGGACCGAGACGGCGACCGGATCGCCGCCGCCGCCGCAGGCAGCGAGCGGGGCCGCGAGCCCGGCGAGCGCTGCCTGCGCGGCGATCGCGGCGAGCGAGCCGACCAGGTGGGCGGAGGCGGATCGGAGGCGCATCGGCCGGGCCATCAGCAGTCCCTCCCTGCAAAACAGAAGCCGCCGACCGAGTAGCCCGGATCGTCGCCGCCGCTGGTGGCGGCGAGGATGATGGCGCCCCCGACCACGACGCCGCCCGCGACGATCAGCGTCCGTCCCCACCATGTCGTGTACCAGGACGGCGCGCGGTCCGCGGCCGGCGCCGAGCCCGACAGCCCGCCGGCGGCCATCGGATCCGCGCCGGGAGCGAGGCCGCCCGGGCTCGCCCCCGCCGCGAGCGTGTGGCTGAAGCGCTCGGACGGCATCGCCAGCCACGGCGACAGGAGGCCGCGGCGCGCGTCGAACACGGCGGCCTCCACCCGGTTGGCGTGCGCGCGCACCAGCACCAGCAGATCGACGCGCGCGGCGCCGGCCAGCGCGGCGGAGGCGGTGCGGCGCGCGCGGTCGTCGGCGCGCCCGACGGCGCGGCGCAGCTCGGCGGCGCTCTCGGCGGGCGGGCGCTCGTGGAGCGACAGCGACCGCTCGGCGGGCCTCCGCTCGTCGGCGACGTCGATCATGGCGCCGCGCGGGCTGCGGCCGGGCGCGGCCGCGACCACCCAGTGCGGCCCGGACGAGACGTGCTCGAGGTCGAGCGGCGCCACGCCGGCCGGCCGCCCGTCGACGAACACGCGCGCGCCCGCCGGCTCGGCCGCGATGTGCAGCGCGCCGTGTCCGTCGTCGCGCGCCGCCTGCGCGAACAGCGCCACCACCTGCGGCCGGTACGCGCCCGCGTCGAGCGCGCGCCGATCCGGATCGAGGTGCTGGACGGCGCGGAAGGCGCGCCGGGCCTCGACCGGGCGCCGCCGCCCCTCCTCCACCAGGCCGGCCAGGAGGTGGCGCTCCACCATCAGGCGGACGACAGGCGGCGTCGGCTCGCGGTCGACCACCAGGCGATCGACCTCGCCGAGATCGGCGAGCGCCCGCTCGTAGTCGAAGCGCTTGTAGGCCTCCTCGGCGGCGCCGAGCTGGCGGCGCGCGCGAGTGAGCGCGACTTCGCGCTCGCCCTCGGGCGGCAGCGGCTCCTCGAGCGCGGCGCGCAGCTCGCCGCCCACCGGGGCGAGGCCGAGCCCGGCGCACTCGGCGCGGGCCGACTCGACGGCGGCCCGTGACCGGGCCTCCGATCCGGCAAGAACGGCGAAACCGACTCGCCTTTCGCCCGCGTGGGCCGATGCTGACGCCAGGACGACACCGGCCAGGACGATGGGGTCACGTGGGGTCGCCTGATAGACAATGGAAGCGAGCACGCGGCTGGCCAGAATTCCGAGGATTAGGCCTGCAGCGGAACCGAGACCGAG
>Ga0126377_10002578_pt1 | contig 12529 bp, 11 predicted proteins | sample PanSoiMetPlot_22_FD_92647 | JGI IMG/M metagenome (GOLD analysis project Ga0126377, IMG submission 92647) | Tropical forest soil microbial communities from Panama - MetaG Plot_22 | ecosystem: Environmental > Terrestrial > Soil > Tropical forest > Bulk soil | place: Panama | collected 2016-02-17
CCGGTGTCGCATCTACCCGAGTAGAAGCTGGTTGAACTCCCGGCGGTTCCTGCGCCGTCGCGATTGCGACGCCGAACAGAAGCGCAAATGCGGTCGTCGTTCCCAACGTCTGCATCGTAACGCAGTCCCCACGGAGTTTTTTGCCACCTTAGCCGATGGAAACCGATCTGCAAGGTGGCCTTGGGGACTGTGCACGGTGGTACAGAGCCGCAAGAGGGCTGGCCCAAAGCTTCTCGCCACCCTATACGGTTAACCAAGATGCTCGATACCAGCGAACTCGAACGCTATGCTCGCCATATCGTGCTGCGCGAAGTGGGCGGACCCGGTCAGGCGAAGCTCAAGGCAGCGCGCGTGCTTGTCGTTGGTGCTGGTGGCCTCGGTGCGCCTGTGTTGCTCTATCTTTCCGCAGCGGGTGTCGGCACGCTTGGCATCGTCGATGACGACAGTGTGTCGCTTTCGAATCTGCAGCGGCAGGTAATCTTCGATACCAACGACGTCGGTAAGCCCAAGGTCGAGCGCGCGGCAAGTGCAGTGACCGGGCTCAATCCACATGTTGACGTCAGGACTCACCAGGCGCGGCTCAAGGCGGCAAACGCGCTCGATCTGATCAAGGACTATGACATCGTTGCCGACGGTTCCGACAACTTCGCGACCCGCTATCTCGTTTCTGACGCCTGCTATCTCGTGAAGAGACCGCTAGTGACCGCTGCAGTCGGAACGTTCGACGGATCGCTTACCTCGATACGCGCCCACGAGAGGTCCGCGAGCGGTACGCCGAATCCGACTTACCGTTGTCTGTTCCCCGAACCGCCGCCGCCTGGCACCGTGCCGGCCTGCGCCGAGGCTGGCATCCTTGGTGCGCTGCCCGGCGTGCTCGGCTCACTGATGGCGTTGGAAGTGATCCGTGAAATCGTCGGCTTCGGTGAGGGTCTGGTTGGCCGCCTTCTTATGGTCGACGCGCGCTCAATGCGTTTCGAGACACTGAGTTATGGGTGGGATCCGAACAATCCGCTTAATGGCAAGAGTCCGACAATCAGGGATCTATCACAGCATCGAGGGTAGTACGCGATCAGGCGGCCGGTGGCCGTCCATGAACGTTCTGATGTTGATGATAACCTTCTCGCCCATATCGATGCGGCCTTCGATCGTCGCCGATCCCGTGTGCGGCAGAAGCACGACCTTTCCGCTCCGCGCGAGCTTCACCAGTTTCGGGTTTACTGCGGGCTCATGCTCGAACACGTCGAGCCCGGCGCCGGCAATATCTCCGGCCTCGATCAGCCGCGCGAGGGCGTTTTCGTCGATCACCTCGCCGCGCGACGTATTCACAATGTAAGTCTCCGGACGCAGCATCTTGAGGCGGCGCGCCGAAAGTAAGTGGTAGGTCGCCGGAGTATGCGGGCAGTTGACCGACACTATGTCCATGCGAGCCAGCATCTGATCGAGGCTTTCCCAATGCGTCGCGTCGAGCTCCTGCTCGATCTTGGGTGCCACCCGTCGGCGGTTGTGATAGTGAATCTGCAGCCCGAATGCGCGCGCCCGGCGGGCAACGGCCTGACCGATCCGCCCCATTCCGATGATGCCAAGCCGCTTGCCCCAGATGCGGTGGCCGAGCATCCAGGTCGGCGACCAGCCGGTCCAGTCCTTGTCGGTAGTCAGTATGTGAGAACCCTCTACCAGCCGGCGTGGCACGGCGAGGATCAGGGCCATCGTCATATCGGCGGTGTCTTCGGTGAGAACACCAGGCGTATTGGTGACGGTTATTCCGCGCTGAATCGCGGTTGCGACGTCGATATTGTCAACGCCATTGCCGAAATTGGCGATAAGCTTGAGTTGTTCGCCCGATTTGCTGAGCACCGAGGCGTCGATTCGGTCGGTGACGGTCGGGACCAAGACATCGGCAGTCTTTACGGCCTCGGCAAGCTGGCCTTGCGTCATTGGCTTGTCGTCGGGATTGAGGCGGGTATCAAAAAGTTCCCGCATCCGCAGCTCGACTGAATCGGGCAGCTTGCGCGTGACAATAACCAGCGGCTTTTTTGTCTTAGCCATACAGTCCAACAACGGAAATTGGCGGTGCTACCGCCATGGAAGTGCCGATTTAGCCCTCTTTAACCGTGCTCGCCGACACTGCGCGTCAGGCGAAATCCGTGCTTTTCCTACCAGATGGCCCTGACAACACAAAGCTTCCGGACCGCATTGAGTACCTTCGCTTTGGCGGCCGGGATCGCGGCATTACAGCCCGGTTCTGCCCAGTCGGCGGGCGAGGTCGCCACCGGCTCAGTCAGTGGCCTTCCGATCCCGCGTTTCGTCAGCCTCAAGTCCGACCGAGTCAATGTCCGTTCTGGCCCGAACAAGGACCAGGAGGTGCGGTGGGTCTATACCCATGCGGGTATGCCGGTGGAAATTACCGCCGAGTTTGAAAACTGGCGTCGCATCCGCGATTGGGAAGGTGCGGAAGGCTGGGTCTATCACTCGTTGCTGTCCGGCAAGCGCACGGCAATGGTGGTCCCGAAGTCTAAAGACGAACTCGTTCCACTGTTTGAGAGCACGGACATCGAGTCCACCATCGCTGCCCAACTACAGTCAGGAGTGCTCGGGTCGCTCAAATCCTGCAACGGCAACTGGTGCCAGTTCAGCGGGAAAGGCTTTGAAGGCTACATCAGGCAAGAGCGTCTGTGGGGCGCCTATCCGAACGAAAAAGTGGACTGATTCGGCGTGCCCCCAAAACGACAATGGCCGGGAAGCCCGGCCATTAGAACTCGCAGTTCCTGATGACGCCTTTTTAGACCTTCCGGCGCAACCGTACGACGACGTCCACGCGGGCGATCTCGTACCCTTCAGGCGGAGATGGCGTCTTGCCGACGATTACCTCGGCGTCTGGAATGTCGAGCACCTGGTCCTCGCCTTCGACGAAGAAATGGTGGTGCGCCGTCGCGTTGGTATCGAAATAGGCTTTTGAGCCATCGACCGCGACCTGGCGGAGCAGGCCGACTTCCGTGAATTGATGCAACGTATTGTAAATTGTCGCCAGCGACACTGGGACTTTCGCGCGCGTTGCTTCTTCGTAGAGCATCTCGGCAGTGAGGTGCCGATCACCCTTGCCGAAGAGAATCCAACCCAACGCCATACGCTGGCGGGTCGGACGCAGTCCCACTTCGCGCAGCATTGCCTTCACGTCGTGCCACGGACAGCCGGTGAGAGCCGACCGGTCCGGTGAATGGCCGGCGCTGCTCACTACCTTTGAGATTACAGAGGTACGCGTTGGCGTCATTGTCTTTTCACACCCAAACGACCGGCCCGACATGCGAGCCAGCCAAAAACCTTCGCATTTCCAACATATACGAAAACACCCTCGCAGATGCAACCGTCTCGCAACTATTAGAAAGGCAGTAATGTCGCGGGTTTTCGCGCGAATCCGTCATCGTATCAGGCTCCCGCCATCTTTGCCCGCTAGGTTTGGTATGTTACCAACTCGGGCATGGTAATTCAGCCAAGCCCCAAAAATGGGGACGCGATCACGATGGAACCGCGGCGGCACAGCTTCGAGTATGAAGATCTGCTGGCTTGTGGCCGCGGCGAACTTTTTGGCGCCGGCAACGCGCAGCTACCGCTGCCCCCGATGCTGATGTTCGATCGCATCGCGGAGATTAGTGAAGAGGGCGGCGAGCACGGCAAAGGCCTAATTCGTGCCGAGCTCGACGTAAAGCCCGACCTCTGGTTCTTCCTTTGTCACTTCAAGGGCGATCCGGTGATGCCGGGCTGCCTCGGCCTCGATGCACTGTGGCAGCTGGTCGGGTTCTTCCTCGGCTGGCTAGGTGCGCCGGGCAAGGGTAGAGCGCTTGGTTTGGGAGAGCTAAAGTTCTCCGGCCAGGTGTTGCCCACCGTGAAGAAGGTGATCTACGGAATCGATATCAAGCGTGTCATGCGCTCAAAGCTCGTCTTGGGCATTGCCGATGGTTGGCTATCCGCGGACGGGAATGTCATCTACCGCGCCAGCGACCTCAAAGTCGGATTGTTCAAGCAGGACGAAGTTTTGCAGCCGGGCAGTGCTTGAGCCTGGAGGTCTTGCGGAATTGCCTCGGGCGGCCAATCTGTGGCCCAATCAGCGATAAACTGCGGCGGGGATCGTAAAGGTCAGATCATTATGCGACGTGTCGTCGTCACCGGGATGGGCATCGTTTCCTCCATCGGTAACAATACGCAAGAAGTTTTGGCGAGTCTGCGTGAGGCTAAATCCGGTATTGTCCGGGCCGACAAATACGCCGAACTTGGTTTCCGCTGCCAGGTCCATGGCGCACCGCGGCTGGATCCGGAAGAAGTAGTCGATCGCCGCGCGATGCGCTTTCTAGGCGGAGGCGCCGCCTGGAACCACGTTGCGATGGAGCAGGCGATTCGTGATGCCGGCCTCGAGGAAGCCGAGATTTCGAACGAGCGTATTGGGATCGTAATGGGATCGGGCGGGCCGTCGTGCCGCGCGATCATCGACGCTGCCGATACCGCACGCGGTAAGGGGCCCAAGCGTGTCGGTCCGTTTGCCGTGCCGAAGGCGATGTCTTCGACGGCATCCGCGACGCTTGCCACGTGGTTCAAGATCAAGGGTGTGAATTATTCGATCTCGTCCGCTTGCGCGACCTCTAACCATTGTATCGGAAACGCGGCCGAACTGATCCAGTGGGGCAAACAGGATCTTGTATTCGCTGGCGGCTGCGAGGAGCTGGATTGGTCGCTCTCCGTGCTGTTCGATGCAATGGGAGCAATGTCGTCGAAGTTCAACGCGACTCCAGAAAAGGCATCGCGCGCCTATGACAAGGACCGTGACGGTTTTGTTATCGCCGGAGGTGCCGGCGTGCTGGTGCTGGAGGAGCTCGAGCGTGCGAAAGCGCGCGGCGCCAAGATTTATGGCGAAGTCGCAGGCTATGGAGCCACCTCCGATGGCTACGACATGGTTGCTCCGTCGGGCGAGGGTGCTGTGCGTTGCATGACCATGGCACTAGAGAAGGTGAAAGTTCCGGTCGACTACATCAATCCGCATGCTACTTCGACGCCGATTGGCGACATCAAGGAAATCGAAGCCATCCGTGAGGTATTTGGCTCCAAATGCCCGCCGATCTCAGCCACGAAGTCTCTGACCGGCCACTCTCTCGGCGCGACAGGCGTGCAGGAAGCGATCTACTCGCTGCTAATGATGCAAAGCGGTTTTATCTGCGAGAGCGCCAATATCGAAAATCTCGATCCCGCGTTCGCTGACATCCCAATCGTGCGCGAACGCAAGGACAATGCCGCGCTTGGCTGCGTGCTGTCGAACTCGTTTGGTTTTGGCGGCACCAATGCGTCCGTTGTGTTCAAGCGGCTGGATGCATGATCATTTTGTCCAAGCGATGTAAGGCGGAATCGCGCGCGTCATCGGATTGTCGTCTCCGCGCCATAGACGGGAACAGCCTGCCAATTCGATTCGGGGCTCCGCATGAACAAGCTCGTTTCCCCGTCCTTGCTGTCGTTCGTCTCACGTGGGCCAGCGGCCATGGCTGATCAACAAACGGCCGCCCGCGGCAGCCTGATGCAGGGCAAACGGGGGCTGATTATGGGGGTGGCCAACGACCACTCAATCGCCTGGGGAATCGCGAAAACACTTTCGCAACACGGAGCTAACCTCGCATTCACCTATCAAGGCGAGGCGCTGGCCAAGCGCGTGAAGCCGTTGGCCGAGGAAGCGGGGTCGTCCTTTGTGATGCCGTGCGACGTCGAGGATATTGCTTCGGTTGACGAGGTATTTTCTGAAATCAAGAAGCAATGGGGCACGATGGATTTCCTCGTCCATGCGGTCGCCTTTTCCGACAAGAATGAGTTGAAGGGTCGTTACGCCGATTCCACGCGTGAGAACTTCATCCGCACGATGGTGATTTCCTGCTACGCGTTTACCGAAGCGGCAAAGCGTGCTGCCGCACTGATGCCGGATGGCGGCGCAATGGTGACACTTACCTACAATGGCGGGCTGCGTGCGATGCCGAACTACAATGTGATGGGCGTCGCCAAGTCTGCGCTCGAGGCATCCGTGCGTTATCTCGCGGTCGATTTCGGACCTCAAAAAATCCGTGTTAACGCAATTTCAGCAGGACCCATTCGGACACTTGCCGGTGCGGGAATTACGGACGCCCGCTATATGTTCGCGTTCCAGCAGAAATATTCACCGCTTGGCCGCGGTGTCACCTTGGAAGAGCTGGGCGGCGCAGGGCTCTATCTTCTGTCCGACCTTTCCACCGGCGTGACCGGAGAAATTCATTTCGTCGATTCAGGCTACAACGTTATCGCTATGCCGCAGCCAGATGCGCTCAAGACAAGCGGGGCACATGAAGGGAATGGTGACGGATAACCCGTCATCCGTTGCGACAGTTGCGAAAACGGCCGGGAATTCCCGGCCGTTTAAATTTGTTCTGCCGCGCTGCTTATGCGGCCTTCTTCTGTGACGCCGCGAGCTCAAAGCGATCGGCGTTCATCACCTTTGTCCAAGCTGCCACGAAGTCCCTTACAAACGTCTCCTTCGCGTCTGAGGCCGCATAGACCTCCGCGAAGGCACGCAGCTGCGAGTGCGAACCGAAGATCAGGTCGACGCGGGTACCGGTCCACTTGACCGTGTTAGTCTTGCGGTCTCGCCCCTCATACACGTCATCGCCAATGGATGACCAGGTCGTGCTCATATCGAGCAAGTTGACGAAGAAATCGTTCGTCAGCTTTCCGGACTTCTTGGTGAAGACGCCGTGCTTGGAGCCACCAGCATTGGCGCCGAGCACGCGCAGGCCACCGATGAGGACCGTCATCTCGGGCGCCGTCAACCCCAGCAATTGCGATCGGTCCACCAACGCCTCCTCGGGCGCCATGAACTGCTGCTTGGTGCTGATATAGTTGCGAAAGCCATCGGCACGCGGCTCAAGCGGTGCGAAAGACTCGACGTCGGTTTGCTCCTGAGTTGCGTCCATGCGTCCGGGCGTGAAGGGCACCTTTACTTTGTAGCCAGCGTCCTTCGCGGCCTTCTCGATGGCGGCGCATCCACCGAGAACGATCAGGTCGGCAAGCGAAACCTTCTTGCCGAATTTCTGTTGGATTCCTTCAAGCTTTTGCAGAACAGTCTTGAGCTGCGCCGGTTGGTTGACCTCCCAGTCCTTCTGCGGGCTGAGACGAATACGCGCGCCGTTCGCGCCGCCGCGCTTGTCGGAGCCGCGAAACGTCGACGCAGACGCCCAGGCGGTCGACACCAGCTGCGACACCGATAAGCCGGAGGCGAGAATCTTTCCCTTCAGCGTTGCAATATCCTTGTCGCCGATCAACTTATGGTTCACCGGGGGAATCGGGTCTTGCCAGATCAGTGTCTCTTTCGGCACAAGGGGGCCGAGATAGCGTGCGCGAGGGCCCATGTCGCGGTGCGTGAGTTTGAACCACGCACGCGCAAATGCGTCCGCAAGCTGGTCCGGATTTTCATAAAAGCGCCGCGAAATCTTCTCGTAGGCCGCATCCATCCGCAGCGACAAGTCGGTGGTGAGCATGGTTGGTACATGCTTCTTCGACTTATCGAAGGCATCAGGGATTGTAGCGGCGGCGCCTTTCGCCTTCCACTGCTTCGCACCGGCTGGACTCTTCGTCAGCTCCCATTCGTTCTCGAACAGGTTCTTAAAGAAGAGGTTGCTCCATTTCGTCGGCGTCTGCGTCCACGTAACCTCCGGACCCCCGGTGATGGCGTCGGCGCCGATGCCGCTGCCGTGCTTGCTCTTCCAGCCGAGTCCCTGGTCTTCGATGGCGCTGCCTTCCGGTTCCGGACCGATTAACGACGGATCGCCCGCGCCATGGGTCTTGCCGAAGGAGTGACCGCCCGCAATGAGCGCGACGGTTTCCTCGTCATTCATCGCCATGCGGAAGAACGTTTCCCGAATGTCCTTGGCCGCCGCGATAGGATCCGGATTGCCGTTCGGCCCTTCCGGATTGACATAGATCAGGCCCATCTGCACGGCGCCTAGCGGCTCCGAAAGCTGGCGCTCGCCACTGTAGCGTTCGTCACCCAGCCATGTTCCCTCCGGACCCCAGTAAAGCTCTTCGGGTTCCCAGACATCGGCACGGCCGCCGGCAAATCCGAACGTCTTGAAGCCCATCGACTCGAGGGCGACGTTGCCGGCGAGGATCATCAGGTCGGCCCAGGAGATTTTCTGGCCATACTTCTGTTTGACTGGCCACAAAAGTCGGCGTGCTTTGTCGAGGTTTGCGTTGTCAGGCCAGGAGTTGAGCGGCGCGAAGCGCTGCTGTCCGGCGCCGGCGCCGCCGCGGCCGTCGGTGATGCGATACGTGCCGGCGCTGTGCCACGCCATTCGGATCATCAAACCGCCGTAGTGGCCGAAGTCGGCCGGCCACCAATCCTGGGAATTCGTCATCAGGGCGCGTAGATCCTTGGTGACGGCCTTCAGGTCGAGCTTCTTGAACTCTTTGGCATAGTCGAAGTCCTTACCCATTGGATTGGACAAATTGGAATTTCGATGGAGAACCTGGAGGTCCAACTGGTTCGGCCACCAGTCCCGGTTGGTTCTGGCAGTCGTGTGTACGACCGGGCACTTGCCCGTGTTCTTGTCATCGGTTTTTGCGTCCATCGTCTGTCTCCCGTCGTGTTCTGATTTCACGATTTGTGGGTGGGGTGTGACGTTGTTAAGACGGGCCACCAATAAGGTCTAATCGTATTGATTGGGCGTTGCGATAAGTCTAGCTTATCGATGTGATCACCTTACGGCAGTTGCGTTATTTAGCCTCGCTCGCTCGTCACAGGCATTTCGGGCGAGCGGCAGAAGATTGCGCCGTCAGTCAGCCGGCGCTGTCCATGCAGGTGCGTGAACTCGAGCGCGAGATCGGAGTCGAGCTGGTTGAGCGTCGACCGAACGACATCGCGCTCACCGACACTGGGCTGGAAGTGGCAGAGCGCGCCGAACAGATTCTCGCCGCCACCCGAGATCTCGTCGACTTCGCGCGGCACCGTGATGTACTCAGCGGGTCGCTCAAGCTTGGCATTATTCCGACACTCGCGCCTTACGTTCTGCCACTCGTGCTGCCGAGCCTGCAGGGGAAGTATCCGCGCCTGCGGCTTGAGCTGCGCGAAACACAGACAAAGATGCTGCTCCAGGAACTTGCACGCGGTGAGCTTGACTGTATCATGTTGGCGCTGCCGGCGGAGGACGCCGACGTTGAGACGCTCAAGCTGTTCAATGATCCGTTCTTGCTTGCGGTGCCAGCTGCCGAAGTGATTCCACCTAGCATCCCCGTTGGCGTTGCGGATGTCGATCAGCGTCGGCTGATCTTGCTGGAGGAAGGACATTGCCTTCGCGATCAGGCCCTTGCGTTTTGCGCCACCAGACGCGGGGATGCCCCTACGGCCCGGCTCGGGGCCACGTCCCTTGCGACCGTGATGCAGATGGTGGCAAACGGCTACGGCGTCACTCTCGTGCCGGAAGTCGCTGCCGATGCCGAGGCTCACGACGATCGGATAAGGCTGCTGCGCTTCTCTGAGCCCCAACCGGGACGCATTGTGGGCTTGGCTTGGCGGCGCACGTCGCCGCGCCGCAAGGATTTCGAGGCGCTGGGCGAAATTGCCAAACAGGTGTTTGCCGATGTGCGTGCCTCGCACGCGCATAAGGCAAATTGAAAAAGGGCGGCGCTGGGCCGCCCTCTTCGTCTTTATCTTTTGACGTCGTCCACTTTATTCGGCGCCACCTTGGGCCGCCTGCGGCTGCTCGCCGCCTTCGGGACGCTGCTTGCCTTCGATGTCTTCGCCGGTGGCCTGATCGACCGCCTTCATGGAGAGGCGGACCTTGCCGCGCTCGTCCACCCCAAGCAACTTGACCTTCACCTTGTCGCCTTCCTTGACGACATCGGTCACCTTGTTCACACGGCGCGCCGCGAGTTGGCTGATGTGCACGAGGCCGTCCTTGGCGCCAAAGAAGTTCACGAAGGCTCCAAAGTCCATGACTTTAACGACGGTGCCTTCGTAGATGTGACCAACTTCAGGGTCGGACGCGATTGATTTGATCCAATTGATCGCCGCCTTGATCGACTCGCCATTCGCCGAAGCGACTTTCACTGAGCCATCGTCCTCGATGTTGATCTTGGCGCCGGTCTTCTCGACGATCTCGCGGATCACCTTGCCGCCGGTGCCGATCACTTCGCGGATTTTGTCGGTCGGGATCTTGAACATCTCGATGCGTGGCGCGTGTTCGCCGAGTTCCGCGCGCGCGGCCGTAAGCGCCTTTCCCATTTCACCGAGAATGTGCATGCGGCCATCTTTCGCCTGCGCCAGCGCAACCTTCATGATCTCCTCGGTGATGCCGGCGATCTTGATGTCCATCTGGAGCGAGGTGACGCCTTGCTCGGTGCCGGCAACCTTGAAATCCATGTCCCCAAGGTGATCTTCGTCGCCAAGGATGTCGGACAGCACGGCATAGCGCTTGTCCTCGAGAATGAGGCCCATGGCGATGCCAGCGGTCGGGCGCTTCAGCGGGACGCCTGCGTCCATCAATGCGAGCGAAGAGCCGCAGACCGAGGCCATTGACGAGGAACCATTCGACTCGGTGATCTCGGAAACGACACGAATGGTGTAGGGGAACTCGGTGGGTGTCGGCAGCATAGGATGGATCGCACGCCAGGCGAGCTTGCCGTGACCGATCTCACGGCGGCCTGGCGCGCCGACGCGTCCGGTTTCGCCAACAGAATAAGGTGGGAAGTTGTAGTGCAGCAGGAACGTCTCTTTGTATGTTCCCTGCAGCGCATCGATAAACTGCTCGTCTTCGGCGGTGCCGAGGGTGGCAACAACCAGCGCCTGAGTCTCGCCGCGGGTGAAAAGCGCGGAGCCGTGAGTACGCGGCAGCACGCCGACTTCCGCCACGATCGGGCGCACAGTCTTGAGGTCGCGGCCGTCAATACGCTTGTTCGTATCGAGAATATTCCAGCGCACGATCTTTGCTTCGAGTTCCTTGAATACGCCGGCGACTGCAAGCTTGTCGTACTTCGGTTCAACGCCCTCCGGGAAGAAATGCGCGATCACCTTTTCCTTCACCGCAGCAACGGCATCCTGGCGATCTTGCTTCTTCATGATTGAGTAGGCGGCGCGCAGATCCTTTTCGGCGAGGCCGAGGATCTCCTGCTCCAACGCCTTATTGTCCGGAACGACAAGCTCGCGCGGCTCCTTCGCCGCCTTCTCGGCCAGCTTGATGATGGCCTCGATTACCGGCTGGAAGTGCCGATGTCCGAACATCACGGCGCCGAGCATGATCTCTTCGGGCAGTTCCTTTGCTTCCGATTCCACCATCATTACCGCGTCTTGTGTGCCGGCGATGACGAGGTCGAGTTGGCTTTCCGGCATTTCGTCGAGCGCCGGGTTTAGTACGTACTCATTGTTGATGAAGCCGACGCGCGCGCCGCCGATCGGGCCCATGAAGGGCGCACCGGAAAGCGTCAGTGCGGCCGATGCTGCGACCATCGCGACAATGTCTGGATCGTTTTCCATGTCGTGCGAAAGCACGGTGACCGTAACCTGGGTATCGCAGCGCCAGCCTTCCGCGAACAGCGGACGAATCGGGCGGTCGATCAACCGCGACGTCAAGGTGTCCTTTTCAGTCGGGCCGCGCTCGCGTTTGAAGTAGCCGCCGGGAATGCGGCCGGCCGCGTAATATTTTTCGGTATAGTTGACGGTGAGCGGGAGGAAGTCGATCCCTTCCTTTGGCTGCTTGGCCGCCACTACGGCGGCGAGCACGGTTGTCTCGCCGTAGGTGGCGAGTACCGCGCCGTCGGCCTGGCGCGCTACGCGGCCTGTCTCGAGGGTTAGCTTCCGGCCACCCCAATCGAGTTCAACGCGATGCATATCGAACATTTTGTCTTTCTTTCATGGTTTTCGGCGAGCCTCGAAAGCCATGAGCAAGATGGCGAGAAGCTGTCGCGCGTGACTGCGATGCGGGAAGCAACAGCGTCTGGCGATCCTGCCATGGCGTTTCGAACCTTGCCTTGTCGCAAGAGCGATCCTTATCGGCTCTTGCCAAATCGCCGGCCGCGCCCATCGCCGCCGGCTTGATCGAGCGAACGCTTCGGGCGCCGCTCTACGAAACGCGCCGGGCTCAAGCGCCCCCGCGCGGAACAAATCATCGGCGAATGCCGAGCTTCTCAATCAAATTCTTGTAGCTCGCTTCATTGGTGCGACGCAGATAATCGAGGAGCTGACGGCGCTGGCCCACCATCTTGAGCAAGCCACGACGCGAGTGGTTGTCCTTGACGTGGGACTTGAAATGTTCAGTGAGATTATTGATGCGCTCGGAGAGAATGGCCACTTGAACTTCGGGCGATCCGGTATCTCCGGGCTTCTTGGCATACGTCTTGATCACTTCGGCCTTGCGGCCGGCGGTTACCGACATCGGTCATCCTTTCTTGCGCGCGGCTCTGCCCATCAGGCCGGCGAGGTTGAACACGCGCTTGGGGACGATCTCGCCACGATCCAGTTCGGCAAGAGCCAGAAGTTGGC
>Ga0126377_10002579_pt1 | contig 12529 bp, 12 predicted proteins | sample PanSoiMetPlot_22_FD_92647 | JGI IMG/M metagenome (GOLD analysis project Ga0126377, IMG submission 92647) | Tropical forest soil microbial communities from Panama - MetaG Plot_22 | ecosystem: Environmental > Terrestrial > Soil > Tropical forest > Bulk soil | place: Panama | collected 2016-02-17
CGTAATTCTGCAGGTCGGCGCGGGGACGGGGCTGCTCTACCTGGCGCGCTGGTTCTGGTGGCGGGTCAACGCGTGGTGCGAAGTCGTGGCGATGATCAGCTCATTCGTAGTTTCGGCCCTCTTCCTGTTCCTCGAAAAACAACACATCTATACCACCACTTCGGCGACGAAACTGATCATCACCATCGCCGTGACCACGGTTTGTTGGTTGCTGGCGGCCTACTTTGGGCCACAGACTGATAGCTCGACGCTGATCGATTTTTACCGCAAAGTCCGTCCGGCTGGACCAGGTTGGGAAACGATTCGGCAAAAAATGGGAATTTCAACAGCCGAAGCCGCGCAAACCGGCGACAGCATGCCGCTGGCTCTGATCGGATGGGTGGCCGGCTGCGCGATGATCTGGTCCTCTCTCTTCACCGTCGGCAATTTTCTATACGGCCGATACTGGTATGCGCTGGCGCTCCTGGGAATTTTCCTGATCAGCGGTACAGTCGTTCTCCGGGTAATAAAAAAGCTCTGGACTGACTAGGGCGAGCAATGACAGTTTGACTTTTATTTCTGCCTTCATTTTCCTGCGGGTCGTCCAGGTCGCTGCGGCGCGCGCCAGGGATTTTCCGTGGGAGGATCACGAGCTATGAAGAAGAGAGCATTGATCCTGTAAAAGTTGATCCCGGTGAGAACAAGAATCTGATAAACGACCCGTCGGCGCGCGCGATTAAACAGAATCTGGAGGCAAAAATGATCGCGCGTATGCGCGCAAACAATGATCCGGCGCTGAAAGTCGAGAAGACGGCAAAACAGGAGGGCAAATGAAACAGGGCGCGTTTCGTCAATCGTCATTGATGATCCTGGTTGGTTTTTTAACCTTCGCATATGTTCGGACTGCCGATTTTGATGATCGTGTTGAGGCTCAATCCGCCAAGCAGAGCGGGCAAAATGCGGCGAATACTCGCGCGGGCGTTGGCCCATCGTTCAAAGGCCCGCTCGGCTTGCAGCTTTACAGCCTGCGAGCTGAATTCGCGAAGGACGTTCCCGGGACGCTGGCCAAAGTCCGCGAGATGGGGTTTCGCGAAGTCGAGATGGGAGGGACCTACGGGCTCACGCCCCAGCAGTTCCGAGCCGAATTGGATAAGGCCGGCTTGCGCGCCGTGAGCCTGGGCGCGTCTTTCGATTCGCTGCGCGACAACATTGAGACAATAATCAGCAATGCGAAGACATTCGGAGTTCAATACGTGATGTGCGCCTGGATTACGCACCAGCGCCCATTTTCCGAAGAGGCGGCGCGGCAGGCGATCCCGGTCTTCAACCGCGCGGGGGAAAAATTGAAGGCCGCCGGGATTACGTTCGCTTACCACATTCACGGCTACGAATTTCATCCCCACGGAAACGGAACGTTGTTCGATCTTCTGGCGACGGAGTTGAAGCCGGAGTTCGTAAGCTTCGAACTGGACGTCTTCTGGGCTTTTCACGGCGGCCAGGACCCTGTGGCGCTGATGCGGAAATACCCGAAGCGATTCACGATGATGCACCTCAAAGACATGCGCAAAGGCGAGAAGGGAAATCTGACCGGCAATGCGCCCGACGAGTGGAGCGTGGCGTTGGGCGCCGGACAGATTGATCTTCCGGCCGTCCTGAAAGAAGCCAGGAAGATAGGCGTCAAATGGTATTTTGTCGAAGAGGAGTCGCAGACGCCCTTGGAGAATATTCCTGCGGGGCTTCGTTATTTGGAAAAGCTGCGGTTTTGACTCCTTCTACTATGAAACTTCAGGAGATCACAAAAGACGTTTACGCTTGTCTGCAACCTGACCGCGGGTTGGGTTGGAGCAATTCGGGTTTCATCAACAGTGGCGGCGGCCTGGTCGTTGACACGTTCTGGGATTTACGGAGTACGCGCGAATTGATCGACAACTATGCGCGCGTCTGGCGCGAACCGGCTCGCCGCGTCTTTAACACGCATCACAACGGCGACCATTGTTACGGCAATCAACTGTTTCCACAAGCCGAGATCATTGGGCACCGTCTGTGCGCAGCCGCCCTCGCCCACGAAAATCCGCAGCGACTGCAGACGTTGCGCGCGATGACGAACAGCGATGATCCCGCAATAGCCGCGCTCGCTCGCGCGCTGAGCGTCTGGGATTTTGAAGGCGTTGAACTGAAAGCGCCGACGACGTTGATCGAAGACCGTTTGGAACTCGACCTCGATGGAATCGCCGTGAATCTGATACACGTCGGCCCCGCGCACACGGCGGGCGATGTGATCGCGTACTTGCCCGAAGGACGAATCGTCTTTGCCGGCGATGTCCTCTTCCGGTTGTGTACGCCGATAGGCTGGGACGGGACTTTTGACGGATGGATCAACGCCCTGGATCGAATTGTCGAGCTCGATCCTGAGGTGATCGTGCCCGGTCACGGGCCGCTCTGCGGTGTCGAAGGGCCGCGCGAGATGAGGGCATATCTTGAATATGTCCGAGAGGAATCGCGCCTTCATTTCGACGCGGGTCTATCGGCGCTTGAAGCCGCGAAGAAGATCGACCTCGGCCCGTATGCGAATTGGACCGAGCCGGAGAGAATGCTCTTCAGCGTCGAACGCGCCTATCGCGAATTCAGGGGAGAGCCGTTCGACGCGCCGATAGACGCGGTTGCGATCTTTCGCGGGATGTACGAACTGCGAGTTCATCAGCGGCCTCACTGACGCGCTATCCCGTTTCGATAGGGGCTATGCAGTCCGGGCCGTCGTGCGCGGGGCTGTTGACCGCGCGCGACACGGGAATCGCTTCCAGATCGTCCGACTCATAAGGCCGCAGCAATCGCAGCAGGTCGTCGACTTTGCCCTTCGGATCGATCCAGGCCGCTTCGTCTTCGGGCTTGAGGATCGCGGCCATCCGGTGATGGATCTTCGATATCAATTCATTCGGCTCGACCGTGATGATTGCGCAGGTTTCCAGCGTCTCACCCTCGGGCGTTTTCCACTCCTCCCACAACCCGGCGAATGCGAACAGGCCGCCGTCGCGCCTGCGAACGTAGATCGGCTGGCTCGGCGCCTTGCCTCGCTTCTGCCATTCGAAGAAACCGTCGGCCGGAATCAGGCAGCGCCGTTTGGCGAAGGCCTGTTTGAATGATGGTTTTTCGGAGATCGTCTCGGCCTTGGCGTTGATCAGATTGTTTCCGATCTTCGGGTCTTTGGCCCAATAGGGAATCAGCCCCCATTTGCATCCCGCCATCTCGCGCGAGTCGGAGCCGTGGCGAATTACCGAGACAATTTGCGAAGGCGCGATGTTATAGCGAGGCGCCAGGAACTCCTCCACAGGCTCAACTTCGAACCGTTCTCCTATATCTTCGGGCGTGTGATGAAGCGTGTATCGTCCGCACATAACCCACAATTTACCAGTATTCCGATTGAATTCAAATTAGGGCAGGCGATAATATCCATTTGAAACGCATATTGTGAGATCACGAAAGGCGGTGAAAAATGTCAGCGCAACCGAAGAAACGCTATACATTGGAAGAATACCTGGAATTGGATAAGAACTCCGACGAGAGACTCGAATATTGGGATGGCGAGATATTCTCAATGAGCGGAGTGAGCGATGAACATGATCAGATCGAGGGGAATTTGTATTTGCTGCTTCGCTCACGATTGGATGATAGAAATTGCCGGGCTTTTCTTGCCAATATTTCGCGGTCGACAGAAGCATATGATCGGGGTGATAAATTCACTAACTACAAATCGATTCCCAGTTTTCGTGAGTATCTGCTTGCGGCGCAGCACCGCCCACACATCACTCAGTTCATCAAACGCAATGACGGCGAATGGATTCATCGCGAGTACAACGATCTGAGTGAAGTAGTGAAACTTTCATCAATGGATTGCGAATTTTCGCTAAGTGAGGTCTATCAAAACGTCAGCTTCAAGCCCTGGATTAGCCCGCTCAATGAATAAGTTTTACCGGAACCTTCCTTTCTAAACTCGGCAGGATCTCCTTGTGGAATGGCGGTTGCTCCGTCAATTCAATAGCGCAACCGAAGCGATCTTTCCTGTCCTCCGGTTGGAAAAGGAGGGACAAATGAAAAACTTAGACCTATGGAAGATTTTGCAGTCGATGGGAATCCTATTCTTTATCGGCGCTTGTATTATGTTCGCGATAAACGCCTTCGCGGTGATCGCGGCGTCGTTCGGCTTCTGGCGGCCATTTAGCTACCTTCATTATGTGAGGGCGCCTTACTGGGCGGTCTTGCTGCCCGCGGCGGGAATACTGTTGTTTTTCCCGTTGGCGCTTCGCCTGGCGTTCATGCGCGAATCTCCGGAAGAGAAGATGAAGCCCGCGGAGCGCGTGGATTTACGCCACGCCACCGAGAGGTTGCGGGGCAAATTCCGTCTCAGACCTGTTTGATAAATTTTTGTCCCACATTTTTTTTGTTCGATGAGACTGGCTGAACAAAAAATGTGGGACAAAAAAATAGGGAATCTATTTTGAAGCGAACTCGATGGCGGCGAAGCTCACCACCGATTGCTCGTCTATATTCCACTGTTCGTAGCGCAGTACGTCGCCGCGCACATTTTGCGTCGAACTCAGGAAGGTGTAGAGCGGCGAGAATCCGCACCATTTCAAACGGTCCTGCTCCGGCTTGACCAGTTCGAAGAACCCGTCGCCGTCGCCTTCGCAGACTCGATTCAATCGTTCCTGATCTTCATCTTTCACTTCGAGCATCTCGTCCTGATCCGCGCGGGCGACCAGGTCGTCGCCGTACCGGACTCCGACGTGGGCCAGGTCGACGCCCATCACCCAGAAGAGGCGAGAGCTGCGCTCTTCGGCCATCTCGCCGAGCGCGTCGAAGAAGCGCAACACGTTGTCATCGCGCTCCGGCGGTTCGCCAGTGCGCAGCGCCTTCGCGAAGGGGCCGCAGAGGATGGGCACGATCTTGAAATCGCTCCCGAGCATCTGCTGCAGAAAGAGGAGCTGAAACTCGATCGAATGCTCGATCGCGTGGCAATAATCTTCCATCGCCACCGAGCCGTCGGCGCGCGAAGCCAGCCGGTCGATCAGTTCGTTGTCGGGCCGCAGCGCGCCGAGGGGCGTGACGAAAGGTTTTCGCGTCAATCCGAATTTTTCCGGCGCGCCGTAATGCGAGGTCCCCAGCACCACGACGGTCTTGTCCTTCAATTGTTCGCCAGCCGCCCCGCTCAAGCGCCCGTAGGCTGCGGCGTAAGATTCCCAGCCGCCCCACGGGCTGACGTGCGGAGCGGCAAGCCCGATGATCGGGGCGGGCGCGGGATTGCGGTGGTCGCGCAGATATTCATCGAGTTGCGTGCGAAGCTCCTCCGCCTTATCGGGATATCCGGAGCCTGAGTGCGCAGGCATTCGCGACGCGGTCGCGGCGAATTCGGCATGGCGCGTGTCACGCAACCGCTCGAACTCCTCGGTCTCGAGAAATCCGTTGTCGCGCAGCGCGTCTAGCATCGACTCGATGATCTCGCCGGGAATCAATTGACCGGCGAGTTTCGAAACGTATGCCTGCGCGTCGAGCATTGCGCTTTCTCCGTCGAAGAAGCTCAGCGCGGCGACGAGCAGCGGGGGGATGATCAAAATCTCATCGGTGTAGTGGAACGGGTCGCGGAAAAGCAGTCCAGGCCGGTCAGGAACCGGCGATGGGAAAATGTCGAGTCCCCTGCGGAGGCGCGGCAGTTGTCTGTTCATATGATCTCTTTCACATCTGTCCTTCGGGAAAAATTCGATTGCGTATAATGCTTTGCCGGGTTCGATTTGACAAATGGGCGCGCGGCTTGCGATGGTAGCGGCTCGCCGCTGAAACCATTTCATCAAACGCCGCGTATCAGGTGATGAGAAAACAGTTGGAAATGGGCATGTTTCATAAGAAGCCGGAAGAAGATAACAAGACGAGGCGATCCGCCGCCGCTCCGATTCGTTGTGGCGTCGCGCTGCTGGCGCTGATTTTAATCACGCCACATGCATTGGCGCAGAAGGCGACGCGCAAACCAAAGACCAAACCCGCAAAAGCGGCCCCGCAGGTATCCGAAGAAGAGACGAAGAAGTTGGCCGAAGCCGCGAGCCAATCGCGCGCCAATCTGTTGAGCGCGTCTGGCGCCTACCGCGAGAGTCTGGAAAAACTCCTCGAGTTGCAGCGACAGGACGAGTCACGCGCGGCTGATACAGTCAGAAAGCGCAAGGAACTGCTGGATCTCGGCGTGATAGCCAAACGCGAGCTTGAAGAGGGTGAACGCGCCCTGGCCGAGGCTCGCGGCAGGATCGCTGAGACGTCGAAGCAGATCGCCGATGTAGACCATCTGGTGGCCGAGGTCAACGCCGCGGAAGAGCTTGCCAAAATGCCTGTGGAGAAGACCGGCGTCTATCGCTCCGGCGGGATGCTGGTTCGCTACGTCGGCGCGTCGCGCTGGGCCTTGAGCGATTTCGGCAAGGTTGACGCCTTCTTCCGGTTGAAATTCGGCAAGCCGATTCCGACGAGCGCCATGGGCCAGACCGAAACGCATAACCGGCTGGGCTTCGATCACCGCGAAGCCATCGACGTCGCCGTTCATCCTGACAGCGCCGAAGGACAGGCTCTGATCGGCTATCTCACCTCTCAAGGCATTTCCTTCATCGCCATTCGCGGAGCGATTCGCGGATCGGCCACGGGCGCGCACATCCACATCGGCCCGCCCTCGAAGAGAATCTCTTCGAATTAACACCAACCCCCAATCAATAACACAAAATCCCGCGTCGCCGGATAATAATCGGGGCGCGGATTAAACAGGAGGTCACACATGAACGCTAGAAATACAGGTGGCGCGATTGGCGTCTCTCGCCTAAAAGTCAAAGTTAACCGGTCGATGAAGCGCTTCGCAAAAGGTCTTGTCGCGTTCCTGTTGCTGTGGGCAATAAATTCGCCCGTCGCGTCTGAGGACGTCTCGGAAAAGCGCGCTTGCCAACAAGGCCAGCCGCACTGCGTGCATTTCGTCATTCAGGAGATGGAGCGCCGTTTTCGCCATCTTGCGAAATCTTGCGACCATGACGCGATCTTCTCGCTTCTTTATTTGCGAACGACGGAGAAATTCCGGGATACGCTGAACACGATTGGTTACGGCAACCCCGCGTCTGTCATTCGTCAGGATGCGCTATTCGCCGATTATTACTTCCGCGCGTACGACAACTACCACAAAGGCGAAGGCTATGTTCCGCCCGCCTGGCAGATCGCCTTCGACGCCGCCAAACAGCGTCGAGTGACGTCCGGGGGCAACGCTTTTCTCGGGATTAACGCCCACATTCAGCGCGACCTGCCCTTTGTGCTATTCGAACTCTACCAGCGAGGCTTCCCGGTGAGTCACACCGATCACACACTCGTCAACAACTTCCTCGCGCAGGTGATGGCGGACGCCGAGATCGCCGATCGCTTCGACCCGACCTTCGATGACAACCCCGACCCGAACGCGCAGCAGATCGTCTTCTTCTGGCGCGAGCAGGCTTTCATCAACTTCACCCGGTTGCGTGATGCGACGCCCGAGATGCGCGATGACGTGGCGGCTGAAATCGAAGGGGGCGCGGCGGCTGTGGCGTCCCTGCTCGTTCAGCAAACAGCCTATCCGCCCGGAACGGATAGTTCAGCGCGGGACGCGTACTGCGCTGAACAGCGCAAGTAGGCTGCCTCGAGACGCCAATCAACTGGGGATCAAGTCGATAACAAAGCTTGCCCGCCAAAATTCGCCGTGCAATAATTTCTTCACTATGACGCAATTGCCCAACTAATGTGACGTCGTCGCCTTCATTTCAGCCGTTCCCGGATTCTTCCCGGGATCGATCGAGAGGAGTGCGTGCGCGTCTCGTCAGTTGGGTCTTCCACGCCACTCCTACTCCCGCGAACGAGCCGCTCCGCATTCCTTACCACATCCTTCCAGTGGTCAGAGAATGTCAGAAAAGCTCTTTTTCCTAACCACCCGCGGTTTGGAAGCTGTGAGCGCGAATGAAATCGCGACGCTCCCCGCGGTGACGCTCGGGAGTATCGGGTACCGTCGCATCACAGCCTCTTGCGTGGGATCACTCGCTCCGTTGCTCGACTTACGAACAATTGATGATGTCTTTCTCGACCTGTCTACATGGCGAGACATAGGCCGGCATCGCCGAACTTTGGCCTTCATGCGCGAACTCAGCTCGTTACTCGACCTGCGCGCCGCCGCGTCAAAGGTCGCCAGGCTGAGGGACATACCGCAATCGCCAGCCTTCTCTGTGACGGCGAACTTCGTAGGCAAACGGAACTATGGCGCCGAAGAGGTCAAAAGCGCCGTGTGTGATGGCATTGTGACTTATCACGATTGGCGCTACACCGATGATGACGGCGCCGCCGACCTCAATGTCCGCGTCTTTATCGAAGGCGAAACCGCATTCGTCGGCCTTCGCCTGGGCGGGAGGCCGCTGCATGATCGGGAATACAAAAAAGCCCATATAGCCGGCTCGCTCAAGCCGCCCGTCGCGGCGGCGATGCTAAGGCTGGTAGGGATTGCGCCCGGACAATCGCTACTCGATCCTTGCTGTGGCGCCGGCACGATCTTAGCCGAGGCCGAAGGATTCGGGGCCGGAGGACTCGGGGCCGGAGGACTCGGGGCCGGAGGATTCGGGGCCGGAGAATTCGGGGCCGGAGTCTGGGGCGCCGACATTGACAAGTCCGCGGTGTCAGCGGCCCGCCTGAACGTTGATGCCGCAGGGATCGATGCGATTATCAAAGTATGGGACGCTCGCGCTTTACCAATTCCCAATCACTCCATTGACCGTGTCGTGTCTAATTTACCCTGGGGGCGCCAGTCGCCCATTAGCGGCGACCTCGCGCTTTTTTATCGCGACGTGTGCGCGGAAATGCGGCGTGTTCTCGCCCCCGGCGGCCGCATTGCTCTATTGACGAACGCCCCGCGGTTGGCCGTATTCCGAGATTTGCGTTGCGATAATCGACTCGAAATCAGCCTCTACGGCCAAACGCCGACAATTCTGACCTTCTCTAGAGATGGGAATAACAAGAGCGCCCCCTGAAAAGAGATTACTTTAAAATTCAAGCTTGCCAGGCCGCGCGCGCCTGTGGTAAGTATGCGCTTACTTACATGAGAGTGGCGCCCGAACGGCGATGGCGTCATTCGCGACGAAATATTGAAAGAAGAGAGGAGAGCTGGACGAGGACCAGCTCGATACCGCCAGTGATGACATCTAAAAAGAGTGTTGATTCAGCGGAGCCGAGGCCTGCGCCGCGAATGGCCGCGGAGGACCGCCGTGAGCAGATCATCGAAGTAGCAGTGCGGCTGTTTTCGCAGAAAGGGTTTCGCGGCACGACGACCAAAGAGATCGCGTTGGCCGCGGGAGTTAACGAGGCGATCATTTTTCGTCATTTCTCGACAAAGAGCGAGCTATACGCCGCGATCATCGACCGGAAGGCCGATTCGGCCGAGATGAAGGCGCTGCGGAGCGCGCTGGCCGAGGCGATAGAACGGAGCGATGACCGTCAGGTATTCGAGACTCTGGCGTTTCACATGCTCGAATTCCACGAGCGCGATGACACGGCGATGCGGTTGTTGCTATACAGCGCGCTCGAAGGGCATGAGCTCGCGGAGATGATCACACATAACCATATCTTAAAAACGCACCAGCAGATGGCGGAGTACGTCAAGAAGCGGATGGCCGAAGGCGTGTTCCGTCGCATGGACCCTATGATGGCGGTGCGCGCCTTTATGGGGATGGTTATCGGTCAGGTCATGAACAAGAAATTCTTCCGGTGCGCCGGGTCTGCGATGACGCTGGGCGTCACGAACCGCCAGGCGGCCGCGGCGTTCACTGACATTTTCCTTGCGTCAATGACGAACCACGATAACGACAGCGGTCGGGCGCGGCGTAAACACTGACAAAGGCATATGGAGACATAGATGCGCGAACAGATTTCGGTCCGGGAGAAGGTCTGGAATAAGGGAAACAAATCCCTCCTTATTGCGGCGCTCGTTATAGCCGCGGCGCTCGCGGCGGCTTGCGGCGACTCGCAAGCCAAGGACGAAGCCAAGACCGCCCCAAACTCGCAGCCCACGTCCGCGCCGACCCCGGTCGAGGTGGCTACCGCGCCGGCGATCACCCGAAATTTGCAGCGAGACGTGGAAGTCGTCGGATCATTCGCCGCCGATGAAGAAGTCGTTGTTTCGGCCCAGGCCGCCGGCGAACTTTCGCAGCTCAACGTCGATTTCGGCAGTTTCGTCTCGCAGGGACAGGTCATCGCGACGATTGACCAGCGCGACGCGAATCTCAAGGTCGAGCAAGCCGAGGCCACGCTCAAACAGACGGTGGCCCGGCTCGGGATGACAGGGGTGAAGGAGGGAGAGAGTTTCGACCCGAATCGGAACGCCGACGTGAGGGTGGCGAAGTCACAACTGGATTGGGCGAAAATGGAATTGGATCGCAGCGTGAAGCTGATCGAAAAAGGCGACATTCCGCGTTCGAGCTACGACGAGAAGGTGACCAACCACAACCTCGCGCAGGCTCGCTACCAGGCGGCGCTCGATTCGGTCAACCAGCAACTCGCCGCCGTCGATCAGCAGAAGGCCGCGCTGGCGCTCGCCAAAAAAGCCCTCACAGATACCGTGGTCCGCTCGCCGATCAGCGGCGCCGTGAAAGAGAAACATGCGTCGCGCGGCTCCTACATGGCGGTCAACGGAAGGATAGTCACGCTGGTCAAGATCAACCCGCTCAGGCTCCGCGCCGACATCCCTGAATCGTCCGCCGCCGCAGTCCGAACCGGGCTTGCCGTCAACGTGACCGTTGACGCCTTTCCACACCGGACTTTCACTGGGCGCGTCGTCCGCATCGGACCGTCGCTCGACGAGAAGACTCGCGCGCTGACTGTCGAGGCCGAGGTGGCCAACTCAGGCAATTTGCTGCGGCCGGGAATGTTCGCCAAGTCGCGTCTGATCACGTCCGCCGGCGCGCCAGCCGTAATGGTTCCGCAGCGCGCCGTGGTGACCGCGGCCGGACTGAGTAAAATCTTCGTCATCGAGAACGGCAAGGCGGTCGAGCGTATCGTCAAAACCGGCGCCACCGACGGCGATCTGATCGAAATCGTCGAAGGCGTCAAAGACGGCGAGGCCGTCGCCACCAGCAACCTCGACAAATTACTAACCGGCGCCGCCGTGAACGGCGGCAAATGACATGGTGGTTGGAGGTTAGTGGTTGGTAGAAAGACCAAATGTGACTTGGCGCCATTAACCGGCCACCGACCACCGACCACCAACCATCATTCGGAAGGAGAAGGAGGGAGAAATGCAGACGAGCAAAGTCGCGTTGATCACAGGCGCCAACAAGGGGCTCGGCTTTGAAATCGCCAGCCAACTAGGACAACGGGGCGTCACGGTCGTCTTGAGCGCAAGGGACAAGGCGAAGGCGAAGGCGGCGGCGGAAAAGTTGAAAGCCGAAGGCATTGACGCGCACGCCGTGAAACTCGACGTCACCAACGAAGCCGATGTCGCGGCGCTTCCGGGCTTCTTCGAATCGAAGTTCGGACGCCTGGACATACTCGTCAACAACGCCGGCATCGCGCTGGACTTCGGCGGCGTCACGCGAGACTCGTTCCGCCAAACCTACGAGACGAACGTCATCGCCCCTTATTTCATAACACAGGCGCTGCTGCCCTTATTGAAAGCCAGTCCGGCCGGGCGCATTGTCAACCATTCAAGCATTATGGGATCAATGGCGGTGATTGGCGATTCGGGCAGCTTCCCACTGGAAATGATCGCGCCGGCCTACTGTTCGTCAAAAGCGGCGCTGAACATGCTGACAGTCACGACCGCGCGAACGCTGGAAGGCTCGAACGTCAAAGTTAACTCGGCCCATCCGGGATGGGTGAAGACGGATATGGGAAGTGACCGCGCGCCGATGGAAGTTGTTGACGGCGCGAAGACCGCCGTGGCGTTGGCGCTTCTGCCCGACGACGGCCCGACGGGAGGGTTTTTCCACATGGGTGAAATTCTTCCATGGTAGCGAATAATATAGGACTTATAGGACTTATAGGTCTTATAAGACCTATAAGTCCTATAAGTCCTATAAGACCTATGCAATTCGTTTCAGAAGCATAAAGAAAAGCCATGCAAAAGCTCGCTGAAATCTGTGTCCGTCGCCCGGTCTTCGCAACGATGCTCATTCTGACGCTGATGGTGCTGGGCGTCTTCTCTTACAACCGGCTGACGGTCGAGCGATTCCCGCGCGTCGAATTCCCGACCATCACCATCACCACCAGGCTGCCAGGCGCCGCGCCGCAGGAGGTCGAGACCGAGATCACCGACAAGATCGAGGAGGCCGTCAACACCATCAGCGGCATCGACGAATTGCGTTCGACCTCTTCCGAAGGCGTCTCGCTGGTCTTCGTGACGTTCGTGCTGGAGCGTGAGCTGGACGCCGCCGCCCAGGACGTTCGCGACAAGATCAACCGCGCGTTGCCGAATCTGCCGGACAACATCGAGCAGCCGACGATTGAAAAGCTCGACCCCGACGCCTCGCCGATC
>Ga0126377_10002580_pt1 | contig 12524 bp, 10 predicted proteins | sample PanSoiMetPlot_22_FD_92647 | JGI IMG/M metagenome (GOLD analysis project Ga0126377, IMG submission 92647) | Tropical forest soil microbial communities from Panama - MetaG Plot_22 | ecosystem: Environmental > Terrestrial > Soil > Tropical forest > Bulk soil | place: Panama | collected 2016-02-17
ATCCGCGAAATGTTCTTTCGCCCGGGTGCGCAGACGCCGCAGTTGGACTTCACGCTGACACTCACCAACCTGAAGCAGTTAGCGAGTCGTGTCGTCCTCGAGCTCGATGGCCAGTCGTTCTCGTATCAGTTCGGTCCGCTGCGCGCGATACCTGCGAAGTGGCCCGGTCCCAATCCCGGTGTCGCCGCGTTGACGTTCGAGGAACGCGGCGGGGGCAGGCCGCACGTCGAGTTCAAGGGGCCGTGGGCACTGTTCCGGCTCGTCGACTCGGGACAGACGCGCGCGGGCGAGTCATCCGAAAAATCCGTGCTGGCATTTCAGAACGGCCAGCATGGAACCGACATCATCATCGACGCGTTGAGCGTACACAATCCGTTCGGCAATCGCAGCTGGCAACGTTTCAGCTGTGGAGGATAAGCCGCAGCATGTCCGGTCCTGTGGGAATAGGTTTCTACGGGAAACTGCCGAGTCACGGCGACTTCCTTCGACGGCGTGTCGCCGACGCGTTCGTTGGCGTCTGGGACGGATGGCTGCAGGAGTGTATCTCCGCGAGCCGATCGACACTTGGTGATCGCTGGCTCGACGTGTACCTGACGAGCCCGGCCTGGCGATTTGCATGTGCGGCAGGTGCGTGCGGTCCGGCCCCCGTCGTCGGGGTGATGGTGCCGAGCGTCGATCGCGTCGGGAGGTATTTCCCGCTCACGATCGTCGCGCAGCTGCCGCTCGATGCATCGGCGCTGGCGGCAACCAAAGCCGATGGATTCTTCGAACGGGTCGAGCGCCTGGTGATCGACACACTGGGAGCGGAGGTTGTCGACTTCGATCGATTCGACGAGCAGCTCATGATGCTCGGCGAGGATTTGGAAGTGCTGTCACCGCCGCTCGTCCAGCTCGATGGGGCGGCCAGCGAGGTGCTCGATACGCATCACGACGCGTGGCAGCTGCCAATCGGGTCGGCGTCCAATCTGGGCTCGACGCTCGAGCAAATGATGACCCGGCGGCTGTCCGCGATCTACGACCCGCTCGTCCTCTGGTGGACCGATGGATCGACGAAGGTCGAACCCAGCTGCCTCATCACGAAGGGGCTGCCGCATCCCGACTCGTTCTCGGCACTGCTCGACGGGTCGTGGATCTCCGGGCGCTGGCAATCGGTGGCGGCGCAGGTCTCGAACACGCTCGCGCGTGAGGAACTGCTCGTCGAGGATGTCACACCCCCCCGTTTCCGATCGGCAGCAGCGACCGACGTGGGTCGCGTGCGCGAGATCAATCAGGATTCGTTCATCGAACGTACCGAAGTCGGCATATGGGCTGTGGCTGACGGCCTGGGCGGCCATAGCCAAGGCGAGGTCGCAAGCCGGATGGTCTGCGACGCCCTTGCAGAAGTCGTGCCCGATTCGAGCTTCGAGGATGCCGTCGAATCTGCACGCGAGCGTGTCTGTGAGGTCAACGAGCAGCTCGTACGTGCCGCGACTCGTTCGGTGAACGCCGTATCGAGCGGCAGCACAGTCGTTGCGCTGCTGGCGCGCGGCACGCGTTGTGCGGTGCTGTGGGCCGGCGACAGCCGGGCGTATCGCTGGCGCGGAGGGCAGCTTCAGCAACTGACGCGCGATCACAGCCTCGCCGAGGCCGAAGGCGCGGTCTCCACCGCGATCACACGGGCAGTCGGCGGAGAGCCGACGCTCCTCCTCGACCTGTTTCGGGACCGCGTCCACGCCGGCGATCGATTCCTTCTGTGTTCCGACGGCCTCACGCGAACCGTGCCCGACGCGCAGATCCGGGCGTGGTTGGAGCACGAGGACATCCGCGGGGCTGTCGACGGCCTGATCAAGGCGACCCTGGACGCGGGCGCGCCCGACAACGTGACCGCGCTGATCGTCGAGGCCTTCACGTAACGAAATGGCGACTTTTTACACCACTTCACGTGGGGACCGTGGAGACGGGTCCTCGGGCGGCGGCCCGCAGTTTCGGCTTGGGACTTTGGCCTGAAGCCGCTAAAATTCGAGCCGCAGAGCGACGGGTTCCCGCCGCGCCCACATGTCAGCCGACTCGAGGAGAAGAGTTCGTTGTGAGGGTACGTGTCGTTATACCGACAGAGACGCGCCGGTGAGTAGCGCACGATGAGCACTTACTGGAACGGACAAGACTTGCTGTCGCCGGTGACTGCCGACGAGCCGTGTGGGAAGAATCTCGAAGACAGCGAGACGTTGGCATCGCTCGACGCGTACCAGATTTTCGGTCAGGTCACGCTGGAGCCGGTGAAGTTGGAAGACGGCGAACCGGTCCGCCGCGAGGCGCGCAAAAGCGATCGTCCGCCGAACTGGGGACTGATCAGGGACGAGGCGCTCGCGGCGCTGCAGGCGAGTAAAGACCTTCGCCTGCTCGCGCACCTTGGGGCGGCGACGCTTCGCGTCGAAGGGATTCCCGCATTCGCGCAGACCCTGACAGTGGCGTCATCCTGGCTCGAGTCGTACTGGACGAATGTCTATCCTCTGGTCGACGAGGATGCGATTTTTCGTCAGAACGCCTTGAACTGCTTTGCCGATCCGGTGGCGGTGATCGACGGCCTGCGCCGTGCGCCGCTCGTCAGCAGTCGCCAGCACGGACGGTTCAGCGTCCGCGATCTCGATATCGTGGCTGGTCAGGTCACGCCTGGCGAGTCCGAGCCGCGACCGGACCAGGCGCAGATCGATGCCGCATTCGGGGCGACGCCGATCGATGAGCTGAAACTGCTGCGGGAGAGCATCAACGGCGCGCTGACGGCGCTCGGATCGATCGATGGCGCGATGCGAAACGCCGCCGGCACCGAGGTCGCGCCGAACTTCGAGGGGCTCTCGGCGCAGTTGAAGAGGATGGCAGCCATCGTCCGCACGCAGCTGGCGGCGCATCCCAATGGTGGTGGCGCCGCTGAAGAAGGTGGTGAGGCGGCGACCGACGCGGCAGGGCCGGGGGTCGTGGCGGTGGGCGCGATCAAATCACGACAGGATGCGATTCGCGCGATGGATGCGGCGGCCGAATTCTTTCGCCGCAACGAGCCATCGAGTCCCATCCCGTTGTTCCTCGACCGCGCAAAGCGTCTGGTCGCGAAGGATTTTCTCGAGGTGCTGGCCGACATCGCGCCCGATGCGGTCCCGCAAGCGAAGTCGGCAGGTGGCTTGAGAGACGAGTAGGACGTTGAGGAGGTGAGCCGTGGCTAAGTCGAGCAGTCAGAAGTTCATCGCACGCAACCGCGCGCCACGCGTGCAAATCGAGTACGACGTGGAGCTCTATGGCGCGGAAAAGAAGATTCAGCTGCCGTTCGTGATGGGCGTGCTGGCCGACTTGTCGGGAAAACCCGCGGAGCCGCTTCCGCAGGTGGCCGACCGCAAGTTCCTCGACATCGACGTCGACAACTTCGACAGCCGCATGAAGGCGCTGAAGCCGCGGGCGAGCTTTCAGGTTCCCAACACCTTGACCGGTGAAGGCAACATCAACGTCGAGCTCACCTTCGAGAACATGGACGATTTCTCTCCGGCCGCGGTCGCGCGCAAGGTCGACGCGCTCAACAAACTGCTCGAAGCGCGCGAACAGCTCGCGAACCTGATTACCTACATGGACGGCAAGACCGGGGCCGAGGAACTGGTCGCCAAGCTGCTCCAGGATCCGGCTCTCTTGCAGACGCTGGCGTCGACGAAGAAGGATGAATCCGCATCGTAAACCCCCACGTATTAGCGGAGAGACGTATGGCCGATCCGAAATCGCAGCAGGAGCAGGTGGCTGGAGGAACAGCTGAAGTCACCGATTTCGACTCCCTGCTGAAGAAAGAGTTCAAACCCAAGACCGACGAAGCGAAAGAAGCGGTCGAACGCGCGGTGCGCACGCTCGCCGAGCAGGCGCTCTCGCAGACGAAGTTGATCGGCGCCGATGTCGTCAAGTCGATCGAGGCGATGATCGCTCAGCTGGACAAGAAGCTGACCGAGCAGATCAATTTGATCCTGCATCACGCTGATTTTCAGAAGCTCGAGGGCGCGTGGCGCGGGCTGCACTATCTCGTCAGCAACACCGAGACCGACGAGATGCTGAAGATCCGCTTCATGAATATCAGCAAGGCCGATCTGGGCAAGACGCTGAAGCGCTACAAGGGCACCGCCTGGGATCAGAGTCCGCTGTTCAAGAAGATCTATGAGGCGGAATACGGCCAGTTCGGTGGCGAGCCGTTCGGCTGCCTGGTCGGTGACTACTACTTCGACCAGACCCCGCCCGACACCGAGCTGCTGGGCGAGATGTCGAAGGTTGCCGCCGCCGCCCATACGCCGTTCATTGCCGGGGCCTCGCCGACCGTCATGCAGATGGAGAGCTGGCAGGAATTGGCGAACCCACGCGACCTGACCAAGATCTTCACCACGCCGGAATATGCGGGGTGGCGATCGCTGCGCGAGTCGGATGACGCGCGCTACCTCGGTCTCGCCATGCCTCGCTACCTGTCGCGTCTGCCCTACGGCGCCAAGACCAGCCCGGTCGAGGAGTTCGATTTCGAAGAAGACACGGGCGCCGCCGATCACAACCGCTACACGTGGGCGAACGCGGCCTATGCCATGGCGGTGAATGTCAACCGCTCGTTCAAGTTGTACGGGTGGTGCTCGCGCATCCGCGGCATCGAGTCGGGTGGAGCGGTGGAAGGTCTGCCCACCCACACCTTCCCGACCGATGATGGCGGTGTCGACATGAAGTGCCCGACGGAGATCGCAATCAGCGATCGCCGGGAGGCGGAGCTCGCGAAGAACGGGTTCATGCCGCTCGTGCACCGCAAGAACTCGGATTTCGCCGCGTTCATCGGTGCTCAGTCGCTGCAGAAGCCGTTCGAGTACGACGATCCCGATGCCACCGCGAACGCGAACCTCTCGGCGCGTCTCCCATACCTGTTCGCGTGCTGCCGGTTCGCGCACTACTTGAAGTGCATCGTGCGCGACAAGATCGGCTCCTTCAAGGAGCGCGATGACATGCAGGTCTGGCTCCAGAAATGGATCATGAACTACGTTGACGGCGATCCGGCGCATTCGTCCGAGAGCACCAAGGCGCAGAAGCCGCTCGCCGCCGCAGAAGTTCAGGTCGCAGAAGTGGAAGGGAATCCAGGCTACTACTCGGCGAAGTTCTTCCTTCGCCCCCACTATCAGCTCGAGGGTCTCACCGTGTCGCTCAGGCTGGTGTCGAAGCTGCCGTCAGCCAAAGCGAGTTGAGTTTTCCGACGTCCGTCAGCGTAGGAGTGTTTCGTTATGGCATCAGACATTTTCGCGAAGATAGGGGACATCAAGGGCGAATCGTTCGACGACAAGCACAAGGGCGAGATCGAGATCCTCTCGTGGTCCTGGGGCGTGACCCAGAGCGGCACCATGTCGCACGGCGGGGGCGGCGGCGAGGGCAAGGCGAACTTCAACGATTTCAACTTCACCCACCACGTCGACAAGGCGTCGCCGGTGCTGATGAAGGCGTGCGCGACCGGTGAGCACCTCAAGGACGCGACGATCACCGTGCGCAAGGCCGGCAAGGGCCAGCAGGAATATCTGATCATCAAGATGTCCGACGTGATCATCACCGCAGTGGCCCCGAGCGGCGCCGGCGATGGAGCAGCGACCGCCGAGCACGTCGCGATGCAGTTCGCGAAGGTCGATCTCGAATACAAGCCGCAGAAGCAGGACGGATCGCTCGACGCCGGCGTGCACTTCAAGTACGACATCAAGGGCAACAAGGAAGGCTAAACCGACGAGCGCGTCAGGCGCGGTGCCACGCTCGGGGTCCGGGTGTGGGCTCTCGTGGTGCCGTGCCGATGACCCGCCTCGCTCCATCGACAGAAAGCTGACGACGTGACACCTGTGAATGCTGGCGGCGGCGCCGGCGACATGTTCCTCAAGATCAAGGGCGCCATGCATGGCGTGATCAAGGGGGAGTCGCAGGACGACACCCACAAGGGCGAGATCGACATCCTGTCATGGTCGTGGGGCATGGCAGGCAAGGTGAGCCTGGGTGGCGGTGCCGCATCGGGGAAGGCCACCATCCACGACCTGAAGGTCAACAAGCGGGTCGACAGCGCCTCGACGGCGTTGATGCAGGCGCTCAGGACGAACGAGCCGATCTCGCAAGCGGTTCTCACGGTGCGGAAAGCCGGGAAGGGACAGCTCGAATACCTCAAGATCACCATCGAACAAGGGCGCGTGATGTCGCTCATCGTCGACACCGTCGAACCCCAGGGCGGCGGTGTTCCGGAGCTCGTCGAGCGCGTGAGCTTCTCGTTCAACAAGATCGAAGTCGAGTACGTGCCGCAAGGCAAGGACGGCCTGCCGCAGGGTGGCATGACGTTCACGGACCAATGGAGCAATCAGCAGTAGCCGCCATGACTCTCGCCGCCACCGCCGAACAGACGCTGAAGGGTGGAGATCCGGCCGCCGCGCTGGCGCAGCTGCAGGAGCAGGTGCGGGCCCGGCCGGCCGACGTGAAACTCCGCGTCTTCCTGTTCCAGCTGCTGTGCGTGCTCGGGAAGTGGGACCGCGCGCTCAATCAGCTCGATGTGGCGTCCGGCCTCGACCCTGAAGCGGTGGCCATGCAGAAGACCTATGGCGATGCGGTCCGCTGCGAAGCGGTGCGCAACGATGTGTTTGCCGGAAAGAAGTCGCCGATGATCTTCGGCCAGCCGGATCAGTGGCTGGCGCTCCTGATCGAGTCGCTGCTCGCGTCGGGCCACGGGGAGGGCTCGCGTGCGCAGGAACTGCGTGCCAGGGCCTTCGGCGAAGCGCCGACCTCCCAGGGGGACATCGATGGGCGGCCGTTCGCGTGGATCGCCGACGCCGATTCCCGCATCGGTCCGGTGCTCGAAGCGGTCATCAACGGCCGGTACTACTGGGTGCCGTTCTCGCGGCTCCTCAAGATCGAGATCGACCCGCCAGAGGATCTTCGCGACCTCGTCTGGATGCCCGCGCGCCTCCAGTTCGAAAACGGCGGCGAGTCGGTAGCCCTGATTCCAACGCGCTATCCGGGCTCGGACGCGAGCGAGGGTCTCATCGCGCTCGGGCGCAAGACGGTGTGGGAGGAGCTCGCCCCTGACATGCACCGCGGCCTCGGTCAGCGGATCATCGCGACCGACGTCGACGAGACGCCGATCATGGAGGTCCGCGCCATCTCGATCACCGGTACCGAAGAGACCGCGGATCTCGCAGGCGACCGTGGCTGAACAACTCCTGCCCCAGGACCGGCTGCAGCCAGCGCTGCTCGATCGCCTCACCGACGACGAGCCGGACAAGAGGCAGGAACCGCCCGAAGTGCGCGTCCTCTCGAAGAGTCGACTGCGGCAGTCGGTCCTGCGCGATCTCGCGTGGCTCTTCAACTCGACGCGACTCGACGCGGTGACCGACCTCACGAAGCTGCCTGCCGTACGACGGTCGGTCGTGAACTACGGATTGCCGGCGCTTTCCGGTCACACTGCCTCGTCTCTCGACATGACCGACCTCGCGCGCGCCGTGCGCGAAGCGATTCTGATGTTCGAGCCTCGCATTCTTCCGGGCACGCTGCAGATTCGCACCTTGCTCGACCCCGGTGAGCTCGATCATCACAACGTCATCGGCGTCGAAATTCATGGTGAGCTCTGGGCGCAGCCCGTGCCCCTGGAGTTCCTGGTCCGCACCGAGTTCGACCTGGAAACAGGGAAGGTGCAGGTCGCCGATCTCGTTTCTTGAGAGGCAGGTGTCATGGATCCCCGCCTCCTTCAGTACTACAACCTCGAATTGCAGCATCTGCGCGAGATGGGCGCCGAATTCGCGGCGCACTTTCCGAAGATCGCGGCCAGGCTCGGGATGCACGGCCTCGAGGTCGACGATCCCTACGTCGAACGATTGCTCGAAGGCGTGGGATTCCTGGCCGCGCGCGTTCAGCTGAAGCTCGACGCGGAGTTCCCGCGCTTCACGCAGGCGCTGCTCGAAATCGTCTACCCGCATTACCTGGCGCCAATTCCGTCGATGCTGATGGCGCAGCTCACGCCCGATCTGAACGATCCGAGCCTGGCCGGTGGATTCAAAGTGCCGCGCGGCGCGGCGTTGTCGAGTGCGATCGGCGCCGATGCGGCCGACTGTGAATTCCACACCGCGCACGACGTGACGATGTGGCCGATCGAGATCACGTCAGCGAGTTACTTCTCCTTCGCGCCGGACCTCCCGCTCAATGCGCTCCCGATCGCGCGTCGCATCAAGGGCGGTCTCCGGATTCGACTGAAGGCGAGCGCCGGTCTGACGTTCGCCCAGACGCGGCTCGATCGCTTGTGCTTTTATCTCACGGGTCGCGACGACGTCGCGAACAAGCTGTACGAACTGTGCCTGGCCAGCGGGCTGGGTACGCTCGTGGTGCCGACGAAGAATCCTCCGCCCTGGCACGAGCTCCTTCCCGCCGCTTCGGTCCAGCCGGTCGGTTTCAGCGACGATGAAGCACTGCTGCCGGTGACGCTGCGCTCGTTTCAGGGATACCGTCTGCTGCAGGAGTACTTTGCGTTCCCGCAGCGGTTCCGTTTCTTCGAGGTGTCGGGGCTCGCTCGTGCATTGAAGCGGGTCGATGCGAACCAGGTCGAGCTGGTGATTCTGCTCGGTCGCGGCGATCCGACCCTCGAGAACGTCGTCGACGCGTCGAATCTGGCGCTCAACTGCACACCCGCCGTCAATCTGTTTGCCAAGCGCGCGGATCGCATTCACATCAGCGAGAGCGCCCACGAATACCACGTCGTCCCCGACCGTACCAGGCCGCTCGATTTCGAGGTCTATTCGGTCACCCGTGTCGTCGGGCACGGCATCGGGACGGACAGCGAACAGCAGTTCCTCCCGTTCTATACCGCCTACAGTTCAGACGAGACCCACAGGCACTCTGCGTACTACACAACGCGCCGCGAGCCGCGATTGATGTCGCTGACCGCGAAGCGGCGTGGTCCCCGTTCGAGCTATATCGGAACCGAGGTGTTCCTGTCGCTCGTCGATCCTGCACAGGCGCCGTTCAGCGGCGATCTGCGTCAGCTCTCGATCGAGACGCTTTGTACGAATCGCGATCTCGCGCTGCAGATGGCGAAGGGGACCGCCTCGAGCGACATGTCGCTCGACGTCGCCGCGCCGGTGAAGAGCACGCGGGTGATCAGCGGTCCCAGCCGCCCGTATGCGCCGCTGGCCGACGGAGCGGTGTCATGGCGCGCGATCAGTCATCTGTCGCTCAACTACCTGTCGCTCGTGCAGACCAGTCCGCAGGAAGGAGCCGGGGCCCTTCGCGACCTGCTCGAGCTGTATGCCGCGAGCGCCGATCACAGCGCGAGACGGCAGATCGAGGGGATTCGATCCGTGCAGGTCGCACGCGTGGTGCGGAAGCTGCAGGCTCCAGGTCCGCTTGCATTCGGCCGGGGACTGCAGATCGCGCTGCAGATCGACGAGCTGGCGTTCGAAGGCACCAGCGCCTTCATGCTCGGCTCCGTGCTCGATCGCTACTTCGCGCGTCACGTTTCGATCAATTCGTTCACCGAAACGGTCTTGCGGTCGGAGACCCGTGAGATCAACCGATGGGGGCAGCAATGGGGCGCGAGACCGACGCTGTAGCGTTTTTCGCCGCCCTCGCGGAAGCGCCGTATCGGTACGACTTCTACGAGACGATGCGGCGGCTGGAATGCCTGTACGACACCAAGCCGCGATGGGGACAGGCACTGCGTCCGATCGACGAGCCGGTCCGGCTCGGACAGGATCCGGATCTGTCGTTTGCGCCTGCACCGCTGGCCTCGTTCGAGGCCAGGAACGGAGGAGCGCCACGCCTGCAAGTCAGGCTGTTCGGTCTGTTCGGTCCCAATGGTCCGTTGCCGTTGCACATGACCGAATACGTGCGCGAGCGGCTGCGTCTTGCGAACGATCCCACACTGAGCCGCTTCTTCGACATCTTCCATCATCGCTTCCTCTCGTTGTTTTATCGCGCGTGGGCACAGGCCCAACCGCACGTCAGCCGCGATCGGCCGACAGCGGATCGCTTTACCGTCTACATCGGCGCCTTCATAGGCATGGCGCCGATGACGTCCCGAGAGCGGGATGCGCTCCCGGACCTCGCGAAGTTCTTCCACGTCGGCGCGCTGATTCGGCAGCCGCGCAACGCCGAGGGTCTGGTCCACATCCTTCAGCACTTCTTCCGGGTGCCGGTGCGCATCGAGGAGTTCGTCGGCCACTGGTTGGCGCTGCAGATACCCGAACGCACGTCGCTCACGCGCGACGGCAGCGCCCTTGGCGCGGGCGCGGTGCTCGGGAGTCGCGTCTGGGATCGGCAGCACAAATTCCGGATCCACCTGGGTCCGCTGACGCTCGCTCAGTACGAGAGTTTTCTGCCGGCGTCGCAAAGCGGCGAAGGCGGACCGACGTCGCGAAGCGGCGCCTTGAGGAAACTCATCGACTGGGTTCGTCTGTATCTCAGTTTCGAACTCGACTGGGACGTTCGGCTGCAGCTGAAAGAGCGCGAGGTGCCGCGCCTGGCACTCGGTCGTGCCGGGCAGCTCGGTTGGACGACGTGGCTCGGTCAACGTCGTGGAGGCACGGATGCTGACGATCTCTGTCTGGACGCCGAAGCGTTCCTCGATCGCGCGGGAGACATCGCTGCATGAGTGAAATCAGCCGTTCCGCTCTCTTTGGCAAACTCAACAGCCTTGCGTACAAGGCGATCGAGGGCGCCACCGTCTTCTGCAAGCTGCGCGGGAATCCGTACGTCGAGCTGGTGCACTGGATCCAGCAGATCCTGCAGACGCCCGACTCGGACATGCACCGCATCGTCAGGCACTTCGAGCTGGATTCGTCGCGGCTGGCCAAGGACATCACCGAGGCGCTCGATCGCCTGCCGCGTGGCGCAACATCGATTTCCGATCTCTCCTCGCACGTCGAGAACGCGGTCGAGCGCGGTTGGGTGTACGCCACGTTGATGTACGGCGAAACCCAGGTGCGCACGGGTCACCTCGTGGTCGGCTTGCTGAAGACACCATCGTTGCGCAATGCCCTCGTGGCGATCTCGCGTCAGTTCGAAGGGCTCAAGAGCGACACGCTCTCCGAGGACTTCCGGCGCATCGTGAGCGGATCGCCGGAGGACGCGATGACCGCGCGCGACGGGTCGTCGCTGGCGGCGCCCGGCGAGGCGAGCGATGCGATGGCGCCGGCGCAAATGGGGAAACAGGAGGCGCTCAAGCGATTCGCAACCGATCTGACCGACCGCGCGCGCAAAGGGCAGATCGATCCGGTCAGCGGACGCGACGAGGAAGTCCGGCAGATCATCGACATCCTGATGCGGCGCCGCCAGAACAATCCGATCCTGACCGGCGAAGCCGGCGTGGGAAAGACGGCGGTCGTCGAAGGGTTCGCGGTCCGTCTCGCGAAGGGCGACGTGCCGCCGCCGCTGCAGAACGTCTCGCTCTACACGCTCGACATCGGGCTGCTGCAGGCCGGTGCAAGCATGAAAGGCGAGTTCGAGAACCGGCTGCGGCAGGTGATTGACGAAGTGCAGGCGTCACCAAAACCGATCATCCTCTTCGTCGACGAGGCGCACACTCTCATCGGCGCCGGCGGAGCCGCGGGCACAGGCGACGCGGCCAATCTTTTGAAACCGGCGCTCGCGCGGGGCACGTTGCGCACGATCGCGGCGACGACGTGGGCGGAGTACAAGAAATACATCGAGAAGGATCCGGCGCTGACGCGCAGGTTCCAGGTCGTGCAGGTGGCCGAGCCGAGCGAAGAGAAGGCCATCCTCATGGTGCGCGGTGTGGCCTCGGTGCTCGAGAAGCATCATCGAGCGCAGGTGCTCGACGAGGCGCTCGAGGCGGCCGTGCGGCTGTCGCATCGCTACATTCCCGCGCGTCAGCTGCCCGACAAAGCGGTCAGCCTCCTCGACACGGCGTGCGCGCGCGTCGCCATCAGCCAGCACGCGGTGCCGGCGCAGCTCGAAGACTGCCGCCGTACCATCGAGGCGCTGCAGACCGAGCTCGAGATCATCGGCCGTGAGGAAGCGGTCGGCGTCGCGGCCGCCGATCGAAGGAAGTCGGCCGAAGAGAAGCTTACGGCTGCAGAGACGCGTCGCGGCGAGCTCGAGGCGCGCTGGCAGGCTGAGAAGGCGGTCGTCGATCGCATCCTCGACCTGCGTGCGAAGCTGCGCAAGGGACACGAGAAGGTCGAGGGGACCGGGAGCAGGCTCGAAGCCGCCGCGCAGGCCGAGAAGGCCGGTACGCAGGCCGTCGCCGTGGCGGAGGAGGTCACGACCGAGGATCGTCAGGCGCTGCTGACGGAATTGACCGATCTTCAGGCCACGCTCAAAGGACTGCAGGGCGAAACGCCGTTGATTCTCCCCAGTGTCGACGAGCACGCGGTTGCCTCCGTCGTTCAGGACTGGACCGGTGTGCCGGTCGGCCGCATGGTGAAGAACGAGATCGAGTCGGTGCTGAACCTGGCCGACACGCTCAATCAGCGTGTGATCGGTCAGCGGCACGGGCTCGAGATGATCGCCAAGCGCATACAGACTTCGCG
>Ga0126377_10002581_pt1 | contig 12522 bp, 7 predicted proteins | sample PanSoiMetPlot_22_FD_92647 | JGI IMG/M metagenome (GOLD analysis project Ga0126377, IMG submission 92647) | Tropical forest soil microbial communities from Panama - MetaG Plot_22 | ecosystem: Environmental > Terrestrial > Soil > Tropical forest > Bulk soil | place: Panama | collected 2016-02-17
ACGCCGACGCGAACGGCGAGCTCCTCACCACGTCGGGCAACGTCCGGCTCGTGCCGGCGGAGCTGAGTGTCGGCATTCGCACCGAGAGCTGGGCCGCGAGCAGCGAGCAGCTCCGTTTCCGAGTGGTGGCGCTCGATCTCGAGGACAAGCCGCTCGCCAATCGCCCCGTATCGGTGTCGTTGTACGGCGCGCAGAGGTACTCCTATCGCAAGCGGCTCATCGGCGGCTTCTACACGTACGAGAGCGCACAGGAGAACACGAAGCTTGCCGTGCGCTGTGACGGCAAGACGAATGCTCAGGGATTGCTCTCGTGCGAGGTTGCACCGGGCGTCTCAGGCGAAGTGCTCGTGCGCGCCGAAGCACGCGATGATCGAGGACGCACCGCCGGCGCAACGATTTCGATGTGGATCGCGGGCAAGGAAGACTGGTGGTTCGGCGGCACGGCAGCCGACCGCATGGATGTGCTGCCCGAGAACCCGGAGTATGAGGTCGGGGACGTGGCCCGCTTCCAGGTGCGCATGCCGTTTCGTTCTGCGAACGCGCTGGTCACGGTGGAGCGCGAAGGGGTGATGCGTAGCTTCGTAACGAAGCTGAGCGGCCGCGCACCCATCGTAACTGTGCCGATCGAGGCGGCGGATTCGCCGAACGTCTACGTCACCGTCATGGCACTGCGCGGGCGCGTCGGCGCGAAGCGTTTCTGGACTCGTTCCGCCGACGGCGCCACCGAAGTCACCGCGCTGGTCGATCTCAACAAGCCGGCTTATCGGCTGGGCACGTCGGCCATTCGTGTGGGTTGGAAGCCGCATCGACTCGATGTGCATGTGACTACGGACAAATCCACGTACGCCATTCGCGAAGATGCTCACGTGGAAGTTGAGGTCAAGCGCGCGGATGGCGCGCCGCTCCCGGCAGGCGCCGAGGTCGCGATCGCCGCCGTCGACGAAGCACTGCTCGGGCTCGCAGAGAATTCGAGCTGGGCGCTGCTCGATGCCATGATGGGTCAGCGCGGGCTCGAAGTGTGGACGTCCACCGCTCAACTCCAGGTGGTCGGCAAGCGGCACTACGGGCGCAAGGCCGTGCCGCACGGCGGCGGAGGGGGGCGCAGCGCAGGCGAGCGACCGCGTGAATCCTTTGATCCGCTGCTGTCGTGGCAGGCGCGCGTGAAGCTCGACGCGCAAGGCAAGGCGAGCGTCACCGTTCCGCTCAACGATTCGCTCACGGCATTCCGCATCGTGGCCGTGGCGCACTCGGGCAGCCAGCTCTACGGCACGGGCAGCGCGAGCATCGCGACGAACCAGGACCTGATCCTGTTGTCCGGCGTGCCGCCATTGGTACGCGAGGCGGATCGGTTCACGGCCACCTTCACCGTGCGCAACACGGGCAGGGCCATTCTGCCGGTCGAAGTCGCGGCGAGCTTCACCGAAATGGCCAGCGCGACGCTCATGCCTGCTGGCTCGGCACCGCCGGCAGCAGCGGCGCGGAAGCATTCGCTCGCCGCGCAGCGTCTGGAGATTCCGCCGGGCGAAGCACGCGACGTGAAGTGGGACGTGGCCGTCCCCACGGGCCCCTCCGCGCTCTCGTGGGAAGTGAGCGCGCGCCAATCGGGCGGCAGCGCGAGCGATGACCTGAAGATTTCGCAGAGCGTGATCCCGGCCTTTCCCGTGCGAACGTATCAAGCGACGCTCGCACAGCTCACGAAACCCTTCGAATTCGCGGCGGCTCTCCCGAGGGGTGCCGTGGCCGGTCGCGGCGGCCTCGAAGTGACGCTCCGCGCGCGCCTCGGCGATGGGCTCGACGGTGTCCGGGAGTACATGTCCTGGTATCGCTTCAACTGTCTCGAGCAGAACATCTCACGCGCCGTTGCCCTGCACGACCATGCGTTGTGGGAGCGCTGGATGGAGCGCCTGCCGGCGTACATGGATCGCGATGGGCTGCTGAAGTACTTCCCGTCCGAGCAACTGCAAGGTGAGGATGCGCTCACCGCCTACGTGCTGGCGATAGCGCACGAGGCGCAGTGGGAGATTCCGCAGGATACGCGCGAGCGATTGATGCAGGCGCTCACCCGTTTCATCGATGGCAAGCTCGTGCGCGACTCGGCGTTGCCGACCGCCGATCTCGCGGTTCGCAAGCTTGCGGCCATTGCGGCGCTCGCCCGCTATGACCGGGCAACCCCGAAGATGCTCGACAGCCTCACGGTGGAACCGGAGCTCTGACCGACCTCCGCCCTCATCGACTGGCTCGGCATCCTGCGTCGGGTCAAGTCCATTCCGCAGGCCGCGCAGAAGCGCGAGGCGGCTGAAGGGCTGCTGCGCACGCGCCTCAACTTCCAGGGCACCGTCATGACGTTCTCCACCGAGCGTGCCGATGCGCTGTGGTGGCTGATGATCTCGTCGGATTCGAATGCCGTGCGCCTGATTCTCGAAGTGCTGGATCGGCCGGCCTGGCGCGAAGACATGGCGCGTCTCGTGCGCGGCGCGCTCACTCGCCAGCAACGCGGGCACTGGAACACGACGGTGGCGAATGCCTGGGGCACGCTGGCGATGCAGAAGTTTTCAGCCGCGTTCGAAGCAACGCCCGTCACAGGTACGACAGCCATTCGATACGGCGCACAGATGGAGTCGGTGCAATGGGCACCATCGCCAAAGGACGGCAGCGTGCAACCGGTCGAGTTGCCGTGGCAGTCGCAACAGCAACCCCTTTCGATCGCACACAACGGAACCGGCGCACCCTGGGCGATCGTGCGCGCAACGGCCGCCCTGCCCCTCGATTCACCTTTGTCGACGGGTTACACCATTCGTCGCAGCGTGACCCCAGTGGAGCAAAGCCAGGCCGGCAAGTGGACTCGCGGTGATGTCGCGCGCGTGCGGCTCGAAGTCGACGCGCAATCGGATATGAGCTGGGTCGTCGTGGAGGATCCCGTGCCCGGCGGTGCGAGCGTGCTCGGCAGCGGCCTGGGCGGACAGTCGCAGCTCCTCACATCCGGTGAGCGGCGCGAGGGCATGGTGTGGCCGGCGTTCGAGGAACGCCGATTCGAGGCGTTCCGCGCGTACTACCGCTTCGTGCCAAAAGGCCGCTGGGTCGTCGAGTACACCGTGCGTCTGAACAACCCTGGGACATTCCTGCTGCCGGCAACGCACGTCGAGGCGATGTATGCGCCCGAGATGCTCGGTGAGTTGCCCAACGCACCGCTCACTGTGGAGGCGGCAAAGTGATGCGCACCTCACTACGGCGCGCTGTCGCGGCGGCCCTCGCGTGCATCGCGACTCTTCGTCGACACACAGCAGTGCGTCGCGCACTGCTGACCACAGCCATAACCTTCTTTGCGGCATTTGCAGGGATCGCGGCGTGGCTCATCTGGCCCGAAACCGTTCCCCCGTTCGCGGTCGTGAAAGCGCAGTGGACACCTTCCGAGGCCTACCTGCTCGATCGCAATGGCGCGGTCATCGATCAGGAGCGGGTCGACATGCGCGTGCGGCGCTTCGAGTGGACGGCGCTCGATGCCGTGTCCCCCGCATTGATCTCCGCCATCGTAGATGGTGAGGACCGGCGTTTCTGGGAGCACAGCGGCGTCGACTGGACCGCCGTGTTGTCGGCGCTTCGCGATCATGGTGTAGCGAATCGCCGCCGCGGCGCGAGCACGATCAGCATGCAAGTGGCCGCGTTCCTCGATCCCGGTGTGCACGCCGGCGCGTCTAGTGGAGCATGGCTCCGCAAGCTTCAGCAGATGCGCAGAGCCCGTGCGCTCGATGCGACCTGGACCAAGCGGCAGATACTCGAAACCTACGTGAATCTCAGCGGCTTCCGCGGCGAGCTGCAGGGAGTTTCCGCGACGTCTCACGTTCTCGCCGGCAAGGCGCCTTCGGGGCTTAGCCTCGCGGAGAGTCTGGTGCTCGTTGCGCTGCTGCCATCTCCCGGTGCTACACCGAGCGCAGTCGCCTCTCGTGCGTGTGCGCGGGCCGAGAGCCGCCACTTGCGTGTGCCGTGCTCGGCGCTGCGTGATACGGCGACGGCGATGCTCGGTCCGGAGATCAACGCTTCGGCTACCAAGACGCCGCGAGCCAAGCGTCACGTCGCGGTCGACGTCGTGCAGATTGCCGTACCGCCCGAGCGCGCCGCGCCCCGCTTGGCACCGCATCTCGCGCATTCCCTGCTAGATCGCCCTGGCCAGCGCGTACGCACCACGCTCGATGGCGGCGTTCAGAAGCTCGCTTCCGGCGTGCTCCGGGAACACCTCGCGGATCTGACGATGCGCAACGTGCGGGACGGCGCCGTGCTCGTCGTGGACAACGCGTCGGGCGATGTGCTCGCGTACGTTGGATCTGCCGGCCCGGTCTCGCGAGCGCGAAACGTCGATGGCGTGCGCGCGCGTCGACAAGCCGGCTCGACACTGAAGCCCTTCCTGTACGAGCTCGCGCTGGAGCGTCGCTACCTGACAGCGGCCTCCCTGCTCGATGACTCTCCGATCACGCTCGACACCGCGAGCGGCATCTACCTTCCGCAGAACTATGACCGGGACTTCAAAGGCCTGGTCAGCGTTCGCACGGCGCTGGGCAGCTCGCTGAATATCCCTGCCGTGAGAACGATCGTGCTGGTGGGCGTCGAGCCCTTCCGCGAGCGACTGCAATCACTCGGCTACGCCGGCATCACGCAGCCCGGTGACTTCTATGGCTACTCGCTTGCGCTGGGCTCGGCGGAGGTGAGCTTGTGGGAGCAGGTACAGGCGTACCGCTCGCTCGCGAGAGGCGGTCGCCTTTCGCCGATCCATGTGACGAGGGCAGCACCTGACTCCCCAAGCGATGAGCGCGTTCTGCTCCCTGAGGCGCCCACCTTCATCGTTGCGGACATCCTGAGTGATCGCGCCGCGCGATCACTCACCTTCGGCCTGGACAACTCGCTGAACACGCCCTTCTGGAGCGCCGTGAAAACCGGCACGAGCAAGGACATGCGTGACAACTGGTGCATCGGATTCTCGCGCGCCTTCACCGTGGGTGTGTGGGTCGGCAACTTCGAGGGTGATTCGATGCAAGAGGTGAGCGGCGTGACTGGGGCAGCGCCCGTGTGGGTCGAGATCATGTTGGCGCTGCACGCACGTTTACCGTCGCCCGCTCCAGTGGTGCCTCGAGGCGTCACGACTGCGCGCGCGCAATTCATTCCGGCTGTCGAGCCGTCGCGGAAGGAGCTTTTCCTGGCAAACCAGGGCGACGCCGCACATCAACACGTCGCGCCGATCACCGCCTCGGGAGGCATCGCGCGCATTGCGAATCCGGCGAACGGGATGGTGATTGCCATCGACCCCGATATCCCACCCGCTTTTCAGCGAGTGCCGCTGTCGGCACAGGGGCATGTCGCTGGGATGGTGCTGCGCCTCAACGGCACGCTGCTCGGACCTGCCGAGCGCAACGTGATGTGGTCACCGCGGCCCGGGACGTATTTGCTCGCGCTGGAGGATACCGCCGGGCATACGCTGGACTCGGCTCGCTTCACGGTGCGCTGAGCGCGCCTGCCGGGTTACTGCGCGGCATCGCCCCGGAGCGGTCGCGCGTTCGCCGTGTTGAGACTCGGTGTGCTCGCCGCCGAAACGCGCCACACCGTGTTGCCGACGTCATCCGCCACCAGCAGCGTGCCCTGCTTGTCCACCACAACGCCCACGGGTCGACCGTGTGCGACGCCCGACTGATCGACGAAGCTTGTGAGCACATCCACTGCCGGCCCCGCGGGCTTCCCGCCGTTGAACGGGACGAAGATCACTTTGTAGCCGCTGAAGGGCTTGCGGTTCCACGAACCGTGCTGGCCAATGAACATGCCTTCGCGGAAGGTCTCCGGCAACGAATTGCCCTGCGTGTACGTGAGACCAAGCGAAGCGGTGTGCGGGCCGAGCGCGTAGTCCGGAGTGATCGCCTTCGCCACGAGGTCGCCTCGCTGCGGTCTCACGCGATCATCCATGTGCTGTCCGTAATAGCTGTACGGCCAGCCGTAGAAGCCGCCATCCACCACCGACGTCATGTAGTCCGGCACGAGATCGCTGCCGAGCTCATCGCGCTCGTTCACTACGGTCCACAGCACGCCGCCCGGCGCCCATGCGAGGCCGTTAGGGTTGCGCAGGCCGGTCGCGAAGAGGCGATGATGGCCGCTCTTCGTATCCACTTCCCAGATGGCGGCACGGCCTTCTTCCTTCTCGATGCCGTTCTCGGCGACGTTGCTGTTCGAGCCGACCGTCACGTAGAGCTTGCTGCCGTCGGGGCTGACGATCAGGTTCTTGGTCCAGTGGTGATTGAGCGGGCCGGCGGGCAGATCGACGATCTTGATGCCGGGCTCGGTGATCTCGGTCGCACCGGGCTTGTATGCAAAGCGAAGCACGGCATCGGTGTCGGCCACGTAGAAATCATTGCCTGATAGCGCCATGCCAAACGGAGAATTCAGGCTCTTGATGAAAACCGTGCGCGTCTCGGCGACGCCGTCGCCATCCGCATCACGCAGCAGCGTGATGCGATTCGGACTCTCCGGCGCCGCGCCAGCCTTCCTCATCGCGGCTTTCATGAAGCGGCCCTTGATGCCCTTGCCGTCTTCCGGCTTCGGCGGCGCATTCGTCTCGGCGACGAGCACGTCGCGGTTCGGCAGCACGTAGAGCCAGCGCGGATGCTCGAAGCCCGTCGCAAACGCATTCACCGACAGACCCGGCGCGGGCGTCGGCTTCGTCCCTTCCGGCCAACTGTCCGCCTGCGCAACGTTGACGGTCGGGATCAGCGACTGCCGGGGTTCGGGCAAAACGGGCTTCGGGCCCATGCCGGACTCGACCGGCAGCCGGGCCATGTCTCCGCAGCCCACGAGCGCCGCGACAGAGGCGGCGGCGAGCGTTGCCCCAGCAACGCGACGTCCATTCGTGATGATGATCATGAGTGCGAGTGTGGCTTGGCAGCACGCCCCACCGCTGTCGCCCGCCGGCCCGGCGTCGCGTAGGAATCGTCCGAAGGCGGTTCCGGCTTTGCTATATTGAAAAACGTGGCTGTCCGCCACCGATTCACATTCACCACCCGCCGATGCTGAACTTCAACGACGTTGCCATACGCCGCGGACCGCGACTGCTCTTCTCTGGCGCAACGTTTGGCCTGTTTCGCGGCGAGAAGGTGGGCATCACCGGTGAGAATGGCAGCGGTAAATCCAGTCTGCTGGCGCTGGTGCGCGGCGAGCTGCAGCCCGACACCGGCACGTTCGAAATGCCGTCGAGCCTCGAGATCGCGCACGTCTCGCAGGAGCTGCTGGCGACCGATCAGCAGGCGATCGAGTTCGTGCTCGACGGCGATGCTCAGCTGCGCGCCATCGAGCGGCGCATCGCAGATGCGGAAGCGAAAGACCATGGCGAGAAGCTCGGCGAGCTCCATGCGACGTACGCGGCCGCGGGTGGCTATGACGCGCGCAGCCGCGCGGGGCGCTTGCTGCACGGGCTCGGCTTTTCGACCACGGACGAGACGCGCGCGGTCCGCGAATTCTCGGGCGGCTGGCGGGTGCGGCTCAACGTGGCGCAGGCGCTGATGTGCCGATCCGATCTGCTGTTGCTCGATGAGCCGACGAATCACCTGGACCTCGATGCGATCCTCTGGCTCGAGACGTGGCTCAAGGAGTATCCAGGCACACTGCTGCTCATCGCGCACGACCGCGAATTCCTCGATCGCGTGATCAACCGCGTGGTCAACATCGAGCACGGCAGGGCTCGCGCGTACCGCGGCAACTACTCTGCGTTCGAAGATCAGCGCGCTGCGGAGCTCGCGGAGCAGGCGGCGCTCTACTCGCGCCAGCAGCGCGAGATCAAGCACATGGAATCGTTCGTCGAACGCTTCCGTGCGAAGGCGAGCAAGGCACGGCAGGCGCAGAGCCGCCTGAAGGCGCTGGAGCGTATGCAGCGCATCGCGCCGGCGCACGTCGATTCGCCGTTCGAGTTTTCCTTTGCGCCGCCCGAGAAATTGCCGAAGCCACTGGTCGCCATCGAGAAGCAGTCCGCCGGGTACGACGGTCGCGTCGTGCTGAAGGACATCACGCTGACTCTTGCACCTGGAGATCGCGTGGCACTGCTTGGACGCAATGGGGCGGGCAAGTCGACGTACATGAAGCTGCTGGCGGGAGAGCTGAACGGGATGGCCGGCACGCGCACGGAAGCGCGGGAGCTGCGAATCGGCTATTTCGCGCAGCATCAGCTCGAGCAGCTCTCGCCGACGGAGTCGTCGCTCGCAAATCTGCGTCGCTTCGGTGCCGTGCGTGCGGCTCGCGCCACCGAACAGGAGCTGCGCGACTATCTCGCGGGGTTCGGCTTCCGCGGTGACCGCGTGTTCGAGCCGATCGCGCCCTTCTCGGGCGGCGAGAAGGCGCGGCTCGTCCTGGCGCTCGTCGCGTACCTGCGGCCGAACCTGATGCTGCTCGATGAGCCGACCAATCACCTCGACCTCGAGATGCGGCAGGCGCTCACGGTTGCGCTTCAGGAATACGACGGAGCGGTCGTGCTCGTGTCGCACGATCGACACCTGCTGCGCACGGTGGCTGATGAGTTTCATGTCGTGCACGGCGGCACAGCGGAGCCGTTCGACGGTGATCTCGACGACTATGCAAAGTGGTTGGTGGAGACCGATACGGTGAGTGCGCCCGCCGCTGACGCCGCAGTCGACGCCGAACCCAAGCGTGAGATGGAGACCGCGGAGTCACGCAAGCAGCGCAAGCGCGAAGAGGCCGAGCGCCGCAACCGCCTTACGCCGCTGCGCGCCGCCGTCGAGAAATGCGAGCGCGAGATCGAGCGACTCACGCAAGAGCGCGCGGAGATCGAAGCGCAGCTTCAGACCCCCGAGCTCTATGCGGACGGTGCGAGAGACCGCCTGCGCAAGCTGACCGAAATGCAAAGCCGCATCACGCGTGAGCTCACCGACGCCGAGGCGCAATGGCTGGACCACAGCGAGCGTCTCGAAGCTGAGTCGAGGAAAGCCCAGCTGTAAGCAGAGCCGCGGCCAGCGTCCGCGGAAGTGTGACGCGCTTTGCATCGCAGGGCCCGACACGACGGGTGCCTGCGCACCAGGACACGTCACGGCCGCCGCCCCTTGAGGTAGGCTCCCCGGCCGTCATGACTGCCGAAAACGGACGCTCCCCCCTTCAGCGTAGCGGTGCCAAAGCCTCTGCAGAGGCGAAAGAGAGCGCCGAGTCGCTCGCGTTAGTGGCGCGCCAGCCGATCTACGATGATGCGATGACCGTCACCTCCTACGAGCTGCTCTTCCGCGGCTCGCCGGAAGCCATGAAAGCCCTCGTGACGGATGCGCGCCAGGCTACGCTCCGGGTCATCGCGAATGCCGCGCTCGAGATCGGCCTCGATCGGCTCGCCGGCAACCTGCCGGTACACATCAACTATCCCCGCGATCTCATCGTCGGTGACTACCTGCTGCCGCTGCAGCCGACGCGCGTCGTCATCGAGGTGCTCGAGGATGTGCCGGCTGACGACGAAGTGCTCGCCGGTATCACGAGACTACGCTCCCGCGGCCATCGCATTGCGCTCGATGACTACTCGCCGCGGCAGAGCGATCGCAAGCTGCTCGACGTGGCGGACATCGTGAAGCTCCCCATCGCCGATGAGGACCCCGCGGAGCTGCAGCGGACGGTGCGCGAGCTGAAAGGCCGTGGCCTGCACCTGATCGCCGAGCAGGTGGAGACGGTGGAGCAGTTCGAGCACTGCATCGCCCTCGGCTTCGACGGGTTCCAGGGCTACTTCCTGCAGCATCCACAGACGTTCAAGGCACAGCGGGTGCCATCCAACCGGCTCGCGACACTGCGCCTCCTCACGGAGCTCAGCCGTGACGACGTATCGGTCCAGGACATCGAGCGGCTCGTCGCGCAGGACATGTCGATGACCTATCGCGTGCTCCGCTGCATCAACTCGAGCTTCTACAACCTCCCGCGCAAGGTGGAGTCGATCCGCCAGGCAGTCGTCATTCTCGGGCTCGATCAGCTGCGGCAGCTGTGCGCGCTCGTCGCCCTGCAAGGATTCGACGACCGACCGCCGAACCTGCTGGTCGTGGCGATGGCCCGCGCCCGCATGTGCGAGCAGCTCGGCCGCCTCGCAGGCGCGAGCGACGGCGGGCCCTACTTCATTACCGGTCTTTTTTCGATGCTCAACGTGCTGACGGGCGTGCCGATCAAGCAGCTCGTCGACGAGCTGCCGCTCGCCCCGCCGGTGGTGCGCGCACTGCTCGCTGAAGAAGGAGAGCTGGGGGCAACGCTCCACTGCACCCGCGCTTACGAGCGCGGGCGCTGGAACGACGTCGCATTCCACGACCTGCCGGAAAACGTGATCCGGGCCGCCTACGTCGACGCGGTCTTCTGGGCCGAAGAAACCCGCGCCATCATCGACTAGAAAAAATCGCAAGCGATTTTTTCGACACCACGCCGCATTTCCAGCGGCAAAACGCGCGTTTTGCCGCCTACCGCGTGGCCTTTGCGCCCGCGCCGATGATCTTATTGCGCGGGCTTCGGCTCCTCGGCCGGCGGCGCCTGCGGCTCGGGAGCAGGCGGCGCGAACGTCGTGGTATTCCCGGTTGCTGATTCGGTGACAGTGGTCTGCGCCTGCGGCTCGGCCGGCGCGGCTGGCTTCTGCTCCTCCGGTTTCTTGCAGGCGGCGAGGGCAAGAGTCGCCACGGCCGCGGCAAGCATCACGCTGAAGCTGGATTTCATCTGAGTGCCTCCTCCCACGATGATGACCGATGATTGAACGGATCCCCTAGATCGTGAGGCTCTTCGCGGCCTTCGATTCCAATCCGCTCCCACAGCCCGTTCCCGCAGGTCCGGGGTGGAAATCCTAACGTCCCGCCGGGGCTCGTGGCTACCGGACCACGAGTTGCGACAGAAATGGGACAGTTCCGCATCCTGCGGGGCTCCGGTCGATTCGCATGGGATCGAGCGGGCCTCGAGAAATCTGAGCGTCGTGAACGGTGCACGTGGCAGCGCGGAACCCACTTCGTTCAAAGACGGCATTCCCATTTCTCGAGGAGCGATCACCATGTTCACGTTGCCTGGATGCAGGCGGGCGGCACGCGGTTGCGCCCCCGTCTTTCGCCGATTCTGGTCTCAGGCTGTGATTCCTGCCCTCGTCCCGCTTGCCGCGTTCGCGCCGGCGCTCGCCGCGGCGGACGACAAGGACGTGGAGTCCGGCTGGAGCCATCAGTTCTACACGGCTCACACGCTCGTATCGGACGGCGCCGTGCCCGCGGCCTTTCCCGACGCGAACCTCAAGAACGCGTGGGGCGTGGCCTTCAATCCGCAGGCCTTCGTGTGGGTCGCGGACAATGGCTCCGGCAACGCCACGCTGTATGACGGCACCGGCAAGCCGAATCCGCTCGTCGTCACGATCCCGCCAGCGCCGGGTGAGACGGCCGGAACGCCCACCGGCATCGTCTTCAGCGCGGGCGCGGACTTCGTCGTCGACGGCAAGACGAGCGAGGACAAGCCGCTCAGCGGGCCGGCGCGCTTCATCTTCGCGACCGAGGGAGGACAGATCTCCGGCTGGGCGCCGAACGTGAACACGGCCATCACGTTCGTCATGGTGAACAACTCGCACATGGGCGGCAAAGACCGCGCGATCTACAAAGGCCTCGCGCTCGGTGGAAACGGCACGACGCATCTGCTCTACGCGACGGACTTCCACAACGCCCGCGTGGATGTGTTCGACGGTGCCTTCAAGCCCGTGCCACTCCCCGCGGGGGCGTTCACCGACCACCACATCCCGAAAGGCTACGCGCCCTTCGGTATCCAGGCGATCAACGGCGATGTCTTCGTCACCTATGCGAAACAGGACGAGGATGCCGAAGACGACGTGCACGGCCGAGGCTTCGGGTTCGTCGATGTGTTCGACCCGAACGGCAAGCTCGTGCAGCGCTTCGCGGAGCGCGGCGTGCTCAACGCTCCGTGGGGGCTCGCCATTGCGCCCTCGAGCTTCGGCCGCTTCGGCGGCGCGATCCTCGTCGGCAATTTCGGCGACGGCACCATCAACGCGTACGGGCCGATTTCGGGCCACTTCCTCGGCTCGCTGCGTGATGGCAACGGACGGCGCATCCGCATCGATGGACTATGGGGCATGCAGTTCGGCAACGGCCTGCTGCAGCAGCCGACGAATGAGCTGTTCGTCGCCGCCGGCCCCAACGACGAAGAAAACGGTACGTACAGCGTGATCCGCGCCGTTTCGCACTGAAGAACGTTCGTTCACGTGCCGGCCGCAAGGGTCGCCCCTCGCGGCCGGCTGCGAGGCCACGGCTGAGCGCAGCGGGGTTGCCCGGAAGCGCTCGTGTAGACTGATCGCTACCTGGCGAGGCGACGCTGCGGCAAGCGTTGCCGGGGCAATCCGGAAAAAGCGGGACTCCCAGTGGCGATGTCGACCGAGAGCGCGGAGCTCTCTTTTGCTTCCGCACGGGAGCTGCGCGAAGGCGCGCTTCTCGACCGTGCTTTCACGCGGGCTGCGGGCGCGCCTCTCGTCGCCGGCAACGGCGTGCGGCTGCTGCAGAA
>Ga0126377_10002582_pt1 | contig 12519 bp, 13 predicted proteins | sample PanSoiMetPlot_22_FD_92647 | JGI IMG/M metagenome (GOLD analysis project Ga0126377, IMG submission 92647) | Tropical forest soil microbial communities from Panama - MetaG Plot_22 | ecosystem: Environmental > Terrestrial > Soil > Tropical forest > Bulk soil | place: Panama | collected 2016-02-17
AACGTTGAGTACCAGCAATGGCCTTCGTACGTTCGAAGGCTGAGGCCAAGTTGCTGCGTCGATGATTGATCAGACGTCAAGCTGACCCTGGGCGGTTGAACGCATCCGGGCACGATGTCTCTGCGTAAGAACTCCGCGCGACCCGCGGTCCTTCTCCTGTTGAATCAGTGAATTGCCCGCTGAGCCTACGAACGCGTGCACGAGGAGGACGATGCGCGCCGACACCGTTTCGTGCTGTGCGGAGGTGCTCACATGATGTCTTCGATCAACGCGTACTTGTCGTCGAGCAAAATGCGGTCTCGCTTGCAGGTCACGGCGTTCGCCGTACTGGCTACCGCCCTCGCGAGCGCGGGACCCGTGATAGCCCAGACGCCCTCACCTGCGCCGCCGCCAGGCGGGTGCCTCGATCCCAGCCCGGAGGAGCGAGGTTTTGCTTTTGTGCTCGAGGATGGCGTTTTCAAGCGCGCCGATTTCCCGGGCGCCGTCCTGACAACGTTCGCGGGTATCAACAATCGCGGCGAGACCGCGGGGGCCTATATCGATGCGACCGGCATCGATCATGGATTGCTGAGTGGCAAGCGCCTCTTCCTGTCGATCGATGCTCGTGATGCCTCGGCGACGGTCGCCGTCAAGATCAATGATCGTGGGGAAATCCTTGGCCAGTACGACGATAACGACGAAGTGTGCCACGGCTTTCTGCTCGAAGGCCGCAGGTTGTCCACGATCGACCTCCCGGGCGCCTCGTACACACAGCCCTTCGGGATCAACGACCACGGTCAGATCGTCGGGGTCTTTGGCGATGTGGACGGCACCAACCGGGGCTTCCTGCTGAAGAGAGGCGACTTTCGCCGCATCGCTGTTCCCGGCGCCCTCGCAACCGCGCCTGCCGACATCAACAACCGGGGCGACATCGTGGGCTTCTACATCGATGCAGGTGGAGCACCGCGCGGATTCCTGCTTCGCGCGGGCGTCTTCACGACCATCGATGCCCCGAACGCTTCGGCAACACTGCTGCTCGGTATCAACAACCGCGGTCAGATCGTCGGTACCTGGCGGGATGCTGCCGGCACAGGTCACGGCCTGCTGGTGGAGCAGAACAACCGCTTCAGCACGATCGATCCGCCCGGTGCGCTTTCCAACACACTCGCAGGGGACATCAACGATCGAGGCCAGATCGCCGGCGTGACGGTCGACGACCCGCGACAGATGCCCGGTCAAACCAGCGGCAGCTCGCAGCGCGAGGGAAGTGCATGGCCAGCCGGCAAATGAACGGGAGCGGGGCGGTACAGAAGGGCAGCAGTTGATGCAGCCTATCCCGCGAAATCGATCCCGGGCTTCGCCGGTTCCTCAATCCAGCGCAGGGCGTCGTCGAGATCCTGCATCAGTTTGTCCAGCGCATTGCTGAATCCGTGGTCTCGTGCTTCTACCTGGTAGAGGCGCAGCGTGGGCGTATCCGAGCCGAGGAGCTCGCGCGACTCGGCCGCTGGAACGTAGCTGTCGTGGTCCGACTGGATCACTGCGAGTCGCTTCGAGCCGAGCAGTTTCAATGCGGGATAGAGCTGCAGGCGACCCTGCTCATCGACCTGGATTGCAGGTCCGCGCTCGCCTTTGGGTACGTGCAGGTAGTCGGCCTCACGTGTGAGAGCGATCGCCACCGCGCCTGCGACGCCGCCCTGCAACTGCGGGTGCGTTGCCGTGAAGGCGACCATGGATGCACCGCGTGAAAATCCGACGAGGACGATCGGCGCCGAATCAGGCAGACCGAGTTGGGCCTTCACCTGCGCGTACATCTCTTTCAGCCCTTGCGCAGCCTGCACCGTACTCACTCGCTCACCCGAGCGCACGATCGGCTCGAGGATTTCGGGGGCGCTGAAACCGGCGATCGTGTAGCCCGCTTCGGCGAGATGCCTGAACACGGCCGCGCTCGTCCCCGACCAGCCATCATCACCGGTGCAGAACACGACGAGATAGCCAGGACGTCGGTCCTGTACCGGATGCACCAAGGTCGCGTGAACGCTGCCTCGCGCCGTCGCAACCTGCTCAGACGTGACTTCGTACATACCAGCCTTCGAGGAGAGGCGACTCTCGCAGGCCGCAAGAGTGATCAGGCAGGCAGCCGCGACTACGGATCTGGCACGCATGGAAGGGAGCCTACCCGCCAGAGCGCACGAGTTCATCCGGCAGTGAGGAGGGCGAGCGACACCATGAGCTCGGGCTGACCGAGAGCTGGGGCGCTCTCGACGTGTAGAGTAGGCGGATATGCGCAATCTCGATTTCAGCTCCTGGCAGGCCGTGCTGACGACGTTGCTCGGCTTGGCCGTGATCACGCTCATTGGCGTTGGCGTTCGCTTGCTGTTGATGCAAACGGTTCAGCAGCGGCGCGAGCGGGAGAATCGGCAAATCAACGAGCGCCTGCGAACGTTGATCGCGGCGTACAAGACGCTCGGCGGATCGTTCACCGGCGATCTGGCCGTCGACCCGACGCACCTTCGCGAGATCGCCGAGGCCGAGCGGCCCGGCTCGGATCGCTCGCGCCGGATTCGTGATGCGGTCGAGGCCGCCTTGTCGGACATCATCCTGCTCGGCACTGAAGAACAAGTGCGGCTCGCCGCTCAGGCGGCGACGGAGTTGGCAGAGGGTCGCCCCGTCCACACCGCCGATCTGGTGATTTCGCTGCGCGATTTCATTCGGCAGGTGCTGGACCTTGATCCCGTGCCCGCTGGGCTGGCCATTCCGAAGCAGGGCCCGGCTCGCCCGTCGGCATCGCGCGGAGGTGGTCGAGCTGAGGGTGGCGAACGCGAATCATCGCGGCAGGGTGGTGGGAAAGACGCAGGCGGTGCCGGCATGGCAGCAGGTGCCGGCATGGGATTGGGAATCGGGGGAGTCGTCGCATCCAGCGATGAGGACGATGTGCATCACCACTGACTCGAGACGATGAACGAGAACGCTGGCCGGCACCGCGCGTGCGCTGATCTCAGGCGTTCGCCCTCGACTTCCAATGCGCCAGCTGCTGTGCGATCAGCTCGGCACGCCGCTGATCATCCGGTCCATCCAGGGTGCTCAGGTCCTCGGGATTCGCGCGTAAGTAGACACCCGCCGTACGCACGTTGATTTGCGGGGGCGTGAACGAACGAGTGATGAAGTAACCCGACGCGCGATCGGCAGACTCCAGCCGGATTTCTCCGGTCCCTTCGAGCTGGGGCGCGTTCGGGTCACGCGGTCGTTCGCCTTTCCAATAGTAGAAGATGCCGGGAGGATCCTTCTTTTCCTTGGCCGCTTCGCTCCAGTATCGCGCCGAGAGGGTGCCATCCTCTTGCCATGAGCGGCCCGAGATCTCCAGCACCCCGTTGCGGTCTCGCGAGATCCGCATGAGGCTCACAGCCGATGGCTCCACGGAGCTGCGCTCCGTCTGGGAAAACTGCCACCACGAGCCCTCGATGCGGACTGCGCGTCCCTCGCTTTCTATCGCCTGCCGCACCTTCTGATTGATGACTCGCACTTCGGCCGCCGTGGTCCCTTCGTCGTAGCGCACGCACGTGAGACCGAGGAGATCGCTTGGAAGCTTTGCGCCGCTCGCATGCAGGATGAACGTTCGGCGCATTCCGAGTGCGGCCCCAAAAAGGCCGGCTTCGAAGACCACGTTGTCTCGCGGAGACGCCTGGCCGGCTGCAGAAGCGTCGGAAGCGGGTGCAGTATTCGTCGTCCAGTCATCGCGCGCGAAGATGAACGCCGCGAAGTCGACCTCGCGCGTCAGCTCGAGAAGGCGCTCCAGTGTGGTGGTTCCGGGATTGAATGACGTCGTCCAGGGTTCCACGTGCGCGACGTCTTCGAGGCCGCGCGTCAGCGCCTGCACCAGCTTTGCCTGCTTTCCTGACGAACCCAGGAAGATGCGAGGCTTGTTCATCCGATCCCTCCGGCCAGTTCCCGTTTGTGGGAGCCCAGTCTATCGGAAACCGGGAGATCGCTTCCGTGCCCGAAAAGGCCTACGCCGAAGCGCGCGGGCTCCGAACCCGAGGTACCGCCGCCTGCCTCACCAGCGTCGCGCGGGCTTGACCTGCTTCTATGCCGCTCTGCGCCGTACGAATCTGGCCGCTGCTCAAGGAGCACGGCTTTGAGGCGGCCGGGCACACGATGCGAATGCTCGAGGTCTCTGCCCGCGTCAGTCCTGCCGAGCGCTATACCTTCAACCCGATCGAGCGCATCAGCTCGATGCCATTGCTCCGCGTGACCACGCCTTCGCGCAGGCGGAAATCGAAGGTGATCTTTCCGTCGACGATGGCGTCCTCGAAATGCACGTTGCGCAGCGCGCCAGCGTCGGCCAGCTCGAAATCGGCGAGCGCCAGGTCGTGCGTGGTGACGAGGCCGATGGCGCCGCGCTCCATGAATGCGCGCACGATGCCTTCAGCGCCGATGCGGCGGTCCTTCGAATTGGTGCCTTGGAGCAGCTCGTCCAGCAGGAATAGAAGCGGGAGCGGCCCGTCGGTGAGCAGCACGAGCTGCTTGAGTCGCGTGATCTCCGCGTAGAACCGCGAGCTGCCCTCGTGCAGCGAGTCGTTGATGCGGATGCTTGCGCCGACCTGAAGCGGTGTGAGGCGCAGCGACGCAGCCTGCACCGGCGCGCCCATCATGGCGAGTACCGTGTTGATGCCCACCGTTCGCAGGAGCGTGCTTTTCCCGGACATGTTGGATCCGCTCACGAGCAGCACACGCGTCCCACCACACAGGGCGACGTCGTTGCGAACGCATTGCGCGGCGGGGAGCAGCGGGTGGCCTAGCGCCTTGGCTTCAAAACAGGCAGGACCGGTGACCAATTCCGGGAACTGGTCGTTGGGGCGCTCGTACGCGTAAGCGGCCATGGAGAGGAGGGCTTCGATCTCACCCAGCACATCGATCCACGGCGCCACTTCTGCGCCGTGCGCTTTGCGCCAGCGCTCGGCGACGAGCGCCGTGGCCAGCGGGTAGAGCAGCGGAAGCTGAAAGAGCGCAAGCAGGATGTTTCGCCGGGCTTCGATGAATCCGACGACGGTGCTCAGCTTTCTGATCGTCGTGGACGCCGGAAGCGTGTGCAGATGGAGTTTCTGCGCCAACTCGCGCAGGGCGGGTGCGGTGAATGTCTCGCGTTCGATGCGCGTGAGGAGGCCGGCGAAAAGGCGCAGATCGTCGAAGGCGTTCTCCGTGCCCTGGATGACGCTGCGGATTCTGTGGCGCAGTACGTGCAGCACGAGGCCCTCGATCGCGAGGACGAGGAGTAGCGGCGAGATCGGGCCCCATATCGCCGCGACGAGGGCACCGGCGATAGCGAGCACGGGCAGCACCACGACGAGCGCGACGATGTGCCAGCCTTGAAGCTCATTGTTCGTGGCGGCCCACTTCAGCAGCGCATCGGGCTGCACCCCGACGCGGGCGGATGCACCTTCGAGCGCGATATCTTCGCGAAGCTGCAGCCGGTCGCGAAGATCCGCGACGGCCGCCTGCCTTGCGCGGATCGTATCTGCGGCGGCTGGCGTCAGCAGCCAGCGGGCGAGGGCGTCTTCGCCCATGCGCGTGCGTGCCGCGGAGAGGAGCTCGAACAGGCTACCGTGACCGAAGAGATCGAGATCCGCGGCAAAGACGTGGTGAGGCGTATCGAAGCGTTCGCCGGTCGAGCCGGTGCCGATCCAGTGGTCGTCGATTCGCGCGATGCGCGACTCATAGTAAGCAACGGCGCGCTCGGCCAGGGCACGCTTGCGACGGATGGAGACGTGATATGCCACCAGCACGGCGAAGATACCGATGGGGATGAGCGCCCAGTACTCGGAGATGTGCGGGCCGGTGGCCGCGAGAATGATCATCAGGACGATCAAGGCGGCGGCTTGCAGCCTGAGCGTGCCGAGCCGTGCATCCACCAAGGCGTAGCGGGCGCGCGAGGCTTCGAAGTGGGCTCGGCGTTGGAGATAGGCGTCGCGGGGTTTCACGCCGCGCGATTCCACCACGAATCACAGCGCCGGGGCGAGTTGCTTACGTGAGCGGGGTCTGCGGCAAACGGCGCGCGGTAGCCTTTTGACGTAACCGTGAGTTCACCGGCTCCGAGCCGCGATTGGCCGGTAGGCTCTGGAAAGCACGTCCCGCCGCTCGTAACGTGCGTCCCCATCGCATCCGGGCCAGCCCGGCCGATACGAAGACGCCTCGCCAGGCCACCGATAGGGAGACGCACATGCCCCTCGAGAATTCGTTCCAGCGCGGATTTCAACGCGCCTATCAACGTGATCGCGAGCTCGAACGCCATCGGCAACGCAATCCGGTGGCTCGTCTCATCGGCGGCTCGCTGATCGCGATCTGGGGGTTTGCGCTGCTGTTCGACAACCTCGGCTTGGGTGTCGTGCGGTTGTACGTGGATCGCGTGTGGCCGGCGGTGCTCGTCATCCTGGGTATCTCGCTGCTGATCCGCCGCGACCCGAGCCGCAATCACTACGCCTTCTGGGGGACGGTCTGGGTGTTTGCCGGCGCCTGCGCTTACATCTCACAGCAGGGCTGGATTCAGGTGAGCTTTTGGGCCCTGGTTGGGCCGATGTTGCTCGTGATGCTCGGCGGGTCGTTCGTGTACCGCGCGTTCCGCGAGCCCTCGGGGCAGCTGCGTCATGGGAATTCCTCGAGCCATCGCCGCACGTCATCTCCCTGAAACGGGGCCGCAGCGGACAGCAGGTCCGTAGCTGCGGTTTCGGTGCGCACATGCCTCAGGCAGCAGGCGACTGAAGCGACTTGGTGAGCGTGATCAAGGAGAGATCGTCACGCAAAGGCCTGCCGACCGTCGGGTCTTCGTAGGGAAATGGCTCGACCGCGCCGGTGCGGATGTAGCCTTGACGTTCGTACCACGCGATCAGCGAGGCACGCAGGTTGATGACCGAGATCTTGATCCGCTGCGCTCCCCGTTCACTTGCGAATTTCTCGGCGCCGGCCATGATCGACTTTCCGAGCCCATCTGCCTGGCGATCGGGGTCGACCGCGAGCATCGAGAGATACCATTCGACACGATCGACGGGCTGCAGGGCGACGCAGCCGACGCCGTCGCGACCGTCCCGCATCACGAGGATCGTCGCGCGATCCTTCTCTATCATGGCGCTCAACGATGCGGAGTCGACGCGCTTGCCCGCGAGCAAGGTCATTTCGTGGGTCCAGCCCGGCTGCTTTGACGAGCCGCGATAAGCATCGTTTACGAGCGTCACGACACCGTCCAGGTCCGCCCGGCTTGCGACTGTGAGATTCACCTTGCACCCCTCGTCATTGCGGTCGACTGTACGCGATGTTGCTCCGGTGCGGCTTGGGCAGTGCGGTACGGGCGTTTGGGACAGAAGGAACCAGTCTGGATAGGCGGCGAGCGCTTCCGATATCCTCGAGCCGACCGTCACGAACGAGTGCTGATGGATGAACACTCCCGCGAGCCAATTCGAGTCGTTCGGGTTCTCGAGCACGGAGCTGCGGCCGACCGACCGCATCCGCGCCTATTGTGACGTGCTGGGCCGAACGGTCGGCAGGATGGACATCGAGCCGGCCGGCGAGAATTTCTTCTGCAGTGGGCGGTTTTGCCGGCTCCTCGACCTTAGCATTTCACGCATCCAGAGCAGCTCGATTCGCGGGACGCGCACGCGTGACATGCTCGACGGTGAACAGGAGCTCATCCTGATCATCAACCTGGATGGCACGGCCACGCTCTCGCATCTGGGCCGAGAGGCGACCATCCCGGCGGGTGGCGCGGTGCTGATATCGACCGCGCAGCCGCTGCACATGACGCGGAGTGCGTCGTGTCGTATCAACGTGCGTATGCCGGGGACGATGCTGGCGCCGATGCTCACCAATCCGGACGCGGCGTTGGTGTCGATGATTCCGGGCACGATCGAGCCGCTTCGGATTCTCACCAGCTACGTCGACTTGCTCATCCATGATCCGATGCTGGTGGGAGGCGCGGCTGCGCTGCGGCGGCTCGCGGCCTCTCATGTGCATGATCTCGTTGCGCTGGCGGTCGGAGCGACACGCGATGCTGCTGAAATTGCGGCTGGACGTGGGCTGCGTGCGGCGCGGCTCGGGGCCATCAAGGCCGACATTGCGCAGAACCTCTCGGGAGACGTGACGGTTGCGGCGCTGGCCGCGCGACATCGGCTGAGCGCGCGTTACATCCGCAAGCTGTTCGAAGGGGAGAACACGTCGCTGTCTCAGTTCGTGTTGGGCCGGCGGCTTGCTTGCGTGCGTCGCATGTTGGCTGATCCGCGGTACTCAGGGCTGACGATTGGCGAGATCGCGCTGGCGGTCGGCTTTGGGGACATCTCGACCTTCAATCGCGAGTTTCGCAGGCGGTTTGGCATGACGCCGTCGGACATGCGTGCGGCGGCACGCAACGGAGTGATCTAGCCGGGAAGGCAGTCCACACTGCCTTCGCCCACACAATCGTCAGGGAGCGACGCATTGCTGGCGCCATCAGCACGCCAGCAAGGACACCAACACTCAGCCGGTTCTCTGCTTCCGGCAAATCGTGCAGGTCGGACTCAGTAGCGTCGCGGCCCGCGGCTGTGCCCACCCGTGCGCGGTCGGTCCTGAGCTTCGTTGACTTTGAGCGCGCGGCCCTGGAAATCGGCGCCGTTCAATGCCTGCATGGCGCGCGAAGCGTCCGCATTGGACATCTCGACGAACCCGAACCCGCGCGGCTGACCGGTGTCGCGATCGGAAATCAGGGACACTTTCTCAACGGTGCCGTGAGTGGCGAACAGGGCGCGAACCGTTTCTTCGGTGGCCGTGAAGGGTAAGTTGCCGACGTATAGCTTGGTCATTCGAGAGTACTCGCAGTGGGGAAATCGGAAAGCTCGCAGGCGAAAGTAGGCCCGCTAGCTGGGAATGCGGCGGTGAGCCGCGCGCGCACGTTGTTCTTCGTGCACCTGCTCGAGCGTCAGTCGTGTCTCGCGAGCGATGACGGCGAGAATCGGATGGGTTGCAGCGGTTGGCAGGCGCAATGCATGCATCTTCTCCCAGGCACGAATGCGCATCTCCGGGGAGTTCAGGTCCGAGCGCTGGTCCGCCAGTTGCTCCTCCCGACGCTGCGCCTTCTCGCGCTCTTCCAGCGCGATGCGCTCGCGATGCTCTCGCACGGTCTCACCGACCGTCCGACGCGACGCGGTGCCGTTCTCCATCAACCAGCGCATCGCAGTCATGAGGGATCCTCCTGCTACTTGCGCGCGGCGCCGCGGGCGGGTTCCACCTTGCGAGTGAAGTCCACTACGAAGCGCTCGCCATCGAATTCGATCAACTTGCCGATCAGGTCGATGCGCACGTGAATCACGCGCGTGAGCTTGCCGGCTGCATCCGGCGTCTCGTTGATGACGATCATGCGGATGGGCAGATCGCCATCGCGCGCCCGCGTGAGGTGCTCGCCCAGCGAGCGCAATTCGGCGACGCGCGATGTCTCGCGCGAGAGGCTGTCCTCGTAACGAAGGATGCCGCGCGCGGGATGCCTGAAGCGCGCGGCCAGGCAACCGAGAATCATCTCATCACCGGCGGAGGACATGGCAGAGACGCTGTGCAAGCGGTTTGCCGGCTTGCCGCCGAAGACGGCGAAGGCCTCCTCCAGATTCAGATTTCCCATGCGTTCTCCGGTTGCCTGAAGCGCTATCGATGAAGCAGGCGTGCCTGCTTCGCGCGTCGCGGGGATTTCTGAGATGGCGGTCGTTGGCTTAAAGGGCGCGCCGGAGTGGCGCAGCGCCAAGGGCAGACCAGGCGGAAATTCACGAGACGCGTGGACGGTAGCGCATCTGCGCCGCAAAGTCCCCAACTTTCGTGAAATCCAGCCTGAAACGCTTCGAGGCGGCCATGCGGATCGCGCGTCCGACGCAGCCTCGGCGGTGCCTTCGCATCCCGGCGCAACCCGCGCGATCTCGAGAGACTGCACGTGCGGCGGCCGCTGAAACGCCGGCAGTACCGGGTCGAATGACGTATAGTGACAGCGGCTCGTAAATTTCGCCTTGTCAGCCCTTGGTCCGTCGCGCTCCTGCGGCTTCCCGGCCAACGACCGCCACCTTCCGAAATCTACGCCACGCACTCACGCACCCGCTGGTGTTCTGATGGATTTGCCGCCGAATCGCAAAGGGAGCTCACCCGCCGATCGAAGAGAGGAGCTGCGCAAAGCGCGCGCCGCCGCGCCGACGCTACGCGTCGTGTGCCCCGAGGCGGCGGTCGTGCGAGTGGAGCTCTCTTTCCAGGCTGAATCTCTGATGGCACAGGGTGGTCAGGCGTTCTCCATCTATCCGGCTGCCAAAGCGCACTTCGTGTATCCGTGCCCGTTTGGCGACTGCGACGGCGCGTACGACCTGAACGAGGTGGTCATCGGCAGCTTGCAAGCGGGCAAACGAAAGACGCGCGGTACGCTCACGTGCACCGGGCACCGCTCGCGCAATGGGAAGTCGGGTTCCCCTTGTGAGCTCGTGGCGAGTTATTCGATCACCGTGAGCTTCGAGAACGAAGACGCGGGTGTGTCGTCACGCTCGGAAGGGTAAGAGCCTCGGCCATCGGCCGGTCACTCAGCGAGCGTTGCCCGTTTTCGAGACCCAGCAGCTCTTGGCGGTGTGCTCGGATTCAGCGATCCCGATCGGTAGCGGTTGCGAGCGAATCGATGCGCCGCGCGCCATTGGGGCCACCATTTTCGCGAGGTCGTCGCGGCTCCAGGAGCTCAGGTTCGTTGCGACCAGCATCTTTCCGCCCGGCGACAGCAGCTCGAGGCATTGCCCCGCCAGGGGGACGAGCTCATTTCGGACGTTGAAGGGGCGTTTGCGCGAACGTGAGAACGTGGGTGGATCGAGGACGATCAGGTCGAAGCGCTCGGCGCGCTTGCGCGCGAGCTTGAGGAAGTCACGGACGTCTCCTTTCCAGAACAGGTCCTGCGGACGTTCGAGCGCGTTGAGCTGAAAGTTGTCTCTGCCCCAGTCGAGGAAGGGGCCGCTCGCGTCGACGTTGACCGTCTGGCTGGCACGACCCAGCGCCGCGACGACGCTGAAGGAGCAGGTGTACGCGAAGAGATTGAGCACGCGCGCGTCTTCGGATGATGCGGCGACTTCACGGCGATTCGTGCGTTGGTCGAGAAAGAGACCGGGGGCCTGTCCGCGGTCGCTTCGCAGGATGTAGCGGGCGTCGGCTTCTTTCGCGGTCCAGCGTTGGGGGAAGGCGCTGCTGGCGAGGCGGCGGGTCGCGTTCGGCGTGTCGCCACGATTCAGCATTTCGTCGATTAGCCAGTGATTGCAGCCGACCGCGCGCGCGAGGCTCTCGACGGCGGCGACGTCGCCGGGGGTCGGAGCGGATGAGCGGTGCCATGCGACCCAGAGGCACGGGCCGTAGCGTTCTGCGACGAAGCCGGCCACGTGCCGTTCGACGACGCGGCAGCATTCATCATTGACGCCCGCGATCTGCATTTCCCGCAGTGTCGTCGTGGCCGCCTGGATCGCAGAGTCCTTCCAGTTGCCGGGAATGTTTGCGTCGCTGCTCGTCACGCTGCAGGGCTCAATGCTGGCAATCGATCGCGGCGCCGTTCGCTGGATACGCGGCGCCGCGTCATGATCGACGATTCTGGCCGGAATTACGATCCGGCAAACGCCGAACTAAACCTCGATACCTTGTGACCTCAGATACTCATCGTACGTACCGCTGAAGTCTGCAATGGTGCCGCCGGGCTTGATCTCGATGATCCGAGTCGCGAGGGCGCCGACGAATTCGCGGTCGTGCGACACGAAGATGAGCGTGCCCACGTACTTCTCCAGCGCGATCTGCAGGGACTCGATGCTCTCCATGTCCATGTGGTTCGTCGGCTCGTCCATCACCATTACATTGGGCCGGGTGAGGATCAGTTTGCCGTACATCATGCGATTCTTCTCGCCGCCTGAGAGTACGTGCACCGATTTCTTCGTCTCATCCCCCGAGAAGAGGAGCCGGCCTAGCGTGGCGCGCACGATGAGCTCGTCGTCGGCCTTGCCAGTCCATTGCGACATCCACGTGAGGAGGTCGACCTTCTCCTCGAATTCGGCCTGCGGATCTTGTGGCAAGTAACCGCGCTGCGCGTTCTCCGCCCACGTGACGTGGCCGGCAGTCGGGTGCAGCTCGCCCGCAAGGCAGCGCATGAGTGTGGTCTTGCCGATGCCGTTCGGCCCGATGATCGCGATGCGCTCGCCCGCCTCGACGTTGAAGCTCACATTGTCGAGCACGGGCGCCTGCGCCCGCGGATACGTGAAGCTCAGCTTCTCGACGTTCACCGCGAACCGATACAGCTTCTTCGCCTGCTCGAAGCGGATGTAGGGATTCTGGCGCGACGACGGCCGCACCTCTTCGATCTTGATCTTCTCGAGCAGCCGCTTGCGCGAGGTCGCCTGACGCGCCTTGGAAGCGTTCGCGGAGAAGCGCCGCACGAACTCCTGCAGGTCGGAGATCCGGTCGCGCGCCTTCGCGTTCGCAGCCTCGACGCGCGCGCGGGCCTGCGTGGACGCGAGCATGAAATCGTCGTAGTTCCCCGGGTAG